>Ga0207646_10000239_pt1 | contig 75771 bp, 59 predicted proteins | sample KBSK5502metaG_FD_184343 | JGI IMG/M metagenome (GOLD analysis project Ga0207646, IMG submission 184343) | Corn, switchgrass and miscanthus rhizosphere microbial communities from Kellogg Biological Station, Michigan, USA - KBS K5-50-2 metaG... | ecosystem: Host-associated > Plants > Roots >... | reverse complement strand
GAGGTACTTGGTGCGGCCGCCTTCTGGCCCGCGATCGTCTTTGATCACCGTCAGCTTCAGACGACTCCCGCCCCGCTCAACGACAAAGGACCGTGCTCTGGCACCCAGTGCGGCATAGTAATGGTAATTGGCTTTCTTGACCGTCTCGGCCACTTGCTTGACGGTCAAGCGGCGCGCCTCGTACTCGACCTCGAGATTGCGCTTGGCGCGCGTCACCCACTGCAGGCGCAGGCGACCAAAGAGGTCGAGATTCTGCTGCGCCGCATACCAGTTATCAAACAAGATGTAATCGACCTTCAGGCCCCGCCGGAGGAGTCTCCAGACCAAGAGCCGCGCCAGCTCATTCTTGGTGCGAAAGCGTGTGCCCGAGGCCAAGCGCACCACGCAACGGGGCGGCGGACTCGCTTGCGGCGGCGGGGGCGTTGACCAACTTTGGCTTTGCCCCGGCGCCGGCGCCGCCGCTTCGGGGTCGGATCTTTCTGCCAGAAGGCAAACAGCAACGGGATGATCAGCGCACCATTGCTCCAGACGATGAAGACCAAGCGCTGCCCGAAAGTGTGGCGATGCGACGAATGATCGTGATCCCAGGCGCAGAAGGCGATCAGTTTGGCGAACGGCTTGGGCAGCAGCACATCATCAATGATCAACCAACCCTCGCTGCCCAAGGCTGTCACCAGACGCACGACCAAGCAGGCCCCACACGACAGTCCCCAACCGAGGCTGCCCAACATCCGCACCAGGCTATCGTGCGAGACCAGCCCGATCTGCCCGGCGATGGCGGTCGCCGTCACGTTCGGCTGCGTGATCAGCCCGGTCAGATAGACCACCACCGGCAGCGACAGTGGCAGACTCAAGCCGACGGCCAGTGGCGCCAAGCTCCGCACCAAGCGACCGATCACATACAAGGTCGCCCATCGGCACTGGGCAGGGGGCGTGTTATGATCTCGACTCATCAGGGCACACTCCTTGTCACCTCTCGTCGCCACGAGGGGCAGTTTCTCGTTAGGACAAGGAGTGTCCCTGTTTCGTGTGTCTAAATCAAAGATCTATCGGGCTTTCGCTTCCTATGCGTAAGTCCTGACCATTACTATGCCGCACTGGGTGCCAGAGCACGGTCCTTTGTCGTTGAGCGGGGCGGGAGTCGTCTGAAGCTGACGGTGATCAAAGACGATCGCGGGCCAGAAGGCGGCCGCACCAAGTACCTCTTGACCTCGGACCTGAGCTTGACGACACAGCAAGTGGTGCAGTGGTATCGGCGGAGATGGGCGGTGGAAGTTTTTTTCCGCGACGCCAAACAGCATTTGGGCTTGGGTGGGTGTGAAGCCCGCCGGCCCGAGTTGATCATTTCTCACGTGGTGCTGGTGTGTGTGGCTTACACGCTGCTGCAACTGCTCAAGCCGAGTAGTGCTGTGCCGCGTCCGAGCGTGTGTGCGATCAAAGACGACTTGGCCCCGCTCGTGATGCTGGTGCTGCCTCTGGGTGAGCTGATGGCGCAGCGTCCGCTGCCCGATGGGAGTTTGGAGGAGATTGATTTGGAACATTTCTTCCAGCCTGTCAGGACAAGGCTTCCGCACTTAGCAGTCGCGCATGACCTAGTTTTTACTTGAGCTTACGCTATTGACTCAGTCAGTGCGCAAGCCCTGTCATTTAATTTGAAATCGGCCATTTCTGGAGCAACTGTTATTCCAGCTAGATCGCGGTATCCGCTTTGGTGACTAAGGCAACCTGGGCCGGAGAGTTAGAAGAAATGAAATACAACGAAGGAAGGAATGGTTTTTCAGAAATTCAGAAATCCGCACGAGATATTCAGATTCTCGGATGCGGTCGGCGGCAGACTTACAAGCTTGAGGAAGGCTAGTTGAAATAAGTCGAAAGCGGCAGGATTTACTCCCTCAACAGCTCTCATCTGCACGGAAGTTTTCGACCTGGCTAGTGATGACCGAAGCTCTGGGTTGGGAGTTTAACCAAGCGGGGCATGTAAAAAGCGCCGCGTGACAGACGCTGAAAGATTCCCTTTCAGCCCCCTTTACGTCTGCCACGCGACGCTTACTTCCCATCTCAACCTGCGAGCGGTTGCCGGGAAATCTCGAGCCGGCGCGCGTTGGAGAATTTCAGTCCTCTCCACTCTGGTTCGGAGAACTTGAAATCACCCCCTCAGTCTCCTCCGCGTGCCGATGTCAAAGACTGATCAAGCTCAAGGCCGCACGTGCTTGCAATTAGTAGCGCGGGTAATAACGTCCATCATCCCTGGGCCAATCACGCCGGTAATCACCACGCCGCCCGTTATAGCCTTCGCGATAACCGGCCTCAAAGCCTTCACGGAACCCATCCTTGTAATTACCGTCGTGGTGATACTCGTCGCGGTAACCGATCTTCCCATCCTTGTAAGCCCGGTTATGCTTGTAGTCGAAACGGAAACCTTGCCGATAGTCGCGCTGGCCTTCCCGGAGGCCCAGCTCATAGCCGTTGCGTCGCCCGATCTGGCGGACTTCGCGTTCGCTATAACGGTAGTGGCGTCCATAGCGGTCATTGCGCCAATCCTGAGCCGAGACGCTCAATGCCGAACCCATGAGCAGCATCGCAACCATGGCTCTTGAGAACCAAGCCGTGCGCTTCATTGTCAATCAACCTCCCTCGTGCTTCTCTTCTGCAAACCTGCCACCCGCTAAAACAAGCTGTGTGCCAATATTTCCCGGGGTGCCTGCCCTTCTGATTAAAGCCAAGCAGAAAAGTAGTTTGTGACTCATCTCAAAGGGGGGAAACGGAGATTTGGATAAATAGCGCTCGCCGTGATTCACACCAATCGGTAAGCGTGCCCGACGTTTTGGTGCGACCCAGACTCACAATCGATGGATTGGAGCTTCATCTGGAGGTGGGGATTTGACTCTAACTGTACTTTGGGCGGCTGGTTTGACAAGGAATAGGCGTTCTGTTAGCTTGACTACTTTGTTTGGGACGGTCGTTTAACTACTATCGAGATATATGACTCAGGTGATCTCCCCAAGTCGCAGGATGGGAAGGTATAGCTTGGCCACCCGTGCTGTCTTGGCTCTTCTTATCCTGACGCTGCTTATCCTGGCTGGCGCTTGCGCCAACATTGCCAAGGTGAGCGATGAAACGATTCCACGGCTGGTCACGCCGCTGTCTGAGGCCGATTTCAGCACCCTCGTTCAGCAACTGCAGCCCTTGATGAATTATCAATCCCTCCGTTCCTCGCGCGTCTCGATTCAATTTATTGATGCCGAGTCGGCCGAGCGATACCGCACCGCCGATGCCCAGCTGGTGCTCCGGCGGCCGGATAAGATCCGCCTCATCGTCCAACTCCCGGTGGCGGGGACGAAGATTGCTGAGATGGTTTCTCAGGATAACCAGTTTAGGGTAGCCATCTACCGCGACCCTTACAAACGCTTCCTGGTCGGCACCAATAATGCTGATTACAGCCAGTGGCGGGCGAAGCTTGGCGGGCGCGAGAAACAGAGCGCGCTAATTAATGCGAGGCCTTTCCACTTTACCGACGCGCTGCTGATACGTCCGCTGCATTTGGGCGAGACGCAGTTCGTCTATAGTCTTGAAGAGGCGCTGGTCGAAGAGCCTGACCTACACAAAGGGGCCAAGAAGGGGGCAAGGTTACTGCGCAGCTTCTACGTTATCTCAGAGCTGGGGCTTCCAGCTACGGGCCAGGGACCGACCCATACGCAGCGCCGCTTCTGGTTCGACCGCACGGACCAAGTGCGTCTCGCCCGCCAGCAAATCTTCGACGAGCGCGGGACGATGGCCACCGAGGTTTTCTATTCCAACTACCTGAAGCTGAATCCCGAGAGCCCGCAACTGTGGCCGGGCGTGGTGTTGGTCATGCGCCCACACGACAATTATTCGGCCCGCCTGATCTTCAGGGAGGGAGGCGGTGAGCTGAACCCCCCGGATTTGCCCGAGAGCGCCTTCGTACTTGAGAATAAAGAAGGCCTGCCGGAAACGAACCTCGACAAACCTTAAGGGCACCAAGCGAGCTATGGACAGCCTGATCATCTCAAACATCTGCCAGCGCCCGACGCGCACCCTGGTGAGCGTCGCGGGGGTCGCGCTCGGCGTCGTGCTGGTCGTCATCAACACGGGGTTGGTGCGCGGGATGCTCAACGAGCGGATGATGCGTGAGCAGAACATTGGCGCCGAGATTATGTTTTCACGCAAAGGGGCAGGCAGCCCTCTCTCTCCGTCGTCAGTGCTTTCCTTAGACGTTAGGTACGTTGATCGGCTGGCGAAGATCCTCGGTGTTAAGGCGGTCAGCCCTGTCGGGCGCTACGTTCAGACTGGTAGCTCGGGGATTGGCATTGAGCAAGTGGATGGAATTGATTTCCAGAGCTACACGGCAATCAGCGGACTGCGCATCGTTGAAGGGCGAGTCTTCCAAGCTGATGATGAAGTGATCATTGATGAAAAAAAGGCGCACGACAGCAAAGCCGGGATCGGCAGCGAAATTCAGGTCTTCGGCAAAAGGCTCAAGGTCGTGGGAATCTATGCGCCCGTCTCCGGCTCCCGAATCAAAATCTCGCTTGAGTCACTTCAGCGCCTACTGAGTTCCCCAAACAAGTGTCAATTCATTTATGTTAAGTGTAACGATCCGGAAAACCAGGTTGAGGTTCTCAAACGTATTAATACTCAGCTACCGGGCAACATCGTGGTCTTGACGCGCGATTTGGTTTTAGGCTTCGGTAACTCCATCCCAGGCCTGGATGGCTTTGTCAAGGCAGTCCTCGCGCTTTCGACCGTGGTGAGCACCCTGGTCATTTTGCTGGCCATGTATACGACGATCACTGAGCGGACGCGCGAGATCGGCATCCTCAAAGCGCTCGGCGCTTCGAAGCGCTACATCGTCGGTGTGATTGAGAAAGAGGCGCTCGCCATTAGTCTGATCGGTGTGGCGGTCGGATTGCTGATCGCTTGGGTCGCCGGCTGGGGCATTGAACGGGCAACCTCGCTCCAACTAGAATACCATTGGACCTGGGTAGTGGTGGCGACGCTGATCGGACTGGCGGCCGGGGTCATCGGTGCGCTCTACCCGGCGCTGCGCGCGGCCAATCAAGACCCGGTGAAGGCGCTGGCATATGAGTAGAAGTTTTGAGTGTTGAGTCAAGCGTGAGGCTCAACACTCAAAACTTAGAACTTTCATGAATCCTATCTTACAGACTGAAGACCTGGCGATGACCTACCATGTGGGGAAGGTGGATGTGCCTGCCTTGCGCGGAGTCAATCTGGCCGTCGCGCCCGGTGAGTTCGTGGCCGTGATGGGGCCTTCCGGCTGCGGCAAGTCCACGCTCTTACACATCCTTGGAGGATTGCTCAAGCCGACCTCCGGGCGAGTGGTCGTGGACGGCGAAGATTTGGCGGCAGTCAGCGACGCGGCGCGCACCGATATTCGACGGCGAAAGATAGGATTCGTCTTTCAGCGCTTTAACCTTTTTCCGACGCTCACGGCTGAAGGCAATCTGCGCTTGGCCGAGCACATCCACGGAAATGGCAAGCGCCAGGAGAATGATGAAACCAGACGCGAGATCTTGAAGTTATTGCGTTTAGAAAATAAAATGCGGCATAAACCGCTTGAACTTTCAGGCGGAGAACAACAACGGGTCGCCATCGCGCGTGCGGTCATTAATCATCCGGCGATCCTGCTGGCTGATGAGCCGACAGGGAACCTCGATTCGGAGAACTCGGCAATCGTGCTGCGGATGCTGGCCCAGCTCAATCGCGAGTTGGGTCAGACAATCGTCATGATCACACATAACCCCGAAGCTGCCGCCGTCACCAAGCGCACCATTGAGATGCGTGACGGAATGATTCTCAAAGGATAGGAAGACAATTCACCGGGATGGCCGCGGCAAGCCACGTGTGATTGGACTTTAGACTGACTAATGAAGGCGCTACTGGTAGGCATTAAAAATATTCTCCTCTGGTCCTATGCCCGCGGCACGTGGCAGTATGATATACTCTGCATATTGATTATCGGCACCGTGTTTCTAGTGCCGAGCAGCTTCTTCGGTGACCGCGACCGCCCGACGCGCTATCTTCATGGTCATGGGCAGAAAAACGCGGCCCAGGCAAATGAGACCCTCAAGGATGCATCTAAACAGGCCGATACGCTTCAATGGGACATTAAATTGGAAGAACTCAAAAGCTTTTTGCAGAATCCTAATGAGTCCGAACAGTTAATGAACAATCCACGAGAGATTATCGTTCTTTACTTACGCGAGCAGCTCAAGCGTGAGCCCATTTTAGATCCAGACCGCTCGCCGGATCCTCAGTACGACGCAGGCGGTCAGATTATCGGCTATCGCGTCTGGTTTCGATAAACCGGGGCGCGGTCAAACATGATTAGCCATTAAGCCATACAGAGACGGAGAAGATCAGATAATGAGAAGATTTGCAACTTTCGCTATCATTCTGGGGATGTTTGTGTTCCTCATCGGAGCCAATCGCCCGGTCGAGGCTAACCCGAGCGCCCAACTGCTGACCGGAATCCTCCAGAAGATGGAGGTCGCCCACCGTAATTTGAAGAGCCTCAGAGCTGCCATCGTGCAGCAGAAGGTTAATGTCCAGATCGGGACTAAAGATACTGATTACGGGACGCTGCTCTATAAACTAGCGGTCAAGGGCAAGGGGCGGCTGCGGATTGATTATACCAAACCCGATGCGCGGACGGTCGCTGTCATCGGCAGTGACTTCGTCTTCTATCAGCCGCGGATCAACCAAGTGCTCAAGACCACCCTGGCCCAAGCTTCTAAAGGGCGCACCGGCGGCTATTCACAGCTCGTCGGGCTTGATGGCTCGGTCAAGTCACTGTCCGGTAGTTACAATATCGATTACGTCAAGGATGAGCTGGTGAACGGGCAGATGGCTACCCAGTTGCACCTCGTGCCGAAGAGCGGCGGCTCATTTGCCAGTATGGAAATCTGGGTCAGCAATCAGACCTGGCTTCCGGTTCAGCAAAAGATCGTGGAGCGCAACGGCGACTATACCATCGTCAAGCTGACCAATATGGAGCCTAATATTGCCATTGCTGATGAGGACTTCAAAGTCAAGTACCCGAGCAGCACCCAAGTCATTGACAAGATCTAAGTTCTTTACCAATTCGAGGTGTAGCGCCGGCCGTCCTCATCGCGCTCTACCGGCGCTACACTGGTTTTCTTCTTGGCTTTATAGTAAGGTTCATTGCTCTCTTCAAATTGATAAAGATACTCTCCCTCCTTCGGTAGTGCGCGGTTTTTAGAACGAGATTGGCGGGCTGTCGCTCGCCTGAACGAAGAGAGCCAATAAGTAAACAATGAAGAAACTATCTGCTTCGCTCCGTGAAGCCAAGTTCATCACCCGTGCCCTACTTTCGACGCGCCACCCCGTCCTCGCGCACGTCATCCCGATGCGGCGCTGCAATCTCGCGTGTCGTTATTGCAACGAGTACGACAAGGTTTCTGAGCCGGTCCCGCTCGATGTCATGAAGCGGCGCCTTGACCGGCTCGCTTCGTTCGGCACCTCGATCGTCACCTTCAGCGGCGGCGAGCCGATGCTCCACCCGCAAATCTACGAACTCATCGCGCACGTCCGCTCGCACGGCATGGTCGCCGGCTTGATCAGCAACGGCTACTACATGACGAAGGAGCGCATCCAGAGGCTGAATGAAGCGGGGCTGCTCTACTTTCAGATCAGTATCGACAATGTCAAACCGGATGAAGTCTCGCAGAAAAGCCTGAAGGTGCTCGACCGGTATTTAGTCTACCTTTCCCAGTATGCGAAGTTCCACGTTAGTATCAACTCGGTCATCGGCGGCGGGATCAAAAATCCGGAGGATGCCCTCACGGTTGCCCGCCGGGCCGTTGAATTGGGCTTCGGCACTTCGCTCGGCATCATTCACGACGGGACCGGGCAGCTCCGGCCGCTCGGCGAGGTTGAGGAGCGCGTCTATCAGGAGCTGAAGAAATTCGGCAAGAAGAGCTGGGCCCGCTTCAACTACTTCCAGGATGACCTCGCCCACGGACGGGCTCACGAGTGGCGTTGCCGCGCCGGGGCGCGCTACCTCTACATCTGCGAGGATGGGTTGGTGCATTACTGCTCGCAGCAGCGTGGCTACCCCGGGATCCCGCTCGAAGAATACACTCGCGAGGATATGGAGCGCGAGTTCTCGACCGAGAAGCCCTGTGCCAAGTTCTGCACCGTCGCCTGCGTGCAGCAGGTGGCGATGCTGGATAACTGGCGCGCGCCTCAGCGGCCATTCATCCCGACATCGGAACCAAGCCGGAAGGGAACTGTCAAAGACCCACTCTCGGACGAAGTCCTAAGCGCCGAGTCTTAAGAAGAATGATGCCTGAAGAGCAATGAGTTCTCGCTTGCCACTCTTCACTTACCACCCGTCACTGCCTTTCTGCCATTTCGATCTCACCCACGCGGTGAAGCTTCATCATTGATGAGAGACTGGGTTGTTCGGGAATGCGCCCGGCCATGGCGATGATCGTCTCGCCTTTCTTCACCAGTCCCTGGCGGATCAACATGTCGTCGGCGCGGGCCAGCAGCTCGGAACTTCGCCCACTGAAATCCAGCAGGTGTGGCTCAAGGCCCCAGACGGCGGCCAGAGAGCAACGAGTTCGTTCGATGGGAGTGAAAGCGATAATGCGTGGCGCGGGCCGCAGCGCGGCGATGTGGCGGGCCATCGTCCCGGACTTACTAAAAACGGCGATGAACTCGGCGCGCATCTCCTGGGCCGCGTAGACGGCCGCCTCGGCAATCGCGCGCCCTTCCTGCCCGGTCTGCTGCCCGCGGATCATCTCCCGCGTCCGGTCGTGCCGTGGGCAGGCCGTTTCGGTGAAGCTGATGATGCGGGCCATGGTCTCGACGGCCTCCACCGGATAATCCCCCACCGCCGTCTCGGCCGAGAGCATGGCGGCGTCCGTCCCGTCAAGGATGGCGTTGGCCACGTCAGAAGCCTCGGCGCGGGTCGGGCGCGGCTCGTGCGTCATGGACTCGAGCATTTGCGTGGCGGTGATGACCAGCTTCTCGGCCGCGTTGGCCTTGGCAATGATCCGCTTTTGATGGAACGGCACGCTCTCAACCGAGGTCTCAACGCCCAGGTCGCCTCGCGCCACCATCACCCCGTCACAGGCCTCGATGATGTTGTCGAGATCATCCAGCGCCTCGCGCTTCTCGATCTTAGCGATCAGCGGCACGTCTGCGCCGAGAAATTCAATCAGCGTCTTGGCCCCGATGCAATCACGCGCGCTGCGCACGAACGAGAGCGCGACGTAATCCACCTTCTGCTCCAGCCCGAAGCGCAAGTCCACGCGATCCTTCTCCGTCAGCGAGGGCGCAGAGAGTTTGACGCCGGGCAGGTTGATGCCTTTATGCTCACCCAATTCTCCCCCATTGATCACGCGGCAGACCACATCCGTGGCCCCGACCTGCTCCACACGCAGTTCGATCAGGCCGTCGGCGAGCAGGATGCGGTCCCCGATACTCACGTCGTGTGGCAGGTGCGCATAGCTGGTCGAGACGAGCGACCCATTGCCGATGACATCGCGCGTCGTGATGGTTATCAGTTGATCGACTTGGAGTGTGATCGGCTGGTGGTTTTCGAGCGGCCCGGTGCGGATCTTCGGGCCGCTGAGGTCCAGCAGGACGGCGAGCGGGCGGTGGAGTTCGGCCGCAATGGCCCGCGTCGTCTTGATGGTCTCGACGTGTTCTTCGTGGGTGCCGTGCGACATGTTGACCCGCACGACATCCATCCCCGCCAGGATGAGCGCGCGCAACCGCTCAGGTGAGCGCGACGCCGGCCCGATAGTGGCTACGATCTTCGCCCTTCTCATTTGATTGCGGATTGCGGATTGCGGATTGCGGATTTGAAATGACGATGCTGTAATTCAATCCGCCGTCCACAATCAGCAATGAGACTATCTCAACTGGTGGAGGGGAGCGTTCACCAAACGCTAAGTCGAGTTGTCGGCCAATGTCAGCCCAGGCTTCATTCGCGACTCGGGGCACTTACCAACCGGCGAGCGTTCACTGCTTCTCCAACTCGCGGCTGATCGCCGCGGCCAGTGCCGCATCAATCTCGGCGCTCTGGCCGACGAAGTAGGCGGCCAACCGGCCGTCGCGGCTATAAACCAGAGTCTGGGGGACAGAGATGTCACGTGAATCGATGTAGTTTGAAAAGGCGCGGTTACTGACCAGGCCCACGGAGTAATCGATCTTCTGGTCTTTGATGAATTGGTTGAGTCGCTCGGCGGTCGTCTCTTTATCCTGGACCGCCAGGCCGATGATTTGGAGGCCACGCTGGCGGTCCTCGTCCTTGAAACGCGTCAGGGCGGGGATGTGATCTCGCGAGTGGCCGCACCAGACGGCGAAGAAGTCGAGCACCACGACCTGACCGCGCAGGTCGGCCAGGCTCAGTTGACGGCCGTCTCGCAAGGGCAGTTGTTGACGCGCGATCGATTCTTTAGGGAGTTTGCCGACCTTCACCCTGGCCTCGCTGCTGGGGACTCGCAAGACCAGCAAGGCCGAGAGGCTGAGGCCGATGACTGCCCCGAGAATGATGACACGGGATGAGAGCTGGCGACCCGGAGAGATTGCTTTCATAAACACCTCGTCAATGTCGTTTCAGGGGCTGGCTAAGCGCGGGCGGTCCGGCGGGTGTCGGCCCGGCTAGTCGCCTTGCCGCCCGGCTTGGCCGGCTGCATCTTCTGCAACTGCGCTTGGACAGCTTCGCCGAGTTCCTTACCCAGTCGCTCATCCCAACCTTTCAGCCGTTTGACCATCTTGCCGTCAGGGCCGAACAGGGCCATCTGGGGGACGCCGGCATCGTGGCTGTCACGGTAATAAGCGAGCAATTCAGTCGTCACATAGCCGACCGGATAGGTGATCTTGAACTCCTTCAGATAGGCTTTGACGTCCTCCGGCGTGTCCACCTGGGCCGCCACGCCAAGGACGACCAGGCCGCGCTTGCTGTACTGGTTGTAGATCTCGACCATGTGCGGCGCGTGCGCCTGGCAGACGTGGCATTTAGTCCAGAAGAAATCGATGATCACCACACGGCCGCGCAGGCTGGAGAGTTTGAGGGTGCTGCCGTCCGCCATCTGGATCAGCATCTCCGGTGTATCGCCCGATCCATCCGGCATGGGCAACTCCGGAATATCATCACGGCCAAGGCACGGCACGGCGACCACCAGCGCCAGCACCAGCGCCAACCCGAGAAAGAAAGCTTGAGCCAAGTGAGGAAGCCTGGGGAAAGTTTTTGACATAGCAGCTACTCCTGACAGCAGGTTCGTTCAAGCATCGCACACTGGAGAAAGCAATCCGGAGAGACTGCTTTCATAACCACCCTTCTCTATTTTCCGTTCAGGACTTGGCTAAGCGTGTGCGGTCCGGCGCGCAGTGGCCCGGCTGGTCGCCTTGCTGCCCGGCTTGACCGGGTGCATCTTCTGCACCTGCGCGGCGACAGCGTCGTGGATCTCTTTACCGGTGGCCTCGTTCCAGCCGATCAGCCGCTTGACCATCTTGCCGTCAGCGCCGAAGAGGACCATCTGCGGGACGCCGGCGTTATGGCTATCGCGGTAGTAAGCGAGTAACTCCGTGGTCGTAAAGCCAACCGGGTAGTTGACCTTCAACTCGTGGACGAAGCCTTTGACGTCTTCCGGCGTGTCGACCTGGGCCGCCAGCCCGACGATGACGAGGCCGCGCTTGCTGTACTGGTTGTACATCTCGACCATATGCGGCGCGTGGTCGCGACAGTGCGGGCACTTGGTCCAGAAGAAATCGAGCAGGACCACGCGGCCGCGCAGGCTGGAGAGCTTGAGGGTGGAGTCATCGGCCATTTTGATGAGCATCTCGGGCGTGTCATTCGACCCGTCGGGCATGGGCAGCTCCGGAATATCATCGCGGCCGAGACTCGGCACCGCCGCGGCCATCGCGAGCACGAGCGCCAGGCCGAGGGAGAGGACCGAAGCCAGGCGAGGGAATTTGAAGAAAGCTTTCGACATTGCAGTTACTCCTTGCAGAATATTGGTTCGCGCATCGCCGACTCAAGTGTGGCGATGCGAGCTAAGACAGTTGCTGATTGATGATCCGTTCGAGCTGCGTGATGCCGCGTTCCGGGTTCTCGCCGATCAGATGCTCGACCAGGCGGCCGTCGCGCGCGAAGACGAAGATCTGCGGGATCGGGGCCTGCCCAGTCTCGTCTTCCGTGCCGTTGAGAAAAGCGTCGGAGATCTTTTTGCCGGCATAGCCCACCCTATAATCCATGCCCGCATCTTTGATGAATCGCATCACCTCATCGCCATCTTCACGCGGGTTGAGGCTGAGGCCCACGACCTCCAGTCCCTGATTGCGGTAGCGCCTTCCGAGCTCGGCCAACTGCGGCGCTTGCTTGCGGCAGGGTGGGCACCAGGTCGCCCAGAAGTCGACCACCACGACTTTGCCGCGCAGATCGGAGAGTCTAAAGATGCTCCCGTCCGGCCGAGGGATCGCGAAGTCGCTCACCGCCTTGATCGCCCGCTCACGCGTCCTCGCTGAAGCGCTCCCGCCCGAGACCGGTTGCGGCGGAGGGGCCGTCTGGCAGGCGAGCGAGAGAACCGCAAGGGCAAAAAGCACGAGCCCCGCGCAGGACGCCATCCGCGGCGAACCACCGCCTGGTTTTATCTCACCAGTCCTGAGGAGGGTCTTACTTCTGGTCATGAAGATTGGAATCACGCTCGAGGTCCTCGGCATCGACCATCTCTTCTTGTGGGACGCGGTAATCTTCCGACGCCCAGCGGCCCAGATCGATCATCTGGCAGCGTTCCGAACAGAACGGCCGCCACGGATTATCTTCCCAAGTTGTCTCCCGACGACAGACCGGGCATCGCATGGCACACCTCATCTGCGACCATCGCCGCCAAAAATGAAATCCTATGATACCGGATTTTACCAAAAAATCGAAACGGACTTTCACATTGCGGCCAAGGCTAAAGTTTGCCTCACCCGCCCATCGTCGGCTGCGCGGGGCGGCAACCTCTGCGGTGGTGAAGATCGACCAGTTGGGCTATAGTACCGCCACTAACGAAGGAGAAGACCTATGAGAGAAATTCGCGCACCGCGCGGGGCCGCGCTCACCTGCCAGGGGTGGCCGCAGGAAGCGGCCATGCGGATGTTGATGAACAACCTCGACCCTGAGGTCGCCGAGCGGCCTGACGAGTTGATCGTCTACGGCGGGACCGGCAAGGCCGCCCGCGATTGGGCCTGCTTCGAGGCCATCGTGCGCTCCTTACAAAGCCTGGCCAATGACGAGACCCTGCTCGTGCAATCGGGCAAGCCCGTCGGCATCTTCCGCACCCACGAGATGGCGCCGCGGGTGCTGATCTCGAATTCGGTGCTGGTGCCGGCCTGGGGGGATTGGGCGCACTTCCGCCAGTACGAGCGGATGGGGCTGACGATGTATGGCCAGATGACCGCCGGCTCGTGGATCTACATCGGCACGCAAGGCATCTTGCAGGGGACCTACGAAACGTTTGCGGCACTCGCCCGCCGGCATTTCGGAGGTTCGCTCAGAGGCAAGCTGGTGGTCTCCTCCGGCCTTGGAGGGATGGGCGGGGCGCAGCCTCTCGCGGCGGCCTTGAATGACGCAGTCTTCATCGGTATCGAGGTTGATCGTGAGCGCATCCGGCGGCGGATCGAAACGCGCTATTGCGACGAGGCAGTGGAAAGCCTGGATGAAGCGTTGCGGCTGGCCGCCGAGTATCAGAGCAAGGGCGAAGCCAGGTCCATCGCACTCCTCGGCAACGCGGCGGAGGTGCTGCCCGAGATGGTCAAGCGCGGCGTGCGGCCTGACGTATTGACCGATCAGACGAGCGCCCACGACGCGCTCAACGGCTACGTCCCTGCTGGCCTGCCTTACAAGGCGGCCCTCGAATTGCGGCAGCGCAACCCGGAGGAGTATGTCCGCCGCTCGATTGAATCGATGGCCCGCCACGTCGAGGCGATGCTCGCGCTCAAGCGGATGGGCGCCGTCACCTTCGACTACGGCAACAACATCCGGGCGCAAGCCCAAGAGGGCGGCGTCGCAAACGCCTTCGAGATTCCTGGGTTTGTGCCCGAGTACATTCGCCCGCTCTTCTGCGAGGGCCAGGGGCCATTCCGCTGGGCGGCGCTCTCCGGCGACCCCAACGACATTTTCGTCACCGACCGCGCGCTGATGGATGCCTTCCCGGAGAAGGATCACCTGATCCGTTGGCTGACGCGGGCCGAAGAGCGGGTAGCATTTCAGGGCTTGCCGGCCCGCATCTGTTGGTTAGGGTACGGTGAGCGCGACAAAGCGGGCTTGATCTTCAACGACCTGGTGCGCTCGGGGAAAGTCAAAGCGCCGATTGTTATTGGCCGCGATCATCTCGATGCGGGCTCGGTCGCCTCGCCGAATCGGGAGACGGAAGGCATGCGCGACGGCAGCGACGCGATTGGCGATTGGCCGGTGCTCAACGCGCTGCTCAATACCGCCTCCGGCGCAAGCTGGGTGAGCTTCCATCACGGCGGCGGCGTGGGCATCGGCTACAGCCTGCACGCCGGGATGGTGGTTGTGGCCGATGGCACGGCGGAGGCTGAACGGCGGTTGTCGCTCGTGCTAACCAACGATCCGGGCACGGGCGTGATGCGCCACGTTGATGCGGGCTACGAGCGCGCAGTCGAGGTCGCAGAGGAGAGAGGGGTTAAAATTCCGATGCGCTAGGATATGTTTGGAGTTCAAGCTTCAGCTTGCTTGATGGCGAGATCGACAAGCCAAAGCTTGAACTCCAAACCCACTCTGGCAGAGCCCGATAAAGCTAGCGCTTTCTTCCTTGGACCCTTCGCGCTTTGCTCGTCACCCGACCCTTATCGTCGGTACTCATCGTCGGCGTCTTCTTCGGCTGGCTAAACCGGTCGAGCAACTCTTTCGGCAGGGAGAGCGCGAGCGAGACATCGTTGGCCTGCGTGGTGATGCGGACGCCATCGAAGACTTGGTTGACCGCCTGCATCAGCGGGTCTTTGTCATCGCCGAAGAAGGTCTTGCCGGCGACGACCAAATCCTTCAAGTGGGACTCCAGCTTCGCCGCTTCATCCGGGGAAGAGGTGCGCATTTTTAGATCGAGCGCGGCGGCCGAGCCATTGGCCCCGTCAAAGGAGAGCGAACCGAAGAGGACCTTCAGTGACGCAAACGGCCTGAGGGCGCTCCCTTGTTTACTCAGTTCCTGGCGGAAGCCGTCGGAGAGATTGGCGGCGAAGCGAATCCACCCGGATGGACTGGTCTCCTGGAGCGCCTCGCCGAGCAGCACGTTCGATCCGCCCTTGCCTGAACCAGCTTGAGCCTCAAGCACACTCTTCACGCTGCCCGCGTCCCCGATGACGAGGCCCTGCTCGCCGAGCGGCGCGAAGGCGATTTCTTCTACCCCCAGCCCGGGTAAGTTGCCGGACTGCGCCTTGTCTTTCGGTCGCGAAACCACGAAGAAAGGCTTGCCCTGGTGATTCAGGAGTTTGAGTTCGCCGGCTGATGTTTTCATCACGGCCGCGAGCTTTTGAGGGTCAAGGTTCAGCCCTTGAAGAATGACCGCGCCGCTCCCTTTGAAGTTCCCGTCGGGCAGCCTCACCCCGATCACCGCCGTCCGGATCTTGAGCGGATCGACTCCAGTCTTGCTCGTGAACTCGTCGAGCTCCTTCGTCATTTTGGCGACCTCACCCGGCGCCATCTCCCGAAGCTTGGGGAGCAGCGTGTCGAAGATGCGGCCGACATCGAGAACCGCGATCAAGTCTGACGGGGGCAAGAGCGCCAAAGGCCCGCCCATTCCCACCCCGGCCTGGCCGCGAGGTGCGACATCGTCTGTGGTCAACTGCGGGGCTGGCTTGCGACCCGCTTCCGGTTGCTGTGCGCCGGCTATGCACACGCAGAGCAACATTATGGCCGCCACCCAGGCGGCGCGTACGCTGACAGCTCTCATGCTTTCCTCCGCATTCGCTTGCTTGTAAGTCCGGGGATCTGGACACACACTCAGATGAGTTGGATTTCTCGGGCCGGGACTGGCGTGCGCAGAGTAAGCTACTTGCGCCGCCGACGCAAGCACATTTTTTTGACGCTGTTGCCGGCTACGGGCGCGCGGTCAAAGCGACGGGCGGAAGAAGATTGGGTCTCACTTTTTTAAGCGCCGAGCCGCAGTTGGGACCCAAATTTTTTGTGCAACTTGTCTCTTGCTCCTGCGTTCTTACAATCACACGACGAGATTAGGTGATGCCGATCTGCGCTTTGTTACTTGTCCGGTGAGGAGGTTTTATGAACAGCGAGTCCAGAAGCCCACAGAACAGAATCACGCTGACCGAAGCCTTCGATTTATACCTCAAAGGGCTGGGGTTGAAATCTCTGCTAGGTGAGAAGGCCAAGAGCTATTTGAGGGTGCAGCACGAAGGCAATATTTACCTGAGCGATTACCCAGTCTATGTCTATGCATCCGGCTCTGACTATTACATAGATGGAGTGGAATTCAACGCGATTCTCGAAAGGGTGGGGATGGGCGCACAAAATTTGCTGGCTGAAGAGCCATCACCTAACCAACGTTTGGGAGCGGTCGTAGGCTGAACGGCGATTGTCCAGCGGTCTAGATATGGGCGTGATGCGCCACATTGATGCTGACTATGAACATGCGGTCGAGATTACAGATGAGATCAGTTTCTATTCTTCTTTTCAGGGACGATGATGAGGTTTTGAATTAGCATCTCAATCCCGTTGACCCCCTGAAACCCGATGCCGCCGATTGAGAAGGTGTCATCGGTAAAGGTGGCCAGCGGTTGGGGCTCAGGCTTAGGGGTGCTGCTGACCATAATCTTATGGCTGAACTGATTGCCACGTACCTCGACAGTGATGTGGAAAGAGTCGTTGGGTTTCTCAATATCCTCAACCACACGGCGGCTGTCTTTTAACTCAAGCTTGCCCTCTCGGCAGATGTAAAAATTGAGGACTTTTCTGCCGCCTTCGCTTTTAGAGGTAGCTAGCTCAAACAAATAATAGTTCTTGAGGTCTTGGGCCCGAATAATCCACGCCGCCCCCTTACCGTTTTTAAAGCGAAGATCGAGGTCTAAGCCAAAATCACGATAAATATTAAATTCACGCTTCTCGGCCGTATCTTTAAAGAGCACAACCTCCTTCCCACTGACTTGGATGCCGTTCTTCTCAAATTTCCAGCTCAAAGGAGCAGGAAACCACTTCGCTGTCGCAGACTTGGAATTTATGACAGCTTCACTGGATATAGGAATGGGAGTAAGAGAAGCATCTACTATTACATTGTCTCTTTTGAGAGAGAGGCCACGCGTGCGGGGCGTCGTCGTTCTTTGGGCCTCACGAGCATCTACTGTGATATTGTCTTTCTCGAGGGAAAGGGTTATCTGCCGCTCTCTACTCTCATATCCGTCTTTGATCACACGCACATTGTGCGCCCCAGGCGAGAGTTGCTCAATAATCAGCTGACCGTCAGGCTGAACAATCCCCTTTGCTATATTATCAACATAAACGCTTGCCCCAGACACAGAGTTGATAGTCAAGGTCACGGTGGCCAGGTCCAGTTTGCCGGAGATCGGAGAAGTCTCTCCCGGCTTAACCTCCAAATCAGTGATCGCATCCCGATACTTCTCTGTCGCAATTTTTAGGCTGTGCCTCCCGACCGCAACTTTGGGGATGGTAAGGCCCGTGCTACTTGCTTTGTAGCTGGCCGGGTCAAGCTGCTGGCCGTCCAAGAAAATCGTCGCCTCAGTCGGCACCCCAACGATTTCAATTGATCCGTACTTTGGCACAAGCGCCGGTTCAAAGAGAGTCGGAGTGCCCCTCTGAATGATGATGATTTCCTCGACTGGGTGGTAATCCTCATGATTGACAATAACCTTCCACCTCCCCGGCGCCATTGAGCCCAGGCTGAGGGTCTTATCTTTCAGCTCATAATCAAACGATTTGTCCCCTTTATTATTCCCCAGCCGAGTAAGCATTACCTTCGCCCCGACAACAGCAAAGATTGCTAATGCACCTTCATTCGGTTTGACCAGAATATCTTTAACACTTCCTTTGTTGACAGTCTTAGTGATGACCCTAGGTGCAAGCGCGGGCGCTTCTTCAGAGGAGAGAGCTGTGCCCGCTTTGCCCTTTTTAGGGCTAGTATCACTCTCAGGTTTTTTAGCAGTTCCTTTTTGCCCCAGCACTTGAAGAGGAAAGCCACCTGATAAAAACACTAGAAGCAATAAAGTGAAGAGAGATAAGCTGCGGCGATGATAAATCATGTGGATCACCTCCTAATACTGCTGTATGCTGACGCTTGTGATGTAATTTTCATGAGTTTTACTGCTTGATAGCTACAGGTATTTTTTTGCGCATCCAAAGCCATACCTGACTCCAATATCCACGAATTATTTTGCCTTTCGGAGGCCGAAAAGGGGGGGGCGAATGTTATTTATTTGGTTGACTTTGATTGGGAAATTATCAACCGTGGAATCTTCATATCCTTGAAGCTTAGCGGCAAGCGTATAATAGCCTTCGGGTAAACGGGTCATAAGAAAGGTGCCGTCCGTGCCTGTAAGCGTCGAGCGTTCCAACCCTAGCTCCTCATTCCTCGCCATCACGGTCACCCCAGCCATCGGCGTTTTGGTAGTAATGTCATAGACCGATCCTGCCAGAGCCCCAGTGTTTTGGGTAGATGCTGCTGATCGTTCCTTTGCCTGCCCCACAAACTTTCCTTTTGGATAAAGATCAAGAAATATTCTGAAGAAATCCGTGTTGGGCTGGTCTTTTATCATGCCCCAAGTGCTCATCTCTAGCTCTTCGATATGTTTCCGCTGCTGCTCCGTTTCTGCCCGCCGATTCTCAGCGAGCTCTCGCTGTCTCTCCGCTTCGGCCCTCGCCTCCTCCGCACGCTGAGCGCTTAATTTAGCCTCGTCGGCTGCTTTCTCGGCGAGGGTTCGCTGCTGCTCGGCAACGGCCTTCTGTTCTTCAGCGACCCTTCTTTGCCTATCAGCTTCAGCCAATGCTATCTGAGCCTGATCAGCATTTAGCTTAGCCTGGATCCGCTGCTTATTGGCGTTCACCGCCAAAATAGCAAAAATCACTGCGGCACTGGTCAGTAAGGCAGCGGCACGCAGCCAGCCGCGGCGGTAAGCTGCACGCTGGCGCCGCAGTTCCGCGTCCGGCATATTGGCCTTCACCCACTCCCAATCAAACACTCGGTAATAGATTCGATTGCGCACGCAGAGATAGCCATCCACCGCTCGTGCGATACCAGAGAGCCGCAGGATGCTGACCAATGGATTGGTATCATCATCGCGCACCCGCTTGTGCTTGCGCACCTTCCCGTACAACTCCAACAGGCTGGCGATATCAGCCTCACTACGCAGCATCCGCTCGCGGACAAACAGCAAATTATGGTCCCGTTCCCGCGCGCTGGGGGAGAGAAACAGTTCTTCGCAGAGGCGGTCAACTCCATCAAAGCCACTTACGCTTATCTCTTCGGCTACTGCCTGGCAAAGGAGCTGAGTCAGGTACGGGTGCCCGCCTGTCCAGTAGAGAATTCGCCCTAAAAGCTTTGCCCCAAGCTCTTCTTCGCGTCCCAGCCCTCGTGCGAGCGGCGCAGCTTCGATTTCGGTAAAGTCATTCAGTTCGATCCGATGTCCAATATTGAATGGTGTCATCCGCGTATCGCGGATCAAATCCGATGGCGTTGCTACTCCGAGCAGGCAGAAGGTCAAGCGCTCTAGCTCCGGCTCTTCAGTGCGGCGGTTGTAGAACTCGCGAATCCCGGCGAAGAACTCGTCAGTCGAGAAGGGCAGGCTGCGGACGGTGTCGATCTCATCGACGAAGATGACCACCTGGCCGGGAGTATGAGGCAGGACGACTTCCTCAATCGCCCGCATCCATCGCTGCAAGGGGCCGAGCCGGTCGTGCTCCAGCCAGAACTCTTCGAGCTCATTCGCGAGCTTCAGTTGCCGCCCGATTCTCCCCAGCAAGCCGTCGTACCACTGTTCAGAGGTGAGGCTCTGGCCCATCGCGGTCAAATCCAGCACGGCCACGGCCACTCCTTCCTCACGCAAGCGCGATGCGGTGCGGACCATCAGTGAGGACTTGCCCATCTGCCGTGAGGTCAGCACGTAGCAGAACTTGCCCTGGGTCAGGCCGTCATAGAGGTCCTTGTCGGCTCGGCGGGCCACGTAGGAGGGAGCGTCGCGCCGCAGTGTTCCGCCGGTGACGTAGAAGCTTGGCTTGAAGTCTATTTTGGCAGCACTCATAGCAGATGCTTCTCTAAATAAGTTGCGTAAAGCTGGCAGCGCGGCCTCACATCTCGCGCCGAATTCCCTGACATGACTCCCGCGCTGCGTAAGCGGTAGAAACTCTCAGCCGTGGGGCAGGGGCGGCCCTGCAAGACGCCTCGCACTATTTCAGTCAGGGCTGCATCCTGGGCGAGCAGGACCAGGATGCGGCGCAGGTGGTCGCCGAAGGGGCCTTCGTCACGGTCCGCTTGAGCCTCGAAAGCGGCGAGGCCGCTGCCGTGGGTCGCCAGTTCGTGAAGGCCGCGGCGAACGAGGTAAGGGTGGCCGCCCACTAGACGGAAATAACGCGCTACTTCCGCTTGATCTCTCAGCGGAGAGCCGTAGCGGCGGTTGAGCTCAGCCACTTGTTCGAAGGTGAAGTCTTCGAGCGTGAGGCGTGTGCCGACGTTGAACGGCGATTGATTGACGTCGGTGATGAAGAGGTGCGCCTCGGTGGCATAAGCAATCGCCAGCGTGAGTCGCTGCCACGGTCCTTCAGGGTCGAGCGACCGTTCGTTATGCCAGGAGCGGAAGAGGCCGAAGACTTCGCTCCCGAAGTCGCAGGTGAAGAGCCGGTCCACTTCATCGAGCCCCCACACAATCGGAGAGGAGATTTTGCCCAGCACCTCGCTCTCCATATACCGCTCGAAGTTGATGCTCGGGCCGCGGCGAGGGTTCCAGGCCTGGTCCGGTGAGACGTCGAGGCGGAGTTGATAAGCGAGCAATTCTGCGAGCGTGAGGAAGAGCGTCTCGACCGAGGCGAGGTGAGCGGCATTGAGCTTCTGGAAATCGGTCCGGACAACTTTGGCTCCGGCCGCTCGCGCTTGTTGCAGGCCCCGCGCTAGCAGGGAGGTCTTACCCATCTGCCGCGCGCCTTTGACTAAGACGATGCTGTCTTGCCGCGCAATGGCCGCTTGGAACTCTTCATCCGTGGGCCGGACGATGTAGAACTCCGAGTCCAAGGGCACGGCGCCGCCAACCGGCTCCAGATTCTTTGGCAGCATGACGGACGGAGGGACTGTGGCGGCGCTCGAAGCATTGAGCAATTCCGCGACCAAATGATGGTCGTCCTGGGGGCCGTTCCACAGCGCGTACTGGATCGGGTTGAGAATCCCCGCCAGCGGGTCCGGAAGTGGACCGTCGTAGTTGATGCGGACCGGCAGCAGGCGCGGCTTGCCCTGTTGTTGCTGGGCCGCTTCGTGAGCGATCTGGATTTCGTAGGCCAGCATCTCGCTGGAGATGGAGGCGGCCGAGAGCAGCGGAATGACGATGTCCGCGGTGCGCACCTGGCGCTCAATCTCTCTGGCCCACTCCACTCCGGTCGCCAGGTGACGGTCAATGAATACCTGGTAGCCGTGGGCGGTAAACTGCGTTTCGAGCAGCCTCAGCACCTGTTCGTCGGGCTGCGCGTGGCGTTTATAAAGGAGCGCTACCTGCATAGCAGGCGAGGCGGATGGCACTTCATCTGAAACTGACACCGTGGTGATTCCGGGCTTCCCAGTAAATCTTGGTGGGCCGACTTCGGGTAAAGTTGTAGCCGTAGGTGGGGCGGTCTCTTCGTGGATCGTCAAGGCTTTGGCCAGCTCTTCGCCAAAGTCTCGCGCCCGGAGGTGGCGGTCTGCCGGGTCGAAGGAGAGTGCCCTCAAGATCGCCTGCTGCGCCGCTTCGGATAAGTTGGGACACAACTCCCTCGGCTTCACCTTCACTCCGGCTCGCTGTGATTCATAGAGCTGGACCATCGAGGTGGCGAGGAAGGGCACGCGCTGGGTGAGCATTTCGTAGGCGATCACGCCCAGGGCGTAAATGTCGCTGGAGGCGGAAGGGTTCCCTTTGAGCTGTTCGGGGGCCATGTAGGCGGGTGTGCCGGCCACCTTACTCGCTTCGCTGCCGGCCGCAATCTGCGAATCTTTGACCGTGGCCATGCCGAAGTCGATCAGCTTGACTGACTCCTGCCCCTCCCCCCAATCTTGCAGCATGATGTTTTCGGGCTTGAGGTCGCGGTGGTAGACGCCTCGCTCGTGGGCGGCGCTGAGGGCGTGGCCGATCTGGCGCACAATCTCTGCGATGCGTGCCAGGTCCAGGCTCTGAAACTCCATCACCGAGCGCAGGCTGGCCCCTTCGATATACTGCATGACGAGGTATGCTTTCCCGTCAGGCGTCTCGCCCGCGTCAAGGACTCCGATCACGCCGGGGTGATCAATCCGCGCGAGGGCTTCAATCTCCTGGCGGAACTTCTTCTTAAACCAGGCGGCGTTGACCGACTCTTCCAGCCCTTGCAGGAGAACTTTGATGACCACCGGCTTCGAGTGCAGTTGCGTGTCACGCGCCAAATAGACTACCCCGATGCCGCCGCGCCCAATCTCTTTCTCGACCACGTAGCGGTCCTTCAACGTTATTCCGATAATCATAGTCGGTCTGGCTCCAGGTCAGGCGGCATAGAATTGAAAGCGCGACCTCGCACCCTGCCTTGAGTCTTCGGCCCTCAGGACGGCACTTGTTAACAGTAGGGACTCTCGACGGGAGTACACGCGCGGCTCGAGAGCTTGGGAAGTGCCTCCGCTAAGTTTGCGAATGCGAGAGTGGCTATGGTCCGTTGGTTGTTCAAGCCTATTCAGGCGATGGTCGGCAAGCCACACCTGTTAAGTTGACGCTAGCTAAGCTAATGCTCGACAGTTTATTTGTCAATCTTGCTCAGGCGTCGCGGTGTGGTGATGGGAGGAAGAAGGTCATGAGTCCAAAGGCTAGCCTGGCCTATTCGCAGTGAGGCGGGGTTTTTGAATCTATAAGGTGAGCCGCTGAGTGATGGCTGAGTACCAAACCGCCGCAAGGACGGCTGGCATGCCCTCTCCACGGCCAGCTACAGCAATGATAGACCTCAGTGCTTCCTCAACTCTTGAGTCTCCTCTTGATAATTCGGGGGATGAACCACCGCCGGCTCCGGCGCCTCGCCGCTCAGCACGTTGATTAACTCGCCCTTCCCGTTCTCACTCTTGGCCCGGAAGTCAAACAGGTCTGGCCGGCTGTAGTGGCCGGTCACGTCGAGCGTCAGGTTCTCCTCGCGGATGCGGTTGAGGTTGATCCGCGCCAGGATGATCGCCTCGCAGTCGAAGGCCGGGCCGGCGACATATAAGCCGTCGGGGCCGATGACGGCGCTGCCGCCATCGAGCACGAGCGCTTCGGGGTCCTCGGCCAGTTTGGCGATGGGTTCGAGTTCTCGCGGGAGGTCGCTGGCGCGCATGATCGCTCCGGCCGCGACGACGAAGCAGCGCCCCTCGAAGGCGTAATGGCGGCTGGCGACCTGGTGCATCTCCTTGACCGCGGGCCAGACGGCGGCGTGGACGTCTTCACTCGAATTGTGTAGGGCTTGACGGGTGAGCGGCATCCAGTGCTCCCAACAGATCAGGCCGCCGACGCGCCCCACGGGCGTCTCGACCGCACGCAGGCCGCGGCTGTCGCCCTGGCCCCAGATGAGACGCTCGCTGAAGGTCGGCACCAGCTTGCGGTGGCGATTTAAAATAATGCCGGTCGGCCCGATGGTGAGCAGCGAGTTGTAGAGCGTGCCGCGGCCGGGGCCCTCGGCCACGCGCTCGTGGATGCCCATGACGATCGTCAGCTCGTATTCGCGGGCGGCCGTGGCCAGGGCTTCGGTCGTCGGGCTCGGCACGACGACGCTGTTTTGAGCCAGGCGGGCGTAGAGTTTTTTGACCGGCGGGTGATTCCAGAGCGCGACATCGCGGCAGTAGTCGAGCCAGGCCGGGTAGCCGGGCAGGTAGGATTCGGGGAAGACGACCAACTGTGCCCCTTTCATCGCCGCTTCGGTGATTAAGTTGAGCGCCTTGGCCAGGCTGCGCTCCAAATTCAAATAAACCGGGGCGGCTTGCACAGCGGCGACCGTGACCATACGTGGGGGCATAAGACTCTCCTGCTACAAATAATGTGGTCAAACATAGACACGCTTGACCACAGTTATTCTTCCTGCTTCTCAGTCAGCAGCTTGCGCCAAACCGAAGCTTAGCGTAGAGACCGCGAACTCCACAGGCGTGGCGCCGACGTAGCCACTGCCGGCGAGAAGGCGCCTGCCTTCCATCTCAATGTTAATGGCCGCGTTCACATCCCGGTTATGCTCGGCCCCACACTGCGAACACCTCCACACCCGGTCTGAGAGCGTCAGACCGTCGTGGACGTGAGAGCACTGGTGACAGCGCTTCGAGGACGGGAAGTAGCGGCCCACCTTCTGCACCACTGTTGCCTTGTACTCAAGCTGCCGGACGGCTTCCCCGATGCTGGCGTCGTGCACTGACTTCGCCAGCCGGGTCTGCGCCATCCCCTTGAGACACAAATCTTCGACGCAGACGATGGCGAAGGCGCAAACTATTTCCGTCGTCCGCTTGTGCAGAAAGTCTCGTCTTTGGTTTGTGATTCGCGCATGACACCGGGCGACTCTGAGTTTGGCCTTCGCCCGATTGCGTGAGCCTTTGCGTTTCCGCGAGAGTGACCGCTGCGCGAGTTTCAGCTTGCGCTCATTGCGGAGAAAGTGAGCTTGGGTCTCGATCACTTCCCCCGTCGAGAGCGTCGCCAACCGGGACAGTCCGAAGTCGATCCCGACGCTGCCACCGGTCGCGCCCACGGGTTGGACGGCCAATTCGACCGTCACGACTAAGTACCAACGGCCGGCGTGAAACTTGATCCGGCCGGAGAGAATGCGACTACTGCCGAAGCGTAGCGGTTCGGCCAGGTTCACCTCCCCCAGCTTGGGGACGCGCACCGTCTGGCCCTCGAGCGAGAAATGGTCGTTGGCCAAGCCGAAGCCGCCCACCTTCTTACCGCGCTTCCGGAAGCCGGGGAAGCGCAGTTTAGATTTCGGGTTCTTGTTCTTGACTTGGTAGTAGGTGTTGATGGCTTGGCGCAGGTCGGCGAAGGCTTGTTCCGGGGCGCATTTGGTGACTTCGCGCACGAAGGGCGCCTCGGCGTCAATGCGCTCCCGGAACTCTTTCTTGAACTCGTTCCAGTCCACTTTCTCGCCTCGCTGTTTCGCCGCCTGGTACTGCTCCAGCGCCCAATTCCAGGTGAAGCGCGCGATGCCGGCTGCCCGGTAGAAGTAAGCTTCTTGTCCCGGCGTCGGGTTGAGCCTGATTTTGTGCGCCCTCCGAATCATCGCAAAAAAAAGGTAGACACGATGACAATGTTTGTCTACTTGTGGCTACGTTTGTCCTATCTAGCTGTCGGCTCCAATCGGGCCTGCGGCCCTTCGTACCACCTAACGCGCCATCGTCGAGGGGAAAAGCGCTAGGATTATAGGCCGGCTTGTTGCAGAATAGCGACGAGCCGGCGACCGTGTACGAAACGGGAAGCGGCTCATCAATATCATCAAGACTGAAATTTCGCAACAATCGCCCGTCGGTCGAGCTAACTCTGCCAGCTCTTGAGGTGTGCTCGGCTCGGACGGCCGCGGGTGAGAATCGTAAGCGGAAAGTGCTCACAGACCTCCTACTCTAAGAGGAATGCGCAATGAACTTCACTTCCCACAATTTAAGAATAACTCGTCTGGCTCTCGTCCTCGCGCTAGCCTTAGCCTTGCCCGGTTGCGTGGAGCAAAGGAAGGGGGAGCAGAAACAGGAGGGGCAAAAGATGTCTGACGCATCGTCACTCGAAGCCAGGATCCGCCGCTTCGCTCCGACCGAGATCACTGCCGATCCGTCGCGCCTCGCGGAGGGCGACCACCAGGCTCTGGAGAAGATCATCGAGGCCGCGAAGCTGATGGACCCGATCTTCCTGCGCCAGGTGTGGAGCGGCAACGTGGACTTGCTCAAGAAGCTGGAGGCCGATCGGAGCCCGGAGGGACAGTTGCGGCTGCACTACTTCCGCATCAACGTCGGCCCGTGGTCGCGGCTCGACAAGAACGAGCCGTTCATCCCCGGCGTGCCGCACGAGAAGCCGCCGCAGGCCGGTTTTTATCCCGACGATCTGACGAAGGATGAATTCAGCTCGTGGGTCAAAGGGCTCTCCGGGGAGGAGCGCCAGCGCGCTGAAGGATACTTCCACATCATCCGGCGCGGCCCTGACCGCAAGCTCAAGGCCGTTCCCTACAGCGAGGAATACCGCGAATTTTTGGATCCTGCCGCCAAGCTGTTGCGTGAAGCTGCGGGCCTCGCAACCAACCAGACGCTGAAGAACTTCCTGATCAAACGTGCCGACGCCTTTGCGTCGAACGACTACTACGCGAGCGACGTGGAGTGGATGGAGTTGGACTCGGCCGTTGACGTCACCATCGGGCCGTACGAGACCTATGAGGACGAACTCTTCAACTACAAGGCGGCCTTCGAGGCCTACGTCACCCTGCGCGATGAGGCCGAGTCGGCGAAGCTTCAGAAGTTCGGCGGCTACCTGCAAGAGATCGAGAACAACTTGCCGATCGAGGAGCGCTACCGCAACCCGAAGCTCGGGGCGGCGGCGCCCATCCGCGTCGTGGACGAAGTCTTCACCTCGGGCGAGGGAAACCGCGGCGTGCAGACCGCGGCCTTCAACCTGCCCAACGACGAGCGCGTCGTCAAAGAGAAGGGCACCAAGCGCGTCATGCTCAAGAATGTGCAGGAGGCGAAATTCAACAAGACGCTCGTCCCGATCTCCAAGGTCGTGCTCGATTCGGCGCAGCAAGCGGCCCTTTCCTTCGACGCCTTTTTCACGCACATCCTCGCCCACGAGCTGATGCACGGGCTCGGCCCGCACAACATCAAAGTGGGCGATCAAAACACCACCGTGCGCTTGCAGCTCAAGGCACTCTACTCGGCGATTGAGGAGGCGAAGGCCGACGTGACCGGGCTGTTCGCCTTGCAGTACTTGATCGACAAGGGCGCGGTCGACCGCCAGATGGAGCGGACGATGTATACGACCTACCTGGCCAGCATGTTCCGCTCGGTCCGCTTCGGGATCACCGAGGCGCATGGCAAAGGCGTGGCCTTACAATTCAATTACCTGATGGACGAGGGCGCGATCAAGGCTACTGAGGGGGCGGGCACCTTCAGCCTCGACCCCGGCAAGATCAAGGAGGCGGTGCGCAAGCTCGCTCACGACCTGCTCACGCTCGAAGCCGAAGGCTCGTACGACAAGGCCAAGGCGATGCTCGACAAATACGCGGTGATCAGGCCGGTGATGCAGAAGGCGTTCGACCGGCTCGGCGACGTGCCCGTAGACATCGAGCCCAAGTTCCCGCTCGCGCAGGGGGCAACAAAGGGTTGAGGCGCGGGGTGGCGGACGTGGCGAGTGAGTGGCCCGAGCTTGAGACCGATTTCGGCGACGGCTCCGCGCTGGAGCCCGGCCGCCGCTGGTATGCGCGACACGCTCACCGCTTCACGCCCGCCCAGCGGCGGATGCTGCTCTACCGCGGCGACCGGCGGTCATCGGATTTTACCCGGTGGGTCGCGCGGGGCGTGAGTCTCGGCGTGGATCCGGCGGACTGGCTGCGGGAGACGGACGAGCGAGAGATCACAGCCGCTTTGGATGCCTCCGCAGTGGCGCCGGTGCGGGCACGGCAGCGGTTCAAGAGCGAGCGTAATCTCGACCGGCGCACACGCGCTGGAGGGTGCGTGCGCTGTGGTGAGACGGCGGGGCTCGAACAACATCACTTCGCCCCGATTGCCTTGACGGGCCGGCTAGGCTTGCCCGCGCGCCCGGCCATCACGCTCTGCCGCGTGTGCCACAAGCGGATCGAGGAGGCGCTCCGCGTGGCGCTCCCCGTCGAGGCTGCGGCGGCCGAGTGGATCGGGCGGCAAATCAGGCGCGACCCCTTGCCGCCCGAGGCCGAGTCGCGGCTGGCCGATTTGGCGTGGCGCCGGCTGAGTCTGATCCCCGACATTGTGGGAACGTACGAATGGGCCGGCCGACGCTGCTTGCTTTACGCCCCATCGCTCGGCGACAAAAGCGTGCTGCGGCTCTTCTGGCGCATCGTCGGCCACGGCCAGTGTGTTTCGTGCGGCGCGCCCGATGCTCAACGCCTGGTGACGCCCTATGATTGTAAGGGCGCAATTCGGGCCGGGGCCGCGGGCGAAGACCTCGCCCATCCGGACCGCTACACGGTCGTCTGTGACGCCTGTGTCGAACGCTTCCACCGGCATCGCAAGTCGCACCCCGGCGACCGCGAACAGATGTGGCGCGATTGGTTGGAGAGTCTGGAGTCTGGAGTCTGGAGTCTGGAGTCTGAAGTCAGATAACATTCTCTGGACTCCAGACTCCAGACTCCAGACTCCAGACTGCTTTTTAAAAAGGCGGTGAAGAATGTGAGCGAGAGTACCTTCGATAAAGTGCGGGATCGGGCCGATAGCTCACCGTTTGCCAAATTACTCGGCATGGAGTTGGTGGAAGCTGAGGTGGGGCGCGTGGTGCTGCGCTTGCCTTTTGCCTCGCAGTTGCTCCAGACACTCGGCCGGGTGCACGGCGGCGCGATCTTCTCCGTCGCCGACCACGCGGCCGGGTGGGCTGCTTTCTCGACGCTGGCCCCCGGCGAGCAGTGTGCGACCCTGGAGATGAAGATCAACTACCTCGCGGCGATCCGCGATGAAGACTGCGTGGCCGAGGCGCGAGTCGTCCACAAAGGCATGACCAGCATCGTGGTCGAGGGCGAAGTCAAGACTGCTGCAGGCCGGCTCACCGCCAAATCACTCGCCACCTTCATGGTTTGGAAGAGCAAGTCTGAGCAATCCAAATCCTAAACAATGAGCAGTGCCGGCCCGGATCCGAGGCAGGAAATCCAAGCTGTGAAGGGGAGCGTAAAAGTAGCTGTCAGCGCAGGGCGGGCAGGCTGATGCCTCACGCGGGAGCGATCGAGGAGGAGCGATGGAGATCGGGGAAGACAAAGTCGGCCAGGTCACCGTGATTGAAATCAAGGGCTGGGTCAATATCAGTGCGCACCCTGAGCGCCTGCAGCAGTTGGTGCGCGAGCGATTGCGCGGAGGCGAGCGTCAGTTCCTGATCGACCTCGCCGAGTGTGAGTGGATGGACAGCACCGGGCTCGGCGAGTTGATCACTTCGTTTGTGACAGTCACCCGCCAAGAGGGCCAACTCAAGCTCGTCAACGTCCCACGCCCGGTGCACGGCCTCCTGACCGTGAGCAATCTCACGCAAGTCTTTGAAGTCTTCGACGAAAAGCAAGCCGCCATCGACAGCTTCGCCGCCTGATATTGATTGCGGAATGCGGATCTCTCGATTGCGGAATGCGGATTGGGGATTGCGGATTGAAGAGAGAGTCTTTCTTCAATCCGCAATCCCCAATCCGCATTCCGCAATCCAACTTGACGCTGCCCCGAAGGCTCGCTTAAACTTAACCTCACGACAAACCTACCAACTCGGTTTGCGGAGATTAGGAAATCTCGCTGGGATGTAGGAAAGAGCTTTATTTATGGGCGCGCCTAGTGGGCGGCTGCGGTTGGCGAGCAAGAGCCGCAGCCATCCTCCGTCTTCGCGGCCCGCGAACCGTCGAGGAGTAACGCTATGCAAGACCGAATATTCACGCCGAAATTTTCGCGCCAAACTGCGCTGCTTTTGATCTTCACGCTCGTCGCTTCCTCCTTCGCCGTCTTTGCCCAAGACGATAAGAAGAAGAAAGACAAGCCGAGGCCGACCAAGACCAAAGAGTCGCTGAGCAGCGTCTACAAGCGCTGGCTGGATGAGGACGTGCGCTGGATCATCACCGACGAAGAGCGCAAGACCTTCCAGGCGCTCAAGACCGACGATGAGCGCGAGCAGTTCATTGAGCAGTTCTGGCTGCGCCGCGACCCGGACCCGGACACCGACGTCAACGAGTACCGCGAGGAGTATTACCAGCGCATCGCCTACGCGAATGAAAATTTCAGCAGCGGCATCCCGGGCTGGAAAACTGACCGCGGGCGCATCTACATCATGTTCGGCAAGCCCGACGAGAAGGAGTCTCACCCCTCGGGCGGCAGCTACGACCGGCCGACATGGGAGGGCGGGGGCACGACCTCGACCTACCCGTTCGAGATCTGGTGGTACCGCTACATCGAGGGCGTGGGCTCGGACGTGGAGATCGAGTTCGTCGACCCGACCGGCTCGGGCGAGTACCGCATCGCCCGCAGCCCGAATGAAAAAGACGCCTTGCTCTACACGCCGAACGCCGGCTTGACGCTCGCCGAGCAGCTGGGACTCTCGACGAAGGCTGACCGCATCGCCGGCTACAGCGGCGCCAACGGGAATAATCAACTCTTCGGCCAACGGGCGAAAGACAACCCATTTGAGAAGCTGGATCTGTTGGCCAAGTTGCAGCGGCCGCCGAAAGTGAAGTTCAACGACCTGGCGGGGCTGGCCAGCGAGAGCGACTACCCGAAGATTACGGCCGACGTACTGCCGGTCGGCATGGTGATCAACTTCCTGCGAGTGACCGACACCTCGGTGATCACCTCCTTCACCTTGCAGTTGGAGAATCAGGACCTGGTCTATAAGGATGTGGGCGGCATCCAGCAGGCCGCGGCCAATATTTATGCGCGGATCACGGCTGTCTCGGGGCGGCGCGCGGGTCTGTTCGAGGACGTGGTGACCTCGAGCTACACGCCCGAGTCGCTCTCTTCGGGGTTGCAAGCGCGCTCCGTCTATCAGAAGAACGTCGTGCTGGCGCCGGGCAACTACAAGATCGATTTGGTGGTGCGCGACGTCCGGAGCGGCAAGACCGGCGTCATCCACCAGGGCTTCGCGGTGCCGAAGTACCCTGAAGGCGAGTTGGCAGCCTCCACTCTGATGCTGGCCTCGAAGCTCGAACCGCTCAACGGGCGACTGCCGACGGGCATGTTCACTTTGGGGGCGATGAAGGTGATCCCGAATGCGACCGGGGTCTTCAAGCAGGACCAGACGCTCGGCATCTACATGCAGGTCTACAACGTCGCGATTGACCAGGCGACGCTGCGGCCGAGCCTGGAGGTCGAGTACGTAATCACGCAGAAGGAGAAGGAGGTCGCGCGGCTGAAGGAAGACGGCAAGAACTCCTTGAGCACGCTCAACAGCCAGCAGGTGACGCTCGGCCGCCTGATCCCGCTCAAGCAGTTGAAGCCCGGCAACTACGACCTGACCGTCAAGGTCACTGACAACGTTGCGGGAAAGACCCTTACGCGCAAAGAGGCTTTCCAGGTTAGTTGATTGCGGAATGCAGAATGCGGATTGCGGATTGAAGAAGAGAAATTATCTTCCGATCCGCAATCCCCAATCCGCATTCTAAAATCCAATTGTCCGCCCCGCCTGCACGCCCCGCATCCAGCCGGTCTTCGGCGCCAGGTCTTTCATTACGGCCCAGCTTCGATGAGGATTACTCATGCTTTGGCCTTCTTTCAGGGCCGCTCCCCTGAGGGCGCTGCTCCTCGTCCTTCCGCTCGCTGTTCCCTTGACGGCCCAGACCAATCATCCTTCCAATAAAGAGCGGGCCAGTAAAGAGCGGACCAGTAAAGAACTGGACGGCTACGTCAAATCCCTGCTGATCGAGTACTACACGGGTAAGTTCGTGCGCGCGAAGGTGGTGATCCCAGCCACCGAGCGTGGACTCGAAATAGTCGATGGCCGGCTTGATGTCGCGCCCTCGCCGGCAAGCGCTGGGGCCGCCCAGCCGGGTGATCTGCTGCTGATCAGCGGGCTCAAATTCAAAGCCAAGAGCATTGAGGTGGAGTTTGGCGGGGACGAGCCGATTGATGAAAGGAGCGCTGTCTCAAAGGGCGACCAGCACCACCTGACGAAGGGTGTCAAGCGAGGGCCCTGGCCGCGCCTCACCCTGCGCTTCTCGCATGAGCTAGCCCAGCGGGATCTCACGGTCCAGAATATCAACCGCCTGCTCGCGAATGCGGTTGATGTCAGCCAGCTCGCTCCCAAAGTTCCGCCGCCCCCCCCGGCGCCGGCAACCGTGGCCGAACTGCCGCCGAAGCGACCTGATGCCTCAACGCTGGCCGAGCGAGCAGCCCACGCCCAAGGCATCCCGACGGCGACACTGATCTCCGAATTAGTGGGGGAGAGCACGGCGATTGGAGAGTTGACAGTCGAGTGTTCGGCCGGCCGGGCACGCGTCTATATTGATGACGTCTACAGCGGGTGGACGCCGCGCACCGTGAAGCTGAGAGCCGGGATTCACTCTATTCTGGTCGTGGCCGAAGGGTATGCCATGTGGGAACAGAAGTTCTTCATCCCCGGCGCGAAAGCTTCCCTGATCCGCGCCGAGTTGAAGCGCACTACTCCGTGAAAAGCCGAGGGGTCTCTTCCTCTCCTTTTTTCCCCTTCCCTGCGTCTTCCTGGCGCAGCCGATTAACGAGCAGGTGCGCCTGGCGTGTCGGCTCAGGCTGGCGATACTTTCCGGTTGAGCGGAGCACTAGGTCCACCGCCGAAGGCAGATCAATCAGGTGCCCGACTGAGACGTAGACCGGCGCCACTCCGCGTTTAGTCCGCAGCACCGTCCCCACCTGTTCACCGCGATGCACGAGCGGCGCCTGGCTCCCGGCCTCCGCCGGCAGTTCCGTATGTGTGCCAACGAGGATGCTCTTGGCGCAGCCGATGGTCGGGAGGTCGAGCAGCACCCCGAGGTGGCAGGCGATGCCGAAGCGCCGCGGGTGAGCGAGGCCCTGGCCGTCAAGCATGAGCACATCAGGTTTGGTCTGAAGCCGGTCCCAAGCTTCGAGCACCGACGGCGTCTCGCGGAAGCTGAGCAGGCCCGGCACGTAAGGGAAGCGGGCAAGACTGCGGACTCCGGCGGACTCGATGATGCTGAGGTCGGGCAGGCGGAGAATAACGATGCCGGCGTAGACCGTCTCCTCAAACTTGTTGAAGGAGATGTCGGCGCCGGCAATGGTCTGGACCTCGCGGGTGAGCGGCTCGATCCTGACCAACGTGCGTAAGCGCTGCTGGATCCGGATGGCCTCACTCGGCGTGACATCCCAGTTATGAAGCGAGCGCGGGGCCATGACTCAAGGCGCAGCGACTCCGGCGGCAACTTTAATGACGCCCTTCGCCTTCGATCTCAACCAGCTTCACGTCGAAGTGCAGTTGCTCGCCGGCCAGCGGGTGATTAGCGTCAAGCGTGACGGTGGTGTCGGTGACGTCAGAGATCAGCAGCGGGATCACTTCGCCATCAGGCGTCCTCATCTCGACCCCCATCCCGGCCTGTGGCTCGACCCCTCCCAGTTGAATCTGGTCCCGCGCAATCGTCTGGACCAAGGACTCATTGCGCTCGCCGTAAGCTTGATCAGGCGGGATGCTGATCTGTTTGTTCTCGCCCACCGCCATCCCCACCACGCCCTTGTCGAAACCGTCGATCACCTCGCCGTTGCCGAGTGTGAAGGCCAATGGCTCATGGCCCTCGGATGAATCGAAGACGGTCCCATCGTCGAGCTTACCGGTATAGTGGACCTTCACGGCGTCGCCGTTCTTCGCTGCTGACATCTCTGTCCTTCCTTTCTTGAGGGAGCAATAGTTGAGAGCTAGCATCGCATAGGCCAACACAAAAAGCTAGCAGTCCCTAGAAATCGGGCGGTGTGCCTGACCGGCGCGTGTGCGCTACGGACGGGAGATGACTGACTCCGGCCCGCGGATCGATTACAAATCATGGCGTTGACTTTTATGCGCTCTTGATTTACTTTCCAGATGGGTAAGCAGCGACATCAGATTCGGGCCTTTGGGCGAGACAATGATCGCCCTTGATCTGCGGTTCCGCGACTCATTGTTTCCCCCCCTCGCTTCGGATTGGCGGTTATTCAGGCGGCGTAAACTGCTCCCGTATAGTGGTCGTTCATTTCGGCACTTATTGCTCTACTAACCGATTTGCGCTGAGGTTGTACGGAATTGTGCAGGAGTTGGACTCAACGCGCTGATGAGCGCACCTTCTAACCACGTATCAAAGGGAGGAAAGATTATGGCCACCAGCCTCAATTTCTCTGACACCGACGCCTTCTACCAACAACTAGCTGAGCTTGAGGCCCGCAACGAGGAGTATCAAATCGATACCGGCATCATGGAAGTCAAGAATCTGCCGCTGCGCCTGCTTCACCACATCGGGCTGACGAAGGAGGAGATCGCGCACAAGCAGCATAAGGTGGTCGAAGAGAGCGACTTTATGCTGGATTTCGTCGAGCCCATGATCACCAAATTCAACGAGATGATTGGCCACTATAAGCCTGCCCGTGGTTACGAATTCACCGTCCAGGCCGATGACTTCGATACCATCAAGATCCACGGCCGCCCGCAGTCGGCGGCGACGACTGCTTAAGGGGCCGGGGCGCGCTCTTGCCACCACCCACTTCATCAGGGTGGTGGCAGGGCTCTGCATTGAACCTCACTGCATCATTTGGCGCCAGCCTTTTTCCATGCCTCAGTTTGAGAACCCCGCCGGTTGCGCCAGGCCGGCGACGCGCGAGCCAACGACCGCATCAATCAAGAAATGGCGGGACTGCCGACCTCAAGTCCGCCGCACAGTGGGATGCCTGCCCCGATCTTCCTCGACCATCCCGCCCGCCTGAGGCGTAATCGCTCAGTTATGGGAGGCGAGTTTTGTTTGGAGTACAAGCTTTAGCTTGATTACTTTGAAAACACAGCAGCCTGAAGGCTGAACTCCAAACTTTGCCACCCGTAACTGAGCGATTACCCTGAGGCCGAACTTTCTTGCGCTCTCCCGGGCGGTTCTGTGCTATTCTTTGTCAGTAGCTTGCCCACAAGAGCCTGGCCCCGCCGCTACGAACTCCCAAGCCATAGCTGAGGTAGTTTATGCAGCCGAGCCTAACTTCCCCTCAACAACGGCAGCGCTTAATGACGCGGTTCAACTATCTGCTGCGGCAATATAAGAATCTGCGCACGCTCGTTCCGGTCTTCAGCGCTTTGGCTGGAGGCTCGCCCGGCGAGTGGGCCGAGGCCCGGCAGATAGAGGCCGAGTTTGCTCGACAGCGCGGCGCGATTGAAAGGGACGAGTTGGAGACTGCGCGCCGCGGGTTGGGCGCCATCGAGGCCGCGCTGCAAGACGTGCGTCAGGATCTGTCCGGGCGTTATGACAGTCTCTCCGCCTACCTGCTCCGGATGCGTTATCAGCAGCCGGGGGCGAGGCGCGAAGAGGTTGCCGCGCTCTTGGAATTCTTGCTCTCCAAGTCACCGCGCGAAGAGGGCGATCTCGACAAACTGGATTATCTCGCCACCCGCCTGTACGCGCTCAGTTGCGCCAATGACTTGGGATTTGTCGGGGCCTTCGAGAACCGCGTCCGCGGAGAGTTCCAGGAGATGCTCGACCAGGCAGGCGTTACCACCGCGGGCGCGCCTGACCCTGGAGTGATGGAGCGCTTCCAATTCTTTCGCGACGAATTTAGCAGCCTCGCGACCTTCGAGCAGTTATCGACGCAGGATACGCTGGGCCGCCTCCGCGAGTTCAAAGCCGGGTTGAAGGAGCGCCTCTTTCATCCGGATATGCTCATCGAGGTGGCACGGGTCAATCTGCTAGCGGGCCGGCGGTTCCAAGAGTTGGCCAACAGTGAGCGCCAGTGCGTTGACCGCCTGGCGAGGAGCCTCCTTTCAGCCGGAGTCAGCGAGGTCGAGCAACCCGACGGTGGAGGAAAACTGCCGGTCGAGGATGCGCGGGAGATTTCCGCGCTCAACGCCAGCTTGCTGGACCAAGACTATCGCCGCAATAAAGAACGGCTCACTCGGATCGCGCACTTGAAGGGCGCGCTGGAGCGCGTTCACGAGGGCCTCTCCCCGCATGACAAGCGCGGAGTGGACCCAGGCCAAAATGACTTTCTGGCCGCGGCGGAGATCGAGGAGCTGGAAGCCATCCTTGACGATCTCAGCCCGACGCCTGAACGCCTACAGCAGGACCTGTGTGCGCGGATCAACCAGCTTTCACTCTCGCTCAGTGAGGCCCACGCCACCACCGCCGGGGTCACACTCCCGCTCGGCGGCTCAAGCCTGACCCTAGCGCCTTGGGAGTGCGCCGCGTTCCGGGACGACCAGTCTGCCGATCAACTGAGAGCGGCGCGACTGCGCCGCATCATCCGCGTGGGCGTGGCGTTGGTGGCCGAGGTGCAGGAGAAGGCCGAACTCATTTGCCGTGGCCTGGCGGTGGGGCGGCTGCGCAACACCTACTTGATCGGGGCGCGCTACCTCGTCCAGCTCAGCCAGCAAACGGCACGCGAGCTGGAACTGCGCTGCCACAACACCGATGACGCGCTCGACCGCGAACTTTGCGAGCAACTGCACCAGTCCCGCCGGAAACTCCTCGAAAGCTGCTCTCAATTCTCGGCTAAGGTCCGCAACGCCGCTGCTTAACCAGAGACCACCCAACCACAAAGACACCAAGGGCACCAAGAATAATCCCTCGCGCCCTGAAATGTCCCGCGACCTGTCAGGTTGCGGTTGACTTCGAAGGGGTCCTTGGCCGAGTTAACCGCAACCTGACAGGTCGCGGGACATTTTGTCTTCGTGGTGAGCCGTAAGTGGGCGCCTCAAGACCGGAGCTTATCTGAATCTCCGCCCGGTCTCTTCCAGCGCCGTGCCCAAGTTGCGCCCACCCCAGTTGATTCCGTTGATCACCTTCCCGACTGTCTGCACGCGCGCGCCCTTGGACGGCACGCCGCGGTTGGTGACGACCCAGATGCGGCCGGTTTCGTCACTCAACTCGTAACCGCCTTGGCCAAGCACCCCGAAGCTGTTCGTCACGTGGCCGGTCAGCACCACGTCTTTATTGCGGTAGCGAGCAGGGTCAGAGGTTAAGCGTCCGATCGTCGTTTCGTTCGGACAAGCGGTGAAGAGTAGAGCGGTGACAGCCAGCAGGACTAAACCCAAAGCACGAGTTTTCATATTCCTCCATCACAAGTTCAGCGCCGAAGAAAGTGCGGTGGGGGGAAAGCACGATGATGGCTACGACCACCGCGGGAGAGCCACCGGAGTTCTCCCGCCTCGCACGTGCGGCCGTGCCCTGAAAGTTTCGACTGCTTATTGAATAAGCTAACAGATGGCCGGCGCTCTTGCCAAGCGGGGCCGAAAATTATCCTCCGCTAAGGCCGGGCCGTGGAAAGTGGTCAGGGTTGCTGATTTAGATTGCGGGTTGCAGGCAGTATGACTACAATCTCAAATCTGGAATCCTCGATCTGAAATTCCGTAACCCGCAATCGCATGGTTCAGCTCTCCAAACTTTACGCCATCACTGACCGCCAGCTCTCCAACTGCACCCACGAAGAGATTGTCATGCAGTTGCTGGCCGGGGGGGCCCAGTGGATTCAGTTGCGTGACAAGGAGGCGAGCGCGAAGGAGTTGCTCGAGGCGGCCCGCGCCTGCCTCGCGCTGACCCGCGCCGCCGGGGCCACGCTGATCATCAATGATCGGGTTGACGTGGCGCTGGCCGCCGACGCCGACGGCGTGCATCTCGGCCAAGATGACTTGACGGTCGAAGAGGCGCGCGAGATCCTCGGCCCGAACAAAATCATCGGCCTCTCGACTCACTCACTCGAACAGGTCGAACGGGGACTCGAAACCTCAGCCGACTACCTCGCCCTCGGCCCTATCTTCCCGACGACGAGCAAGGAGAACCCGGATCCGGTCGTTGGCCTGGAGTTAGTGCGCGAGGTGCGCGCGCGCAGTAGCCGCCCGCTGGTAGCCATCGGCGGCATCACGCCTGAACGGGCGCCCGCGGCCGTCGCGGCTGGCGCCGATAGTGTGGCCGTCATCTCGGCGCTCTACCCCTTTGCCGAGATTCGCGACTTTACCAGCAAGCCCGATATCGCCGGCCGCGTGCGAGCCTTCCTTCAGGGGTTAGGAACTGGGGGCTAGGGGAGAGAACTTGTCTGCTTACTGCACGCGACGCCGGGTGAACGAGAGTAGATTCACCTGTAGCTGGCCAAGCCGGCGACGGCTCAATCGAACGTCGTCATCCGCCGCATATTCGCCAGGTCTTCAAGCAGCGGGATCGTCGGCCCATATTCGAGCGCGGCGAAGCCCGGAAAATCGAGGTCGTAGATCGCCTTGAAGACGTTGCGGTAGTTGATCTCACCCGTGCCCGGCTGGTGGCGGCCGGGCACGTCGCCGATGTGGAAGTGGCCGATTCGTTGAATGTTGCTGCGGATGTTTGGGATCAGGTGCCCTTCCATGATCTGCACGTGATAGATGTCGAAGAGCAGTTTGACGTTGGGGCTCGCCACGCTGTCAACGAGCTTGGCCCCGTCGCGGACGTAGTAGAGGAAGTAGCCGGCGTGGTTGACATAGGTGTTGAGGATCTCGACGACGGCCGTCAGGCCATGACGCTCAAGCAAAGGGGCGACCGCTTTCAAGCCGGCGATCGCGCTCTCCATCATGGCTTCGCGCGAGAGGCCCGGCACCTCGTCGCCCGTGAGCGTGACCAGCCGCTTGCAGCCGACTTGCTTGGCCGCCTCGACGGCCAGTTCCATCTCCTTGAGGAACTGGTCGCGCTCTTTCGGGTTGACCAATCCGCAGCCGGGCGCCTTGACGCCTTTGTTGGCGACGATGCAGGCGCATTCGAGTTTGGGATACTTCTTCCGCTCCCCGACGAAGAGTTCAAGCGTCTGCGGGTCGCGCCAATCGAACATCTCGTAAGCGTCATAACCCAGCTCGTTGAGCTTGGCGAGGGCGGCCGGGATGATCATCCGGCCCTTCGTCCGCGCGTCAACCGGCTGGCCCTGGTGATTGGCCTCCGGGATCGGGAATCGGTTCATCATCCCCCAGGTGACTGAGAGACGTAAGCGATTCAACCTGGGCTTGGGCTCCTGAGGATGGACACCTAATTTAGACAAGGCGACGGCGCCCGCGCCGAGTTCGAGAAATGACCGGCGATTCATTCGAGTCATGGCAATGCTCCTGGTCTGAGGTTTGAAGTCTGAAATTTGAGATTTGAGATCTGAAATGATCACCCCGTCACCGCAGTTCGATCATATTGCCGTCCGGGTCGCGCACGAAAAGCTGCACCACGCCTGACCGCCCGCTGCCGCGTGCGAACTCGATGCCGGCCTCCGCGAGTTGCCGGGCCGTCTCCTCAACGTCGGAGACGCGGAGCGCGATGTGGCGGTCGAAAGTAGGAATGCTTGTCTGTCCCGGCGCCTCGGGCGTGCCCATGAGGTGGAGTTGATGGCCGTGGCCGAGGTCGTACCAGCGGCCCGGAAAGCCGAAGTCGGGCCGCGCGAGCGGGCGCAATCCGAGGACGCCCTCATAGAAAGCCGCGGCGCGTTCGACATCGGTGACCAGGAATCCGGCGTGATGGAAGCCTTCGATTGTGATCGGCATCGCATTTCCCCTATCATTAGGCGCTGCGCGTCGTGGCGCGGTGAGCAACAGAATTGAGCGTCGTAAGATTATCAGTGAGGAGGGCAGATGACAACAGAGATCGGATTCGGACTGGTGGGAGGCGGAATGGTGGGCGCCGTTCACGCCGAGGCGATCCGCGCGATTCCGGGGGCGCGGCTAGTGGCGGTGTGTGGGCGTGACGCGGATCGGACGGCGAAGTTCGCGGCGCGGTTTGAGGCCGCGGCCTATACTGATTACGAGCAGTTCCTGAAGCATCCCGGCTTGCAGGTCGTCAACATCTGCACACCGAGCGGCACGCACGCGGAGTTGGGCTGCCAGGCGGCGGCGGCAGGCAAGCACGTCCTGGTTGAGAAGCCCATCGAGATCGACCTGGAACGTGCCGATAGGCTGATCAACACCTGCGAGGCGGCCGGCGTCAAACTCGGCGTCATCTTCCAGTCCCGCTTCCTGCCCGCCGTGCGCCGGATCAAGAGCGCGGTGGATGAGGGGCGGTTGGGCCGCCTGATCCTGGGTGATGCTTACGTCAAATGGTACCGCAGCCCGGAATACTATGCGGGTTCATGGCACGGGACGCTGGCGCTCGACGGCGGCGGCGCACTGATCAATCAAGCAATCCATACCGTCGATCTGCTGCGCTGGGTGATGGGGCCAGCGGAAGTGGTCTTTGCCTTAAGCGGCGCATTGCTGCACCAGATTGAGGCCGAGGATACCTTGGTTGGCACGCTCCGTTTCCGCAACGGTGCGCTCGGGGTGATTGAGGCGACGACCTCAGTGACTCCTGGTTTCAGGCGCCGGCTTGAGATCACCGGCGAGCGGGGGACGGTCATCCTTGACGGTGACACCATCGGGGTCTGGTCGCTTCCAGACGGCGGGTCGCCTGGGGACGCAGCCGAGCAGATTACGGACGGCTCAGCCGACCCGGCGGCCATCGCGGCGGAAGGTCACCGCCGCCAGATCGAGGATCTGATGCGCGCCGTCTTGGAAGGACGCGAACCAGTAGTCACCGGGCATGAAGGAAGGAAATCACTCGAACTCGTGATGGCGCTCTACCGCTCCGCCGCCCAGAGCCAACCCGTCAAGCTTTGACCGTCGCCCTCGAGTGGGAAGCCCCGCTTCACATTTTCAATCCAAAACACCACTCACTTGAGCGGGCTTCCAGAGAAGTGGTCAGGCGCATGCATCCTCGACTTTGAGCCAGCACTGGTCGCATCTCCATGGTTTTTGTCTCCACATTCTGAGCCCTGGCGCGAACTCAGGTGTCGTCGTAGACAGCGCGTGATTCCTGAACAGAGCTAACGCAACTTCTAACGTTCAGGACAGGGTGCATCTTTCAGGGACTTTATGACCTAACCTGACCACCTAACGGTTAAATCTCAATCGACCCAGTGGAGACTGAGAATTTAAATGCAATACCTTCTTGACAGTGGCCCCAGTTATTTGGATAATCCAGCCAGCCGACGAGGCACACTCATTAGACAAGCTGGCCGTTCATGGCTTCCTCAGTTGGCACTGCTGGGACAAAAAAGACTTTCCGAGACTTCTAGGTTCAAAGCACAGTACTGACAATCAGGCCCCGGTCGGTGGCTGCCCGCTCAAGCGGACCACCGGGGTTTACTTACTTGGCATACGCTCATCCTCGCGTAGGTCATGACAATGGAGGCGATTATGGGTTCACTATCTCTCGTGAAACGCTTTATTCCCCCGCTGATCTTTGTGCTCCTGTTAAGCGTGACCGCACTCGCGCAGACGAGCGCAAGTTTGAGCGGTGTAGTGCACGACCCACAGGGCAACGCAGTGGTCGGAGCGAAAGTGACTCTTTCCGATCCGACCAGAAAGCTTCAACTCGACGCCACGACTAGCGGTGAGGGCACTTTCACCTTCACCCCGATTCAGCCGAGCACCTACACGGTGTCGGTTGAAGCGCAGGGCTTCAAGAAGGCGGTCCGCACCGGCATCGTCGTCGATGCGGCCGACCGGCAGTCTACGGGCGTGATTGCGCTCGAAGTCGGCCAGATCGGCGACGTGGTCGAGGTCACAGCAGACGCCGGCCAGTTGCAGATCAAGACCGAAAGCGGCGAGCAGAGCAGCGTCATCAACAACACTCAATTGCAAAACCTGGCGATCAACGGGCGTAATTACCTGGATCTGCTCAAGCTCACACCGGGCGTGGTCGTCACCACTGGCTTTGTCACCTCTGGCCCGGGCGGTTTCGGCAACATCAGCATTGCTGGCGCGCGCCAGGATCAGCACAACCTGACGATTGACGGCACGACCAACGTCGATACCGGGTCGAACGGCACGCAGCACATCGCGCTCTCGCTCGACAACATCGCCGAGTTCAAAGTGCTCACCTCGAATTACCAGGCCGAGTACGGACGCTCCGCCGGTGGCGACATCGCCATCGTGACCAAGAGCGGCACGAGCCAGTTCCACGGCACCGGCTTTTACTTCCACCGCCACGAGCAGTTCAACGCGAACTCTTTCTTCAACAACGCCAACGGGCGCATCGGCGATCCGCAGACGGGCATCGAGCGCAATCCGCGCAACTTCTACCGCTACAACCAGCAGGGCTTCAACATCGGCGGGCCGATCTACCTGCCGAAGAAAGTCTTCGGGCCGCTGGGGAGTGAGAAGATCAAAGACAAGCTCTTCTTCTTCTTCTCGGCGGAGTGGCAGGAGCAGTTGGTGCCGCAGTCAGCGCGCCAGTCACGCGTCCCGACAGCGCTGGAAGCCGCCGGTAACTTCAGCCAGACCAAAGATGGCAACGGCAATGCGATCTTTATCAAAGACCCGCTCAAGACCGGCACTTGCAACGCCACTGATCAGACGGCCTGCTTCTCCAACAACATCATCCCGGCCAGCCGCCTCAACCCGAACGGGGTGGCGATCCTGAACCTCTTCCGGAAGTTTGAGAACACGCCGCTGGGTGGCCCGGACAACGGCTTCCGCTACAACCACAACTCGCAGTTGAGCATCAGCTACCCGCGCCGCGAGAAGAGCATCCGCCTCGATTACGCCCTGTCAGACAACACGCGCGCTTACGTCCGCTACACGCGTGACGCGGATCAACAGGTCATGCCCTATGGATTGGGCTGGACGGGCGGCAGCAACAATATTCCGTTCGACAACCTGATCTTCAAACAGGCGCCGGCGTTCAATAGCACGCTCAATGTCACGTCAACGCTCTCGCCGACCTTGACCAACGAGTTCATCTTCGGCGTGAGCCAGAACAACCTGACGCTCGACCCGACCGTGGCCAATGCGGCCAGCTATTCGGGCATCGGATTCAACTTCGCGCTGCCGTTCCCGAATTACCCGCCGTCCCAGTGGTTCAACATCGCCTTCGGCGGCACCACGAACCAGACCTTCGCCGGCACTGCCGGCTATAGCCAGTTCCCATACAAGAACTCCAACACGACGTTCGATATCTACGATAACGTCAGCAAGATCTTTGGGACGCACACGATGAAGGCCGGCTTCTACTACCAGCGCAGCCGCAAGGATCAGGCGGCGGGTGATTCGGCCGCCATCTCGTTTCAGAACAACACGAACAACCCGAACAACACCGGGCATCCGTATGCCAACGCGCTGCTCGGTGAATTCGACACTTTCCGTGAGCCGAACATCGGCGTCTTCCAGGGGCAATACCGTTCGACCAACGTCGAGTGGTACCTGCAGGACAATTGGAAGGTCAACAGCCGTCTGACGCTCGATTACGGCTTGCGCTTCAACCTGATCTACCCGCAGTTCGATGCGCGGCAGCAGGATTATTACTTCGTGCCGGATCGGTTCAGTTCAGCGAAAGCCGTGCGGCTTTACCTGCCGACTTGCGTGCCTGGCACCTTCCAAGCCGGTGGCTGCTCATCAGCGAACCAGCGCGCCTACGACCCGGCCAATCCGAGCAGTCTGCTGCCGGCTTTCCTGGTCAACCGCATCGTTCCCGGTTCGGGGGACCCGTTCAACGGACAGTATGGCAGCAAGGACGGGAACCTCCCTGGCGGAATCAAGAGCCGCGGCATTCAGTATGGCCCGGCATTCGGCTTCGCCTGGGATGTCTTCGGCAACAAGAAGACGGTGGTGCGGGGCGGTTACCGCCTCGGTTACGACCGCATCAACGGCAACGCACTGGCCTTCGCGGCGGTTGGCCAACCACCGTTATTCATCAACCCGACCTTCAACTTCGGCAACCTGAGCACAGTCGGCGCGAGTACCGGGCCGCTTGCGCTGGGCACGTCCGGCGTGATCGGCGCCAGCCCGGATGCCCACGTCCCCAACATCCAGACCTTCAGTCTGCAAGTGCAGCGTGAAATCGGCTGGGATTCGGTGATCAGCGTCGGTTATGTCGGCTCGCTCGGACGCCACCAGCAGGAAGTCGTCAACCTCAACTACATCCCGTACGGCCTGCTCTTCACCAAGGCGGCGCAAGACCCGTCGAAATATGCCGGCGGCGTCGTGCCGGATGAGGAGCCCGGCCTGGCGCAGGTCTACAAGGATGCGGGCGTGAAGTTCTCCGGCCAATTTGCGCTGGCCAGGGATTTCCTGCGCAAGTATCCCGGTTACGGTGACATTGGCTATCGCGTCTTCGGCGGCTCGTCGAATTATCACTCGCTGCAGGTCGCGCTGAACCGCCGGTTCTCGAAGTCGGTCTCGTATGGTTTGGCCTACACCTTCTCGAGGGCGATGGGCACATCCAACGGCAACGGCGACTTTATCAATCCGGTCTGTTCACGTTGCGCGGATTACCGCCGACTGGCGGTTGACCGCACGCACGTCATGGTCATCAACTACGACTGGAGGCTGCCCGGTTTCAAGGACGGCAACCGGCTGCTCAAGGGCGTGGTCAATGGCTGGCAGATCACCGGCATTACGCAGTTCATCTCGGGCGTGCCGGATGATGTCGGCGCCGGTATCGCAAATAGCATCAGCCTCAACCAACGCATTGGCGGAAGTTGGACTGAATCAACGCGCGGCTTCTTCACGAGCGATCCGAATCAGACCAAGGACCGCGATAAGTTCTTCAACTGGGAGGCCATCCGGTTGCCAACAGTGGTCGAAGCGCTGAAGGCGCAGGGCGCGTTCCCACGGAACTTCCTGATCCGGCCCGGCATCAACAACACGGATCTCTCCTTGTTCAAGAACTTCGGTCTCGGAGGCGATAGCAATCGCAGCCTCCAACTGCGCCTGGAGATGTTCAATGTCTTCAATCACCCGCAGTTCAGCGATATGAATCGCTCTGTGACCTTCAATATAACGACGCCCAGCCTGTCTGACTACTTGCAGAAGCTGCAGGCTGACCCGTCTTACGTGCAGAACGTTCGCGGCACCACGCTGGCCGGCAATCCGCGCCTGGGCAACGGCGTCGGCGAAGTCAACGGCTTGAGCGGCGTCGTGTCGGGCAATCGCGTCATTCAGCTTGCGGTGAAGATCTTCTTCTAACCGAAAGTTGAAACCGCAAAGAACCAATGATGGGGGTTGCAACCAGCTTGCAACCCCCGTTTTTACTGGGAGCGGACGATGTCAGCCTCGCGATTTCCACAACCAAGACCGAGCTTTCTCAGCCGCAGCGGACTGCTTGTTTTAGTCAGCCTGATGCTACTGCTTGGCAGTTCTTCAATCACCGGTAGTGCGATGTGGCAAGGCAACTTTCTGATTTTTGGGCGCGTCAGCCTGCCCAACGGTCGCCCGGCGAGGAAGGTAAAGGTATTTATTGAAGCGATCAACGGCTTGAAACAGGAGATGTTCAGCGATGAGGAGGGCAATTATGAATTTCGCGGGATGAGCGCCGGGCGCTATCGGGTCTCCGCGGTCAACCTTGACGCGCCGGAGCAATATTCCGACCCGGCTGAATCCGATACCACGCGCGCTTATTCCAATCGCTTACAGATCAACGTCTACCTGCGGCTCCCACTACATAAGGACAAGAAAGATGCCAAGCCGGGCACGGTGAATGCAGTTGAGGCCGCCCAAGACATCCCCAAGCCAGCGCGCAAGGCCTACGAACAAGGGCTCAAACTACAAAAAGAGAATCAAGCCCAGCAGGCGCTCGCCCAGTTCAATCAAGCCATTGAACTCTACCCCGATTATTTTCAAGCGCTGACTGAACGCGCCAACCTGCTCATGCAACGCAACCAACTGGCGGAGGCCGAAGCGGATTTTGAGCGGTCGTTACAGATCAACAGCAAATATCCTCCGTCCCTGCGCGGCATCGGCTACTGCCAAATTCAGCAGCAGAAGTTTCCAGCGGCGCTGAGCAATCTTGAAAAGGCCTATGCCCTCGAACCGAGGGTTCCGATGACGCTCTTGCTGCTAGGGTATGCCAATCTTTCGCTTGACCGTTACGAGGAAGCGAAGCAGTCGCTGCAACAGGCACTGAAGCTCGGGCCGGAGAGCGCCGCCCGCGCCCACGTTTATTTGGCCGAAGTCTTCGCGCACGAACAGAAGTTCAAAGAAGCTGCCGATGAGCTTCGCAAGTATTTGATCTTGAAACCGCAGGCAGCCGATGCGCCGCGGTTGAAAGAGTTGGAAGCGCAGTGGCGGGCGCGCAGCAAAACAGCTCAAAACCAGCCCTGACCATTTTCTAAGCCAGGCTGACAATCCGGCAACAGCAAACTTAGGAGCTGTGGCGAGGCGGCGACTCTGTTTGTTTTTGGCGCGGGAGCGCATAGAATAAAATGGTGCCTTAGCGTTCAGAACAGTAAGGGGGATTTTATGACACCGATGACAGCAGTCACTATTCTTTCGCGGATCAAAAGTCTTGAATTACAAATCACCGCGCTCCGAATCGAGGTGGAGAAGTTCGTTGAGCAAGAGGGTAAAGGGTCGCACACCTTCGCTGATCTTAAAGGGATACTGGCCGGGCAGGGGAATTTCAGCGAAGAAGAGATTGACGCCGCTCTGTACCAACTGCCACCCGGCTTCGAGGACGAAATTGCCACTGTGCCGAAGGAGCCGGGCCGATGATCTATGTGCTCGACACGCACGCCATCGTCTGGCACGTGGATAACGATTCGCGTCTTTCGCCCGCCGCCGCCGCAGTGCTTGATAACCTTGCCGCCGAACTGGTGATCCCGACGATGGCGCTCGTCGAAATCCGATTCCTTTACGCCAAAGGGAGAATTAAGACTAGTCCGCCCAGCGTGCAGCAGCGAATCATCGCCGCCAGAAACTGCAAAGTTCATCCGCTCGATGAAGAAGTGGTCTCGCAGATTCCTACCGGCCTAAATATTCACGACTCAATTATCGTCGCCACGGCGCTCGTCTACCGCGACGTCTTCCAGCAACCCACGACGTTGATCACCAAAGACAGTGAGATCAGCCGGTCAGGATTAATTCAGACTCTCTGGTAGTCTGCCGCGGCCCCTGTTTGTTTTTGCCGTGGGGATGAATAAAATGGAAGGGCTGGCGTTGAATGGAGGCCGCATGATCAAACCTAAAAAACCACTGATCCCGCCGCAGGCCGAGCGGACATTCTTTGATTACTTCCTGTTGCCAGCCGATGCCGAGGAGGTCCTCGACAGTTTTGGTTATTCATTTGAAGCGCGCCTCTGTCCGCTGCCGCAGGCTCCGGTCGCGGCCGACCGGCTGGCGGCTCTCCGCTCGCGCCTCGAAGCAGGTCTGCCCTTAATCAGTCTGACCAGCGAAACCGCCCGGCGTGAGTTCCTGATCGCCCCCGTCCTGTGGGAAGTCGCGACTGCGACCCAAGCCAAAATTCGCGTGGAGTATCCTCTGGCCGTGGACCCGCAGCTGAAGGGGACGCTCGACTACTACTTGCGGGGGAAAAACAATCTGCTGGTGGTTGAGGCCAAGAATGCGGATCTCGAACGCGGCTTCGTGCAACTGGCGGTGGAGTTGGTGGCACTCGATAAGTGGCTCGATGATGCGCTGCCCATGCTTTATGGCGCGGTCTCGATCGGCAACATCTGGCAATTCGGCCTGCTCCATCGCCGCCGGAGGCACGTGACGCAGGACTTGAAACTTTACCGCGTCCCCGACGACTTGGGGGATTTGCTCGCCATTCTCACCGCCATCCTGAAAAACGGCGAGGCCGCCAGCCGCCGCACGCCTCAGACGGGAAGCCAAAAGCGCGCGGGCCAAAGAAAGCCATGAACTCTCTCTGGTTGACCTCAATCTTGGTGTTACTGCTCACACCGCCTTTCAGGCAACAGCCATCATCTGACCTCAGCACGCAATTCAATCGCGCCGTCGAACTGCAACAACAGGGAAAGCTGAAGGAAGCAGCAGATGAATACCGCACCCTGCTCAAGCTCAAACCCGACTATGCCGAAGCGCACGCGAACCTTGGCGTCGTGCTCTCGAGGCTGGGCCACTACGAGGAGGCGGTCGCCAGCTATGAGTCGGCCCTGCGCCTCAATCCCCGTCTGATTCCGATCCTCCTCAACCTCGGGATCGCTCACCACCGCGCGGGGCAATTTGCCAAGGCGGCTGAAGCTCTCGAACGGTTCCTGGCCACGGCTCCGGCTCATGTGCAGGCCCGCCAGTTGCTCGGCGTCTCGCTCGTCGAACTCGGCCGTGACGCCGATGCCGTGCCGCACCTGGAGCAAACGCTGAGTGCCGCGCCCAGGGACCCCGCCGTCCTCTACAGCCTGGGGCGGGCTTACTTGCGGCTGCGGCGGCCCGGCTTTCGCGCCACGCTTGAACGGCTGGCCGCTTTCCCTGACGGCCTCCCCGCGCTGCACCTCCTCCAAGGTCAGGCGTTTTTAGGCGATCAGGAATACGAGCAGGCGGTGGAGGAGCTGCAGGCCGCCGCCAAGCTCAACCCGGAGCTGCCGCGGCTCCAGTATTCGCTCGCCCTGAGCTATCTCAAGCTCGGCCGCCACAAGGAAGCCATCTCCGCCTTCGAAGGCGAGCTGCGCCGCCAGCCGCAGGATTTCACGACGCTCTACTACCTGGCTTACTTGCAGGAGGCCGAGGGCCATCTCCCGGCGGCGCAGCAGTATCTGAACCACGCGCTCAAGCTGGATGCGGAGTCAGCGGAGGCCAATGCGCTGGCCGGCAAGATGCTCTTCAAGCAGGGCAAAGCGGCGGAGGCTGTCAAGCCGCTGGAGACCGCAGTGGCGAAGAAGCCCACGGATCCTGATCCGCGCTACCTGCTCGCCCGCGTCTATCAACAGCTCGGCCGCCGCGAAGAGGCGGCCCGCGAATTTGCCGAGGTGCAGCGGCTCAAGGCGGAGCAATTGAAAAACGACCGGGCCAACACGCCGAAACCGTAGGCCGCAGTCGAAGAGATAGCTTATGGCTTCTGGCCAGTTGGTCTCTTCCCGTTCTCTTTCGGCTCGCGGCGCTTGATCCCTTGGCCTTCGATCACCGTGACCACACCGTTGGCTGAGAGCTTGGTCAATTTCTCGACCCCACCGCTCGGCCATGTGATGGTGATCTCATCGACGGTGGTCGCGTTTCCCAATCCAAAATGGAGCCGCCAATCCGAGTGCGAGAGGTAGCTATCGCCGCTATGCACCTCATCGATCTGCGTCAAGCCTCCGGCCTTGAGCTGCACCCGCGCGCCGACCGCATTCCGATTGGACTTCGTCCCGGTTAACTTCAGGCTGATCCAGTGTCCCGCCTTCGACCCGCCATCGTTGCGCAAGAGCATCGGCGGCCCATCGAGGTCATTGACGATGACATCAAGGTCGCCATCTTCATCGAAGTCACCGAAGGCTGCGCCGCGTGAGGCCCGCCGTTCGATGAGCGCCGCACCCATCGACGCTGCCACCTCGGCAAAGGTCCCATCGCGAAGATTGCGGTAGAGCAGCTTGCGCTGGCGATACATCCCGCCTGGGTAAGCGCCCTCGATTTGCGGATAGACGTGGCCGTTGACCACGAGTAAGTCTAGCCAGCCGTCGTTGTCGAAGTCGAAGAACTTCACTCCCCAACCGACATACGGCCCGCTCACGTCGGCGGTCTTGGTGGCGCGAGAGACATCGGTGAAGGTCCCATCGGCGTTCTTATGATAGAAAGTAGTGTATTGATCGGCGAAATTAGTAATGACAATATCGAGCCGCCCGTCACGGTCGTAATCGCCAATCGAGATTCCCATACTGCCCTGCTCGGTGCCGTTCTCGTCCACGGCCACGCCGAGGGGCAGGCCCATTTCGGTAAAGGTCCCGTCGTGGTTGTTGCGATAGGCATAGTTCGGCGTCGCGTCGTTAGCCACGAAGATGTCCGGCCACCCGTCGTCATCGAAATCGGTCCACATCACCCCGAGGCCATAATAGCCGTTCGGGTCATCGACCTTCGCCTTCTTCGACACGTCGGTAAACGTCCCGTCGCCGTTGTTGTGATAAAGCTTGTCGCCCGCGCCCGGCAATCCTCGCGGCCCGCACTGTACCGGCACGCCGCGATACTGGCAGAGTTGGCCTTTGCCGAATTGCGGCAGGTCGCTCAGCTTGAAATCGACATAGCCGGCGACGAAGAGATCGAGGCGGCCATCACGGTCATAATCGCCCCACGCCGCACCGGTCGAGAAGCCTGAGTTGCCCACGCCCGCCTTGGCCGTCACGTCTTCAAAGGTCCCGTCGCCACGATTGTGGTAGAGCTTGTTGGGGCCGAAGCAGGTGACGTAGAGGTCATCGAAGCCGTCGTTGTCGTAATCCGCCACCGCCACGCCCATCGCCCATCCCGGGTCCGCCACGCCGGCTTTGGCCGCCACCTCCTCGAACGTCCCGTCCCCACGGTTGCGGTAGAGGGCTGCCCGCGGCCGGGGCTTACCGGCGAGCGCCGCTTCGACCGTGTAGGAGTTGACCAGGTAGATGTCGAGTAGGCCGTCATTGTCGAAGTCGAAGAAGGCCACGCCGCCGCTCATGCTTTCGACGATATACTTCTTATCGGGCGCTGAGGCGTTGACGAAGTTGATGCCCGCCGCTTTGGTCACGTCCGTGAAGGTCACGCCGTTCGGGGCCGCGCCGGTCCTCGCGCCCCGCAGCCAGAGCGGGGCGCAAAATATCGAGATGGTGATGAAGACAGTCGGAATAGCTCGTTTCAAATCGATCACACCTGTTGACGGCACGGTCGGCTCTCTTCTAATCGGACAAAGAGAATAATAACCCAAAAGTAAGCGTCGAGTCAGGCCGTGGCGAGCCGCGTGTAGACAGTCGTGAAAGTCTCAGCTATGCTGCGAGCCGCTTGAGGTGCAGGCGAGCGATGTGGAGTGATGTGGAGTGCGTTGACCTGGCAACGCTTTGGTAGTCTGCGGCAGGGGCGCGCCAGGCCAAAGACTACCAAAGCTGCGCCGGGACGCAGCACTCCATAGAGAGAAATGGAGGAAATCAGATCATGGAACAGAAGCATCCACGCGGAGGCGCCGAGCCGAAGGCGAGCCGCCCGCATATGCCCGGCTACGGAATTCTCGACGCCAACAGTGGCCGAGGGTTGTTGCCGTGGGGTTGGGCGACCGAGCGCTTGGCGAAGGCGCGCAGCTATTGGGTCGCAACCACGCGGCCTGACGGGCGGCCACACGCGATGCCGGTGTGGGGCGTCTGGCTGGACGGCGCTTTCTACTTCAGCACGGGGCGCGAGTCGCGGAAGGCGCGCAACCTGGCGGCCAATCCGAGAATCGTGGTCGGCGCCGAGCCCGCTGACGAAGCGATCATCGTGGAAGGCGTGGCCGAAGCAGTGACCGACCCGGCGTTGCTCCGGCAATTCGCCGACCTCTACGGCGCGAAGTACCAATGGGATATGGAGGGGTTTGCCGAACCGGTCTACGCCGTCCGGCCGGCGGCGGCCTTCGCCTTCATTGCGGGGACCGGTGAGTTTACTGGCAGCGCGACACGCTGGCTGTTCGATGAAGACTGAATGGCTACACCTGAAAGAAGTGGGTGGGCTTCGTCTTCACTCGAGTCGATTCTGCTGGTGAATTCGTCAAGCCGAAAGCGAGCACAGAGCATGTCCGACAAGCTGCCAGCTTGTCGCCGCTGGCGGTCACAACCCAGGAGTTTGATCGCGAAGATCAGCGACAAGCTGGCAGCTTGTCGGACATCGCTGAATTCGCCAGCAGAATCGTGTCGCGGGCACTCTCCCCTCGCGTGAGCAGCCAGGCCTAGTTCTTGAGAATCCCTTTCCCTTGCTCAATCGTCATCATCTGATCGACCCCTTTGATTTGATACTCCTCCGCCCGGCCGTTGGCCCAGCGCACCTCCAGCTTATCGACCTTCGTCGCCGGGCCCAATCCGAAATGCACCCGCAGGTCTGATTGAGAGTTGAAGCTGCGCCCGCTCGCTACTTCATCACGCATCCTCCTGCCATTGGCCGTGCAGAAGACCGCCGTCCCGATGGCATCGCGTGGGCATTTGCGGGCGAGGTTGCCGATCAGACGGATGGTGAGCCAATGGCCCGCCTGGTGGCCGCCGTCGTTGCGCAGCAGGGTGGGCGGGTCATCCATGTTATTGAGCAGGAGGTCAAGGTCGCCGTCATTGTCGAAATCTCCGACCGCCGAACCGCGAGCCGACCTCGGCAGGTAGAGGGCCTCGCCGGCGCTCGAGCCGACCTCATAGAACTTGCCTTGGTTGCGGAAGAGGAGCAGCCGCTGCTTATACGATGTCCCCCAATCTGCCCCGTCCACCGCCGGGTAGACGTGGCCATTGGCGACGAGCAAGTCCAGCCGCCCGTCGTTGTCGTAATCGAAAAAATTCGTCCCCCAGCCGAGGAAGGGGAGCGTGACTTCACCGAGGCCCATCTGAAAGGTCGCCTCCGTGAAGCTCCCGCCGCCGTCGTTGTGGTAGAGCACGTTCGAGTCGTCGGAGAAGTTGGTGATGTGAATGTCGTCGCGCCCGTCGCCGTCGTAATCGCCGATGGCCACGCCCATGTGGGCCTGCTCGCGCCCGTTTTCGTTGAGCGCCGCGCCGGACGGGTAGCTCACGTCCTCAAAGGTCCCGTCGCCCCGGTTGTGGTAGAGGTAGTTCGGCGTCGAGTCGTTGGCGACGATCAGGTCGAGCCGGCCGTCGTCATCGTAATCGAACCACGCCACGCCAAAGCCGTAGTAACCAGCCTTGTCGGCCACGCCCGCTTTCTCGCTGACGTCGGTGAAGGTCCCGTCGCCGTTGTTGTGGAAGAGGTGATCGGGCGCGCCCTTCAGGCCTCGCGGGCCGCACATCACTCGCCGGCCACGGTACTGGCAGTAGCTCATCCCTGCCGCGTAGGATGCGCCCATGCTGCCCGAAGCCTGGCCCGGCTCCGCCTCCTTCTTCGCCGGTGCCTCACCGGTCGCTGGCGGCGGCGGACGGTCGATGTCGAAATCGACGTAGCCCGCGACGAACAGGTCGAGCCGCCCGTCGCCGTCATAATCGCCGAAGGCGCACCCCGTCGACCACCCGCCGAGCGCCACCCCAGCCTTCTCCGCTATATCAGTGAAGGTCCCATCGTGGTTATTGCGGTACAAACGATTCTTCCCGAAGTTTGTGACGTAGATGTCTTCCCAGCCGTCGTTGTCGAAATCGCCGATGCACACGCCCTGGCCCCAGCGCTCGTTGGCCACGCCCGCCTGGGCGGTCACGTCGGTGAAGGTGCCGTCGCGGTTGTTGTGGTAGAGCGCGGCGCGCGGCGCCTTGGCCTTGCCGCGTAGCGCTTCGAGCGTCGAGCCGTTGACGAGGTAGATGTCGAGCCAGCCGTCGTTGTCATAATCGACGAAGGCGCAGCCGGCGCCCGGCGCCTCGATGATGTAGTCTTTGGCCGGGGTGCCGGAGGTGAAGTGAAAGCCGCCGAGCCCGGCGGCCTTGGTGACCTCAGTGAAACTCACGCCGGCCGCCGCGTGTGCTGACGGCTTGGGCGTTTGTGCGGTCGGCGGCAGATGCGAGTTCTGCCCCGGTGTGAGTGGGACGAGCGCTGAAACGCAGGCGACCAAGAGTAGGGTGAAATGTCTGAGCCGAAAGCTGGCGCGGTGTTGCATAAGGACCGGTGGTCGGCGATAGAGTATTCAGCCTGAACGGCAGAGCCGGCGAGCCGCCGTAGCTTTAATCTTCCCTCGCGGGAGGTAGAATAATGCCCGCCGGGCAGGTGCGCAAGCCACCTTTCGCTTGACAGCCGGTTGGGCTGGTTGAATAATCCCACTGCCGGGAAGCTGGCTGATTTATCTTGAGGGGCCGGCGATGGCTCCTCCAGTCGGTATCGCTGGGATTGATTATTCCCCACAGACTTCATAGCCAAAGCGCCATCATAGAGCTTGACTGCCACGCCTGATCAGTTGATCGCTGATGAGGGCTGACCATTGAAGTGTAGCGGCTGGGTGTGCCTGCGCACCTGAGTCACGCCTACTGGAGGAAGCGATGAATTCACGACTCTCGGCTAAATGGATCACCGGGCCTTTGATGACCGCCTGCTTGCTCGCGGCCTCGGCTTTCGGGCAGAGCACCACCGGTTCCATCTCAGGAACGGTCAAAGACAGCAGCGGCGCCCCCATCCCCGGCGCAACCGTGACCGTCACGAACCCGGAGAACAGCGTCTCGCAGCAGGCGATGACGGAGGAGGATGGCGTTTTCGTCGCCCCGCAACTCCCGCCTGGGACCTACACCATCTCGGTCGAGAAGGCAGGGTTCAAGAAGCTGGAGAAGAAGGAGGTCATCCTGAGCGCGGCCGACAGGCTCAGCGCCGGCACCTTCGTGCTGGAGGTCGGGGCGGTGACCGAGACGGTGAGCATTGTGGCCGATGCCGGTCAGCTCTCGGTCCAGTCGGAATCGGGTGAGCGCTCTGACTTGATCACGGGTGAGCAGATCAACAACCTCGCGCTCAACGGCCGCGACTTGCTCGACCTGATGAAGATCATCCCCGGGGTCGTCAGCGACAACTTCAACGGCCAAATCTCCGGGCCGGGTGGACTCGCCGACTTCAACATCAACGGCACACGCGGCAACCAGCACGAGTTGACCGTTGACGGCGCGTCGAACGTCGATACGGGCAGCAACGGCACGCGGCACGTCACGATCAACCCCGACGCCGTCTCTCAGGTCAAGGTCCTGACCTCGAATTACCAGGCCGAGTTCGGCAAGGCGGGGGGCGGGCTCATCCAGTTCGTGACCAAGTCGGGCACCAAGCAATTTCATGGCGGCGCCCGCTTCTTCCACCGGCACGAGGGCTTCAACGCCAACAACTACTTCAACAACGCCCAAGTCGTCAACGGGCAGTCCATCCCGCGCCCGCTCTACCGCTACAACTCGTTCGGTTATGACATCGGCGGGCCGGTCTGGATCCCGGGCGTCTTCAACCAGAAGAAAGACAAGCTCTTCTTCTTCTTGAGCCAGGAGTTCTACCGCCAGTTCGCGCCCACGGGGGATCGCAAAATCCGCGTGCCCACCGTGGCCGAGCGCAGCGGCGACTTCTCGCAGACCACCGACGGCAACGGCAATAAGATTTACATCCGCGACCCGCTCAAGACCGGCACCTGCAGCGCGACTAATCAGGCGGCGTGCTTTCCGGGCAATATCATTCCGCGTGACCGCTGGTTCAAGGACGGGCAGGCGATCCTCAATCTATATCCGCTGCCCAACGTCCCGGACAATCCGCAGTACAATTTCATCTCGCAGTCCTCAAGCCAGTACCCGCGGCGCGAATTGATTCTCCGGCTGGATTACAACCTCACCGAGAAAACACGCCTTTCGTTTCGCGGGGTCACCAATAATGACAAACAACTGCTCCCCTACGGCACTTTCTCCAGCGGCCTCAACTTCCCGCTCTCGCGGATCGTCTTCCCGCAGCCGGGCGTCAACGTATCGCTCACGCTCTCGCACACCTTCTCCCCGACGCTCTTGAACGAGTTCATCTTCGGGCCGAGCCGCAACCGGCTGACGCTCGACGCCGAAGACGAGAAGGCGACGCTGCACGGCAATAAGCTCAGCTTCCAGCCTCTTTTCCCAGGGGCGAATGTCGGCGATTACATCCCCAACTTCCGCTTCGGGGGCATCGGCGGGATCAACGATTCGAACTCCAGTAACTTCCCGCAGTTCCCGAGCACGGGCTTCAACGGTCTGCCGTTCCGCAACGTCAACTGGACCTTCAATGTCATCGACAATCTGACAAAGCTCTGGGGGCTACACACGGTCAAGGCCGGCGTCTTCGTCCAGCGCAGCCTCAAGAACCAGACCTCGTTCGGCCCGAACAACGCCACGATTGAATTCAACAGCAACAGCTCAAATCCGCTCAACACCAACCATCCGTTCTCGAACGCGCTGCTCGGCATCTACAATCTCTATACGCAAGCCGACAAGCTGCTGACGGGATACTATCGTTACACGAACGCCGAAGGGTATGTGCAAGACACCTGGCGCGTGCGGCCACGGCTGACGCTCAACTACGGTTTGCGCCTCGCCTGGTATCAGCCGCAGTACGATACGAAGTTACAGACGGGCGTCTTCAACCCGGACCTGTTCGACCGCTCGAAAGCCGTGCGACTTTATGAGACGATCTGCGTCGGCGCCTCGCCCTGCGCTTCGGGGGCGTCGCGGCGGGCGGTGGATCCGGCCAACCGGCCGGCCGTCCCGACGATGGCCAACACGCTGCCGGACGTCTTCATCGGTGTGATCGTGCCGGGCTCGGGCGACATCGCCAACGGCATCGGCCGCGCTGACAAGGGCTACCCGCAGGGCGGCTTTGATAATCGAGGGATTCAGTGGGCGCCGAGGCTCGACTTCGCCTACGATCTGTTCGGCGACGGGAAGACGGTCGTGCGCGGCGGGGGCGGCATCTTCTACGACCGCGTCCAGGGTAACCTGGCGTTCGATATGATTGCGACGCCGCCGGGGATTTTGACGCCACGCCTCTTCTACGGCTACTTGCAGAACCTGGAGGGCGTGGGGAACAACGTCTTCGCGGCCCCGTCGAGCGTCGTCGGGTTTGCCAAGGACGGCAAGCTTCCCACGGTCTACAGCTACAGCTTGAACCTCCAGCGTGACGTCGGTTTCAAAACGGTCGTCGATCTCGCCTACGTCGGGACGCTCTCACGTCACCTTTCAAGGAACCGCAACCTGAATGCGATCCCTTACGGCGTGACCTTCACTAAAGCCGCGCAGGATCCGACGCGATATGCTGGGAGCGTCGTGCCGGAGGTGCAGCCGAACTTGCCCGACGTTTACCTTCAGGCCGGCTTGAACTTCGCGGGCGACCTGGCCAAGCGGGTCGACTTCCTGCGGCCTTATCCGGGCTACGGCGACATCAACTACCGCGAGTTCGCGGGGACGGCGAACTACAATTCGCTGCAACTGAAAGTCAACCGCCGCTTCACCCGCGGCTTCACTTTCGGCATCGCCTACACCTGGTCGAAGGCCATGGATACATCCAACAGCGACACCGAATCGGTCAATCCCTTCGACACCCGCCGCTACGAATACCGCCTGGCCAGCTTCGACCGCACGCATAATTTCACGGCCAACTACGTCTACAACCTGCCGAAGCTCAGCCGCTATCTGAAGGACAATCAGGTGGCGAAGGTGGTCTTCGATGACTGGCAGGTCTCCGGCATCACACGCTTCATCAGCGGGTCGCCGTTCGAGCTGGCCACTGGCATCTCAGGCCTCGGCTCGCGCGAGCGCATCTCCGGCTCCTACACCGACGGCGCCCGCTTCTACCTGCGCAGCAATCCGCAGCGGAGCCCCTACGGGCTGCAGATCGATCCGAATGCTTTCGTCATCCCGCCGATCGGAGACCTCGGCCCCTGGCCGCGCAACTACCTGCGCGGGCCGGGCGTCAACAACCACGACCTCACGATCTTCAAGAATCTCCCCTGGGGGCGCGAGGGCAAGCGGTCATTGCAACTGCGCTTCGAGATGTTCAATGCCTTCAATCATACTCAATTCAAGGGCATCAATTCGAACGTCAACCTCGCGGTGCCGGTGCAGAACCTCGGCGACCCCATCCCGTCGCCGATCCCGGCGGGAGTCACCTTCAGGACGGGCAGTAACATCTTCAGCGACTACGGCCGCGTGATCATCACCAACAACCTGCGCCCGGCCGACTCGAACAAGCCGCTCGGCCAGTACTTCGGCGAGTACAACAGCGCGCGTGACCCGCGCATTATTCAGCTTGGGGTCAAGCTGTACTTCTGATGGTCAGCTTTCAGGAGGGCTTTATGAATCCGAGAATCCTTCTCTCGACAATCCCCCGGCGGTGTGTCTGGCAGTTACTGTCCTCGGTGCTTCTACTGCTCGTCATCCCAGTCGGCCTGGCCCACGCGCAAGAGTTTCGCGCCACGGTGGTCGGTCAAGTGACGGACGAAAAGGGCGCGCCCATCCCCGGCGCCACCGTCGGGGTGACTAACGTCGAGACTGGCGAAACGGACAAGACGATGACCAACAGCGAGGGGAATTACATCACCCCGTTCTTGAATCCCGGCCGGTACCGCGTGACGGTTGAATCGCCTGGGTTCAAGCGCGCCGTGCGCGAGGGCATCATCCTGCGCGTCAATGACCGCGTGACCATCGACCTGCAACTGGAGGTTGGCCAAGTCAGCGATGCCATCACCGTCATCGCTGACACCCCGCTCGTCGACGCTGACTCTGGCAGCAACGGCCAGGGCATGGATCATCAGAAAGTGACCGAGTACCCCCTCAATGGCCGCATGGTCTTTATGCTTTTAGACCTCGCCACCGGTGTGCAGTTCACCCAGGAGACCTTCGGCAATACCGGCTTTTCCGGCACCCGGCCGTTCGATAACAATGGCTCCTGGTCGATCAATGGCGGACAGGTCAATACCAACGAGTTCCTACTTGATGGGGCGCCCAACAGCGTGCGTGGCCGCTACAACGTTGCCCCCACGGTCGATGCGATCCGGGAATTCAAGGTGCAGACCAGCGCCTACGACTCGCAGTACGGGCGCACGGGCGGCGGCGTGATCAACATGCAGCTCAAATCAGGCACCAAGAAGTTTCACGGCTCGCTCTTCGAGTTCCTGCGCAATTCCGTCCTCGACGCGAATAATTTTCAGAATAATCTGGCGGGCGCCCCGAAGGGAGGTCATCAATTCAATAACTTTGGGGTTGTGTTTGACGGGCCCGTGCGTTTGCCCAAGCTCTCTCGCGGCGACAAGACATTTTTCATGTTCAGCTACGAAGGGATTCGCGAGCGGATTCCATTCCCGGTCTTCGCCACCGTGCCGACGCTCGAGCAGCGGCGGGGAGACTTCTCCAAGACCTTCAATGGCAATACTCAAGTCGTGATCTACGATCCGCTGACGACGCGCACGGTGAGTGGCAAGGTGGTGCGCGATCCGTTTCCGGGCAACATCATTCCGGCGAATCGCCTGAACCCGGTCGCGCTCAATCTGCTCAAGTTCATCCCGCTCCCCAATCTCCCTGGTGACCCCGAGAGCGGCTTCAACAACTACTTCGCGACGCCCAATACCGGCGCCTACACTTACAACTCTTACATCGGCCGGATCGATCACCAGCTCAACGAGCGCAACAAATTCTTCGGCAGCTATGTCTTCAATCACCGCGACGAATTGCGCAACAGCAACGGGCTGCCGGGCGTCGCCTTGCGCGGCAACTGGCAGCAGGAGCGCACCAACAACGCGCTTGTCATGGACTGGGTCTCGGTGCGCAGCTCGACCACGGTGCTCAATCTCAGGGCCTCTGCCAATCGCTTCATTGAGATCGACGATAAGCGGAATGGAGATAATTTCGATATTTCGCAGCTCGGCTTCAAGGGCATCTATTACACCCTGGATCAGCCGACTTATCCGCACCTGACCTTCGAGCAGTACACCGAACTCGGCCCCGGCGGGAAGTATCGCCGGCCGGACAACACGGCCTCTCTCCAAGGGACCCTCTCGAAGATCATCGGCAGGCATTCGGTGAAGTTCGGCGGAGAGTACCGCTACATCCAGAGCAACCGCATCGACAACGGCGAGGCCAATGGCCGCTTCGACTTCAATCGAGTCTTCACCCGCAAGGACCCTAACAACTCGGATGCCTTCAGCGGCAATGCCATTGCTTCTTTTCTGCTCGGCTATCCTTCGGGCGGCACGGTTGACAACAACACGGGACGCACTGAACGGTGGAGATACTATGTGGGTTTCGTCCAGGATGACATCAAGCTGAAGCGCACCCTGACGCTCAATCTCGGACTGCGGTGGGATTACGAGCAGCCGGTGACTGAGAAGCGCAATCGCATCAACCGCGGCTTCGATTTCACTTCTAAAAACCCTTTGCAAGACCTCGTCGATCCAAAATACGGATTGGACCTGCGCGGCGGGCTGCTGTTTGCCGGCGTGGACGGTCAGCCGGAGGGTGGGTATAATCCCGACCGTAACACCTGGCAGCCGCGCATCGGGGTGGCCTGGCGCTTTGCCAACAAGACGGTGTTGAGAGGAGGCTTCGGCCGCTACTTCCAGGGGACTTCACAACTCGATACTCAGTCTGGCTTCAGTCGCGCCACGCCTTTCATCAGTTCAATCGACGGCAACTTCAAACCCGCGCTCGACCTCAATACTCTTGAAGTGCCTTACCCGCGCGGGTTGCTCGCCCCTCCGGGTAGCAGCGAAGGGCTGGCGACGCTGGCAGGTTTCGATGTTCCCTTCGACGACCCGAACCGGCGCATTCCCCGAACTGATCAGTTCTCAATTGGTATTCAGCGAGAGCTTCCGGGCAGCACTCTGCTCGACGTCTCATACGTCGGCAGTCGGACCGAGAGGCTGGCGGTGACCACCACCGGATTTAGCGGCGGCATCGCGATTAACGAAATCACCGCAGATCAGCTCAAGCTCGGCAGCGCGGTTTTAAATAAGCAGGTGCCCAACCCCTTTTATGGAGTCTTGCCCTTAGCGGCTCCGCTGGGGCGCTCTGCAATGATCAATCAGAGGCAATTGATGCGACCCTACCCGCAATTTCAAAACCTCATCATGGGCGCCCACAGCACCGGGCATAGCTGGTACAACTCGCTGCAAGCCAGGCTAGAGAAACGCCTGAGCCGCGGTCTGACCTTTATCACTGCCTACACCTACTCGAAGAATCTGGAGCAGATCACTTTCTTGAACGCGCAAGATGCAGAGCCGTCGCGTGAGCTGGCGAGCTATGACCGCACGCATCGGCTGGCGCTCAGCGGGCTGTGGGAACTGCCGGTGGGGCGCAACCGCTGGCTCTTCCGCCACGCCAACGGGCTAGTGAATTGGATCGTCGGCGGCTGGCAGTTTAATTGGATCGGCAATTTCCAATCGGGTGTGCCCACGCCGTATCCGGGCGGAGCCGAGCTGGCGGCCGTGAGTCCGAAATTGCCGAAAGACGAGCAGACCTTTGACCGCTGGTTCAATACTGGGAAGGCGAGTAGTTTGCAAGCCGCTTTGGATAACCAGGTCCCGTTCTATACTCGCCCTGGATTTACCTTGCGTCGCATCCCGCTCCGCTTCCCGAATGTGCGCAATCCTTATGCGCCGCAGATCAATCTGTCGCTCTTCAAGAATCTGAAGTTTGGCGAGCGCGTCACCGGCCAATTCAGAGTCGAGTCGTTCAACTTCACCAACACGCCCATCTTTCCGGGGCCGAACACGGACATCACCTCGGGCAATTTTGGGAAGGTGACGCGCAACCAGATCAACTTCCCGCGTCATGTTCAGGTGGCGATGAAGCTGAGGTTCTAAATCCACGAAGTCACACGGAGGGCCCCGAAGGTCAATTCGTGTGACTTCGTGTCTCTTCGGGGATCGCTTTCCCGGCCGACAGGCCGACCCAGTCCCGAAAGTTTTCAGAGAAGAGGCGGGCCACGTCGCGCTCGACCTCCTGGCGGGTGACGGCTCGCCCGTCTGCGAGCAGTTGGCGATAAGCGTCATAGAGTGCTTCGGCGATGACCCGCCGCGAGTGCCGCCACTTGTAGACCAGTTGGTCAAGGATCCTGGCGTCGGAGTGCTGCGGGATGAATCGGGTGCCGAGCAACTCCAGGCGCTCGCGGGTGATTTCGTCAATGATCGACGGGTTGTTGAGGAACCACCAGCAGCCGAACGGCATGAGGTTGCTGAACTTTCGCGCCGCCACGCACAGCTCGTGTTGATTTTCGCGCGAGAGCATCGTCACCAGAAAACGGTTGTCAGCGTAGTCAGCACAGATCCGTTCGACCGCCTTGATCTCAGCTCGCCCCAGCCCGTCGCCAGCCACCCGCAGCGCCGGATTCACGGCCCGCTTCACCCCGATCATCATCGCGAACGGCAAGTTGTATTCGCGGCCGGCCGGCAGGATGACGTCGCGGATCAAGCGGTCGCGGGCCGAGTCCTCCGGGAACTGAAAATCATCCGGGAGCGAGACGGCCAGATAAACCGGTCTCATCAGCTCGATCGACTTGGCCAGAAATCTCCGCGCTTCGTTGACCGTCCCGCCGGTCAAGTCGGCCTGCACGCGGTAGCCTCGCGCATTGAGTTGCGGCACGGCCTGATCCCACTCATTCAGCAGGCGGTCCGTGCGGAGGGCGGCGTGGAAGCGAGGGTCGATTGCTACCTGGCTCTCCCAGATGCGTCGCTCGCCCTCGTCAAACGGGTCATTGGTCATCACCACCTCGCTCACCCGTGACATCTCCAGGATGCGGTCGAGGTAGCCCTCCGCCCGCTGCTCGCGGAAGAACTCGCGGGCCTGCCGGAGGTCGGGCGCCCGCGTGTCCAGGCCCAGGGCGCTGAGCACGGCGGCCACGCCGCGCGTCGCCTCCGAGAGCGGCGTCTCGCGGACAAACAGCGTCTCCCAGATGAGGTCAGCCTGTGCCGGCTTGCTCAGCTCCCAGAACCGCGCCGGCTTGACGTCTGAAGAGCGGAAGAGTTCGGCGATCAGATAGTGGTAGGTCAGTAATTCGTCGATGCCCCACAGTTGCATCTGGCCGAATTGCGGCGCGAACAGGTGCGTGTGCATATCGACTATGGGCGTCGCCGCGATCACTTCATCAACTGCCTGTCGCAACTCGCGTGGGTCAGTCAATGAATCCGCCTGCGTGGCGTGGTCTATGTGTTGATTAGCCATGACTACCTCTAAGAGCCTTGCTGAAAAGTTTGAGCTTGGTCGCTCACCGCCCCAACGGGGCGAGATGTAACAGCCAGGGGCATCGCCCCTGGAAAGATGCGCCACGATCAGATCAGCCCTGAAAGGGCGAGATGCAAATAGACAATGCGCGGCCGTGATGTTATGACGCCCCGGTGGGGCTTGGCGACATTGTTCGCGCGGTTCCAGGGGCGCTGCCCCTAGCTATTGCATCTCGCCCCGTTGGGGCGGTGAGCGACCAAGCTCAAACTTTTCAGCAAGGCTCTAAGCATCCATCAATTGCTATAACAATATCTCCGGGCACCGGCTGTCGTCCGGGTCGGCCCAGCGGTTGTTCGGGATCGTGGGCGTCCAGCCGGGGCGCAGCGGATCTTGATCGTATGGATACGAGCCCAGTCGCCGGTAAAGTTCACTGTACTCCGCGAGCTTGTCGCGGTCCAGGCGAACGCCCAGTCCCGGCCCGTCCGGCACTCGGATCGCGCCGCCTTCATACTGAAACTTGCCGCCTTCAATGATGTCGTCGGCCAGATGATGATAATGGGCATCGGCGGCGAAAGAAAGGTTGGGGATGACGGCGCCGAGATGCAGCATGGTTGCGAGTTGGACACCCAACTCGCCCGAGGAGTGGACGGCGACGCCGAGCTGGAAAGTCTCGCACACCCCCGCCGCCTTCACGCACGGCCGGATGCCGCCCCAGAACGTCGTGTCGAGCAGGATCACATCCACCGCCGTGTCGAGCACGTTCGCGGCGAGCTGCTCGAAGTTGACGACCACCGTGTTAGTCGCCAGCGGCACCCTCACCTTCTCACGCGTGCGGCGCATGCCGTTCAAGCCGAAGACGGGGTCTTCCAAGTAATCATTGCGCAGTCCTTCAATTGCTTGCCCGAAGCGGATCGCCTGTTCAGTCGACCACACGCCGTTAGGGTCGAACCGGAAGCGGTCCCCGTCGAGCGCCGCGGCCACCGCGCGGTAGCACTCCAGTTCGTAATCCGGCGGAAAGATGCCGCCTTTCAGCTTGTGCGTCGTGAAGCCGTAGCGCTCTTTCAACTCGCGCGCGTGGGCCACGAGCTGATCGACTGTCCGCACCTCGCCCGATCCGTCTTTGGGGTTCGGGTAGCGGAAGAAGAGGTAAGAGGCGAACGGCACACGGTCCTGTAAACGTCCGCCGAGAATTTCGGAGACAGAAACTCCCCACGCCTGGCCGAGAATGTCGAGGCAGGCGAATTCGAGCGCGGCTAAGATTTGCGTGCGGTTGTTGTAGAGCGACGCGGTCGGGTTGCTGATCAGAAACCGCATCTCCTCAAGCCGTGCCGGGTCGCGGCCGACCAGATATGACTTCATCGCCCGGAACGTCGCCTCGGCCGACTCGCCGCCGCCGCCCATCTCGCCCAACCCGATCAAGCCTGCGTCAGTCTCGACCTCGACGATGGTGCGGACGAAACGCCCCCAATGGCAGCCGTTGCCATGCCGCAGGGGGGCTTCGAGGGGCACGGTTACGGTCGTTGCGCGAATGTCGGTGATCTTCATCGCTTCATCTCATCACGTGCGGTTCGGCGGTTGTGGTTGGATGCGGTAGCGCCTGGTTCGCTCTCGGCTTTCAGCATAGGCCGCATCAAGTAGGCCATTGCGGAACGGCTCAGCGATGCCGAGACGCGCGAGCGGCCCGCCTTCGCCTAACGCCTCATAAGTTTGCGCCCCGCCGTCTTCGCTCGTCGCCGAAGCCCGTCGCCCCGCGACCTCGATGCGCATCTCGCGCTTGCCGTCGGTGACGAGCAGCGGGAAATATTGCCGCAGGCCTGCGACCTCGCCCTCAACCGTGTCGGACACCTCGACGCGCGAAGGGCTGACGGTGAAGTGCTGCCGCACGGCCATCGCCCCGCCGCGCAAGGCGCCGGAGTAGACCACCTCGCACTCGACCGATTCGGGCGATTCGCGGATCACTTTCACCTCCGCGTCGCGCAGCATTTCGCCGTCGTGATCAGCGAGCGCGTGCCAGGCGCCCTCTCGATCTTGCCACGCGGGGCTGATTGACAGTGAGCGTGTCGGGCGCTTGGGCGTCTGGTAGGCGCGCTTGGCCGAAGCCCCGTCCGAGACGCTCAGTTGCGGATCGACTTGCGGATGATGCACGCGGAGGAGGCCCGTGGGGTTGTATTTTGCGTCAGCGCGCGTCTCGACCTCCAGATACATCCCGCCGGCGTTGATGAAGACTTTGTGGAAGGCCGGCTGAAGCGCGAAAGCAAACCCGCCGACCTCGGCCGGGCAGGGCTTCTCCTCCACCCGGTCATCGGCCTGGAGATAAGCGACCGTGAGCTTGGCGGCGGTGAGCAAGTTATACTGCGAATGAAACGAGTAGCTTTCGTAGCCATGCCGGAGCGCCGGGTCGAAGCGGTTCTTGACGACCCACAGCTCGCCCGACGGCCGCACCCAACGCCCGATGGACCTCAGTGCGAGGTGTGCGGCGCGCTTGAAGGCGCCGGCCGCAGCCCGGTCGCCGCGCCGGGCAAACTTCCGCGCGTAGACCTCGTAGGTCATCGCCTGCTCGGCCTCATTCCACTGATGGTGCGCGCTCCGCCCGCCGCAGGGCAGTTCACCGTGCGGCGATTGCATGAAGAGTGAGGACCACGCGCCGCGCTCCATCAATTCGTCGAGCGCCGCGGCATGCTGCCCGTCATAACCTTGCTCGAGCAAGTTGACCACGTAGTAGCGCGCGAAGTGGTCATAGGCCAGCGGGTCGTTCGGGTCGCAGTACATGCCGTAGGGCGTGAACTCATTCATCTGACGGGCGAGCGACGCCTCGACCCAGCGCGTGTCGGCGCTCAAGCCGGCGCGGTGTCGCATCCACTCTCCGCTGACGGCGACGAGGTTCCAGTTATTGATCCGCTCCCCGCTCGGCTGAGACCGGTAGATGCGCTCCGGGACGATGCGCGTGAGGTTTTGTCGCCACTCCGCGAGCCGTGCCTGGGGGGCGTGATGGCGCAGCACGTGGTAAGCGTGCATAAGCATGACGGTGAAGAAATCGGCGTGCCCGTCTGCCGCCTTGCCCGCCGCGAGGTCAGAGGTCGCCGCGTCCATCGCTTTCAGGCATTGCGGCCAGAGCTCGCGGTTATACCCGCTGGCGTAGAGCACGGCCGCGGCGCAGGCGAAGGCCGGCGTCGCGTACTGCCTCTCCTTCTTCTCGTAAGGGTCGATGATCGCGCCGCGCTGATCCTGAGAGGTGGCGAAGAAACGGACGATGCCATCGGCGGGCCGCAGGTACTCACGCCGGTTGAGGCCCGAAGCGCGGAAGGATTTCACTGCCGCCGTTTGCCGCTCGCGGAAACGCGCGACCTGAGCGCGCAGCGGATACTCACCCAACGCCTGGGCAACTTGCTCATTCACCCGCTCGCCGGACCGGGCACTTGCCCTTGAGTTCGGGGGGTCAAGTGCGGCCGGCACAACGATGGCGCCCGTAGCCAGTGCCGTTAAGAATTCTCGTCGCGACTGCCTCACGGTAGAATCGCATGAAGAATAGTGATGAGGGATGAGGGATGAGTGAAAAGTGCTGAGTAGAAAGTAAAAAGCACCAAAACTTTCTACTTTCTACTTTTCACTTTCCGCTCATCACTCATCACTGTGTTTTAGACTTTCAGCTTGAGCTTCTCCTCGATGTAGCGCTTGCTGATCTCCCCGCTCTCCTTCGGCGTGCGCCCGGCCGGGGCCCGGTCGAGTTCGACAACGAGCCAGCCGCGGTAGTTGTAGTCCTTCAGGATCTGGAGCACGGCCGGGACATTGACCTGCCCTTGGCCCAACTCGACGAAGGTGTATTTAGGCCGCTCTGTTTTGCCGTCCATCGCCGCGCTACCCTTTTGGACCAAGACGTCTTTGAAGTGCGGGTAGACGATGCGGTTGACGTAGTCGCGGACGAACCTCACCGGGTCGCCGCCGGCCGCCTGCATGTGCGCGATGTCGGGCAGCACCCAGGCGTAGCGCGGGTCGGTCGCGTCGAGGATGCGGTCGACCTCCTCGCGCCGCTCGCCGAGGGTGTTCATGTGATTGTGATAGCCGAGCTTGATGCCGAGGTCGATGGTGCGCTTGCCGATCTCGTTGAGGCGGCGGCCGAGCGTCTTGTAATCTTCCTGCTTATTGGCGCCCTCTTGACTGCGTGCGCTGTCGGTCGCCTGAAGGTAGAGGCCGCCGACTTGTTTCATAAACGTCGCCATCTGCACACGGTCCTCGATCTCCTGCTTCTCGGCCTCGGGTTTGATCGTCACTCCCCCGGTCGAGATCGAGACGAGCTGGAGCTTTTTCTGCGCGAGCAGGTCTTTGAACTCGCCCGCGCGGTCCGCGTACTGCTTGTAGTCTTCGCGGCGGATCTGGATGCCACGGTAGCCGAGCGCGGAGATGTCATTGATGGCTTGCTGGATGTTGTTGCCCCAGGTGATCGCGTGGTAGCCGACCTTGAATTCGGGGCTGGCGCTGATTGGGCGGTCGAAGATGGAGTAGTCGAAGGCTTCGGCCTGCGTCACGACCTCTAGCCCGGCGACCCGGCTGGCGACGGCAGTGGCTCCGACTCCGAGGAGGAACTTCCTGCGCGAAAAACTCATGCTTTCTATCTCCCAATGGTGGAAAAAGGTGGAACAAGTTTTCGGCCTGCCCCACCGGATTTGGGCTTAGAACACAAACCGCAGGTGGAATTGGATCCAGCGCGGGGTGTTCCACTGCTGCGTGACCTCCCCGAAGTTTGAGCTGGCCGTATTCGGATTATACCATTGCACTCTATTGAAAGCATAGCCAAGATCTCTTGACAGTGTAGGATGGATATGATAAAAGCGGCCACGCACTTCGCTAAAAGTAGTGAACGCCATATACGAAGCTGACTCTGGGCGTGGTCATTTGATCTGAGACCGCCAGATAAAGGAGACATTATGAGACTGTTGTATTTGCTAGCTAGGCTGTTAAGTCTTGGTGTTCTGATCTTGGCTGCGGGGAACATCAGCACACAAACCAGTGTAGCGTGTGAAGATTGTGTCATACTTGATAATGGCTACGCCGGCTGTGATACTGGTGCCGCTTACGGCAGTTCCACCTGTACACCAAGAACATCTGATTGCGTTTTGTCGGCGGATTATTGTCATCCTCCAGATCCTCCTCCGCCGCCAATAAGGACCGAATGAAACTACTCTTGGTACAGAGTGCTGCCCGTCACTGGTTCACTGGTTGTTTTCACTACGAAGAATCTTAGCGGCGTATTTATGGCGCCCTGTACTCAGACTATTATTAGTCCTACCATTAGGTAACGCAGGTGCAGATGCCTTGCTGTGCGCCTTGACCGCCTCTGCACAACTGCCGTTATGGCGGCAGCGATAGGGGTATTAAGCCTGCATTTTGAATCGGAGCCTCTCATGACTCGATGTACTGCCTGGCTGTTGATGGCCCTTATCTTTGCTCAGAGTGGGCCTACCCAGCGACCGCCACAGGAGGTTCAACGCGCCCCTGCAAAGCCCACCCCAGTCTCTGGCTCGAAAGCGGATCTTGAGGCCGATACGGTTGCGCAATCACGGAAGCGCGCGGTTCTGCACGTTCACGATTTCGTTGACCGTGTATTTGACTTTCGGGATGAGAAGGCAAAGATTCGCACTCTCGTGACCCTCGCCGACTTACTCTGGAAAGACGATGAACCCTACGCGCGCCAGCTTTTCCTGAAGGCGTTCGATTTGCTGAAAGCGCTTACCCTGTCCGCCGCGAAGGGCGCGACAGCTTCGGCCGAATCGAAGCAGACGACCATGGATTTGGCCTACCTTCGTCAAGAGATCATTACGCGGATTGCTCGCCGTGATGCGGCTCTGGCGCGGCGTCTGGCCGACGCCGATACTACTTCGGACAGCCCCGATACTGACGCGGCTGCCGGTGTGGAAACACATCTTGGCATTGCCCTGAACCTTGTCAAAGATAAGCCGGCAGAGGCGGTCGAGTCCGCCGAACAAAGCCTGCAGGGTGGCGTGTCGCGGGGCATGATCTCATTGCTTAACGAGCTACGCCGAAATGACGAGGCAGCGGCCAATGCACTTTTCCTCAAAACCCTCGACCGGCTCATCGCTCAGCCCGTTGTCGATGCTAATGATCTGCTGCGGATTGGCACCTATCTCTTCACCTCACCTCTGGCTGATCTTTCACCCGGCGCTTTCCAGATGGTCATAGTGGACAAGATACTGGTCTATAACGTGTCGGCGGAACGTCCGGACATACCGCCAGAGATCGTACGTGCGTACCTTAATACTGCCATCACGATCCTCACGCGCCCGGTTTCCGATCCCAAGCAGAAACAGCTTTACTATGCTGCTGGATATCAACTGCTGCCTAAAGCTCAACAGTTCATCCCTGACCGCGCCCCACAGCTCGCTGCTGCGATGCAGGCGCTTATTCCTGAGATCTCACCGGCGCTGACCCAGGAGGCGACATACACCAATCTCAAGTCTACTAGCCGTGTAACCAATGTCGAGGAAGCACTCGGAGAGATTGATAAAATATCCGACGAACGGAGCCGTGACGCGCGATACCTATCTCTCATCTTCACTTTGTGGGATCAAGGTGAATTCATTCGTGCACGGACTGTTGCTGCTAAGGTCAAAGACCCGACTGCCCGCGTTCGGTTGGTGACCTTGATTGACTTTGGCGAGGCTGCCAAATCACTCGATCGTGGCGAGACAACACTGGCTGAGGAGATAGCCGGAAAACTCTCACCAGGCATTGAGCGCGCCGTGCTTTGGCTGGGGATCGTGCGTGCGTGCGCTGAAAAGGGTGACGCGCAACGGACATCCGAAGCTGCTAATGCTGCGCTAAAGGAAGCCCGCCGCGTGGCGGATGGCCGGCGTCCATTCCTCATCCTCGCTACGGCCGGCCAACTCGCGCGCTTTGATCCGATAGGTGCTCTGCAGGCGTTATCAGAAGCTGTCCAGGCATTCAATGCCGAAGAAGTGAAATCTTTAGCGCAGGTCCAGTGGTCGCAGATGATTGAAGCCGGAAAGTTGCGGCGGAACTTCTCGCTTAAGGTGAAAGGCATCGAGTACGGATTCGACCAAGCCTTGCTGCCACTTGTCACCGCCGATTTTGATGGAACGCTGGCCATCGTATCGGATTTGAAAGATGAGCGTGTACTGGCACCAGGGCTGATTGCCCTCGCTGCCGCCCTTTTAAAATGAGCTCCTGCGCTGCTTAGGCTCGGTCTAAATTGAAACAGGCAACATTGGTACCGTACGGGGAGCGCTGACGCTTCCCGTACGGTACCGATGCCCGTTCCAATGTTTCGTGGTTTGATTTAGAGCGAGTGAGATGAAAAGAAGATTATGCCGCCCGTTCGTCTGGTTGCTTCCGCTACTACTTGGTGCGGCAATCGCGCCAATTGTAAGCTCACATCCCTCAAAGCTCATTAAAGTTAGTGAGATCTCGCTGCGCAAACTGGCAACCAAGACCGTCCTGCCTGATTTCCCTGAAGAGGCGAAGAAACGTGGGGCAAAAGGCGTCGCAGTAGCTCAACTAGAGGTTGATGAGAAGGGCGATGTGGCTCAGGTTGAGGTCCTAGAAGCGCCTGATCCTCTTATCAAAAAAGCGGTGGCTGACGCAACTAAACAATGGAAATTTAAGCCTTCCGCCAGCAGCGGTGAACCAGTGCGTATTCAAGGCAAGTTGACCTTCTACTATGTGATCGACCGTAACGAAGCTCGCGTGGAAAATCCACGGCAGCCGAAGTAGGCGAGGTGAGTCCCAGAGGAAAGCAAGGGCCCGGTGAATATCACAGTCAGAAAAATCGAACTCCTCGCCAATATCGCCATTATTGCTGTTGCGCTTCTGTTGGGTTCTATACTAGTTAAGCGTCATTTCCTCACCAATTCTACTGGCGGTGCCGGCCGCACCAAACCTAATGGACAGATTCGTGCTGGGGCAAAGCTTTTCTTACCAAGTGTGGATTGGGCGAAGAATGGTCAGACGCTGCTTCTCGCCCTTACGCAGGGATGCCACTACTGTTCGGAGAGCGCCCCATTCTATCGACGGCTTGCGCGAGAGCTCAGGGGGCGGGGGCAGGTCCGGTTAATCGCCGTCTTGCCACAATCAGTTGATGACAGTCAGAAATATCTGAACGACCTTGATGTGGCTGTCGATGAGGTCAGGCAAGCATCACTCACCTCAATCGGAGTCATAGGCGCACCGACGCTGATCCTGGTTAATAACGCTGGTGTGGTGACGGATGTGTGGCTGGGGAGACTAAAGAGCCGCCAGGAGTCCGAGGTATTGAGTCGGCTCCGAATAAATGATGATCACCGAGTCATCGGTCTGGATCGCGCGGCGACGAATTCTGACGACGCGATAGTGAATATTGAGGGGGCAGATCTCAAGCGTGTAATTGATGGCGGGCAGCGCGTTATTGTTTTGGATGTGCGGAATCGCGCCAATTACACACAGGAGCATATTGCTGGAGCTAAGAATATTCCTGTTGATGAACTGGAGGTACGCGCCACCTATGAACTGCCACGTTCTGACCTGATAGTGACGTACAGCAGTTACGCTGAAGATGATCTGAGCAAGGCTGCCTATCAGATTTTGAATGATCAAGGATTCCGCCACATCTCAGTATTGCGTGGCGGGCTGAGTGGCTGGCAGCGGGCAGGCCTGCCGACAGTTACGGGTATTCAATGAGGCGTGATAAAATGTCGTTACCGGTCTGCCCAGCGCTCTTCCGCACCATCACCGGTCGCGCTGATAACCACTCCATCACCAAACAAATTGCCCGGCACTAGTTAGACTTCACCGGTCAGCCTCACGTCGATTACCTGTTAGAGATCTGCAGGAGCACGAGGATGCACTCAAAGCTTATCAGAGAGTGGATGGTAGAACGTTATAGATGTGCCTGGTAGAATGCGCTCTTACCCTGGCACTTTTAACTGACGCACTTTTGGATCAAATATTGTTTGGCCCTACTAGCTGTTACCTCGCTGCCCATTGGCCGTCTTTGAAATTCTTGCAGTGCCTTCATAGTTTTCTTGCCAGGCGTGATGTAGGCGGAATCTGCCTTCCCGCTTTCTTCGAAATCACGACTAGGTAGTAAAAGTTGTGAGAGGAGAAATATGAGCTTCTCGTCGCGATTAAACAAGCAACCTGCCCATGAGCCAGAGCATTCTTTAAGCCCAAGTACTATTAGGCTAGCTGCCAGTGCCCCTGAGCGTTATTGCTGTGGTGATATCATTCGATTTCCGGTCGGAGATAAGTCAGAGCTAGTTTACTCCAGGGTAAATCGTTCGGCGCAAATTCTACCATCTCAGGTTGCCAGACTGCTGGACTGCTGTCGCATATTCAAAACACTCGATGAGCATGCACGAGAGTGCTACCGCAATCTTAAGTCGGGCCAGGATCAGGTGGAATCCATAATACTAGAGCTTTCAGCTCAGAGCCTGCCCCCCTCTTTAGCCAAACTGGTGAACCGCGTTCGCAGCTATGCACAAAAGCATAGCCCCGGTCTCAACTCGGATCGGGCTCGGATAGAGTCCATAAAAAATCAGTTATCAGAGCTTGTCAAGGCAGGGCTCCTTATTCCCGATATTGATCTTATCAAGATGTGCAGGCAGTCGGCCGAATCTCAGAATGCCCCTGAAAGGATTGCCTCAGTAGGGGTGGTGACGCGCAACCGAATAGACAGTCTGAAGCGCTGCTTGATCAGCCATATCGAGAACAGCAAGCAAAACGGAAGAGAGAATGACTTCATCGTGATGGATGATTCGGAGGACTTTAGCAACAGAGATAACACCCGACAGATGCTGCTCCTACTAAAGACTCATTATGATGTGGAGATCTCTTATGCTGGTCTAGAGGAAAAGGTTCGCTTTGCTAATACGCTCATTGATCGAGGGTTGCCTCCTGACGTGGTGGATTTCGCTTTGTTTGATGTGGAGAAGTGTGGATGCTCAATCGGCGCAAACCGGAATGGCCTTCTACTGCATACTATTGGCGACCTGGTCCTCAGTGCTGATGATGACACCATGTGTCGCATTGCGGCAGCTCCGGAATCGAGAGACGGTCTGGCGTTTGATTCCAGCAATGGGTTCATGCAATTCTGGTTCTTCCCCGACCGCGAATCGGCCATGCGGTCAGCCGCCTTTGCTGATAAAGACATCCTAGCAATCCACGAACGGTTGCTGGGGAGAGACTTGGGCAGTTGTATTTCAGCGCTTAGTGAAACAACCGATTTAAACTTAGATCAGATAAGTTCCCGCTTCCTGCGGGGGTTGCAATCTGGTAATGGAAGGGTGTTGGTTACATTTACCGGACTAATCGGCGATTCTGGTATGCCTTCGCCGAGTGGGTACTTAGTGCTAAGCCCTGACTCGCGCAAGCGATTGCTGCAAACTAAGTCAGACTACCTCTCCGCCTGTACCAGTAGAGAGTTGCTGAGAGCGGTGAATCGTCCAACTGTTACTGATAACATATGGTGCTGTATGACCACCGCGCTTGGCTATGACAATCGCGCCCTCCTGCCACCCTTTATGCCAGTGCTACGAAACGGGGATATTATATTCGGGTTCACCTTGCGATCGTGTTTTAAGAATGGCTACTTTGGCCACCTTCCTTGGGCTATTCTTCATGCGCCAATGGAGGCTAGGTTGTACTCGTCGGATGGCATTTGGCAGATTGCACCGAGCCTTCAAACATCCAGTGTAATCGTCGCATGTATGGCATCATTAGAATCCCGACCTAATATGGTGGATGGTAAGGAAAAATTACTTGCGCTCGGAAAACACCTTATGGAGGTGGGATCTATGACTCTGCCAGATTTTGAAGAATTTGTACGCATTAAAACCTGGGAATCGAAGAGCACTTATATCGCCATGCTGGAGAATCAACTCCAAATTTACAAAGAATTACCGGCTTTTTGGGCAGACGATATTAAGAAGCATCTAGAACTCACACGGAAAGCCATTCCAAGGAAAGAGTACATAGTTCCAGGTGATCTGCTTAATAGCCGCAGCATCGAGGAGGCACGCCAGCTAACTCAACGTCTGGTATTCAAGTTTGGCCAGTTTCTTTACTGGTGGCCCGAGATTGTGGAAATCGCCAAGAACCTGCGCGCTCAAGGTCAAAGATTGGCCGCCACGCTCTAAGGGCTAATTAGCAACCTGGGTTGGCCGAGAGGTACCAGAATCGGCGGTGTGGTTTCCAGCTTGAGCCGTCTGCATAAAGCACGTCATCCACCGCAATTTCAAAGCGGTAATCCCCGCTAAGGCTTAATCCTTTCAGCATCATTTCCTGGATCCTGAAGACCCGCGGGTTTAATTCTACTTCTAGCTTTTCACTTACCGGTAGCTGACGCGGCAGACGGATCCAGGTGGTTGATAGCCCCTCTCGTACGATCCAGGTCTCCTCCTCCTCTTTCTTAGTTAGGATCCAAATAAATTTCACCGCTTTTACTGGCTTCTGAGCACGATTCTTGAGAATCACATTGGTAAACCTGAACTCATGATCCTCATTCCTCATCGTAACGCTAAGAACCTCCACCGGTATGGATTCATGTCCGGGCCCTCGGTACGGCTGAGCCGTCACGGTCCAGCCCCCTGGTCGCACTTGCGGTCGTTTACCTTCTTGTCCTACGCTCTTATCCACATTGATTGCCAGGAGCATCGCGAGCGGAAGAATAAGCATTTTGATTGATTGTTGCATAACTTCCTCCTTTGCTGCGGATCAAGATTTAGGTGCTTCCATGAAAATATAAGAACGTGTCAGTAGTCAATGCCGTTGCCCTGATACAATGCGGCGACTGAAAGTTGATAGGTTAAGCCGCCACGTCTAGGTCAGTTTGTGGTTTTGGCCGGATGCGAGCAAGTCGCAGTTGCTCGCGGCACCGCGACTTGCTCGCGTCCGGCCAATCCCCTTAGCGCCCACAGCCACCAAGGGCGCCGGTGGAACTCTCTTTAGAACATGAACCGCATCTGGAACTGAATCCAGCGCGGCGTGTTCCATTGTTGCGTGACCTTGCCGAAGTTCGAGCTGTTGATGTCGGTATTCGGCGTGTCCCAGAGCACGTGATTGAAGGCGTTGATGAGGTCCAGGCGAAACTCCAGCGTCTTCCTCTCTGTCACCGAGAAGCGGCGCAGGAGGTTGGCGTCGAACTGGTTCCGGCCATGGCTGCGCAGCCAGTTGAGCGAGGTCGGGAAGACGCGGCGATGGAACGAATTCGGCTGGAAGTTAGTCGGCGTCACGTTCGTGTACGTACACGCCTGGTTGTTGCCCGACCCGCAGATGTTGCCCATCTGCTGAAGGACCGATTCCGGCACGATCTGGCGGATGCGCGCTTCATACGCAGCGCGGTTCGAGGCGCTGTAATCGCGCGAGGCGCCGGGGAAGAGCTGCCAATTGAACCACGCGTCCACCGTCTGATCTTTCGTCTCTTTCGCGATGGCGCGCAGGTCGTCACCGTAATAGAACCAGTTCCCTGTGCCGTAGATGCGGCCGCTCTGCTTGGCGTAGATGCCGCTGATCTGCCAGCCGCCGACCAGCGCCCCCAGCCACTTGTTGCCCGAGAGGAACTTCCGGCCCTTGCCGAACGGGAATTCGTAGATGAAGTTGGCGTTCAGATTGTGCGGCGCGGAGGTGTTCGACGGCGTCCAGACCAGGAAGTCGTCGAACTCGTTCAGGCGCGTCGTGCGATTGAGGTTCGACGACCAGATGTAAGATGCCTGAAAGCTGTAGCCTTGCGACAGCCGCTTGGTGACCGTGACTTCCAGGTCGTTGTAGACCTGCTCACCGCTGGGATCGCGCCCTTCCGTCAGGCCGTTCGCCTGCGGGTAGAGCCGCAGCAACTGCGATTTGCTGATCGTCGAGTTGGTGAAGAAGCCGTTGGTGCGCATATCGGCGTAGATCACCGGGTTTGAGGTCTGAAGCGCCGCAAAATTGTTGATGTTGAATGGATTCGGCAACGACTGATTGAGGTCGTTGGCGAGTGCGTTGTTGCGCACCAGCCCCGAAGCCCAGTACTTCTCCGGCAGAATGTCCAACCGGCGGGTGATGTTGGTGCCGTTAAAGATGGCGATGTGGTCGGTGTAGGAACCGAGGTGCGCGACTTCCACGACCAGGCTGGAGCTGAGCTGGCGCTGCAGGCCTAGGCGCCAGCGGTGCTGCCGCGAGCGCTTCCAATCGTAGTCAGTCAACTACCACCGCCAGAGGCGGTGGCTTGACGCGCGTTGCCCCTGGAAGGTGGCTGTTACCGGCTTACTCCTCGAACAGCTTGCCCTGACTCTGT
>Ga0207646_10000238_pt1 | contig 75978 bp, 80 predicted proteins | sample KBSK5502metaG_FD_184343 | JGI IMG/M metagenome (GOLD analysis project Ga0207646, IMG submission 184343) | Corn, switchgrass and miscanthus rhizosphere microbial communities from Kellogg Biological Station, Michigan, USA - KBS K5-50-2 metaG... | ecosystem: Host-associated > Plants > Roots >... | reverse complement strand
GGGCAGGCGGAGCTGGAGAGCGAGACCAGCCAGGCCCATCAGCGGATCCCGGCGGCCACCCGCCGGGCGCTGGTCACGCGCGATCGCGGCTGCGTGGTCAACCACTGCCAGCGGCCGCCGACCTGGTGCGACGGGCACCACCTGGTCTGGTGGACCCGGGGCGGGAAGACGGCCCTTCCCAACCTGGCACTCGTTTGCGGCCGCCATCACCGGATGCTCCACGAAGACGGCTGGACGCTGGAGCGCAGAGACGGACGATTCAAAGCCATCCCACCGCCCCGGCGCGTGACGCCCAGTGCGCGATCGGCCTGACGCAAACCAGCCCCGGCAACGGCGCAGCGAGTTATATCAGCGGCGTGCGCTGTTAATCGAGCTGATGACCCGGATTGACCGTGCGCTTGCGCTCGAGGTAGGCGATCAGACCCAAGAGGAGCGTCAGGCCCAGGAGCAACCCACCAAGGGCGTCGGAGAACCAGTGCCAGCCGAGGTAAATTACCGCGTAGCCGACAAAGAAGATCACCAGCACCAGGACCGGGCTGAGCCGCGAGCTGTCGCGGCCGAAGAGTTCCCAGCGTTCTGCCAGGTAAAGCACCAGGCCGTACGCGATCGTCGCCCGGAGCACGTGGCCACTGGGGAACGAGTACTTCCCGACGTGGTGGCTGAACGTCGGGAGAATTTCCGGAAAGCGCTGGAAGGCTCTTCCCGGCGCGATGCTGGGAACGACGAGCTTGCCGATGAATTCGAGCCCGGATCCGAAGAGAATCGCGACCACTGGCAGCACCGCCAGCAGCCGCAGTCCCCGAAACAGAGCCAATCCCAACAGGGCGGCGATCACCAGCGTCAGCTCGATGCTGCCCAGGTACGCGAACACGCCGAGCCCGAGGTCCTGGCCGTAACTGCCGCGACCCTGTAAGTACTGCGTGAGGCGCAGGTTGGGCCGGTTGAAGGCGCCAAAGCTGCCAAGCAGCGCGACAACCACGAACCCGGCGAAAAGGAGGCCCGCCGTGATCAGCAGGCGGCGGCTGAGGACGGGCCAGTGGAGTCGAATCAGTGCTGGCACTTGCGGCAGTAGACCGTGCCGCGGCCGACGAGGCGAGTGCCCTGCAACGGCGTCCCGCATCTCAGACAAGGCTCGCCGCTTCGCCCGTAGACGAGCAGCTTCTCCTGGTTGGTGCCCCGGAGCCCAAAGGCGTCGACGTAATCGATGATCGACGAGCCTCGCGCTGCAATGCTGTTCTCCAGCACCTCCTGGATCGCTGAGTAGAGCGCCCGGCGTTCCCGCATGGCGAGCCGGTGAGTCCACCGGCTAGGACGGATTCCGGCGCGAAAGCATGCCTCGTCGGCGTAGATATTGCCAACGCCGGCCAGAAACGATTGATCGAGCAAGGCCGATTTGACCGGCCGCCGGCGGGCCTGGATGAGTTTCTCGAACTCGGCTTCGGTCAGATCGCCGTGGATCGGCTCGGGACCGAGCCGCGCGGGAAAGGCGCGGGCCGCAATGAGTTCGTCCTGGGTGCCGAGCAGCAGGCGGCCGAACTGCCGTGGATCGTCATAACGCAGCTCGAGGCCACTATCAAGCAATGCTCGGAAGTGCGTGTGCTTGACGGCAGTTTCTTCGGGCTCCCACACGCGCAGATGTCCGGTCATGCCCAAATGCACAATGACCCGTTCACCAGACGCTTCCAACGCGCCGTTAGTAGCCGCCCCAGCCGCGTCCAGCGGCATCACGATGTACTTGCCACGCCGCTCGACGGAACGAATCATTCGGCCGCGCAGCCTTCGAACGAACTTCGTTGCATTCGGATAGCGCACGAGTCGCCCGCGTATCGCTGGATCGCGCGTTAATTGCACCGACTCGATGCGGCGTCCGGCGAGCTGCGGCCCAAGGTCTTTCACGATCGTCTCGACTTCGGGAAGCTCGGGCATTACGCCTTGGCGGCAACCAGCCGCACCCGCTCCATGTCCTGCCAGTTGGGGCCCAATTTCAGGTCCACCTGCAGCGGCACTTTGAGTGGATACGCCGTGGCCATCAAGTCGGGGACGACGGAAATCAATTGCTCGCGTTCGCCCGGAGGGACTTCGAAGACGAGCTCGTCGTGCACGGTCAAAATCATCCGGCTGGTGAGGCGTTGCTCCTGGATATATTTGTGCAGTCTCAACATTGCCAGCTTCATGATGTCGGCCGCCGATCCCTGGACCGGCATGTTGATCGCGATCCGCTCGGCCGCTAAACGCAGCGCTCGATTCGGCGATCGAATGTCCTGGATATAGCGCCGCCGATGCAGCACCGTCTCGACGTAGCCTTGCTCCCGGGCCTGGATCTTGATGCCTTCGAGGAATTCGCGAACCCGGTTATAGGCGCGAAAGTACGCGTCGATGAATACTCGCGCCTCTTCCGTGGACATGCCGGTGTCGCGCGCGAGGCCGAAATCGCTCAGCCCGTAGAACAGGCCAAAGTTGACGACTTTCGCTAGTCGCCGTTGATTCGCCGTAACGTCAGTTTGTGCGATGCCGAAGACTTCGGCAGCCGTCCTGGCGTGGATGTCCTCGCCGCGAGCAAACGCGTCGACGAGAACGGGATCATCCGTCATGTGGGCCAGGACGCGGAGCTCGATCTGCGAATAATCAGCCGAGAGCAGGACATCACCGGGCCGGCTTGGCACAAAGGCACGCCGGACCTTCTGGCCAACTTCAGTCCGGATGGGAATGTTCTGCAAATTCGGGTCGGACGACGAGAGCCGGCCGGTCGCGGCGACCGTCTGATTAAAGCTCGTATGGACACGATGCGTCTTCGCATCGACCAGCAGCGGCAGCGCGTCAACGTACGTGCCTTTGAGCTTGCTTAGTTGCCGAAATTCCAGGATCTTGGCGACGACGGGATGCTGGTCGCGCAGGCCCTCGAGAACGTTGGCGTCCGTCGAGTAGCCGCTCTTCGTCTTTCTGCCGCCGGGCAAGTTCAGGTCTTCAAAGAGAAATCTCGCCAGCTGCTGCGGCGAGTTGACGTTGATCGGCCCATGCGCCACGTCGGCGATCTCCTGGTCTAAACGCCCTATTTCCTCATACAGCTCGCGCGAAACCTGCTGCAGGTAGGGCAGGTCGATCGCAACGCCCGCGATCTCGATCTCGGCCAGCACCGGCACCAGCGGCATTTCGAGATCACGAAATAATTCCGCATTGCCGAGCCGGTCGAGCTCGGACTCGAGTCTCGGCGCGAGTTCCAGCATCACGCGCATTCGGTCACCGAAAAATGCGGCGGCCCGCATGACGTCGACCTGGTCGCAGCTCATCGCCGTCTTGCCGCTCCCGAACACGGACTCCCGCCCCTCGATGACACGATGCAAGACGTCCGAGGCCAGCGCCTCGAGGCTCGGCGAACGCACCCCGGAGTTCAGCAAGTAGGCCGCAACGAGCAGATCCCAGTCGGCGCCACGAAGCTCGATCCCGTGGGCCCGGAGCGCCAGGTAATCGGCCTTCTGATTGAAGCCCAGCTTCGACGGCTTCGCACTCTGGAGGCTGGCGGCAAAGGGCTGAAGAACATCACGCACCTCGAGGCAGCGCTCCTGTTCGTGGGCCAGCGGGACATAAAAGATCTCGTGCTCGTTGAGACCAACCACCAGCGCGGCGATCCGGCCGTGTCTCGGCACGTCATCGAGCGTCACGACCTGGAAGCCGGCGCGGTCGGCCGCCCCAAAAGCAACGATTAATCGCTCGAGCTCGGCCGTCTCGCGAACGACGGTGATGACCTCGCTCGGCGCCGATTCCAACGCCAGCGTCGACTGCGCTGGTTGCCGCGCGGGTTCTGACTCGAGGGCAAGCCTGCCCTGCTCTCTGGCCGCCGGGGCAAAGATCGGTGGCGCCGACATCATGCTGCCGTCGCTCCAGGTGGTTGGCACCCGCGCCGCCAGGCTGCGGAAGCCCAGGTCGGCCAGGATGGTGCGAGCCGCCTCCGGGCGGTAGTCGTTGGCGGAGCCGTGGCTCAGATCGAGGTTCACGTCGACGTCGAGCAGGATGGTCGCCATTTTCTTGCTGAGCAAGGCCTGCTCCCAGTGCTGCTCCAGGAGCTTGCGGACCTTGGGCGGCGTGACCCGGGCGCGGTTCTCGACGAGGCTCTCGACCGAGCCGAATTCTTGAATTAATTTGATGGCTGTCTTTTCGCCGATGCCGCGGATGCCCGGGATGTTGTCCGAGACGTCCCCGACCAGGCCTTTCAAGTCCACGGTCTGTATTGGCTCCAGGCCGTAGCGTTCGCGGACGCGGTCCGGTGTATAGAGAATCGTCTCCGACACTCCCCGCTTGCTGGTCAGAACGAAGACATCGTCGTTGACCAGTTGCAGCGCGTCGAGGTCGCCGGTCACGATCGTGCTGTGCAGGCCTTGCTCACGGGCTTGCCTCGCCAGGGTGCCGATCACGTCGTCCGCCTCGACGCCCTGGACCTCGTAAATGGGAATCCCAAACGCCCGAACGATGTCGCGTGTCAGCGGAAACTGCGGAGACAGCTCGGGCGGGGTCGGCCGGCGGGTCGCCTTGTATTGCGCCAGCGCTTCGTGACGGAAGGTCCGTCCTCCGAGGTCAAACGAGGCCAGCACATAGTCCGGATGCTCCTGGAGGGCCAAGAGCAGCATCGAGGTAAACCCGTACGCGGCGTTGACGACGCGGCCTTCCCGGTCGGTCAACGACGGGAGCGCGAAAAAGGCCCGGTAGACCAGGGAGTGGCCGTCGATGAGGACGAGCCGAAGCCTGTCTTTTGGCTCGTTCTGTGGCGCTGTCACGATCAGAGTTTAGACGTGCGGGAATCCCGCAGCCCGCAGAGTTTAGCCATGCCGGAATCCCGCCGCCCTGATCTGTTTGTGAAAAACCCGATGGTAAGATAGGCTCGAATTCAGGATGGCCAAATTCGTCGAAATGCAGGTCGATTCCATCCGTGTGCACATGCCCAGCGGGCAGCACGTCGTGATTCTCAAAGAAAAAGAGACGGACCGTTATTTGCCCATCTGGATCGGCATTTATGAAGCCAATGCGATCGCGCTGAAGATCACGGGTATTACGCCGGAACGCCCGATCACGCACGATCTGCTCGCGAACATTTTGCAGAGCGCCGAGATGCGGCTGAAGAAAATCCAGGTCACGTCGCTAACGAACGAAGTGTTCTTTGCCCGCCTCTTTCTGGCTGTGAATGGCAAGGAAGTCGAGATCGACTCGCGACCTAGCGACGCGATCGCGCTGGCCGTCCGGATGACCTGCCCCATCCTGGTCTCGCAGGACGTTCTGGACAAGGCCGGGGTCTTCCCCGAAAAAGAAGAGGAAGAAGAAGACAAGCTGTCGATCTTCAAAGAGCTGATCAACAGCATGGACCTGCCCGACCTCGAGGGCCCGCCGCCGCCCGAAAAGTCTTAACCGCTGATCGTAATCGGCAGGCGCGCGACCAGCGTCGCACCGGAGCCGCCCGGAAGTTGCTCGATCGCAGTCAGAGTGTAGGAGCCGGACACTGGACTGCTCAGCGGAAGGTTTGCGAGCGCATAACCCGCCTGGAACCCGGCCGCCGAGCCAGACCCCTGGCTGCCGGTCGGCAGCTCGACGGCGTAGCCGTTCCGCTCGAGTAGCAGGCGAACCACCGTTGTCTCGTTGCTCGCGAGCCCACCAACCTGTACCTGGACCGCCAGCGTGCCATTCGATGGATACGTACGCGCATCAGTCGAGACGGTCAACGTGCGCGAGGCATCTCGGGGATCGACGACCGTGGTGGCGTTCACGTAAACGGCCTTGGACGCCGCGCCGACCCCGCGGTCGGGGGCAAAGTATTGAGTCGCTGGCGCCGCGTGACCGTTCGCCCCGCCAGCAGGGCCGCCGCTCAGGGCGCTTGTCGAGCTCGCGGCACCAGGGCCATGGACATGCAACTGGTTGACCCCGACGATGACGATCAGAAGGGCTGCGGCCACACCGCCGATCCAGCCGGCCGGCGCCCAGCGAGACGCCTGGCGTCGTTGCGCCGGGATGGTGAACGCTCTGGCCGGGGTCGCCATCGGCAGGGCGCGGATGGCATAGGCGGTCTGCCGCAGCCCGTCGAGGCGAGTCCGGCACTCGGCACAGCCGGCGACATGATCGGCCACGCGAGCCTGCGCTCCGGCGTCGAGCTCGTGGTCGAGATACGCCGAGAGCTCTTCCAGTGTCGGCTCAGTTGGGATCCGCGGCTTACTCGGCATGGGCGTCCTTTTGAGCTGACGACGTGGGGAAGAGGTCCGGGTGCTGCTGCAGGCGCTCCTGGACCTGCGCGCGTGCGCGCGCGATCCGCGACTTGACGGTCCCGAGGGGCACACGGAGCACGCGGGCGATCTCGTCGTAAGCCAAGCCGTTGACATCGCGCAGAATGATGGCGATCCGCATGTCGTGCTCGAGTGCCTCGATGCTTTCGCGAACCAGCTGGTTTCGTTCGCTTGCCTCGGCACGCTCTTGCGGGTCCGGCGTCGCAATCCCAAGGCCGACGACATTGCCGGTCTGATCTTCGTCGGGCATGACGCCGTAGCGCCGGACCCGCCGAAAGTGGTCGTAGCAAAGATTCGCGGCGATCTGGAAGAGCCAGGACTTGAACGGGGCATCCCGCAATGTCCGGATTTTTTCCCACGCGCGCAGGAACGCCTCTTGGGCGATGTCGGCGGCATCGTCGGGTCCGCCGACCATCCGTAGCGCCATGTTGTAAAGCGGGACCTGGTATTGCACGATCAATTGGGTAAACGCCTCCCGATCGCCCCGGCGGGCCCGGCCCACCAGGTCGCGATCGTCCATTTAGCGGTTCCTGCCTTTAGACGCACACATTTCCAATAAGTTCCAAACGTACATACTCCGATATACTCGCCGGGGCCCGGGCGTCGCCCGACGCGAGTGGCGCTTTAGTGCCATACGAGCGTTTGAGACGTTTCGCGCCGGAGTGTCGGAATGGTAGACGAGGGCGCCTCAAAAGCGCCTGGGCGTAAGTCCGTGTGGGTTCGAGTCCCTCCTCCGGCAGTTTCGCTTCTGGGACGAGCTGGCGCCGCCCGTCACTGTGCGTCCATTTCACTGGTCGACCAGGCCCGCGACCGATTGACGACCCGGCGGCACCCCGCCATACTGCCCGCGAAGAGGCGAGAACGGAACTTTTCAGTTCGGCGGCCGTCTTACCGAGTTAGATGCGTGCCCAGCGTTGCCGCCTGCCCACGCGGATCGCCCTCGCCTGCCTGCTTGGCACGCTGGCGCTACCCGGCACCGCCGTTGGAGCCGCGGCCGCCGGCAACGGACTGACCCTGGCGGTTCAGGTCGGCTACCAGGACGTGGTCAAGCCGGGGGACTGGATGCCGGTGACGATCGACGCCCGCAACGCCGGAGCCGGCGTGGACGGCCGGCTCGAAGTTCAGGAGTCGCTGAACGCCCAACCGGGTGTCAGTGGCTTCACCATCTACGAGGAGCCGATCAGCCTTGCCAGCGGCTCGGTCAAGCGGGTGCGCCTCTACCTGATCGAGAACACCACCGGGGCCACGATCACCGCTCGCATCATCCAGAACGGCCGGGTGGCCGTCTCGCAGGATTCCGCGGCGTCCGGCACCAGCTCGGCTCTGATCGGGGTGCTGTCGGATGAGGCCACCACACTCGACGACTTTGCCGCTATCCACCCGGGCGGTGTCGCGGCCCGGGTCGTCCACCTCCATCCCGACGACATCCCGGATTCCGCCGTTCCGTTGCGCGCTTTCGACATCCTGGCGATCGATGACTTCGCCACCGACGGGCTGACCGCCGGCCAGCGGACCGCCATCGCCGACTTTGTCGAGGCCGGTGGCGACCTGCTGGTGGGGACGGGCGCCGCCTGGCACAAGACGCTCGCCGGCCTGCCTCCCGCGATCCTGCCGATGCAGGTCACCGGCACCACCGTGATCGATACGGCGGCTCTGGGCGCGGCGGCGGTCGAGGTCGCGACCGGTTCGGTCACGAGCGGGCGCGCCTGGTTGAGCGACGCCGGTCAGCCGCTGATCCTGGAGCGCGCCGCCGGCGCGGGCACCGTCACGCTGGCGACGTTCGATTGGAACCAGCAGCCGGTCGCCGTTGGCGGTGCCGTCAGGACGGTCCTCCGCCAGGTCATGGTGCGCGCCTTCTTCGGACCGGGCGGCTCGGCACAGAACTTCGCCTATGGCGTCGGCGGGCCGGGCGGCTTCGGGTTCGGTTCCCAGCCGTCCGTCGCCTCCAGGAGCGGCGCCCTCACGCCGGTGCTGGGCAACCTCCCCGGACTCGACCTTCCATCGCTGCAATTGACTGGCGCGCTGGTTCTGCTCTACGTCCTCCTCGTTGGACCAGTCAATTACGTCGTGCTGGGCGCGATGCGGCGTCGCGCGCTCGCGTGGGTCACCGTCCCACTGATCGCCGTGATCGCTGCGGCCGGGGCTTATGGTGCCGGCATCGTCACCAAAGGCCGATCGGTGCAGGCGAACCAGGTCGCGATTCTGCATGTGCAGCCCGGGTCGGACGATGCTTACCAGGAGACCTATACCGGCATCATTCCGCCCAGCCGGGGTGATTACCAGGCGAGCGTCGGCGGCGACCGGTTGCTCATCAGTCCGATCGCGACGAATAATGGCCTGGCCTATGCCGGCAGCGTGCGGGTCGACGTGGCCACGAACGGGGTGACGCTCTCCGGCATGACCGCCTTCGCGCTGGGCGGCTTTGCCACCGAAGCCGTCACGTCGGCGCCCAGGTTGACGGGCCACCTGGCCCTCGTGAACGGGAAACTGTCGGGAACGATCGAGAATCACTCGAACCTGACGTTTACCGACGCCGTTTTGATTGCGGGCGACAGCTTCCAGACGATCGGCGGCCTGAAGCCCGGCGGGTCGGCAACCGTGAGTCTGACTCCGAAAGCCGCCAACCCGTTCGGCCAGCCTCTCTATACGCGGGTCTACAACACGAACTCTTCGGGCGGCTTCGGGCCTGGCGGATCGACGGTGACAGCGGCCGACCGAGACAACTTTGCCAAAGCCCAGATTCTCTCGTTGCTGCCCACCGGGATGAGCTTCAGGGGCATCGCCTCCGTCAGCTCGCCTCTGCTTGTCGCCTGGACCCACCGGTCATTCCAAGACCTGACGGTGAACGGCAGCCAGCCGCGATCAACGGCCCTGGCCGCGGTTGTCCTGTCGCTGCCGGTGGACCAGATTGGTACCGGACCGTTGCCGGCCGGCGTGGTGAGCGGCCGCATCGTGGACGTCGTGGGTGACACCCAGGGCCAGGGCCCGCCCGGGCTGCTGGTAATGCAGAACGGCAGCGTTACCTATGAGTTTGCCCCGCCGCTCGTGGGCGGCGCCCAGCTGACCGGGCTCTCGATCAGTGCGCAGAACCCCTACGGGCCCAAGTTCGCCGGGCCGCCGGGCGCCTCGACGTCGACGGTTCCCGCGGTGCAGGGACAGGTCTGGGACTGGTCGAGCTCGGCCTGGACCGACATCGCCTACCAGGACAACGGGACGACCGCCCTGCCGGACAGCGCCTTCAACCCGACGACCGGGCTCATCCGGGTGCGCTTGAGCACCACCAACGGCGGCCTCCTGGCCGGCAGCCTTACGCTTTCGGGGACCATCCCATGATCACTGTCGAAGGGCTGACCAAGGTGTACGGCCACCGTACGGCGCTGGACGACGTCTCGTTCGAGGTGCCCGCGGGCGAGATCTTCGGATTCGTCGGGCCGAACGGCGCGGGCAAGACCACGACGTTGCGGATCCTGGCGGCGTTGCTCGAGCCAACGTCCGGCCGGGCGTTCGTCGACGGCGCCGACGTGAGCCAGCAGCCGGATCGGGTGCACGAGCGCCTTGGGTACATGCCGGATTTCTTCGGCGTGTACGACCAGCTGACGGCGTTTGAATATCTCGATTTCTATGCTGCCTGCTACCGGCAGCCGAAGGCGCGCCGCAAGAAGATCGCCGACGATCTGCTCGAGCTGGTCGGATTGTCTGACCGTCGCGACCAGTCGGTCGACACGCTGTCCCGTGGGCTCAAGCAGCGGCTCTGCCTCGCCCGGGCGCTGGTCCATGATCCCGCGGTGCTGCTCCTGGACGAACCCGCCTCCGGCCTCGACCCACGCGCCCGCGTCGAGATGCGTGAGATCCTGAAAGAGCTCCAGACCATGGGCAAGACGATCATGATTTCGAGTCACATCCTCCCGGAGCTGACCGAGCTCTGCACCATGGTCGGCATCATCGATCACGGCCGAATGCGGGCCACCGGGTCCGTCGACGAGGTTATCCAGCGCCTGACCAGCGGTCGGCGGCTGCGCATCAGCGTGCTGGGCCACAAGGAAGAGGCGGTCGCGGTCCTCAAACCGTTGCCCGCTGTTCAAGCCGTGAGCCTGGTCAACGGTGCGATCGAAGCCCAATACGAGGGCGACGATGCGGCCGCCGCCGGCATTCTGCAAGCGCTGACGGCGGCCGGCGTCAAGGTCTCCGGCTTCAACCAGGAAGCTGGTGGGCTGGAGGATGCGTTTCTCAAGGCGACCTCCGAGGAGGACCGATGAGCCGGGTGTTCGACGCCTTCTGGAATCCTATCGTCGCCAAAGAGTACCGATCGCGGATGCGCACCTGGCGGTCCCCGCTCGCGATGACGGTCTACATCCTGCTGCTGGGCGGCCTCGGCTGGGCGATTTTTTCCGGAATGTCCTCGGCGGCGCGCAACTCGTTCAACGGCGCGCAGGCCGCCAACTACGGCCAGAGCTTGTTCCTGTGGCTGGTCCTCTTCCAGATGGTGCTGCTGGCCTTCATCACGCCGGCCCTTACCGCGGGGGCCATCAGCAGCGAGCGCGAGCGGCAGACGATCGACCTGCTCTTCGTGACCAAGCTGCCGTCCTTCTCCATTCTCTGGGGCAAGCTGCTGGCATCGATGTCTTTCGTGTTGTTGCTTTTACTGCTCTCGGTGCCGATCTTCAGCCTGGTCTTTCTCTTCGGCGGAATCGAGCTCGATCAGGTCGCCGCGGCCTTCCTGGTCACATCCATTGCCGCATTGACGTTGGGGATCATCGGCATTGCCTGCTCGACCGCCTTTCGCCGCACGCTGCCCGCCACGGTCTCCGCCTACGGCGCGGCCTTCATCCTGCTGGCCGGCAGCCTGCTGTTTGGACTCCTCTTCCCCACCGATCCCGACCCCAATGCGACCACCGCGCCGGCGCCACCCGCCGTGACCTACCTCAGTCCGCTTCTGCCCCTGATCACGATTGGGACCAATGGACCGATCAACGGCTACTTCGTCCGCTACGGCAACGGCATCGGCTTGGTCCAGGGCGGGGGAATGGCTTGCAGCAGCGCGCCGAATGGCGTCCAGTCCTGTTATCCCGTCGGGCCCAACGGCGCCGTGATCGGGAAAGGAATCCTCGGCCGACCATATAACCCGCCCCAGGCGAGCGGCACGAAGATCCCCAGTGGGCTCTTCAGCGGCTGGCAGTACTGGCAGGCCACGGTGATTCTAGAGTCAATGATCTGCGTGGTGGCGCTTATCCTGAGCGCGCTCCTCCTGCCGCCGATCCGGCATCTGCCCTGGCGGCGGCGCGCTCGAGCCCGGACGGCGGGGGTGATCGAGCGATGAGCTCGCTCGAGGTCATCGTTCGACGGTTGCGACTGGCGGCGGCTCGGGCCCGGGCCGCCCGTTACGCCGTGCATGGTCTGGTCGGCGCGGTGGTCTGGGTAGCGGTCGTGCTCCTCGTGGCCCGCGTGGTCCCGATCGAGCGCCGTGCCGAAATCGCCGCGATCGGGATCCCGGTCGCGCTGGCGGTCGCCGGGCTTGCCTGGCTGCTGCGGCGGCCGAGCCCATCGCTGCTGATGCAACTCGCCGACCTCCGGCTGGGGTTGAAGGAACGGCTCTCGACGGCGTGGGAACGGCGCGCCGAGGCCGGCCCGATGGATGGTCCGCAGCGGCGCGATGCGCTCGAGCATGCGGCCCGCACTCCGCTGCCGGCGGCGTTTCCGGTCCGCATCAACCGCGGCGAAGCCTCGCTGGTCGCCGTCCTTGCGATTTTCTCTTTGGCGCTCGCGCTGCTGCCGAACCCGATGGACCAGGTGCTCGCCCAGCGGCAGGCCGATCGCACCAGCCAGGCTCGCGCAGCGAAAGCCGTCAAAGACACGCAGAAGAAAATCGCCGACAGCGCGAAGCCGACGCCCGTCGACCCGCAGGTGCAGAAGATCCTCCAGGACGCACAGGCCAAGATCCGTCAGGCCGACAGCCCGCGCAAGGCCCTCGAGTCGATCACGCCGGCCGAGCAGCAACTCCAGCGGTTGACCGACCCGGGTACGCCGGCCCTGAGCAGCAGCGCGCAGAACCTCGCCAACGCGCTGAGCGGTACCGCCGCCGGCCGCAGCGCCGCCCAGGCGATCACCTCCAGTCCCGCCAAGGGGGCCCAGTCGGTGCGTGACCTGGCCTCGCAGCTCCAAAACCTGTCACCGAAAGATCGCGACGAGCTGGCCCAAGCGCTCGCGAAGGCGTCACAGCAAGCGCAGAGCAGCCAGATGCGTGATTCCCTCAGCAAGGCCTCGTCGTCGCTGCAGAGCGGCGATACGAGCTCGGCCGCCCAGGCGCTCAACGACGTCGCGAGCCAGCTCGACTCGCTTGCGCAGCAGGAGAACAGCGACCAGGCCGTCGCCTCGGCGATCAACGGCCTGGAGGCGGCGCGGCAGGAGCTGGCGAGCCAGGCCGACCGCGATACGAATGGCCAGGGAGCGCAAGCGAACGCCGGCGCCGGCGCGTCGCCTGGCGCGAGCGCCAGCGGCAATGCCGGTGGGAACGGCAATGGCACTGGAACTGGCACCGGCACCGGCACCGGCACCGGAAACGGTGGGACGGGCGGCACCGGCACCGGCACCGGCGCTGGCACGGGCAGCGGAAACGGTGGGACGGGCGGCACCGGCTCGAATGGGTCGGGAACCGGGAGCGGCTCGGGAGCAACGAGCACCGAGCGGGTGTATGTACCGGGTCAGCCGGTGCCCGGCCAGTCGGAGAACGACCCCACACCGCTCGGACCGGGCCAGGACGTGCCGCTGAGCCCGTACAGCCAGGTGATCCAGGCCTACCAGCAAGCGGCCCTCGACGCCACCGACCAGAGCCTCATTCCCGGCAGTGAGCGCGACCTCGTCCGCCAATACTTCTCGCAACTCGGTGAGCAGAGTGCAGCCGGCCCGCAATAATTCGCCAGTACGCCAGGGAGGATCATGATCGCTGAAGAACCGCGCGTCGACTCGACCCGGGTGACCGAACTGGCGCAATCGCTCGAAGGCGAGCTCGCCCGTCTCATCGTGGGACAGAAGGAGCTCCTCCGCGACACGGTCATCGCCCTGATCGCCGGCGGGCACGTGCTGCTCGAAGGCGTACCCGGGCTCGGCAAGACGGTTTTGGTCCGTTCGCTCGGGCAGACGCTCTCGATGAGCTTTTCGCGCATCCAGTTCACGCCGGACCTGATGCCCGCCGACATCGTCGGCACCAACATCATCGGCGACGAGGACGGTCGCCGGCAATTCCATTATCAGGCCGGCCCGATCTTCGCGAACCTCGTGCTGGCCGACGAGATCAACCGTGCCACGCCCAAGACACAGAGCGCTTTGCTGGAAGCGATGCAGGAGCGCACCGTGACGGTTGGGACCCAGACCCGGCCGTTGCCCTCGCCGTTCTTCGTGCTCGCCACCCAGAATCCGATCGAGCTGGAGGGTACCTACCCGCTGCCCGAGGCGCAGCTGGATCGATTTTTCTTCAAAGTGCTGGTCCCGTTCCCGAGCGAGAAGGATCTGCTCGAGATCGCGCGACGCACCACCGGTGAATCGACGCCGCAGCTGAAGCCCGTCGCGGACGCGAACGCCATCCTGGCGGCCCAGCGTGTCGCCCGTGAGGTACCGATCGCCGAGCATGTCTTGCGCTACGCCGCCCAGCTGATCTCGGCCACCCATCCCGATCGCACCGAGCTCGACAGCGTGCGCCGCTATGTCCGCTGGGGCGCCAGCCCGCGCGGCATGCAGACGCTGATCCTCGCCGGGAAGGTGCGTGCGCTGCTGGAAGGCCGCTACAACGTCGCCTTCGAGGACCTCAGCGCCGTCGCGCAGCCGGCGTTACGACACCGGATTTTCTTGCAGTTCGAGGCCGAGGCCGACGGGATCGCCGCCGACAAGGTCATCAGCGAGATCCTGGAGCACACCGTCAAGGAACCCGGTCGGGACTAGTCCCGATGGGACCACTCTTGGAGCCCGCCTTGCTCCGCCGCCTCGAAGCGCTGGCGCTCCAGGTCCGGCGCGCCGTCAGCGGGCAGATGGGGGGCGAACGCCGATCGCGGCGCCGCGGTCAGTCCGTCGAGTTCGCGGACTTTCGCAATTACACCCCCGGCGACGATTTTCGTTTGATCGACTGGAACGCCTATGCCCGCCTCGATCGCTTCATGCTGCGACTCTTCGTCGCTGAAGAAGAACTGCCATTGAGTCTGTTCGTCGACCTCAGCGGATCGATGGACTGGGGAAAGCCGAACAAGGCCGAGACCGCGAGGCGGCTGGCCGGGGCGATCGCCTACGTGGCGCTGGCGGCACTCGACCGCGTGCGCCTGACCGTGTTTGCCGAGGGTGAGACCTCAGGAGGGGCGCCCTCTCGCGGCCGGCGGGCTGCCGCCCCGCTGTTTTCCCGGCTGCAATCGTTTCCCAGCGGTGGCGTCACCAACTACGAAAAGCTCGTCTGGCCGATCGGCCGGCAGCGGCCGGGCATGACCGTCTTGATTACCGACGGCCTCGGCGACTCGCCGATCGATCCCGCGTTGACGGCGCTGCAGCGGGCTCAGCAGGAAGGTGCGGTGCTTCAGCTGCTCGCGCCGCAGGAGCTCGCGCCGGACTGGTCCGGGGATGCCCGCCTCAAGGACGCCGAGACCGGCGTGGAGCGCGAGTTCACCGCCACGCCGCTGACCCAGGGCAGCTACTTGCGAGCACTGGCCGAACGCACCGACGAGATCGAGCGCGCCGCCCATCGCCGCGGCCTGCGCTTCGCCCGTCTTTCAACGGCAGAACCCGTTGACGAGATGGTGCAGATCACGTTGCATCGCATCGGGTTGCTCGTATGAGCGCGCCCCGGTGTGGAAAGGCGCGCGTGTCATGAGCGCGCCCCGATGTGGAAAGGCGCGCGTGTCATGAGCTTCCTTGCCCCGGCAGCCGCCGTCCTGGCGTTGACACTGCCCGCCATCATCGCCCTGTATTTCTTGAAGATCCGCCGGCCCACCAGGGTGGTGCCGGCGCTGCATCTCTGGCCCAGTCAGGTCCGCGACCGGCAAGCGAATGTGCCCTGGCAGCGCCTCCGCCCGAGCTGGCTGTTATTTCTCCAACTGCTGGCGGCGGCCGCCCTGGTGGCCGCCGCGGTGCAGCCGGTGTTGCCGGCTGGGGCCTCCCTCGCCCGCCACAGCATCGTGCTGCTGGACGCCTCGGCCTCGATGCAGGCAACGGATGTCGCGCCTTCGCGCCTCGGTGAGGCGAAGCGCCAGGTCAACGCCGTGATCGACCAGCTCGGACCGCAGGACCGGATGACGGTGATCGCCGTCGGGCCCTCCCCGCGGATCGTCGCATCCGTGACCGGTGACCGCGACACGCTGCATCGGGCGGTGAACGGTATCACGGCGAGCAATGGCCCGGCCGACCTGTCCGCCGCGCTCGCGCTGGCCGTGGGCCTGGTGCGGGTCGGTGATGACGCGCGGGCCTACCTGTTCAGCGACGGCATCGTACAGCCGCTTCGCGCCTCATTCAGCGCCGGCCTCCCCTTTCCCGTCGAGTACCACCGGGTCGGCGTTTCGGGAGAGAATGCCGGGCTGACGTCGCTGACGGTGCGCACCAGCGCCCAGACCCGCGCCGCCTACCTGCACGTGCAGAACTTCGGCCAGCAGCCACGGTCGGTCAGCGTCGAATGGCGCGCCGACAACCACCTGCTCGATGTTCGCCCGCTCACGCTGGCCGCCGGGCAGGGGCAGGACCTGGTTCTTCCCGTTCCAGCGAACGCGACGTCGGTGACCGCGCGCCTGGCGAGCAGCGACATCTTCGCGCTCGACGATGTGGCGACCGCCGTCGCCCGCACGCCACGCGCCTTCCGCGTCCTGGTCGTGACCCCCGGCAACGTGTTCCTCGAGCAGGCACTCCGGCTCCGCACCGACCTGCAGGTCGATGTGCTCGCGCCGGCCGCCTATCGTGCGAGCGCGGCCTACGCGATGACGGTCTTCGACCGGTTCGCGCCCGCGACGTTGCCGGATGGCCCATCCCTGATCATTGATCCACCCGCTGGGTCGGCACTCGCCGGCGGACCACCCGTCGGGATCGGGCGCGTCCGCGCGGCCGACGCCGGTGACCCGTTGCTGGCCAACGTCGACCTGCAGGACGTCCACGTCGCCCGCGGTGAGGACCTGCGCAGCTCGACGTTTGGCCGGCCGCTGATCGGCAGTCTACAGACGCCGCTCGTGCTCGTCCGCGACGAGCCGTTCCGGCAGGTGCTGATCGGCTTCGACCTGCATGAGTCCGACCTGCCGCTTCGGATCGCGTTCCCCATCCTGATGCAGAACCTGAGTGAGTGGATGCTGCCGCCGAGCGTACCGAGCCACAGCTTCCATCCCGATGAGCCGGTCACCATCGTGCCCGAGCCCGGCGCGACGTCTGTCAGCGTGATCCAGCCTGACGGCAACCGCCGCTCACTGGCGACGGGGTCGATCGCCACGTTCGCCGACACCGACCCGACCGGCCTCTACACGGTCGAGCAAGTGATCGCCGGCACGGTGGAGCGTTCCTGGTTCAGCGTCAATCTCTTTTCTGACGTCATCTCGCAGCTCAAGCCGCCCGAACGGCTGACGCTGCCACCGACTCGGACGACGGCCGTCCAGGCCACCCATCACGGCCAGCTGGAGATCTGGCCGTGGATCGCGCTCGCGGCGCTGGGCGTTGTCGTCGCCGAGTGGCTGGCGTTCCACCGTGGGATTTGAGCTCAGCCGCCCCCTCTTTGTGGGGGCGGGCATCCTGGCGCTCGCGATCATCGTCGCCACCTGGCGCTTCTTTCCGCCGCCGCTGCCGCCGCGACGCGCCCGGCTCTCGCTTGGCTTGCGCACCCTGGTCGTGCTGCTGCTGACGGCCGCGCTGGCCGGCTTCCAGGTCCAGACGACGCCGAGCAACCAGTCGCTGCTCGTTGCGGCGGACCTGTCGGCAAGCGTGCAGAGCGCGCTCGATACCGAAGCCGGCATGGTCCGCCGCCTGCTGCACCAACGGCGGGGCGACGACCGGGCCGGCGTGCTGAGCTTCGGCCGCGACCCACAGGTCGAAGTCAACATCAGTAAAGATCCACAGTTCGGCGAGTTCCAGAGCCAGCCGAATCCGCATTACACCGACCTGGCGGCCGCGCTGCAGCTGGGCGGCTCGATCCTTCCGGATGACAGCCGGCGGCACATCGTCGTCATCAGCGATGGCCGGGCGAACCTCGGCGACGCGGTCGGCGAAGCGCGCCTGCTCCGGGCAGAAGGCATCCGCGTCGATACCGTGGCGCTTCCCGTGCCCATCGGCGCCGAGGCCTATGTCGATCGGCTCGATGCCCCACGGACGCTGACCCAGGGGGAGCAGGCCGATGCGCGGGCGCTGATCGTCAGCAATACCGCCACGCATACGACTGTCCGCTGGTATCTGGACCGCACGCTCGTAAACACGACCGCGCTTGATCTGGCCGCCGGCGAAACCACGCTCAGGCAGACGGTGAAGCCCACCGAGCCCGGGTTCCACGCGGTCCGCATCGTGATCGATCCCGTGCGGGATACCTACGCCGAGAACAACCTGGGCGAGTCGCTGATCCAGGTCGTCGGACCCCCGCATGTGCTGCTGGTCGAGAACACGCTCGGCGAGGCGGCGAGTCTCGATGCGGCGCTCCGCTCGACCGGCATCGGCAGCGCGACGGTCACCCCCGACCAGCTGCCGCGCTCGGCGGCAGACCTCGCCGCCTACCAAGCTGTGGTGCTCGTCAACATCCCGGCGTCGAGCCTGGGCGCCGACGGGATGGCGCTGCTGCAAGCGTCGGTCCGCGACCTCGGCATCGGCCTCGTCGTGATCGGCGGCGCGGACAGCTACGGCCCCGGCGGCTACGCGGGCACCGCGCTGGAGACGACGCTGCCTGTGCAGATCCAGCTGCCCCAGGACATGCAGAAGCCGCCGGTCGCCGTGATGCTCGACCTCGAATCGACGGAGAACATGCAGGGCGACCAGATCCTGCGGGGTGCCGCGGAGTCCGTCGTGGACCAGCTGACGGCGCGCGACAAGGTCGGCGTGACGAACGGCACGATGGGCAACATCGTCGTCCCGCTGGGGCCGCTGACGGACAAGGCGGCCGTCAAGCGCAAGATCGAAAGCATGGGTCTCGGCGACCCGATGAGCTACACCCCGGACCTGAACGCGGCCGACCAGGCCCTGACCCAGACGACGGCCGCGATCAAGCACGTGATCCTGTTTGGCGACGGCGACGCGTCCGACGCCTATCAGCCGGTGATCAGCGCGATGCACGGGCACGGCATCACGGTGTCGACCGTTGCGATTGCGGCCAGCGCATCGGACGCGTCAATGATGCAGGCGATGGCGGGCTGGGGGCACGGCCGCTTCTACCAGAGCAACAGCCTGGCGGACGTGCCGCAGATCTTCTTGAAAGAAACCCGCGAGGCCCTCAAGCCCTGGATCGTCGAGGGCCGCATCGCACCGCAGCTGGCCTCGCTCGCCGACGTGATCCCCGGCGTGCCACTCGATAGTTTTCCAGCGATTTCTGGCTACGTCGCCACCACGCCGCGAGCGGCGGCTGATGTTGTCCTGAAGAGCCCGCAGGGCGATCCGCTGCTGGCGACCTGGCAGTACGGCCTCGGCCGGGTGATGGCCTGGACCAGCGATGCCCAGGGCCGCTGGACGGCCGGCCTGCTCCAGTGGCCGTCGGCCAATCGCTTCTTCGGCGATATCGTCAACGCCAGCTTGCCGCAGCCGGGCGATCCCGCGCTGCAGGTCGAAACCCGCGTGCAGGGCGATCACACCCACCTGCTGGTGACCGCGCCGGCAACCTCAGGCGCCACCGTGACCGTGAATGCCGTGACCCCCGACCTGGCCGGGAGCGGGCTGACCCTGTCGCCCACCGGCGCCGGCCGCTTCGAAGGCGACCTCGCCACCGACCAGGTCGGAAGCTACTTACTGCATGTCAGCGAGTCGGCCGGCGGCGTCGTTCGACACACGACGACCACCGGGCTGGTGGTCCCCTACTCGCCCGAGTACCGCGATCTCGGCACCGACGTCGCCACCCTCAGGGCGATCGCCCAGGCCGGCGGCGGTTTGTTACTGACTGATGTGTCGCAGGCTTTTCGGCTCCCGGTGCCAAGCGTGCGGGCCGCCCGCCCGATCAGCGAGATCCTGCTTGTGCTCGCGATCCTGGTGTTCCCGATCGACGTCGCCCTGCGCCGGCTGATCTTCCGGCTGGAGGACATGCCGGCCTGGCGCGCAGCCCTGGAACGCCGGCCGGCGCCCGCCGTCCCGGCGGAGGCGACCGTCACCCGGTTGAAGGAGCGGGTCGAAGGCGTCCGCGCCGCCCGCGCCGCCCAACCCCGCCCGCCGAAGAAGCCGCCGGAGGATCCGAGCGGCGACCTGCTGGCGCGCCGCCGGCGGCGCTGATTCTCAGGCTGGATTTATCCAGAACCCCGTAAACTAGCCAGCGATGTTCGGACCGACACTCACAGGGCTGCTCGTCACCCTGATCACCATCTTCATCTTTGTTTTGATCGTGCGTGCCATCTTCTCCTGGTTCCCGGGGATGCTTTACACCCAGGCGGGTCGGATCATCTTGCTGGCCACCGAGTGGTACCTGGCGCCGATCCGGCGCGTGATCCCGCCGGCCGGGGGCCTGGATCTCTCCTTCCTGGTCGGGATCATCATCCTCTATGCGCTGCAGGCCTTCATCGGGTCGGGCAACATCGTGACCGCTCTGATCACCATCGTCCAATACGCCCTGGTGTTGTGCATCATCCTGGTGCTGATCCGGGTGTTCTTCGGCTTCTTCCAGATGGATCCCTGGCATCCGATCACCCAGATGGTGATGCAGGCGAGCGAGCCATTTGCGCGGCCGTTTCGCCGCTGGTTTCCGAAGCGCCAAAGACAGTTCGACTGGGCACCAGTCGCCGCCTTCGCCGTCCTGCTGGCGGCTTACGTCCTGGTTTCGAACCTGCGCGGCTTCGGGATCGGGTAGGCGGCCCCAGCCTGACCCTCCCTCAAGGTGAGGGGATACTCAAGAACTCGCTGAGCCGACCAGCGTTCGGGGCTGCCGGCCGCCATTGACCTGGCGTTCCGGTGCACGTCGCCGGATCACCTCGAGACGCCAGACGGGTCGGCTGAACAGCGCATCGATCTCGCGCTGGGCGCGGTCACCGGCGAGCCCACCGCCCTGCACCCGGAACTTCTCGCCGAGGTCCATGTCGACGATCTGATCGGCGCGTTGGAGGTGGAGCACGACCCGATCCGGGCCGGCGCACCGGCCGAGGATCTCCTGGAGGGTCGCCATCTGATCCGGCGTCGCGTCGGCCGGTATGTCCAGGTGGACCACCTGGTTGCGGACCCAGGTCTCGTGGCCGGCATCGTCGAAGGCGAGGATCTCGTCGGCGATGACCTTGGCCACCTCGCCGCGCTCCTCGTCGTCGCCCGCGCCGAGCCGGGCATCGACCTTGCCGCGGACGATGACGACGTTGTCGGAGAGCAGGAGGTGGCGCCGCTCCTCGAACACCCTGGTGAACACGATGACCTCGATCGTCGCCGTCAGGTCCTCGAGCTGCACGAATGCCATTGGCTTGCCAGACTTCGTCACGATCGGCCGCACGGCCTTGATGACGCCGCCGATTCGGACCTCGTAATCCTCCATTTCCGGCGTGACCTGGTTCGCATAGGTGTCGACTTTTGCGTGCAGCTCCTGCTCGATCCGCCGCAATGGGTGATCTGACAGATACAGGCCAAGCAGCTCCTTCTCGCCCTTGAGCCGCTCGTCGTCGGGCATCGGCGGCATCGACGACACGAGGCCGGCCGACGGGTCGTCCATCTCGTCCGCGTCGGGCAGCATGCCGAACAAGTTCGTCTGGCCACTTTCGCGCTCGCTGATGATCTGCGCCGCCCGATCGCTGACGCGGTCGATGCTGGCGAACAGCCGGCCGCGCTCCCCCAGGCTATCGGTGGCGCCAGAGCGGATCAGGCTCTCGAGCACCCGCTTGTTCAGCTCGCGCGGATCGACCCGGACGGAGAGATCGAGTAAGGACTTGAACGGGCCCTTGGCCCGCCGCTCGGCGAGCAGCAGGTCGATGGCCCGGATGCCGACGTTCTTGATCACGGCCAGGCCGTAGCGAATCTTTCCGTCCTGGACCGAGAACCCGCCTTCGGAGTGATTGACATCCGGCGGTAAGACATCGATGTTGCGCGCGTGGCAGTCGAGGACCGCCGCGGCGACTCTGTCATAATTGCCCGCTTCATTGTTGAGCAGCGCCGCCAGGTACTCGAGTGGGTAGTTGGCCTTGAGGTAGGCCGTCTGGTACGAGATCACCGCGTAGGCGGCGCTGTGCGACTTATTGAAGCCGTAGCCGGCGAAGAAGGCCATGAGGTCGAAGATCTCGGCGGCCTTCGCCTCGCGTACGCCGTGACCGGTGGCGCCGGCGATGAACTTCGCCCGCATCTTCGACATTTCGTCCTTCTTTTTCTTGCCCATCGCAGCGCGAAGCACGTCCGCTTCTCCAAGCGTGAAACCCGCCAGCTGCGAGGCGATCTGCATCACCTGCTCCTGGTAGACGATGACGCCGTAGGTCTCTTTGAGAATGGGCTCCAGCTCGGGCAGCGGATAGACGATCTCCTGTTCGCCGTGCTTGCACTTCATGTACTGGTCGACCAGGCCGCCCTCCAGCGGCCCTGGACGGAACAGCGCGATGGCGGCGGTGATGTCCTCGAAGCTCGTCGGCCGCATGTCCTGCAGGAGGCGGCGCAGTCCCGGCGACTCGAGCTGGAACACGCCGTTGGTGTCCGCCGCCTGCAGCAGCCGGAAGGTAGCCGGATCGTCCGAGGGGATCCGAGCGAGGTCGAGCTTTAGCCCGCGGGTCTGCTCGAGATTGCGCAGTGTGTCCTCGATGATCGACAGGTTGCGCAGGCCGAGGAAATCCATCTTGAGCAAGCCGATCTTCTGGACGGCATTCATCTCGTACTGCGTCATGACGGCGCGCTTCTCCTGGCCATTCTTGTCACCGCGCGTGATGCTCGCCTGCAGCGGGAGGTATCGTTGCAACGGTTCCGGTGTGATCACGATGCCCGCCGCGTGCGTCGACGCGTGCCGGACCAGGCCTTCGAGCTTGCGCGCATTCTTCAAGAGGCGTTCATACAGTGGATCTTTCTCAGCCTGGGCCAGCTCGGGCACCATCGCGACCGCCTTGTCCAGGGTCATGTTCAGCTGGGGCGGCACCAGCTTCGCCAGGTGATCGACGTCGCGAAGCGGGACGTCAAGCGCGCGGCCGACGTCCCGGATGACGGCCCGGGCCTTCATCGTGCCGAAGGTGATGATCTGCGCGACGTGATCCTGCCCATACCGCTGGCCGACGTACTCGATGACGCGATCGCGGTTGCGGTCATCGAAGTCGATGTCGATATCCGGCATCGAGATGCGCTCCCGGTTGAGGAAGCGCTCGAAGATCAGCCCGTGCTGGAGTGGATCCAGCGTCGTGATCCCGAGCGCGTAGGAGACGATGCTGCCCGCCGCTGAACCCCGGCCCGGCCCGACGGCCACGCCGTGCGTGCGCGCGTAATCGATGAAGTCGCTGACGATCAGAAAGTAGGGCGCATACCCCATCTCCTGGATGACGGCAAACTCCATCTCGAAGCGATCCCGGACAACCTGCCCCAACTCCGGATAGCGCGCTTTGAGGCCGTTCTCTACCAGCCGGCGCAGATAGGTTTCCGCTGATTCGCCGGCCGGAACCTCGAAGCGCGGCAGCAGCGGGCGCGTCTCCAGCTCGAGGTGGCAGCGCTCCGCGATTCGGACGGTGTTCTCGAGCGCCTCGGGGAAATCGCGGAAGCGCTCCGCCATCTCGGCCGGGGTCTTGAGATAGAACTCGTCGTTGTGGAACCGCATTCGTTTCTGATCGGAGACGACCGTCCCGGTCTGCAGACAGAGAAGAATGTCATGCGCCTCGGCATCGTCCTGTCGCGTGTAATGCGAGTCGTTGGTGGCGACCAGCGGAATCCCGGTGTGCTGCGAGAGCCGCGCCAGACCCTCATTGACGCGAGCCTGCTCCTCCATGCCGTGGTCCTGGATCTCCAGGAAGTAGTCGTCGCCGAACATCCGCTGGTACTCACGGGCCGCTTGCTCGGCCCCTACCTCATCGCCCTCCAGCAGGCGGTTCGCGACCTCGCCGCCGAGGCAGCTCGAGAGCGCGATCAGCCCCTCCGTATGCTCGGCGAGCAGCGGCTTGTCGATCCGGGGCTTGTAGTAGTACCCCTCGAGGTGCGCTGTGCTGGAGAGCGTGATCAGATTGCGATAGCCGGCCAGGTCCTTGACCAGCAGGATCAGGTGATAGGGATCCCGGTCCGCCCGTCCTTCCTTCTGATGGCGCGAGCGGGTGGCGACGTAGGCCTCCTGGCCGATGATGGGGTTGATCCCGGCGGCTTTGGCCTGCATGTAGAGATCGACCGCGCCATAGAGCACGCCGTGGTCGGTGAGCGCGATGGCCGGCATCCCGGTCTCCGCCGCGAGGCGGACCATCTCCGAGATCCGGCTGGCGCCGTCGAGCAGGCTGTATTCGGAGTGCGTATGAAGATGAACGAAGCTCATGCGTTCCGTTCGAGCTCGACGACCGCTTCGGTGTGGTAGGTCTGGGGGAACATGTCGACGAGGGCCACCTCTACAAGGGTATAGCGTCCGGCGGCACAAAAACGATTGACGTCGCGGGCCAGCGTCGACGGGTCGCAGGAGACATAGACGATGCGTTGCGGCCTCAGGTTGGCCATCGCCTCGATCGCGGCTTCCGCGCAACCCGCGCGCGGTGGATCGAGGACGAGAGCACCGACCGGTCCGTCAAGCCCGGCGACGGCGTCTTCGACACGGCCACGAAGAAAACGGACGTTCCCGCAGCCGTTGAGCTGCATGTTCAGCTGGCCGAGCCGGACCGCGTAGGGGCTTTCCTCCACCGCGATGACGTCGGCCGCGCGGTCCGCGAGCCGGGCCGTCAACATGCCGATCCCGGCGTATGCATCGATGACCCGGTCGCCGCGCTTAAGCTGCGCCAGGGCGACCGCGCGTTCGTAGAGGACGTCGCGCTGCCGCGCATTCACCTGGACAAACGCCTCGGGACGTACGCGGAAGTGGCGGCCGGCATCATCGATGCCGATCGAGTCGTCATTGAGATTCAGCTCCGGGATCCAGCCGGCCGCCCGGGCGCCGAATCCGGCATCAGCGCAACCCGGTGGATAGGGCGCCCAGAGCAGGTCGCCGGTGCCCGGCGCCCAGGTGAGTTGCAAGGCCGTGACGCGAGCGGCGGCAGGGTCCTCCGCGGCACGCGCGAACGCCGGGAGCGCTCGCTCGATCGCCTCGACGTGGATCAGGCAGGCGTCGATCGGCAGCGTCTGGTAGGTGTGTTTGCGATAGAACCCCAGGCTGACCGCTCGGCCGCGCCGTAGCACGTGAAACTCGCCGCGAAGCCGATAGCGCCAGGGATCATCCATACCGAGCACGTCAATGCGGTCAATGGGAAAGTCGAGGTGCGCGCGTTGCAGCTGGCGATGGAGCACCTGGCGTTTCTGGAGGAGCTGCTCCGGATAGGCCAGGTATTGCAGCTGGCAGCCGCCACACCCGGCTTTGAAATAGGGGCACGGCGGCTCGATGCGCGCGGCGGACGGTTCCAGCACGGCGGTGGCCTGGGCGCGCCAGAAGTCCTTGCGGCGTTGCGTGACTTCGGCCTCGACCGTCTCGCCCGGGATGGCACCTTCGACGAAGACGACCCGGCCGTCGACCCGCGCCAGTGCCGCCCCACCGTGGGCAAGCTCGCCGACCGTCAACTGCACAGCTACGTAATCTTCTCTCGCAGGAGCGCCTCGAGCCGCTGCGGGTTGGCCCGGCCTTTGGAGATCTTCATGCCCTGGCCGATCAGGAACTTCAATGCCTGCTCTTTTCCGGCTTTGAAGTCCGCGACAGACTTTGCATTTTCGGCGATGACCTGGTCGACGATGCCCGCCAGCTCGGCGGCGCCGCTGATCTGACTCGAGCCCTTTAAGGCCTCGAGCGGCGGCCCTGGATCTGACGCGCGGTACATCGCCTCGAATGTCTGCTTCGCCATCTTGCCGCTGATGACGCCCGAGTCGATCAGCCCGATCAGCTCCCGCAGGTGCTTCGGTTTGACCGACGCGTCCTGGATCTCTTTCTGGTCGGCGTTGAGCAGCCGGCTGAAGTCACTCAGGATCCAGTTGGCCGAGGCCTTGGCCGGCGCACCTAGTCGCACCGTCTCCTCGAAGAACTCGGCCATCGGCCGGGTGGACGTCAGCAGCGAGGCGTCGTACGGCGTGAGCCCGTAAGCGCTGATGAACCGCTCGCGGCGGGCCGCCGGCAACTCGGGAAGGCTGGCCCGAATCTCGTCCACCCATTCGCGGCTCACTTCCAGCGGCGGCAGGTCCGGTTCCGGAAAGTACCGATAATCTTCGGCAAATTCCTTGGTGCGTTGCGACACCGTCAGTCCGCGGGCGTCGTTCCAGCCGCGCGTCTCCTGGACGAGCCGGCCGCCCGCCTCGAGCACTTCGGTCTGGCGGTCGATCTCGTAGGCAATGGCCCGATGAATGGCCCGGAAGGAGTTCATATTCTTGACCTCGACCTTGGTACCCAACTCGGTCCGGCCGACCGGCCGCATCGACACATTGGCGTCGCAGCGAAGCTGTCCTGACTCCATGTCACCGTTGTTGACGCCGATGTACTGGAGGATGGCGCGCAAGCGCATGACGTACTCGCGCGCCTCGTCGGCGCTGCGCAGATCAGGTTCGGACACGATCTCCATCAGCGGAACGCCGGCTCGGTTGAAGTTGACCAGCGACGACTGAGCTTGCTCGATGGCCCCTTCGTGCAGCAGCTTGCCGGTGTCTTCTTCGAGATGGACGCGGGTGATGCCAGCGCGCCGCGACTCCCCCTTCACGTCGAACGCGAGGTGACCGTTGCGACTGAACGGCAAATCGTATTGCGAGATCTGGTAGCCCTTGGGCAGGTCGGGATAGAAATAATTCTTGCGGTCGAACTTCGAAAACGCCGGGATCTCGCAGTTCAGGGCGAGTGCCGTGCGGATGGTTGCTTCCACCGCGCGCCGGTTGATCACCGGGAGCGATCCCGGCAGCCCGAGGCAGACGGGGCACGTGTTCGCATTAGGCGGCGCCGTCAGGTACTCGGTCGAGCAGCCGCAGAACATCTTGCTCACCGTCAGCACCTGGGCGTGGACCTCGAGGCCAACGACAACTTCATACCGTGTGGCGGTCACTGCCTCAAACGCTCGCATGGCACTAACCTCTCAAACGCTCGCATCGCACTAAAGCGCGGCTCGCGTGGGGCGAGGCCCCGAGCGCCGCTCGCGTGGGCCGGCGGGCCCGACTCATGCCGCGGCCGCTCGCATCAAGGGCGACTGAAGTTTGCGGAAGTCGGTTGCGGCCTCGAAGGCGTAGGCGACCTGGAGTGCGGTGTCCTCGCGGAATCCCGGCGCGATCACCTGGAGGCCGATCGGCAGGCCATCGGCCAGGCCGCAGGGCACCGAGATACCGCAAACGTTGCCGAGGTTCGCCGGAATCGTGATGATGTCGTTCAGGTACATGGCGACCGGATCCTGGGTCTTGGCCCCCAGCGGAAACGCCACGGTTGGGGAGGTGGCACCCAGCAGCGCGTCGACCTTCTCAAACGCCCGTTTGAAGTCTTCGATGATCAGCGTGCGGACCTTTTGTGCCTGCAGGTAGTAGGCGTCGTAGTAGCCGGAGCTGAGCGCGTAGGTTCCAAGCATGATCCGGCGTTTGACCTCCGCGCCGAAGCCCTGCTGGCGGGTGAGCATGTACTCCTCGATGAGATTCCTGGCGCCTTCCGCCTGATGCCCATAGCGGACGCCGTCGTAGCGGGCCAGGTTGGAGCTGGCCTCGGCCGGCGCGATGATGTAGTACGCGGGAAGCGCGATGTCGCTGTGTGGCAGGCTCACCTCTTCGATCGAGGCGCCCTGCTGCTCGAGGAGGCGGATCGCGTCCCGGATGGCCTGCTCGACAGCGGGCTCCATCCCAGCCACGAAGTATTCCCTCGGCACCCCGAGGCGCATCCCCTTGACGCCGTTTCGCACGGTGGACAGGTAGTCCGGCACCGGCCTCGGCGAGCTGGTGGAGTCGCGCCGATCGTGTCCGGCAATCGTATGCAGGACGAGGGCGCAGTCGACGACGTCACGGGTCATCGGACCGATCTGGTCGAGGGAGGAGGCAAAGGCGATCAGGCCGTAGCGGCTGACGCGCCCGTAGGTCGGCTTGAGGCCGACGATGCCCGTCAACGCCGCCGGCTGCCTGATCGAGCCACCGGTGTCGCTACCGAGCGCGGCGACCGCTTCGCCGGACGCGACCGCCGCGGCCGATCCGCCGCTCGAGCCGCCCGGCACGCGGTCGAGCGTCCAGGGATTGTGGACGGGCCAGTACCCCGAGTTCTCATTCGACGAGCCCATCGCGAACTCGTCGCAGTTCGTCTTGCCTAAAAAGACGGCACCCTCGGCCTCGAGCCGCTCGACTACGGTCGCGCTGTACGGCGGGGTAAAGCCGTTCAGGATCTGCGAGCCAGCCGTCGACACGACATCCTTGACACAGAGGACGTCCTTCAAGGCGATCGGAATCCCGGTCAGCGACCGAACGTCACGATTGGCGCGAAGCCGTTCGTCCGCCGCCCTCGCCTGGCGAAGCGCGAGATCGCGCGTGACGACCAGGTAGGCCTTGGTCTTCTCGCCGACCGCCTCGATCTGACCGAGCACCGACTCGGTCAGCTCGACGGATGAGATCTCGCGGTCGATGAGCATCTGGTGCAGGTCGCGGATCGTCCGCTGGAAAAGGTTCACTCCTGGATCGCCTTCACCTTGAAGTACGAGTCCTCGCGCGTCGGGGCATTTTTGAGCGCCGCCTCGGCGGGCAGGCAGGATTCGCGCCGGTCGTCCCGCATCACGTTGCGCTCCTCGAGCGGATGCGCCGTCGCCGGCACCGCCGAGGTATCGGCCCGGTTCAGGGCGTCGATCGCGTCGAGGATGTGCCGCAACTGGTCGCGGTAACGAACGACCTCCTCCGGCGTGATCCCCAGCCGCGCCAGCCGCGCGACATGTTCGACCTCCGCTGAGGAGAGTGAAGACTTCGGCAAGACCACCATTCTATGGCAGCATGGAACGACTCCCGGGCCGGAACGCGATGACGGCGCTACGCGCTCAGAGCGCCGTTGAGCCCGACCCGCGCCCGAAGCCAGGGACTCAGCGGCCCAGGGGCGGCCGGACGGCTGATGTGGAAGCCCTGGATGAAGTCGCAGCCGTACTCGCGAAGCATCTCTGCCGTCGGCTCGTCCTCGACCCCTTCGGCCACGACTTTTAAACCGAGGTTGTGGCCGAGGTCGATGGTGGAGCGCACGATCGCGGCCCCGTCCCGGTTGGTTGCCATGTCCTGCACGAAGGACCTGTCGATCTTGATCTCGCTAACCGGAAGCCGCTTGAGGTAGGTCAACGAGGAATAGCCGGTGCCGAAATCGTCGACCGAGATCGTAACGCCGGTGTCGTGCAGCCGCCGCAGGGTGTCTTCGGCTTCGGTCGCGATGATGGTACCCTCGGTGATCTCCAGGCTCAATTTCTCGGGGGGCACCTGCCAGGTGCGCAGCAGCTCCGCCACGTCATCGGGGAGCTCCGCATCGAGCAGGTTCCGCGCCGAGAGGTTGACCGACACCCCGATCTCGATGCCGGCCTTCGACCAGGCGTGCACCTGGCCGAGCGCCTCGTTGAGCACCCAGGCGGTCAGCGGCTTGATGAGGTTGGTCTGCTCGGCCGCGGGGATGAAGTCGTCCGGCGGCAGCAGCCCGTGGTCAGGATGGCCCCAGCGGACGAGTGCCTCGACCTTCAATAGATGGCCGTCGACCGCGGACACGATCGGCTGGTAGTGGAGCACCAGCTCGAATTGGTCGATCGCGTAACGCAGCTTGCCGACCAGCGGCACGCGACCTTCGCCCTCACCGCCGTCCTGGTCGGCGGAGTAGACGCTGAATCCACTGCGCGCGCGCTTGGCGGCATACATGGCGACATCGGCGCGCCGAATCAGGTCGTCCGCGTCGTCGGCATGCCGCGGGAAGACAGCGATACCAATACTGATCTTGACATCGACCGGCTGGTCGTCGATCGTCAACGGCTTCTCGACCTCCTGCAGGATCTTTTCGGCGACAAGGATAGCCCGCGGTACGTCGGTTGCGCCCCAGGGAACGACGGCGAACTCGTCGCCCCCGTAACGGGACACGGTGTCCGCTTTTCGGAGCACGTGCCGCATCCGCTGCGCCACCTGTTGCAGCAGGTAGTCGCCGGCCTGGTGGCCGTGCTTGTCGTTGACATCCTTGAAGCCGTCCAGGTCCATCAGGAGCACGGCGCATGGTTTCATTTCGCGCTCGCCGGCGCGGATCGCCTCCTCGAGCCGCTCACGCAGGAAGGTGCGGTTCGGCAGGCCTGTCAGCGGATCGTGCAACACCCTGTACTGGAGCGCTTCGGTCTCGGCTTTGCGCTCGGAGACGTCCCGCAGGCTGCCGATCACCAACCGCTGCGGCCCGAGCCAGCCGACATTGAACTCCATCGGGAATGACGTGCCATCCTTTCGCAGCCCGGAGGTCTCGTGGCTGCTCATCTCGAAAAGACCTTGCTGGGGCCGCAAGTACCCGCGCAGCTGGGGCTTGACCTCGGATCGGTAGGGTTCGGCGATCAAGCGTACGAAGTCTTTGCCGATCACCTCGTCCGCGGCGTAGCCAAAGAGCCGCTCGGCCGCCGGGTTGTACGAGCGGACCGCCAGGCGCTCGTCGACCGTGATGATGCCGTCGGCGACGTTGTCCAGGATCGCCCGGATCCGCTCGCCGCTCCGTCGCAAATCCTCTTCGGCCCGGCGCCGTTCGATGAACTGGCCGATCTGGCTGCCGATGTCGGACATCACCCGCAGCATGGCCCGGTCGAGCGAGCGGTGATCGTGGCTGAAGAGCGCGATGACGCCGGTCACCTTCCGTCCGTTGGTGACGGCAAAGGCGAACTGGGCGTGAAGGCCAGCCCGGGTAGCCTGCCACGCGCGCGCTGAGTCCTCGGCCGCGACATCGTCGACAGAAGCGGCGCGGCCGGTCCCCCAGACCCGCCCCAACAGTTCCACACCGCGCGCGAAGGTAAGGTCCCGACCGGCCGCTTCGAAGGCGCCGAGGTCTTTGGACGGCCGATACCAGCCGGACTCCCAGCGAAGCACGTTGGCGTCCCGGTCCACCAGCCAGAACTCGCCGGCGGCCCAGCCAAGCGTCTCGCAGATGCCCTGGAGAACCTGAGGCGCCGCCTCGGCCCAGGTCGCGGCGTTGGCCAGCGGACGGGTCACGGCGAACTGAACACCTCGCAGGCGTTCGGCCATCCGCCGCTGACTGACGTCAGTGACGAAGGCGACAAAGTCGACTCGGGACCCGGAGCGCGACGTCGGCGAAACCGAAATCTCGATCGGAAACTCGCGACCGTCCCGATGCAGCGCCGCCAGCTCGACGGTCCGTCCGACCAGCTTGCCCTCGCCCGTCTCGATAAAACGGGCCAGCCCTCGCTGATGGAGATCGCGGTGGCGGCGAGGAACGATGGTCCCGGCCAGCGTCCGGCCGATGGCCTCGTCATGGGACCACCCGAAGATCTCCTCCGCCTTGCGGTTCCAGCCCGTGATCAGGCCCTGGTCATCGGCGGTGATCACGGCACTGGGTGAGGTATCGATGATGACCTGCAGGTGCCGCTCCGATTCCTTGAACCGCTCCATGATGCGCAGCTGCACTTCGGCTTCTCGTCGGGCAGCCGCGTGAAGCCCGATGGTCGCCCCGAGCAACGTCGCGCAGGGGAAGAACAGCAGCGCGTGCCCGACGTACCAGAAACCGTCATAGGGCGCCCGCGTGAAGAGGAACACGATCGCCTCCACCGCCACCAGCACGAGACCGATGATGGTGCTGGCTTCGATCCGGCGGTCGGCACAGCGACCCTGTCGATAGCCCACGGCGGCCACGCTCACCGCGAGGAGCGGGATGCCTTGCAGCAGCAGGTTGAGACCCGTGAACTTTCCACCGGCGATCAGAGGCGGAAGAAGGAGGGCAAGGCCAGCCGCAAGGACGCTGCTCAGGCCGGCGAGCCCGAGGCTTCCCACGACCGTGCGGGCGAGAGATCGTCGTGGATCGGCGAGCGGACCCGTGCGTCGGAGAAGGATCCAGATCAGCAGGCAAGGCATGCCAATGTGTCCCAGATGAAAGAGGTAAGGGGCGGTCTGCGCCGTGACGAACTGAAGGCGACCGGGGAGAACACCCGGGAAGGTGAGCATGTGCACGAGCCAGACCAGGCCGAGCGCCGCGCTGGCAAATCCGATGGGCAGCATGCGACCGTGGCGGCGGATCAGCACGTCCACCGCGCTAAGGAAGAAGGCGACCGCCAGGGTCACGACCATGGTCATGTCGAGGGCGGGCACATACCAAGTGAGCGGCAGCGTGCGGTCCGGCAGGAGAGCCCCCAGTAGCAACACCAACATCAAGACCGTCGCCATCAGGAGTGCCAGCGTGCCACGGCTTCCGATCCGCTCAAGACGCGACAGGAGATAGCCGCCGCGCGCGACAAGGACCGGCGGAAACGGCATGATCGCAATATGCGTGACTGCCGGTGAAAGAGAAGTTAAGAAGCTGTCACGATTCGTTACAAAGTCTGATAGCAGTCACCCGGCGTTATCTACGATCGGCCGTGTTCGGCAAACGGCCAAAGCTTGTGCAAAACGGCCCAGGCTTACCGCGACTGGCCGATCAGCTCGAGAAACGCGGCCTCGTCGAGGACCGCCACCTTGAGGCGCTGCGCCTTTTCGAGTTTCGACCCCGGGTCCGCACCCACCACCAGGTAGTCGGTCTTCTTCGAGACGCTCGAGCCGACGGCGCCGCCCAGGGCCTTGATCCGCTCCTCCGCCTCGCCGCGGGTCAGCGACGCCAGCGTCCCGGTCAAGACGAACGTCTTGCCGGAAAGCGGGCCCTCGATGCGCTCAGGTGACTTGATCATGATCCCGGCATCCAGGAGGCGCTGGATGAGACGGCGCGATTCTGGCCGCTGCAAATATTCGTGGACTTCTTCCGCCACGATCGGCCCTACTCCGCCGACCGCTCGGAGGTCCTCGACGCTCGCATCCTGCAGGCGATCGATCCGACCGAAGTGGTCGGCCAGCAGGCCGGCCATCGTCCAGCCGACGTGATTGATGCCGAGGCCAGCCAGAAACCGGAGAAATGTGGTGGACTTGCTCGCTTCGATTCGGTCCAGCAGGTTTTGCGCGGACTTGTCGGCGAAGCCCTCGAGGGATAGCAGCTGCTCCTTCGTCAGGTGGTAAAGATCGGCGGGGTCCTTCACCAGCTTCCGGTCGATCAGCTGCTGCAGCGTGGCATAGCCAAAGCCCTCGATATCGAGCGAACCCACGAAGTGCCGCAAGTGCTCGAGAACCTGGGCGGGGCACGTTGGATTGATGCATCGGGTGGCCGCCTCACCAGGCTCGCGCACCAGGTCCGTCCCGCACTCGGGACATTTCTTCGGCATGTGCCACGGCCGGCTCGATTTCGGCCGCTTCTCCGTCAGGACTCGAACGACCTCGGGGATCACATCGCCCGCACGCTGGATGATGACGTGGTCCTGCGGCCGAACGTCCTTCCGCGCCACCTCGTCCTCGTTGTGCAGCGTCGCACGACTCACGGTCACACCGGCGATCTGGGTGGGCCGCAGCCACGCCACGGGCGTCGCCGCTCCCGTCCGCCCGACATAGATCTTGATGTCCTCGACGATGGTTTCCGCCTGCGCTGGCGGGAACTTGAACGCGAGCGCCCAGCGCGGACTCCGAGAGACGAACCCTAGCTCGGCCTGCTGCCCCAGGTCATTGACCTTGATGACGATGCCGTCGATCTCGTAGTCGAGGCCGTGCCGCTTCTCCTGCCACTCGTCGAGGAAGGCGATCACCGCCTCGACGTCGGGGTGGGTGCGACGGTTCTCGTTGACGTGAAAGCCCATCTGCGCGAGTCGCTCGAGGATCTGCTCCTGGCTTTTCGCGCTGCCAGGAGGATCGAGCGCATACATAAACGTATCGAGGCGCCGACGCGCCGTGATTCGGGGGTCGAGCTGGCGCACGGCGCCCGCCGCGGCATTGCGTGGGTTGGCGAAGGGTGGCTTGCCTTCGGCCGCCAGCTCGGCGTTCAGCCGCTGGAAGCTTCGCTTGGGCATGTAGACCTCGCCGCGCACCTCGAAGGTCTGGGGGAATTCTTTGGGGATCGTCAGGGAGAGCGGGACGCTGGGAATGGTCTTGACATTTGGGGTTACGTCCTCACCGACGTAGCCGTCGCCGCGCGTGGCGCCGATCTTGTAGCGGCCGTCCTCGTAGAGGAGGCTCATCGCCAGCCCGTCGATCTTGAGCTCGGTGACGTACTCGACCTTGATGTCGCCGAGCGCCCGGTGGACCCGCTTGTCGAACTCGCGCACCTCCTCGCGCTCGAACGCATTCGCAAGGCTGAGCATCGGCGTGCGGTGGGTGACTTTGGCGAAGGCATCGGAGGGCGGGCCGCCGACCCGCTGAGTGGGCGAGTCCGGCGTGACCAAGCCCGGGTACTGGGTCTCGAGCTCGACCAGCTCGCGGAAGAGCGCGTCGTACTCCGCGTCGGTGATCTCCGGCTGGTCGAGGACGTAATACTGTTGATTCGCCCGCTCGATCAGCTTTCGGAGCTCGAGGACGCGGGCCTGCGCCTCCTCCGGGCCCGCCGGCCCACGCGAGCCGCGCTGTGCCGGTGAGGGACCAACTGTCCGAGACGAAGCGAGAGCAGATGCGAGCGTTTGAGGCGTTTGGAGGGGCTTGCTCACACCTTGACGATCGGCGCCAGGCTTACGGCGAGGATCTTCATCCCGACTCTGTCGAACCTGACGATGACCTCCTCGTCGGTGCGGGTCATCGTGCTCTTGAGCACGGCACCCCGACCCCAGGATCGATGCTCGACCTGGTCGCCGGGCTTGAACCGCTGGATCAACACGACCGCCGCCGCCGGGCGGGCCGCCTCGATGACACGAGCCGGCGCCATGCTGGGCTCGGGCATCCCGGATGGGATCCCCGCCGGGCCATCCACCAGCTCGCGCGGAATGTCGGCAAGGAATCTGGAAGGCAGGTTGAGGTTGGCGCTTCCCCAGAGGTGACGGCGGAAGGCGTGGAAGAGGTACAACCGGTCCTTGGCGCGAGTCATCCCGACGTAGGCGAGCCGTCGCTCCTCCTCGAGGCCGGCCGGCGAATCGAGGCTGCGGCTATGCGGAAAAAGGCCTTCCTCCATGCCGAGCATGAAGACCACCGGAAACTCGAGTCCCTTGACCATGTGCAGCGTGATCAGCGTCATCCCCTGGGGACCCGTGTCCATGGTGTCGACATCGCTCATCAGCGCGACGTCTTCGAGGAACGCCTGTAGCCCTTCGCCCGGCGGCAGGCCGTCGTACTCCGACGCGAGTCCGCGGAGCTCGAGCACGTTGGCCCAGCGCTCCTCTCCCTCCGCGCTGCCCTCCTTGACGTAGCGCTCGTAGGCGCTGCGCAGCAACACCAGGTCGATGACCTCGACCAGCCGGCGCTCCTGGCTCGCGGCCCGCACTTGCGCGATCAGGTCGCGAAACTCGCCCAGCGCGCTCTTCGCGGCGGAGGCGAGCTCGGTCATCTCATCGATCCGGCCCAGCGCCGTCCAGGGTGACACGCCATGGGCATCCGCCCAGTAGCCGAGCTGGGCGAGTGACTTCTCCCCGAGCTTGCGGCGCGGCACGTTGATGACGCGCGAGAAACTCAGCGTGTCCTGGGGGTTGGCGATCAGCCGCAGATAAGCGAGCACATCCTTGACTTCGCGACGCTCGTAGAAGCGCAGGCCGCCAATCAGCCGGTAAGGGACGCCCCGCCGAAGCAAGACTTCCTCCAGCGCCCGGGACTGGGCGTTCGTCCGATAGAGGACGGCCAGGTCGCCGAGCCGGTAGTCGCCCTGGGCGACCAGCCGCAGCGCCTCCCGCGCGACGGCCTGCGCCTCCTCCTGCTCATCGTAGGTCTGCGCCACCACCACCTTCGGACCGGCCGGCCGGTCGGTCCACAATCGCTTGTCCGCGCGGTTCGGATTGGCCTTGATGACGTGGTAGGCGGCGTCGAGGATCACCTGCGTCGAGCGGTAGTTTTGCTCGAGCTTGACGATCTGCGCATCCGGATAGTCGTGTTCGAACGACAGGATATTGCGCACGTCCGCGCCCCGGAACTGATAGATGCTCTGATCGTCATCCCCAACGACGGTGAGATTCCGGTGCTTGCTCGCGAGATGACGGACCATCAGATACTGCGCCCGGTTGGTGTCCTGGTACTCATCGACCATGACGTATTTGAAGCGCCGCTGGTATCGCTCGAGCACCTCGGGGTGCCGATCGAACAGCCAGATGGTGCGCATCAGGAGATCATCGAAATCCAGCGCATTGTTCTGCTCGAGGAAAGCGTCGTAACGCTGGCGGATGCCCGCCGCCAGTTCCTCGTTGTGCGTGCCCGCCGCCTTTGCCTGGTCCGAAGCCGAGATGACCTCGTCTTTGGCGCGTGAGATCAGCGCCACCATGGCACTGGGGGGATAGCGCTTCTCATCGAGTCGCAGCTCGTTCATGACGCGCTTGATAACGGACAGCCGGTCGGCCTCGTCGTAGATGACGAAGTGGCGGTCGATGCCATCCGCGCTGCCGTCGCGGCGCAGAATCCGCACACCAATGGCGTGGAACGTGCCCATCCAGATCGCGCCCGCGCTCAGGTTGACGAGGCTTTCGACGCGACCGCGCATTTCGCGCGCGGCCTTGTTCGTGAACGTCACCGCCAGGATCTCGCCTGGCTCGGCCCGCCCCTGCTGGATCAGCCACGCGATGCGGTGGGTCAGTACGCGCGTCTTGCCACTGCCGGCGCCGGCGAAGATCAGCAGTGGGCCGTCGTCGGCCGTGACCGCGGCGCGCTGCGGCGGATTCAGTCCTGCCAAAAGATCGGTCGCCCGCTCCGCGGCAGGCGAGGAAGACATGCTCAATGCACTGGCAAGTCTACCCGGGCACAGTTAGCTCAGAAACTGAACCGGGCGGGTGCGACGCCCGCCCTGTTACGCGCGAAAGCGCGGCTCGGCCTGTGGCCTCTCTAGCGGCGGCGACCGCGGCCGCGCATCCGGCCCGCAGCCATGTCGTCAGTGTCGTCGTCGAGGTCGCTGCCGGTTTTCTTGGATGCCTTAAATGACTCCGAGAAGGCGCCGATGAACTGATCACGCAACTCCATCGTCGAGATTTCGAAGGCATCCTTCAGCGTCCAGTGGTCATCCGGCGAGTACCGGCGCTCGCAAGACCAGAGGAGGAACTTGATCAGTTGGAGTTTGATGCCGGCCATGAGCTTGGAGTCGGGCTTCGCCCTGGCGCCCTTCGCCTTGGCGCCCTTGTCCTTGCCCTTGCCGGTTGCCTTTCGATCGCCGGTCGCCGGCGGCGCCACCGTACCGTCGGCGGTGCGGACACCCCAGGCGGGACCGCCGCCCGGGGCCGGTGCGACGGGCGGTGCCTGCCCCACAAGGCTTGCGCGCAGCGCCGCCAGGTCGTCCGTGGGCGGTGCGGGCGTGGCGGGCGCCGGCGGTGTTGGGGCTCCGGCGGGTGGTTGATAGGTCGGCTGGGCCTCCCGTTTCCGGGGGATCGCCATGGGCGGAACGGAAAAGCTCTGCGGCGTCACTGGCCGCGCTAGCGGCTGCGGCGGCATCGCCTGCTGAGGCACTGGCGGCTGCGGGTACCCGGGATAGCCCGGCTGGGCCGGCATCCCCTGAAGCGGCATCTGGGGCTGCGGGTAGGCTGGATAACCAGGCTGGGGCGGGCCAGCTGGTGGCTGAGGATAAGCCTGCGCCGGGTAAGGCTGCCCCTGAGGCGGCGCGCCGGGGTAGGGGGCACCCGGGTATGGGGCACCCGGATACTGCGCGCCGGGGTAACCTGGCGGCTGCGGGTAGCCGCTCGCTCCCCAGGCGGGAGCCGGGGGCATGCCGGGTTGGCCGGGCGCCTGTACGCCGGGCTGAACGGCGGGCGGCCAGCCCTGCTGAGGCGGCGGCATGGGGGCCGCACCATACTGTCCCGGCGGGGGCCCGGGCTGCCAGGTCGTTGGCGCGATGGGGCGCTGCTGATCCGGCGGGATGTAGGGCGCCGAGGGGCCTTGCAGCGCGGCCTGGCTGCGCCGCAACAAGTCGAGGAGCCGGCCCTTGTCGATATAAAGGTTCCCCGCCAGGTTGGGATGCGGCCCAGGCGCGAACATGCACTCGCCACCCTGGAATTCCCAGAGCAGATCGAACGCCTGCCGAGCGCCGCGGACCCGGCCGCCGCTCGCATGTGTTAGCGCGCCGGCCTGGAAGGCATACACCCAGCTCCCACGCGGCTCATGCAGCTCGAGCACACCGGATTGACCACCGTTGACCACCTGGTCGAGGAGGCCGAGCAACCCAATTCGGTCGATGGGGGTGAACGCTGGCGCCCGCTGCAAGCCATGGCCGCCCTTCTCCACCTTGCCCTTGGTGAAGCGCTTCACACCGCTGTAACCGGCGGTGGGAGGCCGTCCTTGCCCGTGTAAAACCTCCGCTACAACGTGTTACCGGCCAGCAACAGCGCTCGCACCTCGTCGTCGGTGACCTGTGGCCACTCTTGGAAGAAGTTCCCGACGGCGTAGAACGGCTCCGGTGTCGCCAGGCACGCGAACTCGTCGACCTGCGGTGCGAGCCATTCGGCGGTATCGGGAGGCGCGACAGGGACGGCGAGCACCACCCGTCGCGCGCCGCGCCGGCGGACCGACTCGATGCCAGCCTGGGCCGTGTACCCAGTGGCCACGCCGTCGTCGGTGAGGATCGCGGTGCGTTCTTCGAGCGGTGGCACCGCGCCTGCCCCCAGGGCGGTTAACCATGCACGCAGCTCATCACGCTGGCGCGCGGCGGCCCGCAACAGATCGTCCTCGGTCAGCCCCAGGTGCCGGCTCAACTTGTGGTCGAAGACGACGACGTCCTGGTCGTCGACGGCGCCGATAGCCAGCTCGGGGTTCTCCGGGGCGCCGAGCTTGCGCACCGGGCAGATCCCAAGTGGGAGACGCAGCTCGAGCGCGATTGCCCGAGCCACGACGATACCGCCGCGGGGGATGCCGAGCACGACGGTCGCCGGCGCGTCGCGGTACCGTTGGAGCGCCGTCGCCAGGCGCTCGCCGGCGTCCAGCCGGTCTCGAAAAATCACCGCACTACAATAGGTCGAAGCCCGACGCATCTCGAAACGGCCCCGCGTGCGAGCCACGCGCGAGCCACTCTCTGAAGAGTCTCATGGCGCGTTTACTACAAGCCTCGTGGGGGACCGCGCTAATTTATTTGCGTGGCGCCGATTATGTCGGCCGTCCGGCCTCAGCGAGCCGATGGAGGGGCCTGATGACGGACTCAGCCGACGAGCCCGAAGAACACGAAGGGACGCCGGACGGTGCGACTGATCCGTAGCCCGATCAAAACGCTCCACCCGGGCTTCAACAAGGTCAAGCGCCCGCTCGGGGACACGGCAGCGTGTTCTACCAACCGGCGCGTGAAGACCCGCATCGTCCCGGCGAGTGGCGAGCAGTCGACCGCGTCTCCGGCAGGCGCAGGTCGAAAGTCTGCATTTGGGGCTCAGGATCCCCCTCTTCGTACGAGCCCGGGCCATCACGGGCATATGTTGTGCCCGGCGCAGCCGGAAACCCTACAGGCTGTGGTAAATTGCTTGACACGCTTATAGGCGACCCGTAGACTTTCCGGCAAGGACCGGCAGGCGTTTCCAGCACTTCGCTTCAGCCCAGCACCGGCTGGCCCCGCTGGAAACATGTCTACAACCCCGCAGCGACTCACCCCCGAGCAAGCGGCCACCTTCCACGAGCAGATCTCCGTGGAGTTGATCTCGGCCAAGCACGCAAAGGCGGTCGAGGCCTTCGAGTGTCACCCCGAGGTGGACAAGTACCTCAAGGGCTTCGCCCTGCAGGCCCGGATCGATGGGCGGGACCGGCCCTGGCTGTTCCTGCACGAGGGGAACCTCGCCGGCTTCGTCACCCTTTCCGCGAGCACGGTGAAGCTCGACCCCAAGGAGCGCGAGAGACTCAAGATCATGGATCGGGCCGAATGGCCGGCCCTGCTTATCGGCTACCTCGGGGTGGACAAGCGGTACCAGGGGGGAGGCCGGGGAGTCGGCGACAAGCTCCTTGAGTACGCGGTCGGCCAGGCCCAGGTCGTCGCCGACCGCGTCGCCATCAAGTTCGTGGTGGCGGATGTCAATCAGGAGGAGCACGCGATCGCGATGTACGAGCGGAATGGGTTCGTCCGAGGGGCGTTCAAGCTCAATACCGGCCCGACGCCGAGGTACTGGCGGGCGCTGCCGTCTGAGCCTGGAGACTAGGCGGACGCCGGGAGGTGCCCAGTGCGGATCACGTGCAGCGCGAGATCCTTGGCGCGCTTGAGTCGCTGGGCGTCCTCAGGGTCGTGCTTGCGCGACTTCTCCAGTAAGGCTAGCACGGTCTGGAGCTCCTCGCCCCGGACCTCCACGCTTAGCCCGCCAGCGGACGGCTCGGCGGCGACCTCGGGCCTTACGGCAGTTTCCATGTATCCCAATTGACCAATTTCATGATACCCCTCCTGTCGGGTCTTGGGCAATCCTTGTCGACGCGGACGGCGGGCACGGGCCACGATGCGGACAACGGCCGAAGCCCCGGCCAGCGACACCACCCATCCGAACCGTAACACCGATCTCGATAAGCGTAACGTGCGGGTCACGGCGGCGCGACGAAACCGGGTCGGTCGGGTAAGCACTGGGACCTCAGCAGCCGATGGCGCCTCCGCGGTGGTCGTCGGCGTCAATGGACCATCATGATCGCCCGGATTGGGCTTATTTGTCAAATACGGGCCGAACTCAGGTGCGGCTGCGGGCCTTGGTCAGCGCCCGTCGGCCGGGCCGAGCACCTGCTCCCGCTTGGTGTCAGGGTCGATCATCACCACGTCGAAGATGTCGGCGAACGGGACGCGGAAGTACTGATCAGCTGCTCCTGCAGCTTCGCACCGGCCCGGCGGGGCGCCCGCTTTGATGGCGGGATGTACTTCTGCTGATGCCCAGGTCGTGCGCGAGCCGCCGCTGCGTCAGACCGCACGCCTCGCGCAGCGCCTTGAGCCGCGTCGCGCCCACCTCAACCTTCATGACCAAGGATCGTACAAGTTTTCGCGGCTAGAATCGTCGGAGGTCAATTGGCGCGCTTAACGAACGACCCAAAAGGGGACGACGGCGAGCTCGTCGCGCGGTTGCTCGGCGCGGTCTTCTCACCCGAGGACCGCGACTGGATTGATCTTGGCATTTTCTTGGCTCACGCCGTCGGCGGCGACGAGCTAGATCGAGTCATGCCCGACGACGGCAGAGATCCTGTGCCTGGAACGATGGGGGCGGTAATGCGGAAGACTGCCGAGGTCGTCAGTCGTGACGAATACTCTAGGCGTGTGGCGAGTCGGATCCTCAGCCTCGTTCGCTCGGGCGTGCGAGAGGACTTCTTGGTACGGGCCTTGCGCGACGAGCTCACGGCGACCCTGCAGCACATGGCCCAGACCGAAGGGGGCAGCTTGCGGCGCGAGACAGACGCCGCGAGCATGCAGGAGACGGCCAACGATCCTGGGGCTATCGCGTCGTTCCGACGATCCTTGGCCAAGCGGGACCCAGAGGCGGCGAAGCTGAATGATGAGGAGATCGCCAAGGGCCTCCAAGAGGCGGCGGCGTACATCGGCAAGCCCGTGTCGAACGAGCAGGAGCAAGAGATGTGGGCCAGGTCGACCAGGTGGAACGAACGCGCGCAGGCGGTCTCGGACCGCGTCATCGCGATCTGGCACGATCGAAAAATGGCGCATTTGCTGGAGTCGGCCAGGCTCCCCTGGGAGCCCTAGCGATGGTGTCGCCGCCCATCAAAGCGGTCCCCATATAGTTCATGACCCCGCCGGAAAGCCCCGACGGGATCTCTGGTCTGATGCAGTCGAGTCGAGGTGATCTCGCAGCGGTTAGGTCGTGGGCACCGTCGTGCGCGGGCGACAGCTTGGCGTCATGGTCAAGGTGCTCGTCGCTGCGGCGCTTGCAGTCTCGGCGCTCAACGCGGTCCCAATGATCGGCGCGGTCCGCCCGGGCGGCGACGTCGCGGCGCAGATGCGCTACCGCCAGACGGTCGAGGTCCCCGAGGTCCCTACTTCTGCGACGCGGCCGCCGTGGGACTCAACGTCGAGACGCAGCCCAACCGTTGGTGAGCGGCTAGACGCTCTTGAGGATCCCGCCACGTCCGCCGACGCCGTGCCTGCTGGAGGGTTGCGCGAATGGCTCGCCTCGGAGTCGCGATGACTGGTGTGCGCGCCGGCGTGTCGCCCCCTGAAGAAACGGTAACCCTCGCGCTGCGACCCGGGCATTTCCTTATCTCCCCTGGATGGAGAGCCTCGGTTTTCCTTATCTCGCCTGGATGGAGAGCATCGGAGTGGCCCAGATATGTGGCTGCGCGAGGGCTTTATCCCGCTGGGCGGAAGGTACTTATTCCCGCTGATCGGATTCTACATGCTGCGCGTCAGGTGCGCGTCACTCCCGATCGGTCCCGCCAGATCGGAGCGAGATCGACCCACTTACAATTAGGTCGATGTCCAGTGTCATGCCGTCCATGCCTGGCGTGGGTGACCAGGCGCCGGACTTTACCCTGCGGGGCACCCCCGACGGCGACCCGGTCAGCCTCGCGTCCTTCCGCGGCAGCAAACATGTGCTGCTCGCGTTCTATATCTTCGACTTCAGCCCCGGTTGAACGAACGAGCTCACCTCCTTGCGAGGTGATTACGAGCAGTTCGTCAAGGCGGAGATCCAGGTGCTCGCCGTCAGTGTCGACCACCTATGGGCGCATAAGGCCTACGCCAAGAGCCTGGGTGACCTGCCCTTCCCGCTCCTGGCCGACTGGGATAAATCGGTAACGCGACAGTACGGCGTGCTCGACGAGAAGCGAGGCGCGGCGGCCCAGCGGCCGCTCTACTTGATCGACTATCGCGGCTATGTCCGCTGGCGCAACCCCGATTTCGACTGGCGCAACGAGGAACAGCAGGCCGAGTTGAGCGAAGCCATGCTGGGCCTGCCGATGATACCTCGGTCAAGACCAGCCACCCCCCACCCCCACCCTCCCCCACAAGGAGGGACGGAGAAATAAAAAAAGCCAGCCCGAAGGCTGGCTCCCATGCGATCTGCTGTGGTTAGCCCTTGCCGTTCGCGACGACGGCCAGGATGTCCTTCTCGGACAGGATCAGGTACTCGATCTCGTCGAGCTTGATTTCGCTCCCGGCGTACTTCGCGTAGACGACACGGTCGCCGACCTTGACGTCGAGCGGCTCCCGCTTGCCGGTCGTCTCGATGAACCGGCCGTTGCCGACAGCCTCGATCATGCCTTCCTGCGGCTTTTCCTTGGCGGTGTCGGGCAGCACGATCCCACTCTTGGTCCTCTCCTCGCGCTCGACCGGCTTGATCACGACCCGGTCTCCCAGTGGCCTCAATTTCATACGCGGTCCTCCTTGCTGGCGGTGGTTAGCACTCAGTTAGTCCGAGTGCTAATGATAGCGGATCGATGGGCGAGTTTCAAGCCGGCGAGGAGGTCCGGCTGTGGGTCCGCGCCAGGGTCTTGTCAGGGTGGCTCGAACGCGCTAGGCTCCGGTAAAGATCTTTCGGAACTTGGGAGGATTTGATGAAGAGGGGTTTTCGCGTTCTTGCACTCGCCGCCGCGGTCGCGCTCGCCCTGGTGGCCACGCCCGCCCTGGCAGACGAGTCACCGACCTACCTGGCGCTTGGCGATTCGGTGCCGTTCGGTTTCAGCCCATTCGTCTCCCCGAGCGATGCCGACGGGTTCGTCGGCTACCCAGAAGACCTGGCGGGCTTGCGGGACGTGGGCGTTCGAAACGCGGCATGTCCTGGCGAAACCAGCGGCAGCCTGATCTCGACCTCGGCTCCGGACAATGGCTGCGAGTTTTTCCGTTCGATCGGCGACCTACATGTCAACTACAAGGGGTCGCAGCTCAGCTATGCGGTGGCGTTCCTGGGAGCCCATCAGCACACCTCGCTGGTGACGATGACGATTGGCGCGAACGACCTCTTCCTGCTGCAGAAGGCCTGCAAGAATGTCACAGCTTGTATCGTAGGCGGCCTCCCGACGCTCTTCGGTAGCATCCAGGCAAACCTGACCGCGATTTACCAGGCGATCCGCGGAACGGGTTACCAGGGAAGGATTGTCGTGCTCACGTACTACGTATCCAACTACGCGGACCCGGTCCAGGTCTTCGTCATCTCGTCCCTCAACGCCGTGGTCTCCGCCGTTACCCAGGGCTTCGGCGGTCGGGTCGCCGACGGATTCGATGCGTTCGGCGCGATTGCGCTCGCGACGGCTGGCGGCGACAGTTGCGCGGCCGGCTTGCTGATCGTCAAGCCGGATGGAAGCTGCGACATTCACCCATCGGCGTTCGGCGCCGAGGTCCTTGCGCAGGCGGTTCAGGCCGCGCTGCCGTAGCTAATTGAAACCGAGGCTCGGGTCCGCGTCGAAGGGCGCCGGATCCGGGCCTCGCCGGTCCCACTCGATCAGCGCAGCGACGCCGATCATAGCGGCGTTGTCGGTGCACAGCTCGGGCGCCGGGATCACGAGGTGGGCGAGGTGGCCGAGCCGCGCCTGCGCCGCCTCCCGGAGCCGGCGGTTTCGTGCCACCCCGCCGCCGAGCACGATCGTCGGGGCGGGATCCGCCGCCTGGGCCGCCTCGACCCGCTGCAGGAGCGCGTCGACGATCGCCTCCTGGTAGCTGGCGGCCAGGTCGGCCCGCGACTGCTCGCTGAGCGTCGTGCGTTTGCGGACCTCGTAGAGGAGCGCGGTCTTGACACCGCTGAAGCTGAAGTCCAGCCCCGGCGCCCGTGGCCGCGGGAATGCCACCGCCCGGGGGTCGCCTTTTGCCGCGAGCTCATCGATCGCCGGACCTCCGGGGAAGCGCAGGCCCAGGATGCGCGCGCCCTTGTCGAACGCCTCCCCCGCGGCATCGTCGCGCGTCCGCCCAATCACGGCCATCTCGCCGTTCTCCTGCCAGCGGACGAGGTCGCTGTGGCCGCCGGAGACCACGAGCCCGAGCACCGGGGGGCGGAGGTCTTCATCCTCGAGCTGCCCTGCGTAGATATGGGCCGCGAGGTGGCTGACGCCCACGACCGGCAGCTGGCGCGCCCAGGCGATCGCCTGCGCCAGGTTGACGCCGACCAGCAGGCAGCCGATCAGCCCGGGACCGCGGGTGACGCCCAGCCCGTCGATCTGCTCCCAGCGGGTGCCGGCGTCCTCGAGCGCGCGCTCGATCACTGGGACCAGCGTCTGCAGATGCGCGCGGGCCGCCAGCTCGGGGACGACCCCACCATACGGCGCGTGCAGCGCGTCCTGCGACCGGATCACGTTGGAGAGCAGGCGCGGGCCGCTCGTGACCACCGCCGCCGCGGTTTCATCACAGGACGTCTCGATCGCCAGGACGCGCCGGGTGGTGGCGACTACTGCGGCGTGCTGCTGTCGAGCCCTTCGATCTCGAGGGCCTGCAGGATGTCCTGAAAGCGCTTTTTGAAGCTGGGCGCCTGGATCGAATCCGACCACATCACGATCGCGTCCTCGTTGTTGTCGGTGTAGTAGCCGCGGCGCCGGCCGATGACCTTGAAGCCGAACTTCTCATAGAGGCGGACGGCGACTTCGTTCGACGGCCGCACCTCGAGGGTCAGCCAGCGCGAACCCAACTGATAGGCGCGCTGGATCAGCGCCGCCATCAACGCATGGCCATACCCCTTGCCCTGCTGGTTCGCGCGCACGCCGACGGTGGTGATGTGCGCTTCGTCGCTCATCTTCCAGAGGCCGGCGTAGCCGACAAGCTCCTCGTCGCGCCGCAGCACAAGGTAGTAGGCCGAGCGATTGTGATGGAGCTCCCGGTAATAGGCGTTGCGCGGCCAGGGCGTCGGGAAGATCTCACGCTCGATCGCCTGCACCTGCGGGATGTCCTCCTCGCGCATGGCATCGACGAGCACTCGGGATTTCAGCTGCATCATCATGGGGCCTTCCTATCGCGCTCCTCGGCGGCCGCGGGCTGGACGTAGAGCGCCTGCACCTCATCATATCGCAGCGGTTTTTGTGACTCGAAGGTCCATATGGCGGCATCCGCGAGCGCCTCGCTCAGACGCCGGCGTTCCCCGACCGGGATCTCGAGCTGCGCCTGGGTCGGTGACCAGGTTGCCAGCATCCCGGGAGGCTCGACGATGACCCGCGCCGAATTCGGAAGCCAGGCAGCAAGCTCGGCCGCCGGCAGCCGCCGAGCCGGCTCGCCCTCCCGCCAGGCGAACACTTGCGCGCGGCCGGCGTCACGCAGGGCCACCGTCGCAGGATCGCCGGTCGCCCGGCGGGCCAGGATGGGGAGGCTGTCGGCAAGATAGAGCGGCACGTGTCGCGCGTAGGCGAGCCCGGCCGCAAGCGACAAGCCGACGCGCAGCCCGGTGAACGAGCCCGGCCCGCGCGCCGCCACCACCGCGTCGACATCGTCGGGCCGGCCCCCGGCCCGTTTGACCAGAGCATCGAGTCGGGCCAGCACCGGCGGATCGCCCCGGCCACGGAACCAGTCGTCAGCGGCAACGACGCGGCGTTCGTCGAGGACAACCAGCGCCTGGTCGACGCCCGATGTGTCAATCGCGAGGCGCACGCTGGAAGACCGTGCGGACCCGGTCGGGCCCGCGTAAGAGTGTGAGACGGCGCCGCGTCTCACTCTGGCTGATCAGCCGGATGCGGATCGTCGCCCAATCGTCGAGCACCGTGGCGCGATCGGACCACTCGATGACGGTGACGGCATCCGGCGCGGGCTCGTCGAGACCGGTGTCCACCCAGGCCGTTCCCTCGAGCCGGTAGAGGTCGTAGTGCTCGACGGGCATCCGACCCTGGTAGCGGTGGTGCAGGACGAAGGTCGGGCTATGCACCCGGTTGGTAATGCCGAGGGCCTCCCCGATGCCCTTGACCAGTTCCGTCTTTCCCGTGCCGAGCTCACCTTCGAGGGCGATGACGTCTCCGGGCTCGACGACCTGCCCAAGGCGACGGCCGAGCTCGCGGGTCTCCTCCGCCGATGCCGTGTCAACGGAAGTGTTCATAGCCGGCCGCTTTGAGCGGTTCGATTCGCCCGCCATTCCGCAACCGAATGCCGGGCCGTTCGTCGATTTCGCCGACCACGGTGAGCGGGACCCTGATGCCAGCCAGGGCACGCTGTGCGGCGAGGATGCGTGCCCGCGGGGCGGCGCAGATCAGCTCGAAATCCTCGGAATCTCCCACGGCCAGCGGCCACTGCTTTCGCTGCAGGCCTCGCGCAAGCGGGAGGCGTTCGATGTCGATCGTCGCCCCGAGGCGTTTGCCTTCCACCAATCGCTCGACTTCGCGATAGAGGCCGTCGCTGATATCACCGCCGACCGTGATGCCGGACTCGACCAGCGCGCGCCCCGCGAGGATGCGTGGCGTCGGATCGAGCTGGGCGGAGACCCATCCACGCTCAATCGGGGTCGCGGGCCGGCGGGCCGACTCGAGGAGACGCAGTCCGGCCGCGGCGGCGCCCAGGGACCCCGTGACGGCAAGGACCCAGCCCACCCGGGCTCCTTCTCGCCTGAGCATCGCGCGCGCCGAGTCAAGCCGGCCGATCATCATGGCGGTCAGCGTCAGCAGTCCCAGCGTCCCGCTCAGGTCGCCTCCGGCAATCGAGCAGTTGAACCGGTGCGCTTGTTCGGCAATGCCCTGGTACAGCCGACCGGCATCGACAACCGGCAACGTACCGCGCAGGCTCAGCGAGACAAGCGCGTACCGTGGCTCCGCCCCCATCGCCGCCAGGTCGCTGAGGTTGATCGAGACCAGCCGCCGGCCGAGGGTACGGAAATCAAAACCCGGCCATTCCAGGCGAAAATCGATCTCCTCAACCATGGTGTCGGTGGTGGCGACCACGAAGGGGTCGCCGTGCCACACCGCGGCATCGTCCTTTGGCGCGGCAACCAGCAGCCCTCGTGATGGTGCGTCCAGGTAGCGGCCGATCGACCGCAGGAAGCCGTGCTCGCCGAGATCCGCCAGCGTCCGCGGCCGCCGCGCGACGCGCTCGGCTATACGGGGACGCCCTCGACCGGGCTGCTGGCGACGGCCTTCAGGCCGATGTGAGCCCGGCCGGCCAAAAACGCCCGGCGGCCGGCTACGACCGCCTCGGCGAAGGCCCGCGCCATCTCTGGCGGATTCTGCGCTCGGGCGATCGCCGTGTTCACGAGGACGGCGGCGGCGCCAAGCTCCAGGCATCGCGCGGCTTCGGAGGGTACGCCGAGACCGGCGTCGACGATGACCGGCACTTTGACCTTGCTGACGATCAGCTCCAGGTTCAACAGGTTCTGCAGCCCCAGCGTCGTGCCAATGGGCGCGGCACCAGGCATCACGGCGGCCGCGCCGGCTTCGTAGAGCCGGATCGCCTGCACGACATCGTCGCTGGTGTAGGCCATCACGATGAAACCTTCCTTGACGAGCTGCCGGGTGGCCTCCCGCGTCGCCTGCGGATCGGGGAGCAGTGTGTCCTCGTCGCCGATTACTTCGACTTTGATGAAATCCGAGAACCCGGCGGCGCGGGCCAGGCGCGCCAGGCGGACCGCGCCCTCGGCCGTGGTCGCTCCCGCCGTGTTCGGCAGGAGCGTGTAGCGGCGCAGGTCGATCCCTTCCAGCTCGGAGCGGCCGCCCTCGAGGTTCAGGCGGCGGATGGCGACCGTGATCATGTCGGGCTGGGCGGCTTCGAGGCAGCTGGCGAGCACCTCGTTCGAGGCGTATTTTCCGGTGCCGTGGATCAATCGCGACCGCAGTGTGCGCCCGCCGACGACAAAGGGATCGTCCGTCGTCGATCCGCCGCCGACGAAGTAGACGAGCTCCAGCTCGTCGCCGGCGTGGACGACGGTCTTCGCGAAGTCGTCGCGGCGCCGGATCTTGCGGTTGTGCTCGACGACGACCCGGGAGGGCTGCACATCCAGCTCCTCGAGCAGCTCGAGCAGGCTTGCGCCATCGGCGACGCGACGCGGCTTGCCGTTGAGCGTGACCGTGACCTCGCTCATCGGCTTGCCACCTCGAGCCTGGTGACGATCAGCTCGTGCAGCCGGCGGGCCGCCTCGGCCGGATCGACCGCGTCGTAGACCGCGCGCACCACGGCCAGCGCGCTTGCTCCTGCTCCGACGACTGCGGGCGCATTGTCGTGGTCGATCCCGCCCACGGCCACAAACGGGCGCTCGGCGATGGCGGCCACCTCCGACACCAATCCGGTACCGACCGCCGGACGGCCGGCCTTGGTCGGAGTGGGAAACACCGGGCCCACCGCGATATAGTCGGCGCCCTCGTCCATGGCGGCCTTTGCCTGCTCGAGGCTGTGGGTGGAGCGCCCGATCAGCCGTCCACTGAAGCCGGGCAGGGCACGCACCACCTCGGGCAGCAGATCGTCCTGTCCCAGGTGCAGGCCATCGGCGTCGGCCGCGATCGCCAGGTCGGCGTGATCATTGATGATCAGCAGCGCCTCGTGTTCACGGGTCAGGGTCCGCAGCGCAAGCGCCAGCCGGTATTGCTCGAGCATCGACATCGACTTCTTGCGAAGCTGGATAACGTTCGCGCCACCTTCGAGCGCGGCTTCCACGATGCGCGCGGTCTCGACCTCGTCACCATGATCACCGGTGATCACGTAGAGGCGCATGCGCGCGAGTCGCTCACGTCGCTGCTCGGCTGCTCCCATGTGTGCAACATCCCTGTGATAGCGGAATGCTCGAGCCCCTTCCCTCCGCAGGCATCACCCTGATCAGGTTTCTAGGGTCAGCCGGCCGGCCGGCTTTCTCAGCATTCCGCTCCCCTAGGGGTGGACTGATTATAGGTAATGGCGCGGGACCCGGTACGAGATCGCGCAGAGCACTTCGTACGAGATGCTGCCCGACGCTTCGGCGAGATCGTCGGCCGTCAGCGCGGCCTCGCCGTCCCGGCCGATCAACGTCACGACGTCACCAACCTGCACGTTGGGGATGGTTGATACATCGAGCGCTGCCTGGTCCATGCTGATCGATCCGGCAAACGGGACCCGCATGCCGCGCACGATGACGCGGCCTCTTTCGGCCGCTTGCCAATGGAGTCCATCGGCGTAACCGGCCGCGATCGTCGCCACGCGCGCCGGTTGTTTCGCCGTGAAGCGCCGGCCGTATCCGACCGTTTCCCCAACCGGGACGGAGGCAACATTGGTGATGATCGTCTGCCAGGTCAGCGCCGGCCGAAGCGAGGGCAGCTCGCTCCAGCTCGGCACCGGCCGAACGCCGTAGAGAATCAGGCCGGCACGAACCAGGTCGAGCCGCGCCTCCGGCAGGCGGAGGATGGCCGCCGAATTGGCGGCATGGCTGAGGAAGCCGGTGACACCGGCGCGAACCAGCGCGGCACGGGCGTCGAGAAAGATCCGCAACTGTTGCGCCGTGAAGGCGGGGTCACGGTCAGCGTCGGCGAAATGCGTCCAGAATCCGTCGAGCCGCAGGTGTGGGTCCGCATGGACGTCAGTCGCCAGCGCGATGGCCTCCTCGGGCGCGGCGCCGAGGCGGTGCATGCCGCTGTCGAGCTTGACGTGGACGGCGATCTCGGTCGCCGCCGTCTTGAGCAACGCCAGGCCGGTGCGGTCGTAGACCGTGAGCGCGAGCTTCGCCGCGACCGCCGCGGACAGCGCGGCCGGTGGCGTGTAGCCGAGGTTGAGGATCGGCTCGCGGATGCCGGCCTTGCGCAGTTCGATCCCCTCCTGCACCGACGACACGCCCAGCCAGGTCGCGCCACCCTCGAGTGCCGCGCGTGCCGCGGGCACGGCGCCATGCCCGTAGCCGTTCGCCTTCACGATGGCCATCACCGCCGTCTTCTCACCGACGAGCTGCTTGACGAGGCTGGTGTTGTGCGAGATCGCCGACGTCTCGACGTCGGCCCACTTCGTCGCGCCGTCCTCGGTCAGCGCAACCGCTCCATGACGCGCGGAATCTGCGGCAGCAGGTCGGAGGCGAGCACGCCGGCCTGACCCAGCGATTTCTCGAGATCCATCCCGGCGAGGCTGTGGAGATGCACGCCGGTCACCGCGGCCTCGAAGGGCGGCACCTTCTGGCCGATCAGGCCGGCGATCAGCCCGGCGAGGACGTCGCCCGTTCCGCCCGACGCGAGCGCCGGTGTCGCGACCGGGTTGAGGGTGATGCGACCGTCGGGCGCGGCGATGACGGTGCCGGCGCCCTTGAGGACGACCACTTTGTTCCAGAGTTTGGCAAAGCGGGAGGCGATGCCACGCCGATCCTGCTGCACCGCGGCGGTCTCGAGCCCGGAGAGGCGCGCGAACTCCGCGGGGTGCGGGGTGAGCACGATCTGCGGCGAGAGGCGCGGCAGGATGGTCCGATGCTCCGAGAGCAGGTTGAGGGCGTCGGCATCGAGCACCAGCGGCGCCGCCACCCGCGGGACCAGGTCCTCGATCAGGCGGCGCGTCGATGCATCGCGTCCAATCCCAGGGCCGATGACGCCCGCGTCGGCACCCGCAAAGCCGCGGAGGATGCCACTGAGGGAAGCGTGCCCGACCACGCCGGGCGAGATCTCTGGGATAGGTCCGACGATGACCTCGGTGCATTTCTCGGCCAGGATCGGGTAGATCGACTGGGCGACCAGCAGGCGGACGATGCCCGCGCCCGACCGGGCTGCCCCCATGCTCGCAAGGTAGGCGGCGCCGGTAAAGCCCTGCGATCCGGCCAGGACCACGACCGTCCCGAAGGTGCCCTTGTGCCCATCGCGGGGGCGGGCCGGGAGCCGGAAGCCATCAGGGAGCGCAAAGCCCCCACCCTGACCCTCCCCACGCGGGAAATCCCGCGACCCTGACAACTGAGGGGGAGGGAAATCCAAGCCCTCCCGCACAAGGGGGGAGGGGGATATTGCATCAGGGATGACCGCGACCGCGACGGCGAAGTGCCCATCGTGGGCGATGCTGACGTCCACCGCGCGGCCGGTCAACGTGGTCGCGGGCGCGACCCACACGTGCGGGCGCCCGTCGTCTGAGGGCAGGATCTCCACATCGCGCATGCGAGGACGCGGGATGCCGCTCGGCATCGCCTTCCCAATCGCTTCCTTCGCCGCCCAACGCCCCGCCCAGCGTTCGGGGCTGCCGCCGCAGTAGGCGATCTCGCGATCGCTGAGGAACTTGCGGAGGAACCGATCCCCAAAGCGCATCTGCGCTTCCGCGATGCGGGGAATGGCCGCCACATCGACGCCGACCCGGGGGGTCACGATGCTTACTCTACGGTGACGCTCTTGGCCAGATTTCGCGGCTGGTCGACGTTGCAGCCGCGCTCGCTCGCGACGAAGTAGGCAAAGAGCTGCATCGCCACGACATTCGGAATCGGCGAGAGGAATTCTGAGACCAGCGGCACTTCGATCCGGTCGAGCTGGAGCTCGGCGAGTGTGTCGTCGCCGTCGCTGATCAGCGCCAGCACGGGCGCGTCCCGGGCCATGACCTCCTGGATGTTGCTGACCATCTTCTCCACGGTCGCGCCGCGGGTCGCGATCGCGAACACTGGGAATTTCGAATCGAGCAATGCGATGGGCCCGTGCTTGAGCTCGCCGGCGGCGTAGCCCTCGGCGTGAAGATAGGAGATCTCCTTCAGCTTCAGGGCACCCTCCAGCGCGATCGGATAGTTGATGCCGCGACCGATGTACATGAAGTTGTGATGGCCGGCGTACTTGCGGGCCAACGCCTGCACCGCCTCGGCCCGATCGAGCATCAGCTGAACCGCCCTGGGTAGAGCCTTGAGCTCGCCGGCCAGCTCGCGCAGTCGTTCTGGCGCCAACCGATGGCGCACGGCGGCGAGCCGGATGCCAAGCAGGTAGAGGCAGGTGAGGTGGGCGATGAACGTCTTGCTGGAGGCGACGCCGATCTCGGGGCCGGCGTGCAGGTAGATGACGCCGTCGCTTTCCAGGGCCATCGAGCTGCCGACGACGTTGGTGATGGCAACGACCTTCGCCTTGCGCTCCCTCGCCTCACGGATCGCGGCGAGGGTGTCGGCGGTCTCGCCCGATTGCGAGATGCCGACGACCAGGGTGTCCTGGTCGATGATCGGTTGGCGATAGCGGAACTCCGAGGCCGGTTCGACTTCGACCGGGATACGCGCCAGGTCCTCGATGATGTACTTGCCCAACAGGGCGGCGTAGTAGGAGGTCCCGGCCGCCACCATCTTGATGTCGTGCACCTTGAGCAGCTGCCGGTCGGTCAGCCCGAATTCCTCGAAGGTCACCTCGCCCTCGTCGCTGAGCCGGCCCCGGAGCGCGTTGGAGACCGCCTCGGGCGCCTCGTTGATCTCCTTGGCCATGAAGTGCGGGAAGCCGCCCTTCTGGGCCTGGCTGATGTCCCACTTGACCTCGATCACCTTGGGCTTGACGGCGGCGCCGCCGATCGTGCTCACCTCGGGCCCCAGCCGCGTGATCGACACCATCTCGCCTTCGCCAAGCAGCAGGACCTTCTTCGTGTACGGGATTACCGCGGTGATGTCGGAAGCGACGAACCATTCCTTGTCGCCGATGCCGACCACGAGTGGGGCGTTGAGCCGGGCGCCGATCAGGAGGTCAGGATCCCGTTGCGAGAAGATCGCCATCGCATAGGCGCCCCGTAGTTTCGCCAGCGCTTCCCGGACGGCCGCCACCAGATCGCCCTTGTCGTACTCCTCGATCAGGTGGGGGACGACTTCGGTGTCGGTCTCCGAGATGAAGAGATGGCCGTGGGCTTGCAGGTCCTTGCGCAGCTCCGCAAAGTTCTCGATGATCCCGTTGTGGATCACCATGATCTGCTGGTGGCAGTCAGTATGGGGATGGGCGTTGATGACGGTCGGACGGCCGTGCGTCGCCCAGCGGGTGTGGCCGATACCGAGCCGGCCCTGCGGCATCTCCTCGGTCAGACGCTCGACCAAGGTGTCGACCTTGGCCGCGCTCTTCACCACCGAGGTCTGCCCGTCCAGTTCGTTGAAGATAGCGACCCCGGCGGAGTCATAGCCGCGGTACTCGAGCCGCTTGAGGCTGTCCATGATGATGGGCGCCGCCGAGCGCTCACCGAGATAGCCGATGATGCCGCACATGGCTAGTTGACGAACCGCCTCAAACGCTCGCATGGCACTAAAGCGCCGCTCGCGTGGGCCGGCGGGCCCGGGTAGCCAATGATCCCACACATCTTGCGGCCTCCTATGTTCCCAGATCGCCTCAACCGCTCGTATGGCACGTACCGCGCCACTCGCGTCGGCCGGCGGGCCGGACGCGGTCAAACGAGCGAACTCAGTTCGTGGTTTTGGTTAAACGCGCGGGTTGGCGCAAGGTTACGGCCCCGGCGTGACGCCGGGGATGGGCGAGATGAACACATGAACTTGAGCCGTCTTCTGGTTGACATCCACTCCGGTCGGCGGACGGATGGTGACGGTCTTGATCACGTCGCCCTTGGCGCCGCTGATATCGACCGGATCGGTGGCGAGGAGGGGGAGGCTCAGCGCACTCTGGAGGCCGGTCGCCTGGACCTCGATCGGGGCAATCTGCACGTTGGTCACCCGGTAGCCCGCCGCCGGCTGGCCCGTGAGCGTCCAGCCCACGGGCTTGGAGAGGGTGATCGCGTCCGCCTGGATCACCATCTTCACGGTGACCTGCAGCGGGGTCACGACCATGGTCGAGAGCGGTTTCTTGTTGGCATCCCAGATGACCACTTTGTAAGGCTGGCTGGAGCCGGGTGCCTGGAGGGGTTCGAGGTCAACCAGGACCACCGCCTGGATTCCGGTGAGCTGGCTCTTCGGGCCTTCGACGCGGACGCTGGCTGGCGTGATCGTCGTCGCGTTGGCCTGCTCGTGGAACCCAGGAGGCAGGGCGTGCACCCGCTCGATCGAGACCGTCTGGGTCGATGTGCCCAGCTCATCGACGGTCACCGCCACCGATCTGGGCGAAGCGATGTTGACGTTCGGGTCGCTGTTCTGGACATCGATCGGGACCTTGTTCTGGCCAACCTTGACATTGGAAAAATTTGCGGTGACGTGAAGCGCTCCCTTGTCGAACCTGAGGAGGTTATCCGCGGTCCCGATCACGGTGACGGGCACCAGCGGCAGCGCGCCGACCACGACGAGCCCTGCGGGCAGCGTCGGAGGGGCGATCGACAGCTGGTAGTTGCGGCTCTGCGTCGGGTTCTGCGCGTAGGCGACCACGCTCCAGAGGGCGACGGCGAACGCGATCGCGAGCAGCTTGAGTCGGAGGTTGCTGAGCAGGAACGTTATCTTACCGAAGCCTGGGGCTAACGCCGCCAGACGGGCAGCGGCGGCCGGTGCAGCTCAGGGCGCGGCTGGAGCAGCGAGGTCAGCACCTGCCGGAGCCGATCGGGATCGAGATTGCGCAGCAGCTTGCCCTCATGGGCCACGGCGATCTGGCCCAGCTCCTCACTGAGGATGAGGACGACGGCATCCGTCTGCATCGAGAGACCGAGCCCGGCGCGGTGGCGGGTGCCCATCCGCTCCCGGACAGTCCCTTCCTCGGCAAGGGGGAGCACGCAGCCCGCGGCCAGGATCTGGTTTCCCCGAACGATCACCGCGCCGTCGTGAAGCGGCGAGTTGGGAAAGAAGATGGCTTCGAGAAACTCGGCGGTCAGCTCACCGTTGATCCGGATGCCGCTGTTGGCGTAGTTCTCGAGCCCGGTTTCCTTCTCGAAGACGATCAGTGCACCGGTAAAACGCTGCGTCAGCTTGGTGGTGGCCCGGATCACCTCGTCGATCAGCCGGTTGAAGATCTGGAGGTTGTAGTGCGCCAGCGGCCGGCCGATGAAGCCGATCCGCCCGAACTGGTCGAGCGCCCGGCGGATCTCCGGCTGGAAGAGCACGATGATACCGATCAGGACGGCCGGAGCCGTGGTGCGGAAGATCCAGGACAGCAGCCGCAGGTCGAGGAGGTTCGCCAGCAAGCCGACCAAGGCAAGGAGGAGCACCCCGAACATCAGCTGGACCGCCTGGGTACCCCGGACGAGCAGGAACAACCGGTAGAGGAAGAAGGCGACCAGGCCGATGTCGATCAGGTCCAAGACATGCCGCCAAATGTTCCCGCTCTGGAGGAACACCAGGATATCGCGCAGGATGACGTCCACTAGCGCTGACTAGTATCCCCCAAGGCGCCGCTTCGTTATGCTGCCCGGAACGGCTATCTTCGGCCGGGGTCCTCGCAACCGTTTAGACTCAAGCTGTGGACATGAGCACGGCGTTCGCCCTTATCGTGCCGCTGATCACGACGGCCATCACGACGAACAAGATCATCGCCGGCGTGGTGGTTCTGATCGTCATCGCGGGCGCCGTCGTCTGGTGGATGTCCCGGCGCCGCGGGGCCGGCTAGACAACCCATACGGGAGCCCCCACCCTGCCCTCCCCCAGAGGGCAACGGAAGTACTAGCGCTTCGTGTACTGCGGCGCTTTGCGAGCGCGCTTGAGGCCGGGCTTCTTTCGTTCCTTCATGCGCGGGTCGCGGGTCAGCATCCCGTGCTTCTTCAGCACCGGGCGCATCGCCAGATCCGCGATGCACAGCGCCCGGGCAATACCATGCTGGACCGCCCCGGCCTGGCCGGACATGCCGCCGCCGTCCACCATGGCGCTGATGTTGAAGCGCTTCTGGCTCTCGGTGAGCTTGAGCGGCTCGACCACCACCATCTCCAGCATCCGCCGCCCGAAGTACTGCAGCGGCGGCTTGTTGTTGACCATGATGGTGCCCTCGCCCGGGTAGAGCCGGACGCGCGCGACGGCGTTCTTGCGACGTCCGGTGCCGTAGTAGTACGTGGCGTTATCGGCCAATGACTTCGATCTCCCCTTTTGCTCCAAAACGGATTGGTACGGGCTGCTGCGCCTTGTGCGGGTGCGCGTCGCCGACGTAGACCTTCAGCCGGCTGAGCTGCGCCTTGCCCAGCGTCCCGTGCTGCAGCATGCCCGACACCGCGTGACGGAACGGATGGGTCGGATGCTTGACGACCATGTCACCGTAGGCACGCTTCCGAAGACCGCCGGGATAGCCGGTGTACGACGTGTAGACCTTGTCCCGCACCTTCTTTCCGGTCACCCGAATCCCCTTGACGTTGACCACGATCACGTGGTCGCCGGTATTCAGGTGCGGGGTGTAGATCGGCTTGTGCTTGCCCCGCAGCAGCTTCGCGACGTTGGCCGCCAGGCGGCCAAGCGTCTGTCCGCTGGCATCGATGATGTACCAGCTGGGCGTGATCTCTGACGGTTTGGCGCTGTAGGTCTTTGCGGGTGGGGGCATCGGTCTCAGTACTCCACCGCAACCTGCACCAGCCCCTGGGGCGGCGCGAGGCGCAATCCAACCACCGATCCGCCGAGCAGCGCGTCGATCCACTCCGGTGGCCGCCGGCGGCGCCCCACGTCGACCAGCGCGCCGGCGATCCGGCGCACCATGCCGTAGAGGAAGGCGTCCGCCGCGACCGCGATCGTCACCCACTCGCCCGCGCCGCTCACCGTGACCTGGTGGATACGTCGGACGGTGTGGCCGCCGGGCCGAGGGCTCCGGCCGAACGCCCGGAAGTCATGCGTCCCCGCCAGCCGGTCACCGGCGGCCCGCATGGCGACGAGATCGAGCGTGTCATGGAGACCCCACGCGTACTGGCGCTGGTAGGCGCCCCGCGGGAGCGCCTGGCGAATCCGGTAGGCGTAGAGCCGGGCCCGCGCCGAGTAGCGGGCGTTGAAGCTCTCATCGACGGCTTCGGCATGCCGGACGGCGATGTCAGGAGCAAGCCGAGCGTTGAGGGCGCCGGGCAGCTGCTTCAGTGGGAACTCGCGCTCGAGGCGGAAGTTCACGACCTGGCCGAGCGCGTGCACGCCGGCATCGGTCCGGCCGGCCACGGTCAGTGCCGGCGTCTCACCGGTCAAGCCCTTGATGGCGTCACGCAGGGCGGCCTCGACGGTGGGGGTACCGGCCTGGGCCTGCCAGCCGTGATAGCGCGTGCCTTCGTACTCGACGACCAGTTTGACGTTCATCGGTCGACGAGCTCTACCAACACCATCGGGGCGCCATCACCGAGACGCGGCCCGATCTTCAGCACCCGAGTGTAACCACCGGGGCGTTCCTTCATGCGCGGCATCAACCTCGTGAAGAGCCGCTCGGTGACCTCACGGTCTTCCACCACGGCGTCCACCGCCCGGCGGGCGGCCACGTTGTCGGTCTTGGCCGTCGTGATCACCTTCTCAACCCAGCGTCGCAGCTCCTTGCCCTTCGCCTCGGTCGTTTGGATCCGGCCGTGGTCCAGCAGGGACGTGACCAGGTTGCGGCTCATCGCTTTGCGATGCGCCGTGCTCCGCCCGAACTTGCGTCCCGCCTTCTGGTGCCGCACGGACTGTTCTGCTCCTAGACCAGGACCTTGGTCAGCTCGTCCGGCGTCAGAAAGCCGCGCTGCACCAGTTTTTCCTTGATCTCGTCGAGCGATTTGCGACCGAAGTTGCGAAGGCTCAACAGGTCCTCCTCGCGCAGGGCCACCAGTTGACCGACCTTGGTGATCTCATTCGCCTTCAGGCAGTTGAGCGCGCGCACCGAGAGATCGAGATCCTCGATCGGCACGTCGGCAAGTCGCGAGGAGAGATCGTTGCCTTTCTGCTGCGGCACGTCGGCGTCCTTGATCCGCTCCGTGAAACGGGTGAAGAGGCTCAGGTGCGAGGTGAACTGTTTGGCGGCCTCGCTGATCGCCTGGTCGGGCTGGATGGTGCCGTCGGTCCAGACCTCGAGGATCAGCTTGTCCCAATCCGTTTCCTGACCGACCCGGGTCTTCTCGATCAGGAAGTTCGCCTTCACGACCGGACTGAAGATGGCGTCGATCGGGATCACGCCGATCGGCTGACCTTCCTTCTTGTTCCGCTCGGCGGGCACGTAGCCCTTGCCACGCTCGACGGTCAGCTCCATGCGAAGCCGGCCCTTGTTGCTGTCGAGCGTGCAGATGTAGAGGTCGGGATTCACGATTTCGACATCACTCGGCGCCTGGATATCGCCGGCCTTGACCTCGCGCGGACCGGTGACGTCCAGGGTCAGACGCACGGGATCGTCCGAGTACGAGATCAGGTTCAGGCCCTTCAAGTTCAGGATGATCTCGGTCACGTCTTCCTTGACGTACGGAATCGACGAAAACTCGTGGGCGACGCCCTCGATCGAGACCGAGGTGACGGCGGCGCCTTTCAGCGTGGAGAGCAGCACGCGCCGAAGCGCGTTGCCCAGCGTGGTGCCGAAGCCGGGCTCGAGCGGCTCGATCTCGAATTTTCCATACGCGGTCGAGTTCTCGATGCTTTTGACTTGGGGTTGGGCGGTGTCGATCATGGTGCTCCTTGTATGAATGAATTCATTAGCGCGAATAAAACTCGACGATCAGCTGCTCCTGGATGGTCTGGTCCATGTCGTCGCGTCCAGGTTGCGCGGTGACCTTCGCGGTCATGTTGTCTTTGTCGAGGCTGAGCCACGGCACGACAGGCCGCTGCTCGCCGGCGTCGAGCGCGTTCTTGATCCGGTCCTTCTCTTTACTTGACTGATTCACGGTGATGACGTCCCCGACACGAACCGCGTAGGACGGGACGTTGACGGTCTTCCCGTTGACGCTGATGGACTGGTGCGAGACGATCTGGCGCGCATCGCGCCGGGAGCTCGCGAAGCCAACGCGGTAGACGACGTTGTCCAGCCGCGTCTCCAGCAGGCGAAGCAGGTTGAGCCCGGTCACGCCGGCCATCTTCGCCGCCCGGTCGAAGTAGAGTCGGAACTGGCCTTCGAGCAGGAAGTAGATCCGGCGGGCGCGCTGCTTGGCCCGAAGCTGGATGCCGTAGTCGGACACCTTGCGGCGACGCACCTGGGTGTGCATGCCCGGCGGCATGGCGCGCCGGTCCAGGGTGCACTTCGTGAAGCACTTCTCCCCCTTGAGGAAGAGCTTCACGCCTTCGCGGCGGCAGTGGCGGCAGACCGGGCCTTCGTATCTCGCCATTAGACGCGACGCCTCTTGGGTGGCCGGCAGCCGTTGTGCGGGATCGGGGTCACGTCGGTGATCGCCGTGACTTCAAGACCGGCCGCCTGCAACGAGCGGATGGCGGCCTCCCGGCCGGCCCCGGGGCCCTTGACGAAGATCTCGATCTGCTTGAGGCCATGTTCCATGGCACGGCGCGCCGTCGCTTCCGCGGTCACCTGGGCGGCGAATGGGGTGCTCTTGCGCGAGCCCTTGAAGCCCTGGCTGCCGGCGCTGCCCCACGCGAGCACATTGCCCTGGGCATCGGTGAGCGAGACCACGGTGTTGTTGAAGGTCGACTGGATGTGCGCCTGGCCGACGATGACGTGCTTCTTCTCGCGGCGGCGGGTACGAACGACTTTCTTCTTGGGCATTAGCGGTGACTCCTTGGGCGGCTTAGGCGGTTCGCGGCTCGGGCGGCCGAGGCCAAGGAGACGACGAGCACCGGAGCGAGCGTACCGTCGTACGTGAGCGAGGCGCGCAGGAGTCGACGCCGGCAATCGGCTGATCCGAGCCGATGAAACGCCAAGCTGTCCCGAGGAGTTACCGCTATCACTTCTTCTCGGCCGCCTTCTTCCGCACGCCGACGGTCTTGCGCGGGCCGCGACGAGTCCGGGCGTTGGTGCGGGTGCGCTGGCCGCGAACCGGAAGGCCGCGCCGATGCCGCAGGCCACGGTACGTCCCGATCTCCATCAGCCGCTTGATGTTGAGCGCGATCTCCCGACGGAGTTCGCCCTCCACCTTCGCCTCCTTGTCGATGATTTCGCGGAGGCGGCCGACCTGCTCGTCGTTGAGGTTCTTGACCCGGATGTTCGGGTCAATATTGGCGATGGTCAGGACGCGCCGGGCTGTATGGGGGCCAACGCCAAAGATGTAGGTGAGCGCGATTTCGACGCGTTTCTCGCGGGGGATGTCAATACCGGCGATTCGTGCCATCTACCTTCCTATCCCTGCCTCTGGTTGTGCTTCGGCGTCACGCAGATGACCCGCACCTGGCCGCCGCGCTTGATGACCTTGCACTTCGGACATATTTTCTTGACCGACGAACGGACTTTCATGTTCTGTTTTCACTCTGCCTTTCTGACGATTCGACCACGCCCCGGATCGAGCGGTGACACCTCGACGCGGACGCGGTCACCCGGAATCACCCGCAGAAACCGAAGCCGCGCGGCCGGCGCCACGTGTGCCACGATCCTGTGGCCGGTCTCGAGCTCAACGCGGTAGAGCGCGTTGGGCATCGGCTCTACCACCCGTCCGACGACGATACCCGCCATCAGCAAATGCCCATGACAGGACCGCCGGACTTCCGGCGCACGAACGATAAGCATACCACAACTGCCAGCCCCCACCCTGGCCTCCCGCGGAGGGGGAGGGACGTCCGACCCGTCATGGACGGGCCTTCAGCCGGGCCGCCGGCCGTAGCGGCATGGTCAGGATCTCGGGCCCGTCAAGGGTGATCGCCACGGAATGTTCAAAGTAGGCGGACAGACGGTGATCGAGTGTGACCACCGTCCAGCCGTCGCCCAACAGGGCGACGTCCGGGCTGCCGGCGTTGACCATCGGCTCGATCGCCAGCACCATCCCGGGCTTGAGCAACGGTCCCCGGCCGGCAATGCCGAAATTGGGGACCTGCGGATCCTCGTGCATGTCCCGGCCGATGCCGTGTCCGACGAACTGCCGGACCACGGAGAAGCCGGCCGCCTCGACATGCTGCTGGACGGCGGCGCTGATGTCCCCGATCCGGTTGCCGACCCTGGCTTGCTCGATGCCGATGTCGAGGGACTCCCGCGTCACGTCCATCAACCGCTGGGCCTCGGCGGAGATCTTGCCGACGCCGACGGTAAGGCCGGCGTCTGCCCAGAAGCCACGGTGGATCAGGCCGGCGTCAAGGCTGAGCAGGTCGCCCTCCCGCAGCTTGCGGTTGGTGGGGATCCCGTGGACGACCTGATCGTTGACCGAGGTGCAGATCGCGTTCTGGTAGCCCTGGTAGCCGACGAAGCCGGGGATGCAGCCGCGCCCCCGGATGAAGCGGTCGGCCTCGCGGTCGAGCTCGGCCAGGGTGATGCCCGGCCGTGCCAGCGATTGGAGCTGCGCCAGGGCTTCGGCCAGAATGGCCCCCGCCTCCCGCATCAGCTCGATCTCAGCCTGCGACTTGTAGATGATCATCGGGAGCCCGCCCCTTTGCGCAGCGCGCCCAGCCGCCGGGTGATATCAGACCGCACCTCCGCGACCGACATCTGGCCATCGATGTTTTCCAGCTTGTGCTGGGCGCCGTAGTAGTCGATCAGCGGCGCGGTGTGCCTGAGGAAGACGTCGATGCGATGCGCCACGATCTCGGGGAGGTCGTCCGGCCGCTGGTAGAGCTCGCCGCCGTCGACACTGCAACGCGGCAGGTTGCGCGCCTGCTGCGGCGTGAACGTGTAGACCGCGTCGCAGGTCCGGCAGCTGTAGCGGTGCACGAGCCGGTCGAGCAACACCTGCCGGCTGACCCGCAGGTAGATGACGGCGTCCACCCGCCGCCCGAGCTGATCGAGCAGACCGTCCAGCGCCTCGGCCTGGGCGACCGTTCTCGGGAAGCCGTCGAGGATGAAGCCGCCCTTCGCGTCGCGCTCTTGGAGTCGCTCCTTGATGATGTCGATCATCAGCGCGTCTGGCACCAGCTCGCCGCGGTCCATGTAGCTCTTCACCTGGTCGCCGAGCACCGACCCGGCCCGCCGTTGCGCGCGGAGCATGTCGCCGGTCGCGATCGCCGGGATGTGGTAGGTCTCCATCAGGTGGGCGCTCTGCGTGCCTTTTCCCGCGCCGGGCGCGCCAAAAAGAATCAAGTTCATCTGGACAGCTCCCGACCTGGAGTCGCTACTTGATGAACCCCTTGTACTGACGCATGATCAGCTGCGTCTCGATCTGTTTCATGGTGTCGAGCGCGACACCGACGACGATCAGGATCGCGGTCCCGCCAAGGTACATGTTCTGGGTCGGGATCCGGGTCAGCGCCGTCGCCAGCAGTGGGATCAGCACCGTCACCCCGCCGAGGAAGAGGGCGCCGGCGAAGGTGATGCGCGTCATGGTGCGGTCAAGGTACTGCGCCGTCGCCACGCCGGGCCGAATGCCGGGGACGAAGGCGGCGTGCTTCTTCAGGTAATCGGCGGTGTCCACGGGGTCGAAGGTGACCGCCGTGTAAAAGTAGGTGAAGCCGAAGATCAGGATGAAGTAGACGAAGTTATAGAGGATGTCGGTGGGGATGTTGGGACCGGCCGGCACCCAGTAGGTCCGCAAGGCCCGGGAGATGTCGCCCCACGGCGAGGCGGCGGTGGCCAGGAAGTTCCCGATGATCACCGGAAAGAACATGATCGAGATCGCGAAGATGATGGGGATGACGCCGGCCTGGTTGACCCGCAAGGGCAGGTGGGAGCTGCGCCCCTGGTAGACCTTGCGGCCCACCACCCGCTGCGCCGATTGGATCGGGATCTTCCGCTGCGCCTGCTGGACCTCGATGATGAAGGCGGTGACCACGATGGCGAGCGCAGCAAAGAGCAGTAACGGCGCCAGGTTCTGAGAGGCGCCGCCGCCCGTCAGCAGGTTGTAGATGGTATTCGGGATCCGGCCGACGATGCCGGCGAAGATCACCAGCGAGATGCCGTTGCCGATCCCGTACTCGGTGATCAGTTCGCCGAACCACATCAGCATCACGGTACCGGCGGTCAGCGTGACCATGATCTCCACGATGCCGACCCCGTTGAGGTTGGTCAGGACGCCCTGCCGGCTGAAGACCAGGGTCAACCCCCACGCCTGCAGCAAGCCGAGCCCGACCGTCAGCCAGCGCGTCCAGCGCGTGATCTTCCGCCGGCCGAACTCGCCTTCCTTGCTGAGCTCCTTCATCCGGGTGGAGACGACCGTCATCAGCTGCATGATGATCGAGGCGTTGATGTAGGGGTTGACTCCCATGGCGATGATGGAGAAGCTCGATAACCCGCCGCCCGAGAAGAGGTCGAGCAGCCCGAGGAAGGTGTTCGAGTTGAACAGCTTGTCGAGCGCGGCCTTGTCCGCGCCGGGCACGGCGATGTGTGCAAGGATGCGGAACACGAGGAAGAGCCCGAGCGTGAAGAGGATCTTGCGGCGCAGCTCGGGGATGCGGAGCGCGTTGCCGATCGCTTCTAACATGGCCTAGACCTTCTTTTTACCCTTTTCCGCCTTCGGGGAATCTGCCGAGCTCGACGCCTTTTTGGCCGGCTGCGCTTTCGCCTTCGGGGCCGGCTGACCTTTCTCGCCGGCGCTCTTCTGCTTCGCCTTCTTGGAGGCCTTGGCGGGCGCGGCGGCTTCGGCTACCGACTCGGCCGCCTCCGTCGTGTCGGGTTTCTCGGCTTTCTCGGCCGGCGCCGGCACGGCCAGCTTCGGCTGGTTCTTGGCCCGCTTCGTCTTCGGCCGGATCGGCGGCGGCACCTCGATCACGGCGGCCGTCCCGCCGGCGGCCTCGATCTTGCGCCGGGCCTCCGCCGAGAACCGGTGGGCATGGATCGTCAGCTTCCGGTTGAGGTCGCCGGCGCCCAGGACCTTGATCCCCGCTCCGACGTCTTTGACGATGCCGGCTTCCAGGAGGGACTCCGGCCGGATCTCGGCACCGTCTTCGAAGCGGTTCAGCCGGGTGAGGTTGAGCACCGCGAAGCGCTTCCTCCAGCGATTGTGAAAGCCGCGAAGCTTCGGGATGCGCATCGTGAGCCGGGTCTGGCCGCCTTCGAAGGTCTTCGGCAGATTCACCGACGTGCGGGCGCCCTGCCCTTTCTGGCCGCGAGTCGATGTCTTGCCGTGACCGGAGCCGGGGCCGCGGCCGACCCGCTTCCGCGGGTGGTGCGACCCGGGCGACGGCTGGATCTCGTGGAGTTTCATCAGGACTCCTCGACCTTGACCAGGTGGCGGACTTTATGGACCATGCCGCGAAGCTGCGGGCTGTCCTCGTGCTCGACTACCTGGTGGAGACGGCGCAGGCCGAGCGCCTGTACCGTCCGCTCCTGGTCCGGCTTCTGGCCAATGACGCTGCGGACGTAGGTGATCTTCAAGCGCGCCATGCTCAGCCGACTGGCTCCGGTTCAGGCTCGGGCGCTTCCGCCGCCGGCTTGTCCGCCGGCTTCGACCCGCGGCGGCTCAGGCGCGCCAGCTCGTCGGCCGGTTTCCCTCGGGCCTGCGCGACCGAGTCCGCCGTCTGCAGCGCCTGCAGCGCGGCGATCGTCGCGCGGACGGTGTTGACCGGGTTGTTCGTCCCGAGCGACTTCGTGATCATGTCCTTGACGCCCGACAGCTCGACCACGGCGCGCATCGCACCGCCCGAGCGGATGCCGGTTCCGGGCGCCGCCGGCTTGAGGAGCACCTTGGCCGCGCCTTTTTTGAGACGGATCTCATGGGGGATGGTGGTCCCGACCATGGGCACGGTGATGAGATGCTTCTTGGCCGACTCGACCGCCTTGCGGATCGCCTCGGGAACCTCGCCCGCCTTCCCGAGCCCTGCACCGACGCGGCCGTTCTGGTCGCCGACCACCACCAGGGCACTGAACGAGAAGCGGCGGCCGCCCTTGACGACCTTCGCCACGCGGTTCAGGTGAACGACCTTTTCCGTGAACTCCGAACGCTGGTCTCTTCCGTACTGGTAACTCATTCGCTTCCTTTTAGAACTTCAATCCGGCGCCGCGCGCGGCCTCGGCCAGTGCCTTGACTCGACCGTGGTAGGGGAAGCCGCCGCGATCGAAGACGACGGTCTCGATGCCCGCTTGCCGGGCGCGCTGCGCAATCGACTTCCCCACCGCCGCCGCCCCCTCCGCTCCCGACGACGACTTGAGCGACGTGCGGAGGTCCTGGTCCGTCGTGGAGGCGGCCACCAGCGTCCGGCCCGAGGCATCATCGATCACCTGGGCGTAGACGTGGTGGAGGCTACGGAAAATGGCCAGCCGGGGCCGCGTGGGGCCACCCTCGAGGTGGGTCCGCAGCCGGACATGCCGGCGGATCCGCGTGGCGCGGCGGTCTGGTGGCTTGTGCATTACTTGGTCGCTCCCGTGGCGGTCTTCCCGGTCTTGCCGGCCTTCCGACGGATGCGTTCGCCGCGATACAGGATGCCCTTGCCCTTGTAGGGTTCCGGCGGCCGGATCTTCCGCACCTCGGCCGCCACCTGGCCTACCTCTTCCTTGCTGGCGCCCTTGATGTTGATCCGAGTCGGCTCTGGGACGTCGATCGTGATGCCTTTCGGCACCGGGTAACGGATCGGGTGCGAGTAGCCGACATTGAGCACCAGCGCCTCGCCCTGACGGGTGGCGCGATAACCGACGCCCACCAGCTCGAGCTGCTTCTCGTAGCCCTTGCTGACCCCTTCGATCATGTTCCAGACCAGCGTCCGGGTGAGTCCGTGCAGCGAGCGATGGAGCTTCGATTCGCTCGGCCGCTCGACGACAACCGTGTCGTTGCGGACCGAGACCTTCATCTCCGGATTCAGCTGCCGGGTGAGCTCGGATTTGCCGCCCTTCACTGAGACGGTATGGTCCTGCACACTGACCGTCACACCGCTCGGGATTTTGACCGGCAGCTTGCCAATCCTACTCATGGGTCACCAAACGTAGCACACGACCTCGCCACCGAGGCCCGCCCTGGTTGCTTTCTGACCGGACATCACGCCGTGCGACGTCGACAGGATCACGATCCCGAGGCCACCGAGAACTCGCGGGATCTCGGTCTTGCGCGCGTACACGCGCAGCCCTGGCTTGCTGATGCGGCGCAGCCCGGCCAGCGACTTGCCGCGCGGGGTTTTCGGCTTGAACAGGATGTCGAGCTTCTGCCCCTGCTCGCCGGCGGCGACGTCATAGGAGGCGATGTAGCCCTCCTCCTTGAGGACGCGGGCGATCTCGACACCCACGCGTGAGGCGGGTAACGCCACACGCGGATGCCCTGCGGTATTCGCGTTACGGATCCGGGTCAGCATATCGGCGATGCTATCGGTGCTCATCAGTCCCTTGACTCCCTCCTCACCACGACGACTTCTTCACACCCGGGACCTGTCCCTGCGATGACAGCGTGCGGAAACAGATGCGGCAGATGCCGAACTTGCGCATGTACGCGCGCGGCCGTCCGCAGAGATTGCAGCGGTTGTGCTGCGAGACGGCATGCTTGTGTTTGCGCAGTCCGCGATTGACCGTCGATTTCTTAGCCACTCAGTCTCACCCTCCCTTCCTGAACGGGAACCCGAGCTCCGTCAACAGCGCGCGCGCTTCGTCATCGGTGCGGGCGGTGGTGACGAAGGTGATCTCGAGGCCTCGCAATTTATCGATCTTGTCGTACTCGATCTCGGGAAAGATGAGCTGCTCGCGCAATCCGAGCGTGTAGTTGCCGTGGCCATCGAACCCGGTCGGCGAGAGGCCGCGGAAGTCGCGGATCCGTGGCAGCCCAACGGAGATGAGCTTGTCGACGAACTGGTACATCCGGGCGCCGCGCAGCGTCACCTTCACCCCGATCGGGAGGCCGGCGCGTAGCTTGAAGTTGGCGATCGCTTTGCGCGATTTCAGCACGACCGGCTGCTGGCCGGTGACCTTCTTCAGGTCGGCGACCGCCGCGTCCAGCGCCTTGGGGTTCTGGATCGACTCGCCGATCCCGATGTTCGCTACCACCTTGACCAGGCGCGGCACCTGCAGCGCGTTGGTGTAGGCGAAGCGCTGGATCAGCGCCGGGACGATCTTGTCCTGGTAGCGCTGCTTAAGCCGGAGCTCCGTCCGAGGCGGGCTGGCGGCGACGCTCATACCTTGTTCCTCACCCGTTCGTAGATCTCGCCGCAGTTCACGCAGATGATCACCTTCTGCCCGTTCGGCAGGACGGTCTTGCGGATGCGGGTCGGCTTGTCGCACTTGTTGCAGACGAGCATCACGTTCGAGTAGTCGAGCGGCGACTCGAAGTCGACGATGCCGCCCTGGATCACCTTGGTGCCGCCCTTCTGCTGGTTCGCTCGCTGATGGCGCTTCAACACATTGACGCCCTTGACCACGATCTTGCCCGACTGGGGCACGGTGCGGACGACGACGCCACGCTTGCCACGGTCCTTGCCGGACATGACCTGCACGGTGTCGTCGCGATGAATGTCGAGATGAAGCCGGCTCATGACCTTACAAAACCTCCGGGGCCAACGAAACGATTTTCATGAAGTTCTTGTCGCGAAGCTCGCGCGCCACCGGTCCGAAGATCCTGGTGCCACGCGGGTTGTTTTGCGGGCCAAGGATGACGGCGGCGTTCTCGTCGAAACGGATCGTCGATCCGTCCGTCCGGCGGAATTCGCGCGAGACACGGACGACGACGGCCTTGACGACCTCGCTCTTCTTCACCTGGCCGCCCGGCGTCGCCACCGTCACGGCGGCCGTGATGACGTCGCCGATGGAGGCGTACTTCCGGTAGTGGCCACCCATGACCCGGATCAACAGGATCTCGCGCGCTCCCGTATTGTCCGCCACCTTCAACCGCGACTCTTGCTGGACCATGGCGATCAGGGGCGCTCCTCCGGCGCGCGACGACGGTTCGCGGGTCGGGCGGCCGAGGCCGAGGAGACGACGAGCACCGAAGCGAGCGTACCGTCGTACGTGAGCGAGGAGCGCAGGAATCGACAACGGCATTCGGCCGATCCGAGCCGATGAAACGTCAAGCGGGTCCGGGGGTGCGTCGCTGTCACTATTTTGCCTTCTCCACGATGGCCACCACGCGCCAGCGCTTGTCGTGCGACAGCGGCCGGGTCTCCACGATCCGGACCTGGTCGCCGACTTTGCACTGGTTCTGCTCGTCGTGCGCCTTGAACCTGGTCGACTGCCGAATGTGCTTCTTGTACTTGCGGTGCTCCTTGAGGGTCTGCACCCGGACGACGACCGTCTTGTCCATCTTGTCGCTGATGACGGTGCCGGTCCGGGTTTTGCGCATCGCCCGGTCCGTCATTGCCGGTTGGTCCGTCATGTGGTCTCCTCAGTGGCGGCCGCGCGGCGGCGGCGCGGCCTGGGGGCCGCCGGCTCCGGCGCCGTCACGGGCTCGCCGTTGCGCTCCTTCAGGAAAATCTCGGTCAGGATCTGGGCCAGGTCATGGCGCACGTGCCGGATCTGGCGATGGTTCTGCAGCTGGCCGGTGGCCATCTGGAAGCGCAGGTTGAAGAGCTCCTGACGCGAGTCCTTGAGCTTCTTCTGCAGGTCGGGCATCGACAGCCCCTGGAGGTCTTTCATCTTCATTTCTTGCCACCTGCTTTCGCTGAGTCACGCCCGGCTGGTCCCTTGGCCGCGGCGGCCTTCGGCGCTGCCGCCGCCCTTGGCGCGGCACCAGGCGCGGCCTTCACGGACGGCGCGGCACCGGGGGCGGCCTTGGGGCCTCTCGCCGGAGCCGCGGGCAGAGCGGCGGCGGTTGGGCCAGCCAGGGCGCCGGCGATCCCCTCAACCCCCTCACCCGGTTTCAGCTCGGCCGGGCCCTTGATCTTCACGTCGGCGGCTGCCTTGACCCCCGACTTGATCCCGAGCGTCCGCGTCTTCATCGGCAGTTTGTAGGCCGCCAGCTGAAACGCGCGCTTGGCCATCTCCGGCGTGACGCCGCCCATCTCGAAGAGGACGCGCCCGGGCTTGATCACGACCACCCAACCTTCCGGCGCGCCCTTGCCGCTGCCCATCCGGGTCTCGGCCGGCTTCTTGGTCACCGACTTGTCGGGAAAGACGCGAATGAAGACCTTGCCGCCGCGACGCACAAAGCGCGTCATCACACGGCGGGCCGCCTCGATCTGCCGGTTGGTCATCCAGGCTGCTTCAGAAGCCTGCAGGCCGAACTCGCCAAACGCCAGGTCGTTGCCCTGGGTGGCCACGCCGGTCCGGCGGCCCCGGTGGAGCTTGCGATATTTGACGCGGGCGGGCAGCAACATCTCTCTATTCCTTCTTCTTTGCGGTGCGGGTGCGCGGCGTCTTGAGGGCGTCGGCTTTTTCGGTGGTGGTGGCCCGGGCGCGGGTGGTCCGCTTGGGTGCGGGCTTCTCGCCGCCATCGGCCGTGCTGGCGGCCTTGGTGGTCCGGGTGGCGCGCTTCGGCCTGGCGGCCGGCGGTACGACGGTCGCGGCAGGTGCAGCAGCCGGGACGGCCTGCTGGGTCGCCGCCGGCACCGGCGCAGCGGCCAGGACCAGCTCGGCCAGCGGCGCGGGCGCTTCGCCGATCGCGGCGGCCACCGGGATGCCCGCATCGGCCGGCTCTTCGACGGCGGCCGTCGGCTTTGGCGGCGCCTCCGTCGGGAAGTTGCCGGTGTAGACCCAGGCCGAAACACCGATCCGTCCGAAGGTCGTCTTGGCTTCGGTCTGGCCGAAGTCGATGTCGGCCTTCAGCGTGTGAAGCGGGACGCGACCCTCGCGGTTCCACTCGACGCGGGCCATTTCCGAACCGCCCAGGCGGCCCTTGACCCGGATCTTCACGCCCTGCGCGCCGGCGCGCATCGTCTTCATCAACGACTGTTTGATCGCCCGGCGGAAAGCGATGCGCTTCTCGAGCTGGGCAGCCACGTTCTCCGCCACCAGCTGAGCGCTGAGCTCCGGCTTCTTGATCTCCTGGATCGTCACCCGGACCCGCTTGCCGGTGATCTTCTCCAGCTCGTCACGAAGCTGATCGACGCTGGTCCCACCCTTCCCGATGACGATGCCGGGCTTGGCGGTGTGCAGCGTGATGGTCAGCGCCGAAGACGAGCGTTCGGTCTCGATGCGGGCCAGGCCGGCGTTCTTGAGGCGCGCCATGAGCATCCGGCGCAGCCGGACATCCTCCAGCAGGAGCGGCTTGAACTCCTTGTCCGGAGCGAACCACTTGGCCTCCCAGTTGCGGTAGACGCCCAGCCGGAACCCGTTCGGGTGAACTTTATGCCCCATCTACTTTGTTTTCTTCTCCTTGGTGTCCTTCCTCGGTTCGTCCTTCTTCTTGCTCTCGCTCTTCTTCGTCTCAGCTTTCGCCTTCGGCGGCCGCGTCTTTGAGGTTTCGGTTCTTGCCTTCTTCGGCCTAGCCGGCGCTTCCCGCTCGTCCGACTCGGTCGTGGCCGGTTCGGTGCCGACAGCGGCCCGCGCGGCGGCGGCCGTGGCCGGGGTCGGCGCGGGCCGGGCCGCCGGCTGGGGCGCCCGCGGCAAGGCGGCGGTGCGGCGCTTGACCGCGCCCGGCCGGTCTTCGACGATGGCGGTGATGTGGCTCGTCCGCTTGAAGATGCTGAAGAGCCGGCCCATGGCGCGTGGCTGGCCACGCTTCAACATCGGCCCCGGCTCGACCCGGATCTCCTTGATCACCAGGTCATCTTTGACGAGGTTGAAGTTGTTCTCGGCGTTCGCTTGCGCCGAACGGATCACCTTGGCGACGTCGCGGGCGGCCGCCCGTGGCATGAACTGGCAGGCCACCAGCGCCTCGCTCACGGGCAGGTTGCGCAGCGTCTGCGCGACGAGCCGCACTTTGCGAGGTGATGTCCTGACCCACTTGGCCTTGGCTTGCACGTCCATGATTACTTGAGGGTGGTCGATTTCTCCGTGTGATGTCCGTGGGCGCGGAAGCGGCGGGTCGGCGCAAACTCGCCCAGCAGGTGCCCCACCATGTTCTCGGTGATGAAGATCGGCACGTGCTTCTTCCCGTCGTGAATCGCGAGCGTATGCCCTACCATTTCGGGGAAGACGCTCGAGTCCCGCGACCAGGTCTTGATCACCTTCTTTTCCTTCAGCTGATTCATCGCCACAACTTTCTTCATCAGCGACGGATGAACGAACGGTCCTTTCTTGGTTGAACGTGACATGTGTTAGCCCTTACTCTTCCGCTTGGGTGGTCTGCGCCGAACGATCATGTTCTTGGTCTTCTTGTTGCGCCGGGTCCGATAGCCGAGCGTTGGTTTGCCCCAGGGTGTTTGCGGATGGCCGCCGGCGCCGGAGCGCCCCTCCCCACCGCCGTGCGGATGGTCGAAGGGGTTCATCGCCATGCCGCGGACGGACGGACGCTTGCCGCGCCAGCGGCTCTTGCCGGCTTTGCCGACGTTCTCATTCTCGTGCTCGACATTGCCGATCTGGCCGATGGTGGCGTAGCACACGACGGCGACCCGCCGGACTTCGCCGGACGGCATCCGGATCTGGGCGTAATCACCCTCGCGCGCCAGCAGCTGCGCCGACATGCCGGCCGAGCGCACCACCTGGCCGCCCCGCCCGGGCTTGAGCTCGATGTTGTGCACCGTGCTGCCCAGTGGGATGCTGCCCAGCGGCAGCGCGTTCCCCGGTTTGATGTCCGCCGCCGGACCGCTCACGACCCGGTCGCCGACGGTGAGGCCGACGGGCGCCAGGATGTAGCGCTTCTCGCCATCGGCGTAGGTCAGCAAGGCGATCCGAGCGCTACGGTTCGGGTCGTATTCCACCGCCGTGACCGTCGCCGGGATGCCGGGCTTGTTGCGCTTGAAATCGATGATCCGGTACAACTTCCGGTGCCCGCCGCCCTGGTGACGAACGGTGATCTTGCCCTGCGCGTTGCGGCCGGCATCGGTCTTGAGCGAGACGAGCAGGCGCTTCTCCGCCTTCTTGCCGCGCGTGATGTCATCGAAGGTGCTGACCGACATGAAGCGGCGGCCGGGCGAGGTGGGTCGGTACTTCTTCAGCGGCATGGATCAGACACCCTGGAACATGCTTTCGATCTTCTGCCCCTCGGCGAGCGTGACCACGGCTTTCTTCCAGTTCGACTGGAAGCCGTGGGTGCGGCCGCGCCGGCGTTCCTTGCCGCGGACGTGCATGGTGTTGACGCTGACGACGTCGACCTTGAAGGCGTCTGCGACCGCCAGCGCGATCTCCATCTTGGTCGCGTTCGGATGGACGCGAAAGAGGTACTTGCCGGTTGCCATCGCGGCGTAGCTCTTCTCACTGATCAATGGGCGCTGCACCACCTGTACCGGGGCCCTCATGACAACCACTCCTCGATCTGGGTGAGCGCGGAGCGAGTGAAGACGATGGTATCGGCGGTCAGCACGTCGGTGGGATTCAGGTTGGTGGCCAGGATGGTCTTGACGCCGACCAGGTTGCGGGTGGACTTCTCCAGCATCAGGTCGTGCTCGGGGATCACGAACAGGGTCCGCGCGCCCGCGCCCAGCTGATCGAAGAGGACGGCGACCAGCCTGGTCTTTGGTGCCTCCAGCACGATCTCCTCGACCACCCGAACCGCGCCGGCCTGCGACTTGGCCGAGAGGGCGGCGCGCAGCGCCAGGCGGCGCTGCTTGCGCGGCATCTTCTGCTCGTAGGTGCGCGGGTGCGGACCGAAGACCACGCCGCCGTGCCGCCATTGCGGCGCGCGGGTGCTGCCCTGGCGGGCGCGGCCGGTGCCCTTCTGCTTCCATGGCTTCTTGCCACCGCCCGAGACCTCGCCGCGGGTCTTGGTCTCGTGCGTCCCCTGGCGGTCGTTAGCCTGCTGGCGGACGACGGCCTGGTGGAGGACCGCGGCGTTTAGCGGGACGTTGAAGACCGCCTCCGGGAGCTCCACCTGGCCGTTCTCCTTCCCCTCGCGGTCATAGACCGTGGCCGATGCTTTCTTGGTGTCCGCCATTATTTCTTCCCCTTCGGCTGGCGGGTCGAGTCGCGCACCAGGACCAGGCTGTTCTTGTGCCCGGGGACATCGCCGTTCACCAGCAGCAGGTTGCGGTCGAGATCCACCCGCACCACCTTCAGGTGCTTGGTCGTGCGCTGCGCATTGCCCAGCTGACCCGCCATGCGCATCCCCTTGTAGACGCGCGAGGGCGTCGAGGACGAGCCGATCGAGCCAGGCTGCTTGATGTTGTGCGAACCGTGCGTCACCGGGCCGCGGCCGAAGTGATGGCGCTTGTGCTGGCCGGAAAACCCCTTGCCTTTCGAGGTGCCGGTCACGTCGACCCACTCGCCGGCCGAAAAGAGGTCGGCCTTCAACGCCTGGCCGACGGCGTAGCTGGCGTCGGACTTGAGCCGGATCTCGCGCACGTGACGATGGGCGGCGACCCCGGCTTTCTTGAAGTGCCCGGCCGCCGGCTTGGTCAGCTTCTTTTCCTTCGCCTCGCCGAAGCCGAGCTGAACCGCACCGTACCCATCTTTCTGGAGGGCCCGAAGCGCGATCACCACGCAGGGTCCGGCCTCGAGCACGGTGACCGGCAGGAGCTCACCCTTTTCGGTGAACACCTGGGTCATCCCGAGCTTCTTGGCCAGCAAACCCTTGGTCGCCATGATTAGAGCTTGATCTCGATGTTGACGCCCGACGGCAGGTTGAGCCGCATCAGCGCATCCACGACTTTTGGGTTGGGGTCAAGGATGTCGATGATCCGCTTGTGGGTCCGCATCTCGAACTGCTCGCGCGAGTCCTTATCGATGAACGGGGACCGGATCACCGTCCACTTGTTGATCTCGGTGGGCAGCGGGATGGGTCCGGCCGTCGACGCGTTCGTTCGGCGGGCCGTGTCCACGATCTTGTCCGCGGCCTGATCGAGGACGCGGTGATCGTAGGCCTTCAGCCGGATGCGGATCTTCTGAGCCAACTTGTTACTTGATCACCTTGGTCGCCACCCCGGCCCCGACCGTGCGGCCACCTTCACGGATGGCGAAGCGCATCCCCTCCTCGACTGCGATCGGGGTGATGAGCTTGATCTTCATGTTGATGTTGTCGCCCGGCATCACCATCTCGGTGCCCTCGGGCAGCTCGACCTCGCCGGTCACGTCGGTGGTCCGGACATAGAACTGCGGGCGGTAGCCCTTGAAGAACGGGGTGTGACGGCCACCTTCGTCCTTGTTGAGGACGTAGACCGTCGAGTCGAACTCCGTATGCGGCTTGATCGAGCCGGGCTTGGCCAGCACCTGGCCGCGCTCGACCTCCTCGCGCTTGATGCCGCGCAGCAGGCAGCCGACGTTGTCGCCCGCCTGGCCGGAATCCAGCAGCTTGTGGAACATCTCGACGCCGGTCACGACTGTCTTGCGAGTGTCGTGGATGCCGACCATCTCGACCTCTTCGTTCACCTTGACCTGGCCGCGCTCGATCCGGCCGGTGACGACCGTGCCGCGACCTTCGATCGAGAAGACGTCCTCGATCGGCATCATGAACGGCTTGTCGAGGGCGCGCTCCGGCACCGGGATGTAACTGTCAACGGCGTCCATCAGCTTCATGATCGAGTCTTCCCACTGGGCATCGCCCTCGAGCGCCTTCAGCGCCGAAACCTTGACCACCGGGATGTCGTCCCCGGGGAACTCGTACTTCGACAGCAGCTCCCGGACCTCGAGCTCGACGAGCTCCAGGATCTCGGGGTCGTCGACGGCGTCGACCTTGTTCAGGGCAACGACGATCCGCGGCACGCCAACCTGGCGCGCCAGCAGGATGTGCTCCCGGGTCTGGGGCATCGGGCCGTCGGTCGCAGCCACCACCAGGATCGCGCCGTCCATCTGGGCGGCGCCGGTGATCATGTTCTTGATGTAGTCCGCGTGGCCGGGGCAGTCGACGTGCGCGTAGTGGCGCTTCGCGGTCTCGTACTCGACGTGCGCCGTCGCGATCGTGATGCCGCGAGCCTTCTCCTCGGGAGCGTTATCGATCGAATCGAAGGAGCGGAATTCAGCGAATCCCTTCTTTGACAGAACCTTCGTGATGGCCGCGGTCAGCGTGGTCTTGCCATGGTCGATATGACCGATGGTGCCCACATTCACGTGCGGCTTGGTGCGCTCGTACTTCTTCTTCGCCATTGTTACTCCTTCTTTACGTCCTCCTCAGGCTCTTGACTTCGCGACGATCTCGTCCGCGATTGACTTCGGGACTTCCTGGTAGTGATGAAATTCCATGCTGTAGACGGCACGACCCTGGGTCTTCGACCGCAGGTCGGTGGCGTAGCCGAACATGTTACCCAGCGGCACGTAGGCGCGCACCACCTGCATCGTGGCCCGGCCCTCCATCCCGAGGATCTGGCCGCGCCGCGAGGACAGGTCGCCGAGGATCTCGCCCATGAACTCCTCGGGCATGACGACCTCGACCTTCATGATCGGCTCGAGCAGCGTCGGCTGGCCCTTATGCATGCCGTCCTTGGCCGCCATCGAGCCGGCGATGGTGAAGGCCATCTCGTTGGAGTCGACCTCGTGGTAGGAGCCGTCGACCAGCGTCGCCTTGACGTCGACCACCGGGTAGCCGGCCAGCACGCCGCTGTTGAGCGCCTCGATGATGCCTTTCTCGACCGCGGAGTGGTATTCCTTCGGGATCGACCCGCCGACGACCTTGTCGACGAACTCGAAGCCCTTGCCCGCCCCATTCGGCTCGATGTCGATCTCGGCGTGGCCGTACTGGCCGCGACCGCCGGACTGCCGGATGAAGCGCCCGACACCGTGCGCCTTGCGCTTGATGGTCTCCCGGTAGGCGACCTGGGGCTTTCCGACGTTGGCGTCGACCGCGAACTCTCGCAGCATGCGGTCGACGATGATCTCGAGGTGCAGCTCGCCCATCCCAGAGATGATGGTCTGGGCGGTCTCCTCGTCGGTGCGCACCTTGAAGGTCGGGTCTTCCTCGGCGAGCTTGGCCAGCGCCTGACCCATCTTCTCCTGGTCGACCTTGGTGCGCGGCTCGCTCGCC
>Ga0207646_10000237_pt1 | contig 76020 bp, 74 predicted proteins | sample KBSK5502metaG_FD_184343 | JGI IMG/M metagenome (GOLD analysis project Ga0207646, IMG submission 184343) | Corn, switchgrass and miscanthus rhizosphere microbial communities from Kellogg Biological Station, Michigan, USA - KBS K5-50-2 metaG... | ecosystem: Host-associated > Plants > Roots >... | reverse complement strand
CGGAGCTCGGTCTGGATGGCGGCGAGAAGGTCTTCGGCATCGCTGTCGACATCGTCGAGGTCGCCATCACGCGTCACGCGGAACGGGTGGTGCGCGATCACGTCCATGCCCGGGAACAGCGCCTGCAAGTGAAGCGCGATGACGTCCTCGAGGGGCATGTATCGGCTGTCTTCAGACAGCGGGATGAAGCGAGGCAGCACCGGCGGCACCTTGACGCGCGCGAAGCGCTGCTGCCGCCGCTGCGGGTCCCGCACCGTCACGGCGAGGTTGAGCGACAGATGAGAGATATAAGGGAAGGGATGGCCTGGGTCCACCGCGAGCGGGGTCAAGACCGGGAAGATCTGCTGCCTGAAAACCGCATGCAGCTGGCTGAGTTCCTTCTTGCTCACCTCGTCGGCGCGCACGATCGTGATGCCCGCCTCGGCGAGCGCCGGAACGATGCCGGTGTTGTAGAGCCCGACCTGCCTCTCCACCAGGCCTTCGACCCGGCCGCGTATGGCCTTCAGCTGCTCCATCGGCGACATCCCATCGGGCGAGGAGACCGCCACCGCGGCCAGCACCTGCTCCTTCAGACCGGCGACCCGGACCTGGAAGAAGTCATCCAGGTTCTGGCTGAAAATGGCCAGGAACCGCACCCTCTCGAGCAGGGGCAAATGTGGGTCTTCGGCCATGGCTAGGACGCGCTCGTCGAAGGCGAGCCGGGAGAGTTCGCGGTTCAGGAATCGACGTGCGTCGGGGGCCGCCAGGGGACCTGTCAGGTCCGGTTCTGAATGCGCTCCAACCGCCACCCAGCAACTTTAGCTGTTGCAGCCGAAATCCTTCGTTAGAGCATGGTTAAGGGTCGGTGAAGTCCGGCGCACGCGGTTGAACCCGGCCCGAACTTCGAAATTCTCCCGTCCCGACCAACTCGGCTTAATCACTTATTGCCTGAGCCTTAACCGACTGCCGATAGCCTGGCTACGACACGGCTGAACCAAGGCGAGGCAGGAAATGAGGATGGAAGCGGTTCACGATCCAGACCAGTCGAGCATCAGCTGGGTGGCCAGGTTGGTGGGGTGCTGCAGCCGCTGAGCCTGCGGGCGGACAGGTTGGCGGGGATGGAGTTGTTTGCCGGCTTGACGTGGTCGGATCTCGAGTTCGCCGCCGACCTCCTGCACGAGGCCGACGTCGAAAGAGGCACCCGGATGACGGTGCAGGGACGGCCCGGCTCCCGCCTCTGGCTGATCACGCAAGGCGAGGCCCTGGTCTCGGCCAACGCACGCCCGCTGAGGGTGGCCGGCTACGGAGACGCGGTTGGCATCGCGCCGCTTCTGAATGGAGGCGGCTCACCCGAGACGACGATTGCTTTGAGCGCGATTCGCGCGCTGACGGCGGGCCAGGAGCAGTTTCACCACCTGGCCTCGCGGCCGTCGATTCGGGCGCGGCTGGTGGCCGCTTTGCCCCAGCGCCGCCGGCGCCGCGGGGGTGGCTAGCGAGCTCCCAGCCGGTCGAGCCAGGCGGCCGAGTTGGCCGGCAGGTTCAAAAGTCCGTCGCTGTGGCAAGCCAGGGGATCGCTGGCCAGGACGAGCGTTCCAGATGCGGGGATCGCCACCAGACGGCTCAGAAAGTTGCATACGACCGTCAACCGTTCGCGCTGAAATGCCAGTACTCCCTGGACCGCCGGCCTCCACTCAATCGTCGGCGGCAGCCAGGGCGATAGGCGTCGTCGATGCGCAAGCGCGCGTTCATAAAACTGGAGCATCGATGAAGCAGACGCCTGTTCAGCGTCGACGGCGCGCCGGTCCCACCCGGATGGCATCGGCAGCCATGGCGGCGCGTCGGAAAATCCCGCGTTGGTTTCGCCCTTCTTCCAGGGCAGCGGCACTCGGCTGCCGTCCCGCCCGGCCTGACGGCCATCGGTGTGGATGAAGAGCGGATCCTGGCGCTCCTCGGGAGGGAGGTCGACCTCTTCGAGCCCGAGCTCCTCGCCCTGGTAGAGGAACACCTGCCCCGGCAATCCGAGCAGGAGCAGCAGCGCGGCCCGGGCGCGGGCCTGCCCGACCGAGCCGCCGCCGAGTCGGGTCACGTGGCGGACGACGTCGTGGTTGGACAGCGTCCAGCTCGGGGCGACGCCAGGTCCTCTCAGTGCTTGCATGTCGACCTCGATCGACCGGCGCCACAAGTTCGCATCCCAGCGCGCCCGAATCAGGGCAAACGCCATGTTGAGCTGGTCGGGAAGGATGTAGCGCGACTGTCGCCGGGGTTCGAAGATCTCGCCGACCAGCACGCGGTCGGGCTGGTACTCGTTGAGGATCTGCCTCCACCTTCGATAAACCTCGTGCACCTGGGGCTGGTCGACGACCACGAATGCGTGGTCGGGGCGAACCATGCCGCTGATCGGGTCCTTCACCATCGGCACATCGGCGAGGTCCTTGCGCTTGAAGAGGGCGGACGCGACGTCGATGCGGTAGCCGTCGGCCCCGCGATCCAGCCAGAACCTGACGATGCGCTCGAACTCCGCGGGCACTTGGGGATTCCACCAATCGAGGTCGGGCTGCTCAGGTGCGAAAAGGTGCAGGTACCACTGCCCGCTCCGCTCGTCTTTCGTCCACGCCGGGCCGCCGAACGCCGACCGCCAGTTGTTCGGCGGCGAGCCATCGGGTTTGCCGTCCCTGAAGTAGTAGAGGTCGCGATGCGGATCGTCGGGTGCGCTGAGCGCCGCCTGAAACCACGGGTGCTGGTCGGAGGTGTGGTTGGGAACCAGGTCCACAAGCACCTTGAGCCTCAGGTCGTGGGCGCGGGCGACAAGCCGGTCGAAGTCGGCAAGCGTCCCGTATTCCGGGTTGACGTCGGTGTAATCGGCGACGTCGTAGCCGTGGTCCTTTTGCGGTGACGGATAGAAGGGCGTCAGCCACAAAGCGTCGGCGCCCAGCCTTTTCACGTGGTCGAGCCGAGACGTGATGCCGGGCAGGTCGCCGATGCCGTCGTCGTTGGAGTCGGCGAAGCTGCGGACATAGATCTCGTAGAAGGCGGCGCCGCGCCACCAGGGTCGCGTCATCGGGGCGCGACCATCATCGCAACTACCCGTCAGCCCAGGGCGGCGACCACGTTGGAAAAGACGTTGGCGATCTGGTTCCCCATGGTCAAGAGAATGACGATGACCACGATCGAGACGAGAACGAGGATCAAGGCGTATTCGACCATTCCCTGTCCGTGCTGCCCCCGCCCATTTTTCAGCATCTGTTCAGAAGGATAGCGATCGCTCTATAAGAACGGGTCGCGTAAAGCCAATTAGTCAGCCTGCATTAACCTCCAGCCAATCATTCAGGGGTTGGGCGTCGCAAAACAGAACAGCTACGCGGCGGCCAACCCGCTGTCATATGCCGCAGCGTGGTCAAAGGCGTTGCGATCAGGCCGCGCTCTGCCTGGTCGCGATCGTCATCGGCGCTCGAGCTTTCGGGCGCGCGGTGGCATGACGGCGCGATTGTTCGCCTGAGCAGACAAGAAAGGCTCGACTCGTTTCGTTCTCCGTACTGGATGAAAAGCGCCCGGTTTGCGGCTTCGGCGGCTGTCATCTTGGTCACGGCCACGCTTTCAGCGAACCAATCCCGCCCGGCTCTGGCCGCCAATGTGCCGGGCACAAGCTGCTCCGTGTTTCCTGCCGGCAACATCTGGAACACAGACATCTCCGGCCTGCCAGTGCACTCCCAAAGCGCCGCATGGCTGGCGTCGACCGGGGCGACGACGGGCCGCCTACTCCATCCAGACTTCGGCGGGCCTCCATATGGCATCCCGTTCAACGTCGTTGATAACACCCACGCGACAACCAGCTTCACCTTCCAATACGCGAGCGAGAGCGATCCGGGTCCCTATCCGTACGGAAGCGATCTGCTGATCGAGCAGGGCAGCGATGCCCATCTGCTCACCGTCAACAAGAGCACCTGCAAGCTGTACGAAACCTTTGCGACCAACTACGCCGGTCCAAGCACGGCCGGCTCTGGAGCCGTCTTCGACCTTGGCTCCAACCTGCTGCGGCCGGCCAACTGGACCTCGGCTGACGCGGCGGGCCTGCCGATCTTCCCAGGTCTCGTTCGGCTCGACGAGGTGCAGGCCGGGTTGATCGCACACGCCATCCGCTTCACAGTCCAACAAAGCGACAAGAGCTATCTGTGGCCGGCGCGTCACCAGGCAGGTTCGGCAAACGACCCGAACCTGCCGCCGATGGGCGCCCGCTTCCGACTGAAACCGAGTTACGACATCTCGGCCTTCGGACACGAGGCCCAGGTTGTCCTGACGGCCTTCAAGCATTACGGACTCATCGTTGCGGACAACGGATCGAACTGGTATTTCACCGGCACTGAGGATGCCGGCTGGAACTCTGGCCCGTATCCGCAGATGATCGCCGACCTCAAGCAGGTGCCCGCCGGCGCCTTCGAGGCGGTCGACGAATCCGCTCTCATGATCGATCCCAACTCGGCGGTCGCCGGCACTGTGCCGGCCGCGCCGACCGCTCCAAGTGCAACACCAGGGAGCGGAGGCGCTCAGGTCTCGTGGACCGCGCCGTCCAATGGCGGACAGCCAATTCAGAATTACACGGTCAACGGTTCGCCTTCAGGTTCGGCCCTGGTGAGCGGGAGCGCAACTACCGCGGTCGTCTACGGACTGACCAATGGCGTGTCCTATACGTTCACCGTTACCGCCAGCAATGTGATCGGCGCCGGCGTGGCTTCACCGCCTTCGAATCCCGTGGTCCCAGATGCCCGATTGGTCGCACAGAATCAGGCGCCCCCCGCCTCGAGCCGGAGTGCAGTCTCGCAGTCAACCGCTGGGACGGGAGGAAGTCGCATAGCCGTGGCGCCTCCCGTCGCACCTCCCGCCGCGTCTGGCGCGCCCACCGGCGGTCCGCCGCCGCCAGCCGCGCTGTCGCCTCAGTGGATCTGGCCCTTGGATCGTCCGAGGCTGTTCATCCGGTTGTGAGCGAGCACAACTTGCGCGCTAATCGAACGCCCCAAGATAGTCGCGCTCCGCGGCCCACATCTCTTCGAAGAGCCTGTCGATCTCGTCGAGCGAGCAGACGGCGGCGGTAAGCGGATCGATCATCAGCGCGTACCTGGCTTTCTGCCGGTCGCGTTCGACAAGCGCATCCACGACGAGCTCGTGCACCGCCATGTGCGCCCGGTTCAACGCCGCGAGCTGCTCCGGCAGGCTGCCGAAACGCACCGGCTGCATGCCTTCCGGACTGACGCGACATTCGACCTCGACGCAGCCACCAGTCGGTAGGTTCTCGATGGCGCCGTCATTGATCACGTTGCCGTGGATGCTGGTGGCACGGCCGCACTCGATGGCTTCGATGATCCATGAGGCGTATTCGTGGCGTGTAGCCTTCGGTATCTCCGCCTCGCCGCTGAGCATCGCGTGGATGCGCTCGTCGTTTTCGCGCCGCCAGCGCGGCCAGTTGTTGGCGTAGAAGCCGCTCTCGCCAAGGTATCCGGGGCGGGTGTATTTCACGATCAGGTCGGGACGCTTGCGGAAGTACGGGACGTACTCCGAGAAGTGGCCGCTCGATTCGGTCACGAAGGCGCCGAGATGGAGCATGACCTCGAAGCGGACCGGATCCTGTTCGTATATCTCAGGGTCTGAGGCTCGGCTTCGCAGCTTTGGGTAGAGGTCTTCTCCGTCGTGCGCGAGCTCGGTGAACCACGCGTTGTGGTTGATGCCCGCGCATTTCCAGTCGAGCTCTTCGTAGGGAACCTGCAAGTAGTTCGCCAACAGCCTCGACGTGCCCTGGACGCTGTGGCACAGCCCGACGACCTGCAGGTCGGTAGAGCGTGCCGCGGCCAGCGTCAGGATCGACATCGGGTTGGTGTAGTTGAGGACGATGGCCCGAGGCGCCATCCGCGTGACGTCGGCGACGATCTCGAGCCAGGCCGGCCCCGTGCGCAGCGCCTTGAAGATGCCGCCCGGGCCGATGGTGTCGCCGATGCACTGGTCGACCCCGTACTTGAGAGGGATGTCGTAGTCGGCGCGGACATTCTGCAGCCCGGCGACCTCGATGGAGTTGATCACGTAATCGGTGTTGTGGAGCACCTCGCTCCGGTCGATCGATGCCGTGACGGTCCAGCGCTTGCCCGAAATATCGACAAGCCGTTCGGCGATCTGACGAGCGAGGTCCAGTCGCTCGGCGTCGATGTCGACCAGCGCGATCTCGCCCGCATCTAGGCCCTCGATGGCCAGGATGTCGGTGATGATTTGGCGCGCGAACACCGCGCTGCCGGCCCCGATCATCGTTACCTTGGGCATCGAGTGCGAATTCTAGTCGCGGCCGTTGAAGTAGCCGGTCGCCCTGGTCCACGTCTGCTGCGCGACGAGGCGCCCGCGCTGCGCTATCTCCGTCCTAGTCCTCGGACGACGGCATGACATGGAAATTTGTGCGGTTACCGTCGACGCCCGGCGCCGGCGCCTCCCGATTCCAGTAATCGACAAAGCCCTTCGTCGCAGTGATTCCCTCGAAGACCGCGGCCGGCGTCCCCACCAGGTCGCAGCTGATCGTCAGCAAACCGCGGCTCCCATCCGAGTACCTGATCCTCAGGACCGCGAGGCCGGCGCTCTCTTGGGTACGCACGCCGATGTTGTCGTTCGGAAGGGGCGGTGTGCCTGGCGCCGGCGTCCAGCTGACGAGACCAGTCGTTACGTAACTACCCGTTCCGGTTTGGGTGCCAGCGGGGTTGAACGTCCACCATGTTCCACCGCCACTTGCCCCGCCATCGTCGCCTAGCTGAAAAGTCCCGGAGCCGGTCATAGTGATCTTGGAGTTGCCGGCAGCCAGAGCTGAGGCATGCCCTCCGGCGGACAGCGTGCCGGTCGCGAAGTTGACGCTGATGATGTCCCATCTGACCGTGGTGCCATCAGCAAAAACCGTGGTCGGGATTCCCAGCGCTCCCAGGACCCCGGCTGCGCCTGCTCCTTTCAAAACCTGGCGGCGGCTGAGCACAAGATCTTTCATGGCGTCACTCCCGCATAAAACCGGCGTGCATCGATCGCTTGGTGCCCTCAGAAGTCCAGCTTTACGACCGATAAATCACGTGAATTCATACCCCCGGACGGGACACTCGGTCAAGGGACACCGTTCCGACTGATCTGGTCAGGGCGCGATCGTGAGGATGCTGATGAGCCCATTCCGAAACGTGAAACGGTAGCGAAGGTCTGCGGTTCGTCCTGGAAAGTTTCCGGTCACCCTCACCCTGGCGACATAGCGATCGCCAGCGACTCGCTGCCCGCCGCGCAGCTTGACTGGGTGGCGGTATTTGGTCTCCCGGCCCTCCCACCAGCGGCGGATCTCCGCACGTCCCCGCCAGGTATGCCCCTCATCGGTGACCGTTGCCTGATCGGTGAAACAGGCGACGATTGCGTCGGCGTCGCGCGCTTCGGCCGCCCGCATGTAGGCGGCCACACCTGTGGGGAGGTTGAGTCGCGCCCGATCGAGGTCGACGTTGTCTCCGCGCATCGGGATGCCTTCGCCGAGGAGGAGCTCGCGCTGGCGCTGTCCTTTGGGGATGCTCCCGTCGGCGCGAATGACCCGCTGCCAGGGCAGAACCTCATGAGTTGTTGCCAACACCCGCCCGACGAGGCGAGGCGCTTCCGGGTCGATCTCGCCATAGGTTCGGACGGACCCTTCCGGAATCGCTCGAATCCGCGCGAGGATGCCGGCGATGCGCGATTCGTGACTCGACTCAGCTGCCATACCGCTTGTGCTGGTTGAGGCTGAACCAGTTCCCGGAATCGTCGCGAAACAGGGCCTCGATGCCGTAGGGCCGCTCGGCCGGCTCCTGCAGGAAGGTAACGCCCTTGCCCTTCAGCTCCTCGTAGGCGGTCCGGATGTCGTCGGTCTCGACGACGCCGGCGCCCATCACGCCCTTGGCGACCAGCCGGAGGAGGGCCTGGGCGTCCTCCTCGCTGAACATCGGCGGCTGAGGGCGGGCGAGGAGGATGTTGAGGTCGGGCTGGTCCTTCGGGCCGACGGTGAGCCAGCGAAACCCGTCCATCGTCGTGTCGCTGCGTACCTCGAAGCCGAGCTTCTCCGTGTAGAACGCCTTGGCGCGGTCCTGGTCTTCGACGAACACGTTCACGTGCGAGAGCTTCTTGATCATGGCCCCGACGCTACCGCGCGCCCGTCGTCGGTGCTTCTTCCGGATTGCTGACTTCTGGCGAGACCCGGCCGCGTCCACATGAGGACGAAGCAGCCCGGGATGGGCGGAGCGCCGGCAGAGGCATTCCGGTACTCGGTCGGTGACATGCCAACGAGGTCGCGGAAGCGCGAGCTGAAGGAGCCGACGCTCTCGAAGCCGACCAGGAAGCAGATCTCGGTGATGGTCAGGTTGGCCGCTCGCAGCAGGTCCTTGGCACGCTCGATCCGACGCCGGGTCAGATACGTCCTCGGAGTCTCGCCGTAGGCCTTCGTGAACGCCCGCGCGAAGTGGAATTTGGACAGGTGCGCCGCTTGCGCCATCGAGTCGAGGGTGAGGGGCTGGGCGAAGTCGCGATCGGTGAGGTCGCGCGCCCGCCGCAGCGCGATCAGGACCTCTGCATGGCTCAACGCCAGACGCTCTCCAGGGAGCTCCGTGGACTCATGATGGGCTGCTCGCCAAGGATAGCCACGAAAGCCGGGCACGAGGCACGTTGCCACGTGCCCGGAATCTATCAGGTGGCGTGTCTAGCTTCCTTCGACGACCTCGTGGATGCGGTTTGCGACCAGCCCGTGCGCCTCGCGGTGGACGCGCATGGCCGCGTCCGCGGTTGGAGCGTCGACGAGGCAGAACGCTTTATGGTCCTTCTCGTCGACCCAATACTTGAGGTACGTGACGCCGTATGCGTCCTGCTTGGCCTGGTCCGCTTTGTGGGCATTGGCAACGTCCACCGCGGTGGCACCATCCGGGAGCGCCTCGTGGATGTCAATGAAAAGAGGCAAGGTCACATCTCCTGTGTGTGAAGTGGGCTGCCGGCGACAACGGTTCGTGAGACGGCATCTGGACTCGCCTTGGAGAACCGCGAGATCTGAAGCTGCGGCGGGTGCTGTTCCTTGAGACGCAGCCTAGGGTCAGAAGTTCAGAGGCGCATCAACCGTTTGGTCGATTTATTACAAAGTTGGAGAGTCGAGCAGCTCGTGCTCAAAGGCAAAGAGCGTCGCGCCTGCCCGTGTGTTGACGCCGATCTTTCCGTACAGGTTGATGACGTGCGTGTGCACGGTGGCCTGGGAAACGTGGAGCTCCCGTGCGATCTGCTTGTTTGCAAGTCCACGTGTGATCGCCCTCAGCACGTCCACTTCACGATCGGTCAGTCCGGCCGGCCACGCCGAGCTCGGTCTCGCTTTCGTTCGAGGTTGACCGGCCGCCAAGAGCAGTGCCTCAACAGCTCGGCTGTCGAGGCGCCGAGCCGCGACCTCATCGTGCAATTGCCGCGTCACCACCTCGGGTGTGAGCGCCGGCCTCCAGGCCCGATCCTCTCTCATCGACTGATAGATTTCCGCCGCGGCGACTAGCCGCGCGGTGAACGGCAGAGCATTTGCGCGTAGACCGACGTGGTAGCCGGAGCCGTCGAGCCGCTCGTGGTGAAGGCCCGCGATGGTGGCGGACGCCCGGAGCGGGCGGGCGAGGCTCAGGATGCGCTGCGTGTGATATGGGTGCAGACGAACCCGCTCCCACTCGGATTGATTGAGCGGACCGCCCTTGATCCAAACACGATTGGGCACGCTCACCATGCCAAGGTCGTGGACCTGCGCCGCGCGCCGTACCGTGGCGGCGTCGTCTGCTCCCAACCCAGCATTCAAAGCGGCCGCCTCGGCGAGCTGCGCAACGTGTGTCGAGTGCCCTCGCGTGAAGGGCGAGGCCAAATCCACGAAATCCGCAAGCGCGCGGCTGATTTCGTCCACGTGGGATGGACCGACACGCCGATGGGGCTCCGGCTCGGCGTTCAACGCCTGATCCCACACAGAATCCAATGACAGCTTGGGCAAGAGATCGTGGCTGTTCTGCAGCCAGAGCCTCGCCAGGTCTGGGTCGAACTCCGTCCCGCTGCGCTGCCGTACGACCGCATCGGCGACCTCGACGCCTCCGGCCTGGTGATAGATCTGGGCCACATGGACCAGGTGCACGAGGCGTGAAGTCGCGGAAAGGCCTTCGGCACTCGGCAGCGACCTGAAGACCTTGCCGTCCCACCGTCCATACGCGTGGCCAAGCGCCTCCGTGACGCGAGGGCTCGCACCCAGCCTTTTGGACAGATGGGCGGCTGCCTCAGCGATGCTGGCCAGAGCCTCTGGCATGTCACGGCCGGCTGTCGCGAGGGCGGCCACGCCCTGCGCGACTCCGGACGCTCCCCACTGCCGTGCCAGCCTGGTGACGACGATACGCATAAGCTCCGGACGATCGGCGTAGTCGGCCTCCGACATCCAATGACGCACGCTGATGTCGTCGCCGCCGCCCAGCCGGCTCTGGGCCGCAACCGCGCCAGTGCATCCCATGTGGTAGAGGAGCGCGAGGTAATAGACGTCCGAGACGTCGGCCCCACTCCAGCCCGCCAGGCGAGCGAGCTCAACCGCGAGCAATGCATCCCGAAGCGCGCTTTCCGCAGGCACGTCGTGCGACAGATCGGTGGCGAGCGAAACTGCCGCGAGGAGCTCGGCCAGGCGCAGGCTGGTTTCAGACCTCGGCTTGTCGACTACGGAGTGACCGCCTCCAGCGATGCCGGTGATTCGGTCATTATCGAGCGCCGCGAGTCGTGGCACTGTCAACGGCGCACGACGCGAGACCCTCTTCCTCTCGCATGAAACCCGAACAAAGCAGGTCGATCTCGTAGATGCCGCCCGGCCCTGCCTTGACGAATGCGACCTGCTCGATGATTTCGCGCGGCTGCCCGCCTCGGCTCATTCGGAAACGCCAGCTCAAGCGGTTTCGAAGTCCAACCTGTACGCGATGCGAGTCCAGAACCTCGAAATCCGAGGCGCGCGAGAACCAGCCTTCGAAACGCCGCGCAATCTCCTCGCGCCCTGAGCGCACCTCGGGTCCTGGAGGCAAGAGCATCCGCGCTTGCGCGTCCGGTGCCAAGCAGTCAGCGAATCGTCCGAAGTCGCGCGCAGAGAGAGCCGACAGGAAAGCGTCCGGTGCGGATTCATGCATGAACCCAAGGTAGCGGCGGCACGTCCGGCCGAACATCAACCGTTCGGTCGATTTCCTGCCATCGCGGACTCCCAACGCGTCGGGGCCAAGCGCTGACGAAGAGGTTGGTCGGGGAGGCGGGATTTGAACCCGCCGCGCCCTCGATCGAAACGGACTCAGCGTACTCGGGAAGTGCGCACTGGCGCGCACGAAAAGGCACATCCCGCGCCCCGGTAGGGGTCAGCGTAGGGTCAGCCTCTCCCTTTCCCGGCGACCCAACTGGTCGGCAAGCTACCCAATTCCACCGCTTCGCCGTTGTCTTTTCGGAAGCCGATCACGATTAAGCGGTCACCCTCTGGTCGGACGTTCAGGCCAGGCCGACAGTCGTTCGAGAGTGGATTTGTCTGCCAAATGTCCAGCAGGAGTTCGCGGAACCGCCGCTCGAAGGCACCTTGAGCGGCCTTCTCTTCCTCGGTCATGGGGCCAGTCTAGGCGTAGACTCCGCGATGACGGCGCCGGTCAGCCCGGCGATAGACCCACCGGCCATGGACCGCCCCCGACGAGGTTAGCGCCTTGGCACAGGACGATCGTCCCGATTCTCTTAACCACGGCTATCACGAACCGATCCTCAAGGACCTGCTCGACGACATCCGAAAGACAAAGCAATCACTCTCGATGTCTATTCGCACGTACCGCCGGCGATGCACCGTGAGGCAGCACGGGTTATGGATGAGCTGCTGAACTTGAGGGGTTCCGCGCCCTAAAGCGACCGCGCCTAGCTCGCCTGCAACCCTACTCGGGTCGACGCGGTGGACTCGATAGTGTCACCAGCTATCGCCTGGAGGCCCCTGTCAAATGTCGCGAGTAGGTTCAGGAGGAAGGGTAGACGCCTTACCCGTGAGAGCAACCGCGTCAAAAGGTATTGACGGTACAACAGTCCCCAGCGCTCATCGGTCTTGCTCAGAACCGCAATAAACTGCTCGAGATCTACGCCAGTAAGCCGACCGCTTGCAGCATCAAGTCGAAATATAATCTCGGCTTGTCCGGGCATGAAGTAGGAGATTGCCGGGCCAGACGTCGGGCCGCGGAACCGCAATGTGTCGTTACTCGCGTCAAAATCCAGCGTCCAGCCTGCTTCAGCCTTCAGTAACCCCAGCTGCTCGATCGCTGATCGGACGCCTTCAAAATTGCTCGACGGAGCCAGCACCAATGTGGCCTCGGGGGCCGGTGCCGGAACGGCTACGGCGGTTCCCTCGTGGGTCACTTCCCCTCCCGCCGCCATAGTACGACCTCTTCTGGCGGCGCCGCAGTCACGATGTATGCAGACATAACGAATCCGCGCATCTTCTTACTCAACCTGACGGCGACCTTGACCATTTCCGTCGCCCGGTACGGAAACGGTGCCGGGATGTAGTATGCCTGCGCCCTGTCTGGCTGCTTCGCATCCGTGATGAAACCGGGCTCGTGGATCGCTTTCGCGACCTCATCGGGCATGCCTGGGTCAAGAAACTCCGGATGACCCTTGCAGATATGCTCCCAGGCCTTGTCGTCGCAGGTGACTCGCCGCCCAAGCGGGTCAACGGCGTCGATCAACAGGCGGCTCGGGGGTCGGCGCCACGTTGGGCCGTAGTGTCGGGCGAGGTGCGGTCGCCGTCAAGGGGCGATCTTGGGCGTAGGGGTCAGCGTTGGGGTCGAACTCGGTCCGGCAGGCCACCTTTGAGTTCAAATATTGGTCGGGGAGGCGGGATTTGAACCCGCGACCACCTGACCCCCAGTCAGGTGCGCTACCGAGCTGCGCTACTCCCCGACGAAGAGGTAATCGTAACGGCGCCCTTCGATCTAACCGCGGCCGGCATGGGCGACCAAGCCGCGGTGAGTCGAGGTGAACCCGGCCTCGCGCAGCAGACTGTTGAGCGGAGAGTCCGCGACCGGGACCCCGTCGACCTTCTGCAGCTCCACCTTCCCCGCCAGAACCGCCATCCCGATTAGAGCTCGCAGGTGCTCGATCGAGACGTCACCCGCCGTGAGAAGCGAACGGCCCCCCCGCTCCAGATAAAGGACGAGCTTGCCCCCATCGAGAACGCAGTAGGCGCCGGCGGCCCGCGCCATGCGACCGTCTGAGCGGGGCCACGCGAGAACGGACCCATACGAGTTGGCCGGGTCGCATGCCGCGAGGGCGATCACGCCGCCGTCCTGCTCGCGTAGAGCTCGCAGGCGATCCACCGCTCCGGGCAGCGCAAACTGCGAGCCGCCCAGGCCCTCCACGAAATAGCCGCGCCGGATCCGCCCGGACTCCTCCATCGCGCGCAACACCGGGTACAGGCCCGCGAACCCGCCCGGCCATCCCTCCCCGGCCACCGACTCGCGGGTCAGGACTCCATAACGCTGGAGGAGCACGCCAGCGGTTGCGTGGAGCCTTTCGGTTGGGTTCGCGCCCGAGCCGACGAGGTCGGTGACGAGCGACCACCGGCCCGAAGCCCGAGGCTGCGTCAGTCGCGGCAACCGTGGCCGGTGCGCGGGGCGCCGCGCCGCCGGTCCTAGAAGTCGCAACGGCGCGAACGTGTCGTTGGTCACCTCGCCCGCCCAGACCAGGTCCCAGAGGGCGTCGAGCATGGTCTCCTCATCGCCGCCTCCGCACGCCGCATAGAGGTCGCGGAAGAACGTGGCGCCCCGCAAACGCATGTGGTCCCGCAGGCGAACATGCAGCTCGTCGTTCGGGGCATCGGTGGCATCTGGCACGAGACGCGGCGCATCGCCGCGAAGGTAGAGCGCGACCCGCCCATCCGAAGATCCAAGCGAGCCACGGCCGACCCACACCACCTCGCCCATCGAAACGAGCTCGTCGAGGAGACGCGAGTTGTATCCGGCGACTCGGCTCGCGATGACGTCGCGCTCGATCACGGTCGCAGGCAGCGCCGCGCCCTGCAGCTGGAACACCACTTCCAGCAATCGATCCACACCAGTCGCCCTGGCGCCGATGCCGTGCCACGCGGGAAGGAAGCGCGCAAGCGTCTCGGATGGGACGGATTCGACCTCACGGCGCAGCGCCGCGAGCGAGCGCCTGCGCAGCATGCGAAGGACCTCCGGGTGGCAGAGCTCACGCCCATGCGCAGCCGGGTGGAACTCGCCCGCGATGACGTCGCCCCGGGCGATGAGCTGGGCGAGCGCAGCATCGACGGCCGCACCGGCCAGGTTCCATCGGGTCACAACATCCGCGGCGACGAACGGGACATGCGTGCGCGCCCAGCGGCGGAGCAGCCAGACGAGCGGCTCGCCTCCGGGATCGAGGTATGCCTCGGGCAATCCGACGGGGAGTGTCACGCCGAGGGCCTCGCGGTAGCGACCTGCATCGTCAGCCGCTATCCATCGCGCGTCGCCGGCGATGCGAACGTTGACCGCTCGGCGCTCCCGCTCGAGGTCGCGGAGCCACTCGATGGCGACACCTCGATCCGCCGACTCTCGGTCGTTGAGGTCGCCCAGCCGGACCAGGAGATCATGGGCTTCATCGGCATCGCGGGGAAACCTCTCGGGAAGCAGTCCTTGAAGCTCGAGCTCAACCGCGGCGATGGAAACGGGATCGAGGAGCTCGCGCAGATCCTCGCTGCCCAGAAGCTCGGCAAGGAGCTCGCGATCCAGCGCGAGCGCCTGCGCACGGCGCTCCGCGAGGGGCGAGTCGCCTTCATACATGAACTCGGCGACGTAAGAGAAGAGCAGAGACGATGCAAACGGCGAAGCGCGTTCTGTGTCGACGGCGACCACCCTTACCTCTCGCGAGCGGATCGATCGCAGCAGCGTCGCAAGCGCCGGCATGTCGAACTGGTCGGTCATGCACTCGCGCCACGTCTCGGCGAGGATCGGGAAGTCGGAATACTGTCCCGCAACCTGCAGCAGGTTTGCGCTGCGCATGCGCTGCTGCCAGAGGGGCGTTCGCTGTCCGGGCCGGAAGCGCGGCAGGAGGAGCGAACGCGCGGCATTCTCGCGAAAGCGTCCGGCGAACAAGGCTGAGCCCGGCAGCTCGGCCGCGACAAGTGCCTCTACTTCCTCCGGGTCGAGCACGAGCTCGTCGAGGCCTGGAGGAGTTTCGACGTCGGGAAGATGGAGCGCGATGCCGTCGTCGGTCCACAACGCGCGGGCGTCGACGCCCAACCGCTCCCGGAGACGCGCCTCGAGCGCCAGCGCCAGGGGCGCGTGCACGCGACCGCCGAGAGGCGTGTGCAGGCACACGCGCCAATCACCGATCTCGTCGCGGAACCGCTCGACCACGACCGTCCGGTCATCCGGCACCGCTCCTGTGGCCGCGGCCTGGTCGTCGAGGTATGTGAGCAGGTTCTTGATGGCGCGGTCGTCGAAGCCTGCCCGCTCCCGCAGGCGCCGCTCGGCCGCTTCCGTCGGCAGGGCGCGCAGCTCGCGGACCATCTTCCCGAGCGCGAGGCCAAGCTCGGCGGGACGGCTGGGAGCATCGGCCTTCCAGAACGCGATCTTGCCGGGCTCACCAGGCGCCGGGGTGACCAGCACCTGCGAGGGCGTGATCTCGGCGATCCTCCACGTGGACGCGCCCAGCACGAAGGTTTCGCCGACACGGCTCTCGTAGACCATCTCCTCGTCCAGCTCGCCAACCCGGCGCCCGTCCTCGAGCAGGTTGACCGTGTAAAGACCACGATCCGGGATCGTGCCCGGGTTGGTCACGGCCAGCCGCTGCGCGCCGGCTCGGCCACGAACAGTGCCCGCGACCCGATCCCACACGATGCGCGGCCGCAGCTCCGCGAACTCGTCGGACGGGTAGCGGCCGCTGAGCATGTCCAGCACTGAGTCGAGCGACCGCGGCCCCAGCTCGCTGTATGGGTACGCCCGGCGGACGACCGCGGCGAGATCGTCGACCCGCCACTCGTCCATCGCGCACATCGCGACCACCTGCTGCGCGAGAACGTCGAGGGGCATGCGCGGAACGATCGTGGACTCGATGCGGCCCTCCATCATCCCCTCCACGACGGCCGCCGTCTCCACCAGGTCGCCGCGGAACTTCGGGATGAAAACGCCCCGTGAGATCTCGCCCACGGAGTGCCCCGCGCGCCCTACCCGCTGAATGCCCGCCGCCACGCTAGGCGGAGATTCGACCTGCAGAACGAGGTCGACCGCGCCCATGTCGATGCCGAGCTCCAGGGTCGAGGTGGCGACGAGCCCGCGCAGCGTGCCGGCCTTGAGCTGGTCCTCGATCAGCAGTCGCTGCTCGCGCGCGATGGAGCCGTGGTGCGCACGAACGAGGTCGGCCTCGGCGAGCTCGTTAATGCGAGCCGCGATCCTCTCGGCCAGGCGCCGCGAGTTGACGAAGACGATCGTCGAGCGGTGCTCTTGAATCAGCTGGAGGAGACGGGGATAGATCGCCGGCCAGATGCTGTTTGCGGTCTGCCCGGAATCGTCGTAGGACTTGAGCTGGGCCATGTCCTCGACAGGGACCTCGACCTTCACCTCCATTGTCTTGAGGCGGCCGGCGTCGACGATGGCGACATCGCGGCCCGCGCCGCCGAGGAACTTCGCGACCTCCTCCAGCGGACGCTGGGTGGCGGAGAGACCGATGCGCTGCGGCTCGACCTTCGTGAGTGCCGACAGCCGTTCGAGGGTCAGCGCAAGGTGCGAGCCGCGTTTGGTCGCGGCGACGGAGTGGATCTCGTCGACGATGAGCCACCGCACCGAGGCGAGGATCCGGCGCGCCGCGCTGGTGAGGATGAGATAAAGCGACTCGGGCGTCGTGATCAGGATGTCTGGCGGATGGCGCTCCATCGAGCGGCGCACCTCTGCCGGCGTGTCCCCCGTGCGGATGGCGGCGATGATTTCGGGCGCGGTGCCGCCCCCAGACTCGACCTGGTGGCGGATTCCCACCAGCGGAGACCGCAGGTTGCGGTCGACGTCATGGGCGAGGGCCTTCAGCGGCGATACATAAAGGACGCGACACCTCTCTGACTCGGCCGGGGTCGGTTCCGAAGCCAGGCGGTCGAGGCACCACAGGAAGGCGGCCAGCGTCTTGCCGCTGCCGGTAGGCGCAGCCATGAGAACGTGCCTGCCGGCCGCCACCTCGCGCCAGCCACGCTCCTGGACGTTGGTCGGCTCAGCGAAGGCGTCGCGAAACCAATCCCTGGTCGCCGGTGCAAAGAGGTCGAGTACGTCCCCCACGCCACTAATTTTGATCGTTTCCCGGCTTACAAACAAGTGTTCGTTGTTAAGATCGCGTCGCGATGGAGGCGCAGCGATTCCGCGACGTGATGGCAACGTTTCCGAGCGGCGTGGTGGTGCTGACGGCGTTCGGCCAGGACTCCCTCCCCCGAGGCCTCACGGTCAGCGCTTTTTGCGCTGTTTCTCTCGAGCCTCCCCTGGCGCTGGCCTGTATCGACAAGACATCGAACACGCTGCCGTCGCTCCAGCACGCGGGCGGCTTCACGGCCAACATCCTCGCCGCCGGCCGCGACCAGCTGGCCCGGCGCATGGCGACGAAGCTTTCGGACAAGTTCGACGGGATCAAATGGCGGCGCCCGGAATCGGCCCACGGCGGCCCGATCCTCGAAGAGGACGCCGCAGCATTCGCCGTGTGCACGCTGAAAGAGACGATCGAGGCGGGCGACCACTGGATCCTGATCGGCAACGTGATCGAGGGCGACCACGACCCGAGCCGGACACCCATGATCTTCAGCCGGCGCGGCTACTTCGGCCTGTAAGGCTCGTCTTGCGCAAAACGCGCGAAATCCGATGCGTCGACACGCATGTCATGCGCTAAGCGTGCGGAATTGCCCCCGTCAGGGCCCGCACTGATCAGAGCGTCGGGGACGGCCACGACGGGACCAGCTGCGTGATGCCGGCCGACAGCACCGCCAGCTTGTTGGTCAGCAGCAGCAGGCCCATCGCGAGCAGCACCGCCGCCGAGACGAGGTCGATCGCGCGCCGATGACTGTTGATGACGCGTACCAGCGGCCGCGTGCTCTCCAGCGCAAGTGCGAGCACGATGAACGGAAGCCCAAGGCCCACGCAGTAAGCGACCATGAGGACCAGGCCCTGCGCCGTCGTCCCGGTCGTGACCGCCGAGCTGAGCACCGCGCCCAACGTCACGCCGATGCACGGGGTCCACCCGCTCGCGAAGCCCATGCCCAACAGGAAGCCCCCGGCGACCCCGCCCCTTGACGGCGCGCGATCCATGACGCGGTACTCGCGCTCGAGGAACGGGATCCGGATCAGCCCGGCGACATGCAGGGCGAAGACGATCACGACCACCCCCGCCACGACCGGCACGTAGACGCGAACCGGCTGGACGGCCAGCGAGAAGACATAGAAGAAGAGGATGAAGACGAGCGACAGGCCGGCGACGAAGCCGAGGCCCGCGGTCGCCACTGGTAGCGACGGTGTGGCGGGTGCGGAGGTGGTGACGCCACCGCCGGAATCGACCGTCATCGATTGCACTCCTGCCCGAGCGCCCAAATAGGCAAGGTAGGCAGGCACCAACGGCAGCACGCAAGGCGAGACGAACGAGACGAGACCGGCGAGCAACGCCAGCGCCGGGCTGATGCCGTCCAGGCTGCCGGCGGCCATTGGAACCACTCCGGGTTAAGGCTGCAGGACGCTCGCCTTCCGACTCGTTTCGACGATGGCGTCCAGGATCAGGGGCCAGAAGCGTTCGGGCATGTTGTGGCCCATGCCCTCGAACTCGAGGAGGCGGGCGCCGGGCACGGCGGCCGCCACCCGGCGTCCGTTTTCGACCGGGACCAGTGGATCGTCGATGCCATGGATCACGAGCGTCGGGACGCGGACATTCGCGAGCCGGTCGAGCCGGCCTTTGGCGGCGAGGACGGCGACCAGCTGCCTGCCGGTTCCCACCGGATAGTACGAGCGGTCAACGGAGCGCGCTGCACGTCGCTCCTCGGCAGCCTCGTCAAACGGGTTCCCCGGGCCGGCCAGAACGCCGCGGATCCACACGGCGTGCTCGATCCGAGCTTCGCGAGTCTCAGGCGGGATGCGGGTCAGCACCTCGGCGCCTTCAGGCCATGGCGCCACCGCGTCGTGTCCCCCAGGCCCGGACATGATCGAGGTCAGCGACAGCACACGGTCCGGATGGTTGATCGCCATGAGCTGGGCGATGAACCCGCCCATCGACGCGCCGACAACGTGTACGGCGTCGATGCCAAGGGCGTCGAGCAGGCCGACGGCGTCGTCGGCCATGTCGTCGAGCGTGTACGCAGGCCGGGCATTGCCCGCGAACGCCGACATCACGTCAGGCACACCGGCTTCTTCCATCTTGGTCGACAGGCCCACGTCTCGATTGTCGAAGCGGATGACGCGGAAACCGTGGGCCGCCAGCTGCTCGCAGAACTCGTCGTCCCAGGTGATCATCTGCGCGCCAAGCCCCATGACCAGCAGCAGCGGCGGGGCGGCTGGATCTCCAAACGTCTCGTACTCGATCTCGATCCCGTTGGCGTGCGCTCTTGGCATTGCCCAATCCTATGACTTACCAGAAGTAGGTACCCTTGCCGCCGTGGCCAGGACGCTGCCCACCAGGGCTGAGGTGGACAGGCGCTTCACTTGGGACGCGCAGAGCGTCTTTCCGGATGAGGCCGCATGGGAAGCAGCCGTCGAGACAGTGCTCGCGCGGTTGCCGGACCTCGCGGAGTTCAAGGGCCACCTTGGCGACTCCCCCGACACCCTCGCCGACTGGTTCGACGCGACGGAGAGAGTCCAGCGCCTGTTCGGCAAGGTGACGGTTTACAGCACGATGTCGTACTCGGTGGACGTCACCGACCAGGCCGCGGTCGCCCGCACCGACCGCACCCGCACGGCGGCGGCACAGCTCGGGGCGGCGATGTCGTTCGCGATGCCCGAGATGATCGCGATCGGTTTCCCGAAGCTGCGCGAGTGGGTGGCGACGTCACCGCGCCTGGCGCATCTAGGCCACTATCTCGATCGCCTCGAGAGGCTTCAAGCGCACCTGCGATCGCCTGAGGTGGAGGAGATCCTCACCCAGGTTTCAGACCCCCTCGCGAGCGCCGTTTCCGCGCACAGCGTGCTCGCCAACGCGGACATGAAGTTCCCGCCGGCGATGGGCGCCGAAGGCGCTGAGGAAGTCGCCCAGGGCACCATCGGCGCGCTTCTCAGCAGCCCCGACCCTGGCGTCAGGCGTACGGCGTACGAGAGCTACGCCGACGCGCACCTCGCCCTGCAGAACACCATGGCCACCAGCCTGGCGGCGGGCATCAAGCGCGACGTCTTCTATGCGCGTGCCCGCGGTTACAAATCGTCACTGCATGCGGCGCTCGAGCCGGCGTTCATTCCGCTCGAGGTGTTCCACAACATCATTCAGGCGTTCCGCGACAACGTCGGCACGTGGCACAGATACTGGCGCCTTCGGCGGCGAACGCAGGGCGTCGACAAGCTCAAGGCCTACGACACACGCGCACCGCTCCAGAGCACCAGGCTGCCGGTCCCGTACGAGCAGGCGGTCGACTGGGTGGCGGCGGGCGTGGCCCCGCTTGGGGATGACTACGTCCGGACGCTCCGCAAAGGTGCGCTCGAGGAGCGGTGGGTGGACGTGTACCCGAACAAGGGCAAGCGCATGGGAGCGTTCTCGACCGGGGTTCCGGACACGCTCCCGTTCATCTTCATGAGCTACAGCGACGACATCTTCTCGATGAGCACGCTCGCCCACGAGCTCGGCCACTCCATGCACTCTCACTTCGCGCGCTCGACGCAGCCCTTCGTCTACTCGAACTACGGGTTGTTCCAGGCCGAGGTCGCCTCGAACATGCACCAGGCGCTGACACGGCGCTACCTGCTCGATACGGAGAAAGACCCCGAGTTCCAGGTCGGAGTGCTCGAGGAGGCGATGGCGAACTTCTATCGCTACTTCTTCATAATGCCGACGCTGGCGAGGCTGGAGGTCGAGCTGCACGAGCGAGTGGAGCGCGGAATTCCGATCACGGCGGCATACCTGACCGATCTGACGGCCGACCTCATGGGCGAGGTCTATGGCGACGAGGTCGACATCAGCGGGCCCGACCACGACCGGGCCGGTTCGACGTGGGCGCAGTTCCACACCCACCTGTACAGCAATTTCTACGTCTACCAGTACGCGACTGGGATCGCCGGAGCGCACCACCTGGCGAACAGAGTGGCCAGCGGGGATCGTGGCGCCGCGCAGTCCTACGTCGCGTTTCTCAAGAGCGGCGGCTCGATGTATCCGCTGGACGGATTGAGGCTCGCCGGTGTGGACATGTCGTCGCCGGAGCCGGTGCAGTCGGCGTTTGCGACGCTGTCCGACACTGTTACCAGGCTGGAGGAATTGCTGGCCAGCCGCAAGCCGAATTAGCGAAGGCTGAGGCGATACACGTTGCTGTGGCGGAGCTCAAAGCCGAGCCGGGGATAGAGGCGGTTCGCCGCTTCGCGTGAGCGCGCACTCTGCAGCTCGACGATGGTGGCCCCACGATGGCGGGCCACCTCGATGCATTCTTTGACGAGCGCCTCGCCGACGCCCTGTCCTCGCGCCGCCTGGTCCACGACCACATCCTCGATTCGCGCCTTGGCCCAGATCGGCGTGACGTAGACGACCACCGCTGCCGTGCCCACGATCTTGGAACCATCACGCGCGACCAGGAGCGTGACCCCGGGATCAGCCACCATGGCCTTCAGATGGTCGAGGCTTGGCACCGGAAGCGATGGATTGAGCTGCGGCAGCAGAACCGCCAGCGCGCCCTGCAGCTCGGGGGTCGCCTCGCCGGCGGCTTCGATGCGAACTGTCACCGGCAAGAAGGCTAACGTGGGATCGATAAGGCGACATGCTGGGTAAGCTGTCGGGATGACGGAGCCGGCTCGTCAGATCTCCCCCGACGGCGCGTACTGGTGGGACGGCCAAGCATGGCGTCCGATGCCGTCGCCGGTTCCAGCGCCAGTCGCGCAGTCGCAACCTGACGCTGCGCGACCGTCATGGTTACCTGAGGGGACCGCCATTCCAGACCAGACGGCGGCATCCACAACGCCGACCGCCGTGGAGGCAGTCAACGATGCGAGTGTCAATGCATACGCGGAACCTGTGCCATCGCCACAGTGGATGGGGCCTCAGCCCTCGGGAGGACGGCGTTCGCCGATCATCCTCGCAGCGGCGGCAGCCCTTGTCCTGATCGTCGCAGGCGGGGGCGTTTACACCTTTCAATCACTGAATCGACAGTCGAACGACACGTCTGGCGGGACGCCGGTCGCGAAGTCGGCGCCCTCGAGCAATCCTTCGCCCAGCAGTCTGCCGCCCGTCGCCCTGCCTCTGACCGCCGAGCTCGGCGGCGAGTATTGCCCTGTCGCACATCCGAACGACGCCGCCTGTTGGAAGGGATCGTTGCTCAACACCGGGCCGGTGATACGCAAACTCGCTCTGATCTTCGTCGTAGGGGGCGGATACGACGATTGGTTCGCGCATCACGCGAACGGCACCCTGTCTGGCTTTTACACGACAGCCGGCTGCGACGTAGATCCTGCCAATCATCAGATGGTTTGCGGCAGCGTAGGACCGGGTGGCCGGGTCGATGTGTACCTGGGAGGAGATGTGACCACCCGAGGCACGTTTCACTATGCGATCAAGTTTGCGGACATCTCGTCTGGGTCTCCCGTGTATGTGAATCAGCATGCGGATGGGACCCACGACGTTGTCTCGTGGATCGAGGTCATCTCTTAGGCGACTCTCTGCGTCTCGAGCCGCAGCCGTTTGGTTCGTTCGCTGCTAGGCAAGTCTCAAGAGCGCAGCAGTGGCGGCGGCCGAGGCGACGACGACCAGGAACGGAGCGCGCAGCAGCACCGCTATCGCCGCGACGGCGAGCGCGGCCGCGCGCACGTCGAGCACCAGATGGTGGCCTGTCGAGAAGGTCTGTGTCGCGATGAGTGCGGCGAGCAGCGCGACCGGAAGCAAAGGAACGGTCCACCGCACGCGCGCGTCCTGCAGCCACCCCTTCGGCAGCGAGAGGCCGGCCAGCTTGAGCGCGTAGCACGCGGCACTCGCCACGAGCACTCCGGCCCAGATCATCTACGCAGGCCGAATACGGCAACGAGGACAGCAACGATCAGCAGAGGGACGCCTGCCGGCACGAACGGGAGCACCACCAGCGCCACGACGGCGGCGGCGATCGCGATCGCAATCGGCTCGCGCGCCCGCAGGCGCGGCGCCACCAGCGCGAGAAAGGCAGCCGGCGGCGCGGCGTCGAGGCCCATCACCTTCGGGTTGGCCAGCGCGTGCGTGGCCACGGCCCCGATCAACGTGCCCAGGTTCCAGAGCGCAAAGACGGCGAAGCCGGTCGCCCAGAAGGCAAATCGCGAGTCCTCCGCCGTGTCGCGAGCGATCGCCATCGCGGTGGTCTCGTCGATCACGAAATGGGCCGAAGCCGCGCGCCGCGGTCCCTTGACGCCGAGCAACGACGACAGCCTCACGCCGTAGAGCGCGTTGCGCGTGCCCAGCAGGGCCGCCGTGGCTGCTCCCGCCCACACGCTGCCTCCCGCACCGATCACCCCGACCATCGCGAATTGCGACGCGCCCGTGAACATGAGGACCGAGAGCGCGACCGTCTGGAGGAGCGACAGGCCGGCGGTGGTCGAGATGGCGCCAAAAGAGAGTGCGTAGGCGCCGCTGGCGATCCCGATGCCTAGCGCGTCACGAACGATCCCGGTCCGGGCCTGGCTCAATGTCCAGGCCACGTTTGATCAGTGGACAGCCGCCCCTGATGGAGACACGACCCACCACAGGCCGCCGAAACCGTTGACGCCCTGGCCAGTGGTGTCACCCGTCGCCTTGTCCTGGACGAAGTAGTAGAGCGGATGACCTGCGTAGGTGACTTCCGTCTTGCCGTCGGTCCGTGTGGTGGTTCCCAGAAGCGAGGCGTTGGCACCGGTCCCTGCTTGCGGCGGGCCTGACGTGAGGACGGGAGGCCAGATTTGCGCGCAGGTCGTGTAGCAGGTGGATGACGATCCGGTGTCCGCCACGAATAGATAGATGGTCTTGCCGGCCCCGTCGACCAGGATCTGGCCGAGCTTTGCACTGCTCGCCACGGCGATCTTGGTTCCGCTCGCCGTCGATTGCGCGCTGCTGCCGCAAGCGGCCACGAGCAGCGCGGCGACGACCGCGCCGGCGACCACAAGCCTGGATTGCATGCACGGGGATACCGACCGGAGTTACGTCTATTCAGGCGTGACGTATGCGGCCGTGAGGCCCCCATCGACCATGAAAGTCGCTCCGTTCACGTAGCTCGACTCGTCGCTGGCCAGGAACAGCGCGGCGTTGGCTATCTCTCTCGCTTTCGCGAGCCGACCCATCGGCAGGTGCACCCGCCGCCGCTCGTACGCACCGGGCGTCTCCGAGAACAGCCGCATCAGCAACGGTGTTTCCACGGGGCCCGGGCACAGCGCGTTTACGCGGATGCCTTGCCGCGCGAACTGCACGGCGAGCTCGCGGCTCATGGACAGAACCGCACCCTTGGAAGCGGTGTATGAGATCTGCGATGTCGCCGCGCCCACAAGGGCCACGAACGACGCGACGTTGATGACCGAACCTCCGCCCGCATCCAACAAATGAGGGATTCCGTACTTGCAGCACAGGTAGACGCCCTTCGCGTTCACCGCCTGGACGCGGTCCCAGGCATCCGGCTCGGTGGTGAGGACCGAATCGTCGTCCGCCGGCATGATGCCGGCGTTGTTGTAGAGGACGTCGATGCGGCCGTACCGCTTCTCGGTCTCCGCGTACATGGACTCGACGCTGTTCGGATCGCTGACATCGGCCTTGAAGAAGAACGCATCCCTGCACTCCGCCGCCGTCTTCTCGCCCGCCTCGACGCCCATGTCGGCGACGCACACGCGCGCACCCTCATTCGAGAACAGAAGCGCAGCCTCGCGCCCGATGCCGCTCGCCGAGCCTGTGATCACCGCCACCTTGCCGTCGAGCCGCCCCATCAGCCTCCTCAGCCGCGCTCGAAGAGCCGCTCACGCTCGTAGCCGGTGACGACCTTGTCGAACTGCGCCTGTTCGGTGCGCGCGAAGTTGAGGTAGTGGTCGACCACGTCGTCGCCGAAGGCCTTGCGCGCCATCTTTCCGTTCTCGAGAGCGGCAATGGCGTCGCGAAGTGCATGCGGAAATCGCTGCACGTCGGATTCGTACGCGTTGCCCTTGAACTCCGGCGGCATCTCGAGCTTCTGCTCGATGCCGTAGAGGCCCGCCGCCAGCAGCGCCGCGAAGGTGAGGTAGGGGTTGACGTCAGCGCCAGGGATGCGGGTCTCCGTGCGCAGGTGCTGGCCGTGACCGACTATCCGGAACCCGCACGTGCGGTTGTCGTGGCCCCAAGCCAGCGTCGTCGGCGCCCACGTGCCCGCCGCGTACCGCTTGTACGAGTTGATGTTCGGCGCCAGGAATATCGCCAGCTCCGACGCGCAGGCGATGTGCCCCGCGAGGTACCCGCGGAATGTCTCTGACTCACCGTCGAACGTATTGCGGTCGCCCTTCCACAGGCTCGAGTGCACGTGGCACGAGCTGCCGATCCAACGATGGTCGGGCTTGGCCATGAACGTCACCGAGCAGCCGTGCTGGTTGGCCATCTCCTTGATGCCGTTCTTGTAGATGACATGGTTGTCGGCCATCGTCAGCGCGTCAGCGAAATGGAAGTTGATCTCCTGCTGACCCGGCCACGCTTCGCCCTTCGAGCTCTCGACGCGGATGCCGGCGGCCTTCATGCCGTTGCGCACCGCGCGGATGAACGGCTCGTCGTAGCTGGTGGCCAGGACGTGGTAGTCGAGGTTGTAGGGCACCGACGGTGTGAGGCCGCTGTAACCCTTGGCGTGCGCCTCCGCGAACGTCTCCTTGAGCAGGTAGAACTCGAGCTCCGAGCCGAACATGGGCTCAAACCCGAGCTTCCTCGCGCGCTCGATCTGTGCGCGCAAGACCTGGCGCGGCGAAGCGGTCACCGGTGCGCGGTCGTGCCACGCGACGTCGCTCAGCACCAGCGCGGTGGCCTCGAGCCAGGGGATGCGGCGCAGCGTCGCGAAGTCCGGCAGGAGGTCGAAGTCGCCATAGCCGCGCTCCCAGCTCGCCATCTCGTATCCGGGAACCGGGTCCATCTCCATGTCGACGGTGAGCAGGTAGTTGCAGCCTTCGGTCGGCTCGCCGTGCGCGGCCGATTCCACGAAGTACTCGCCGTCGACGCGCTTACCCATCAGCCTTCCCTGCATGTCCGTGAACGCGACGATAACGGTGTCGATCTTGCCGGCCTTGACCTCGGCGGCGAGCTGCTCCTTGGTCAGCAACGCGTCACCGAGAGGTCTTGCTGTGCCGGGCCCGAGCCCGCGCGACGAAACGCTCAAAGAGCGCACGCGCCCACGGGAGGTCGGTGGTGAGCTCCTCGGGATGGCACTGCACCGCAACGATAAGGCCGTCGCTCGACTCGACGCCTTCCACCGTCCCGTCCTCGCCATGGGCGGTCTGCTGCAGCCCTTCAGCCAGGTCCTTGATCGCCTGGTGGTGCAGGCTGTTGACGCGGATCTTGTGCTCGCCGGCGGCCCGACCCAGCTCGGACGATGGGTCGACCTCGATCGTGTGCGCCAGGTGACTACGCCCGAGCGCGCGCACCTCGTGACCCTCCAGATGCTGCACCAGCGAGCCACCCATCGCCACGTTGATCACCTGCTGACCGCGGCAGATGCCCAGCACCGGCAGGTCCCGTTCGCGCGCCTGGCGGAACATCGACAGCTCGGTCTCGTCGAGCTCGGGGTCGGTATCGCCGACCTTGTCGTCCCGCCGCTCTCCATAGAAGGACGGGTCGACGTCCCAGCCTCCGGGCAGCAGGAGCCCGTCGACGTCCGGCAGCGCTTTGGTCCCGGGGAGCAGGTCCACAGGCTCGGCGCCAGCGGCCGTGACCGCCCGGCGGTAGGGCCCGAAGTACTCCAGGCCCCGCCGCGGGTGGACGGTGATCCCGATCTTGGGCCGGCTAGCTTGCTGCCGCGAGCTCGGCTTCGATCTTGGCAAGCTCGTCCGCTGACCCTTGGACCTTTGGGCCCTTGAACCAGTTCTTGGCGGAGAGGAACCAGTAGCCACCTGAGTAGACCAACACTACGGCCACCGCCACGATCGCGTAGTTGAACGTGGTCAGGGTGTTCCCCGGCGCCGCCTGCGGAAGGATGAACAGGATCGCGATGAAACCAATCCAGATCACTGCGATCCATCCGACTACGTAGCTCCACCGTCCGAGGTGCCACGGCCCGCGCTGGAACTTTTCGCCGGCGAGGAGCCGGAGCAGGATCGGCATTCCGTACGCGATGTACAGCCCGATGACCGCGATCGAGGTCACCGCCGCGTAAGCGACCGGGCTCCAGAGATACGGCAGGCCGAGGATGAACGCGCCCACCGCCGCAAACCAGATCGAGTTGGTCGGGGTGCGCGTGCGCGGGTTGATCTTGTGCCAGAACTCAGAGCCCGGCACCGCACCGTCGCGCGAGAACGCATAGATCATGCGCGAGTTTGCGGTGACCGACGACATGCCGCAGTAGAACTGGGCGCCGACGATGATGAACAGCAGGAATAGGCCCAGGTTGTGCCCGGCGGCGTCTAGAAAGACCTGCGCGCCTGGCGTTACGGCGCTCGCCTCGGCCGCGTAGTCCTGGATCGCGCCGGTGACGGCAATGAGCAGGATCCAGCCGGCGATCAGCGAGACGACGATCGACCACACGATGCCTCGCGGGCCCCCGAGCGCCGCGTTGTTCGTCTCCTCGGTCATATGCGCCGATGCGTCGTAGCCGGTGAACGTGTACTGGGCAAGAAGGAGGCCGATCAGGAAAACGTAAATGGGGACTCCTGCAAAGCTGAAGCCGGTGTTGTTCACAAACTTGGTGAAGATGAAGGAGACCGACTGGTGATGCGCTGGGACGAAGAAGAGCACTGCGAAGATGACCGCGACACCGATCAGATGCCACCAGACCGATATGTCGTTGAGCAGCGCGACCAGGCCGACACCGAAGGTGTTCAGCAGCCCGTGGAGGAACAGGACGACCGCGTAGATCAGTACGATCCAGCCCGGTGAGCTCGGATAGTTGAAAAGCGCGTTGAGCAGCGCGTCGGCGAACAACGCCAGCCCGAAGTCGATGCCGGCGGTGATGCCAACCTGGCCGAGCAGGTTGAACCAGCCGGTGAACCAGCTCCAGCCCGCTGAGTTCTTACCGCCCAGCTTGGCCGCCCAGTAATACAGGCCGCCGGCCGTCGGGTAGCTCGAGGCCAGTTCCGCCATCGCGAGGCCGACCATGAGGACGAAGAGGCCGACGAGCGGCCAGCCGATGTTCATGATGATCGGGCCGCCTGTGTTCATCCCGTATCCGTAGAGCGTCAGACAGCCGGAAAGGATCGAGATGATCGTGAATGAGACCGCGAAGTTGTTGAATGTCGACATGCGCCGCCGCAGCTCCTGGGCATAGCCCATCTTGTGGAGGGCCTCGACGTCTGCAGATTGGGCCTGAACGCTCATGCTTTCTCCCCTATTGCGCCGCGTCGCCGCGGGCGCTCCCCTGATGCGTTGCGGCGAAGCTAACAGCGGATAGGATTCTTGTCAAGGATGTGCCGGGAGGGGGCTGATTGGGCCGGGATGTAACAAACGACACCGAGCCCGAGTCGCGGGTCGGCGAGCTGGTCAGGCACCACCTCGCCAGCCTCAGCCCGGCCGAGCGGAAGCTGGCCCGGGTGCTCCTGGCCTCGTACCCGATCGCCGGCCTGGAGAGCGTCGCGCGGTTTGCCGAGCGCGCCGGCGTCAGCCCGCCGACCGTGACCCGGTTCATCACCAAGCTCGGCTTCCGGGGCTACCCGGAGTTCCAGGAGGTGCTGCGCCACGAGGTGCAGAACCGACTCTCCTCGCCGTTGGAGCGGTACCGCGACGAGCAGCCGCAACGGGGAGCCGGGTCGCTTCTCACGGATGCCCTCGACCTGTCACGGCGCAACCTCCAGGCGACGGTAGAGCTGCTGTCGCACCACGACTTCGAAGAGGCGGTTGGGCTCCTGTGCGACGTCCGGCGGCGCGTGCTGATCCTCGGCGGCCGGGTGAGCGCCCAGCTCGCTCGGTACCTCGCCGGCCAGCTGCACCTGCTCCGGCCGGGCATATCGCTGGTCGACGCCGAACGCAGCGCGCCGGCTCAGCAGCTCATCGACCTGCGCAAGGGCGACGTGCTGGTCGTGTTCGACTACCGCCGCTACCAGGCCGACACCATCGAAAGCGCGAGGGTTGCGTCCACTCAGGGCTGCAACGTCGTGCTCTTCACCGACCCCTGGCTCTCGCCGGCTTCGGCGTTTGCGCGGCAGGTGCTCGTCACCAGCGTCGAGACGGTGGGGCCGTTCGACTCGCTGGTAAGTGCCACGGCGGTGCTGGAGGCCTTGGTGGCTGCTGTGTTGAACCGTCTCGGACCTCGGGCCCAGTCACGCATGCAGAGCCTCGACCGGCTGCGAGCGCACGACGTCATCAACGAGGGCGGCGCTCCGACCTAGCGCGCGACGAAGCGCCCGGCGCCGAGCACGACGCCCGCCGAGCGCGTCAAGCCTCGACTGACCGCAAATACCGCGCGGGTTCTCTTTCGAATTCGCTCAAACAGCCGGCGGAGCAGAACCAGTACGTGCGCCCGTCCTGCACGGACTTGCTGGTGGCCGTGAGCGGGTCGACCGTCATGCCGCAGACCGGGTCGGTCGCAAAAATGACCGCAGGCTGCTCCACTGACGGCGCAGGGCCGCGCTTCTTGCGAGCCATCACGACATCCGCAAGCGCAAGCACCGCGATCTCCTCCTGGCTGACACCCCGCACCTTGCCCGCCGGGCTGCGCAGCCGCGATAGCGTCGGCTCGTCGAGGCCGCGCGCGTGCAGAGCCGTACGCACGGCGCTGGCGCGCCGGTTGCTGGCGACAAGGCCGACATCGACCGCGGGGTGGCTCAGCGCTGCCTCGACCGCGTCTTCGTCGTAGTGGCCCATGGTTGCGACGACAGCCCAGGCGTCGAGCCCGGGGTTCGCCGGGGCGAGGTCGAGGCTGCCGAGCACGAGATCAGCGGCAGGAAAGTCCTCCGAACGCGCGCCGGGGTGGACGGCGCACGTGCGGAAGCCCGCCAGCGAGCCCATCTGGATGAGCGTGCGGGCGGCCGGACTGTCCCCGAACACCAGCAGCAGAGGGCGCGGCAGGCGCGGCTCGATGAAGACGTCCAGCGAACCGCCGCTTGGGCAGGTGGTGGCCACCGTCAGCTCACCCCGCTTTCTGGTCTGTTTGACCTCTTCCGCTCCCACGATCTTGACGAGCTGGGGCGTTCCCTCGGCCAGTGCTCGCAGCGCCTCGCGTCTCACGACCGGCTCCGAGCAGCTGCCGCCGATCCAGCCGCGGAGGCGCCCGTCGGCGGTGATGACCGCCTTGTCGCCGGGTCGCGCCGATGTCGGCGGCTCGCAGCGGACGACGGTCGCCAGCGCGCAGGGCGTGCCGTTCGCCGCGTACTCCCGAAGCAAATCCAGAACGTCGTCGGCTATTCGGTCACCCCCTTCGATCTTAGAGCCGCCCAAACCTTGTCCGAGGTGACCGGCATGTCGATGTTGGTGATGCCGTAAGGCGAGAGCGCGTCGATGACCGCGTTCACGTATGCGGCGGGGGAGCCGACTGTCGCGGATTCGCCCACGCCCTTGGCGCCCAGCGGGTGATGCGGCGACGGGGTGACCGTCTCGCCGATCTCGAACTTCGGCGTCTCCCAGGCGGTCGGAATGAGGTAGTCCATGAAGTTGGAGCCGATGCAGTTGCCATCGCTGTCAAAAGTGATGAGCTCCATGAACGCGATTCCGAATCCCTCGGTGAGCCCGCCGTGGATCTGCCCCTCGACGATCATCGGGTTGATGCGCACGCCGCAGTCGTCGACCGCGACCATCCTCTTGACCTTGACCTGACCCGTGCCCTTGTCGATGTCGACGACGACCGCATAGGTGCCGAACGGGTAGGTCATGTTCGGAGGGTCGTAGTAATGGACGCCCTCGAGTCCAGCCTCCATGCCCTCGGGCAAATTGGTGTAAGCGGCGAAAGCGATCTCCTGGATCGTCTTCGCGCGGTCGGGTGAACCCTTGACGTAGAACTTCCCCCGCTCCCAGGTGAGGTCCTCCTCGGCGGCCTCCAGCAGATGGGCGGCCAGCTTGCGGGCCTTGTCGCGCAGCTTGCGGCTGACCATCGCGGTGGCGGCGCCCGCCACCGGGGTGCTGCGTGACGCGTAGGTGCCCAGGCCATACGGCGCCGTATCCGTGTCCCCCTCCTCGACGGCGACGTCGGCGGCCGGGATGCCAAGCTCCTCGGCCACGATCTGGGCGAACGTCGTCTCGTGGCCCTGTCCCTGTGACTTGGTGCCCATACGCAGCATCGCTTTTCCGGTTGGGTGCACGCGGAGCTCGGCGCTGTCGAACATGCGCAGCCCGAGGATGTCGAAGTCCGCTCCATGTCCCGCGCCCACCACCTCGGTGAAACTGGCGATGCCGATGCCGGTCACCTCGCCCTTCTTCCTCCGCGCCTCCGCATCCTTGCGGAGCTCCTCGTAGCCGAGCTTGTCGAGGGCTACCTGCATTGCCTTCGGATAATCGCCGCTGTCGTAGATCCATCCGGTCGCGGACGTGTAGGGGAACTGCTCTGGCTGGATGAAGTTGTTCATGCGGAACTCGGCCTGGTCGAGGCCAAGCTCGAGGGCCGCGTTCGTGACCAGCCGTTCGATGAGGTAGCTCGCCTCGGTGACGCGGAACGAGCATCGATACGCGACCCCGCCCGGTGCTTTGTTGGTGTAGTAGCCGTCCGCGGTGATGTGGGCGGTTGGGATGTCGTACGAACCAGTGACGATATGGAACAGGCCGGCCTTGAACTTGCTCGGCTGCGCGTCCGAGAAGAAGGCGCCGTTGTCACTGTCGAGATGGGCGCGCAGCGCCGTGATCTTGCCTTTCTCGTCCACGGCGAGATCGCCGGTCATGTGGAAGTCGCGCGCGAACCCGGTCGAGATGAGGTTCTCGCTCCTGTCCTCGATCCACTTCACGGGCCGGCCGATCAGCAGGCTGGCGGCGGTCGCCACCACATAGCCTGGATAAACCGGCACCTTGTTGCCGAAGCCCCCACCGATGTCGGGCGACACCACGCGGATGTTCTGCTCCGGCAGGCCGGTCACGAGCGCGAACACGGTACGGATCGCGTGAGGAGCCTGGCTGGTCATGTAGATCGTGGCCTTGCCGGTGGCCGGGTTGACGTCTGCGACGCAGCCGCAGGTCTCGAGTGGGGCGGGATGGCAGCGCGGGTAGAACGTGTGCAGCCTCACGACCTTGTGCGCCTTGGCGAAAGCCGCCTGGGTCTTCGCCTGGTCGCCCGACTCCCAGTGGTAGATATGGTTGTCCTTCTGGCCCTCCTTCTCGTTGCGGATGACGGGCGCGCCCTCCGCTTTCGCCCCGTCGGGGCTGATCACCGCGGGCAGGATCTCGTAGTCGACGACGATTGCGTCGCGCGCGTCCTCGGCCTGGTACTTCGTCTCGGCGACGACGGCGGCCACCTCCTGACCCTGGAAGCGGACCTTGTCGGTTGCGAGCACGGCCTGGGTGTCGTAGCTGAGCGTCGGCATCCACGCCAACTTGTGCTGGGCCATCAGCTCGCCGGTGACGACGGCGATCACGCCCGGCTTCGCCGCGGCGGCGCTGGTGTCGACGGACTTGATACGCGCGTGCGCGTGCGGGCTGCGCAGGATCGCCATGTGCAGCATGCCGGGTAAGGTCAGATCGTCGATATAGTTGCCTTTTCCGCGCAGGAAGCGTGCGTCCTCCTTGCGCTTGATCGATTCGCCAATGCCGCCGTGCTGGTGCATCGTGGTGCTCATTCGCCACCTCCAGCCGGAACGGCAGCCCCTTGCGAAGGCGCCGCGGCGGCCGCCTGCTGCAGCTTCGCGGCGTGTTGGATCGCTTTGACGATGTTCATGTAACCGGTGCAGCGGCAGATGTTGCCGCTGATCGCCCACCGTATCTGCTCCTCGCTCGGATTCGGATTGTTCTCCAGCAGCGCGGTGCCGACCATCATCATGCCGGGCGTGCAGAACCCGCACTGGAGACCGTGCTCCTCGTGGAACCCGACCTGGACCGGAGAAAGCGCGCCTCCCTGCGCCAGGCCTTCCACCGTCTTGACATCGCGGCCATCGGCCTGAACCGCGAGCACGGTGCAGGACTTGACGGGATCTCCGTCGAGCAGCACGGTGCACGCGCCGCAGCTGGTGGTGTCGCATCCGACATGGGTGCCGGTGAGGGCGAGGTTGGTCCTCAGGAAGTCGACCAGGAGGACGCGCGGCTCGACGTCACCAGTGCGCTCGGCGCCGTTGACTCGCATCGTCACCTTCATGCCCTCACCTCCTGAGCCCGGCCCAGCGCCGTATGCAGGCCCCGCTGCACGAAGACTCGAACCACGTCCTTCTTATATGCAGCGCTGCCGCGGATGTCGTCTTTGGGGTCGGCGGCCTCGGCGGCCAGACGCGCCGCCTCGCGGATCGTCTCGTCGGTCAGCTCGTGGCCGACCAATGCCTTCTCGGCTTGGGTCGCCTTGATGTTGGTGGGCCCGACCGACGTCAGACCGATCCCGGCCCGCGTGACCTTGCGGCCGTCAATCTCCACCTGCACGGCCACCGCGACCGTGGCGAAGTCACCGACCTTCCGCTCGAGCTTGTTGTAAGCGCCTCCCGCCGGGCCGGATGAGATCGGAATCCGGATCTCGGTCACGATCTCGTCCGGTTTCAAAGCGGTGGTGAAGGGGTCCTGGAAGAAGCCGGCGACCGCTATGACCCGTTCTCCGGATGCCGAGCGGGCCACGAGCTCGGCGCCAAGAGCGAGCATCACCGAGCCCCAATCGCCCGCCGGGTCAGCATGGCAAACCGACCCGACCACGGTGCCCCGATTGCGGACCAGGGGATCGGCGATCCAGTGGGCCGCCTCGCCCAGGATCGGAACCTTCTTGGCCAGGTCGAGATCGTGTTCGACGTCGACGTGCCGCACCAGCGCGCCGATGCTCAGGTGGCCGTTATTGCGACCGATCTGGTTCATCGCCGGCAGGCGGCCGATGTCGAGCACCAGCGCGGGCTGGGCAAACCTCAGCTTCAGAAGCGGGATGAGGCTCTGGCCGCCCGCCATGACCTTGGCGTCGTCGCCCCGTTCCTTCAGGACGCCGAGTGCTTCGTCGAGTGTTGCCGGGGCGCGATAGTCGAAAGCGGCTGGAAACATCTGCTTCCCTCCCGTGAAACCACCCCGTGACGCGCTGCGGGCGTCCTGGGTTCTATGTGAACACCGGGTGGTTGCGTTGTCAAACAGTCGAACGGGATGGGGGTAGGATCACGGCACGATGGCGACTGAGACGGTCAAAGCGCTCAGCGCGGAGGAGATCACCAACCTCTGCCTGCGGCACACCCTCTATGACTGGTCGGCCCAGTCGGGCTTGAAGCCGATGGCCGTCGAGAGCGCGAAGGGGGTCTACTTCCAGACCGCCGACGGCCGGCGGTTCATCGACTTCAACAGCCAGCTGATGTGCGTCAGCGCGGGCCACGGCGACCGCCGGATCATCGATGCGATCAAGCGTCAGGCCGACCAGCTTCCATACATCAGCCCCTTCATGGCGCACGAACCGCGCGCCAGGCTGGGCCTCAAGCTCGCCGAGCTGCTTCCGGGTGACATCGACAAGGTGCTGTTCACGCTCGGAGGCGCCGACGCCAACGAGAACGCCATCAAGATCGCGCGCACCGTCACCGGCCGGCGCAAGATCCTCGCCCGCTACCGCTCGTACCACGGCTCGACCGGGAGCGCGATCCAGGCGACGGGCGACCCTCGTCGCTGGTCGAACGAGTTCGCGACCGGCGTAGTCCACGTGCTCGACCCCTATCACGGCATCCAGCGGGGCTGGGACACAGCGGACGAGGCGCTGGCCGACCTCGAGGAGACGATCCAGCTCGAGGGTCCGGAGACGATCGCGGCCTTCATCCTCGAACCGATCACCGGCACCAACGGCATCTTGATCCCGCCCGACGGCTACCTGGAAGGGGTGCGCGAGATCTGCGACCGGTACGGGATCCTGCTCATCTGCGACGAGGTCATGACCGGCTTCGGGCGCACCGGACGGTGGTTTGCCGTCGACCACTGGGGTGTCGTGCCCGACCTGATCACGCTGGCCAAGGGCCTGACCAGCAGCTACGTGCCGCTGGGCGCGGTGGGCATGCGGCCGAAGGTGGCTTCGTATTTCGACGATCACGTCTTTTACGGCGGCCTCACGTACAACAGCCACCCGCTCGGCTGCGCCGCCGCTCTGGGTGCGATCCAGGCTTACGAAGAGGACGACATGGTCGGCAACGCGCAGCGCATGGGCGTCGTGCTCGCAAGGCACCACCGGCGCCTCCAGGAGCGCCATCCGTGCGTCGGCGCGGCGCGTTCGATCGGCCTGTTCGGAGCGCTGGAGCTCGTGCGCGATCCCAAGACGCTCGAGCCGATGGCCCCCTTCAACGGCACCTCTCCGGAGATGAAGGCAATCGGCCAGGCGCTGCTCGACGCGGGCATGCACACGTTCCTGCGGTGGAACGTGGTCATGACCAACCCGCCGCTGTGCATCACCGAAACCGAGCTCGATGAGGGATTCGAGATCCTGGACTCCGCGCTCGAGATCGGCGACCGGGCGGTCTTGCGCTAGCCGGTTTCCTGCCTGCGGTGAAACAGCAGCCACGCGGCCGCGAAGAAGGCGACTGTCCACACGGTCAGGGTGGCGATCTGGGCCGCGAACTCGTTCATTCCGGTCCCCGCTGAGGCAGGTCCGTTTGCGAGCACGGGCGCGATCGACGACACCGGAGCGAGGACGTTGACGAAGAAGTAGTTCAGGAAATGGGCGTTGGCCCTGCTGCCGCTGATCAGGGTGATGATCACCGTCACGACGCCGCTGACGAGAGGAGCGCCAAACAACACGGCTAGGGTGATCCCGACCGCAGCCCACCTCCCTGTCACCACAGAGACGAGCAGGCTCATGCCCTCCACGCAGAGGACACCCAGCATCGCCGCGCCGATACACATGAGGACGAAGAGCAGGATCGGCATCACGACGAGGTTCCCGGCACCCACCGCCTTGCTCCCATCGGCCGCGATCGCGACCTGCCCGTCAATCGGGCCGACGGAGCCTTCGATGAAAGCGACCATCGCGTAGACGACGAGGAAGGTAACCACCACCACCGCGAGGCTGATCAGAAACGAAGCCACGGCCTTGGCCAGCAGCAGCTGGTCGCGGCTCATCGGGCGGCTGAGGAGGATCGCGATCGTGCGGTCGGAGCGCTCGCCCGCAATCTGTTCCGACGCGAGCCATCCGAAGATGCGGATCAGGAGGAACATCACGATCCCGCCCATCGCGAACAGCGCAGCCAGCGTGATCGAGAACGATTGCAGCGGGGCGATGTTGTTGTCGAGGAGGTACTGGTCGTCGGCGATCGCCTGCTGCTCGCGCTTGATTTCGTCGTCGATGCTGAAACCGCCCCGGAAACCGCCTGAGGGCTGCGTCTGCTTGATCTGCTGCAGCTGAGTGATCGATTGATGGTTGGCAGCGATCTCCTGGCGCAGTGTCGTCTGCCACGCGACCGCAGGCGGCGGGCTCCAGCGCTGCTGGCTGATGACGTAATACGTGTAGAGGCCGCCGGCGATCAATACGAAAAGGCCGCCCATCACCGCGAACACGATCCAGCGGCTGCGCCAGGTCTTGACCAGCTCGATCCGCACCAGGCTTATGAACAGCGTCATGGTGTCAGGCCCCCCGCGGGAAGGGGTGGTGGCGGAGGCGGGGGTGGCGGCGCGCTCAGGGGGCTTCCGGGCGCAACGCCCGTCAGCTCGATGTACACATCCTCGAGGCCCCGCTGGGTCCGGACCAGCTGATCGACCCCGATGCCCGCCGCGACGAGGGCGTGGTTGATGCTCCGCGCCAGGTCGGTTTGTGAGTTGACTGTGATCGAGTCCTTGATGGTGCCGGGCTCGACGGTGGCGCCATCGATGGACCTGATGATGTCCATCGCTTTGTCGACGTCGGACACATCGATGCGGAAGTGGAAGCCCCTGACGTTCATCAGCTCGCTCAATGGACCCGCAGCCTTGACCTCACCGCGATGCAGCACGACGACCCGATCGCAAAGCTCTTCGACCTCTGAGAGCAGGTGGCTCGAGAAGAAGATGGTCATGCCCTCATCCGCGAGCTTGCGCAGGAGGATGCGCAGGCCGTGGATCCCGTTGGGATCGAGGCCGTTGGTGGGCTCGTCGAGGATCAGCAGCTTGGGCTTGCCCAGCATCGCCTGGGCCAGCGCCAATCGCTGCCGCATTCCCATCGAGTAGCGCTTCACCTTGTCGTCGCCCCGCTCGGTCATCCCGACCAGGTCGAGCAGCTCCGAGATCTGTTTTTCGTCGACCGCGCCGAGGAGGCGCGCGAAGAGGCGGAGGTTGTCGCGGCCGGAGAGGAAGCCGTACAGCGCAGGCTGTTCGAGGGTGGCTCCCAACAGCCGCGCCGCCTTGGCGTGCGCGGTCCAGCAGTCGAATCCGCCGACTTTGGCCGTGCCGCTGTCGGCGTGCTGCAGCCCGAGGAGGATGCGGATGGTCGTGGTCTTTCCGGCGCCGTTGGGTCCAAGGAAGCCGAAGACCTCGCCTTCGGCGACGCTCAAGGAGATCTCGTTGAGAGCGTGGACATGTCCGAAGCTCTTGGAGAGCCGGTCGACCTCGACGATGGGGGCCATATTTACCTCAAGGCAGTACCCGCGGTCGGGGGTGACGGTTGCAACCGGCAGTTTCCCAGATGTCTATCTTGGTTGTTGATGCCTGAGACGACTCCGATTGAAATCCCGCCGCGTGGCTCGCGTGGCACGAACATTCCGTTTAGCGGCGTGTTGATGCGGCTGGCCAAGCCGCTGATCGACATGCAGATCTCGCGCTACCGGCGAGCAACGGAGCCGACGGCGCCGAAGACGATGGGCTTCCCAACCGTCTTGCTGACCACAGTCGGCGCACGCACCGGTCATGAGCGAACCCACGTCCTCGGCGGCTTTCCCGACGGGGACGACGCGTGGCTGGTGGTTGCTTCGAAGGGTGGCGCGCCCACCCATCCCGCCTGGTTCATCAACCTGGCCAAGAGCCCGGACAAGATCTGGCTCGAGGTCGGAAATCGAAAGTTGAGGGTCGTCGCCAACTCGTTGAGGGGAAAGGAGCGGGAAGATGCTCTGGCGCGAGTCGCCGCCGTCGCCCCTCGCTACGGTACGTATCAGAAGAAGACCGATCGCGAGATTCCGATCATCCGGCTGACGCCGGCGTAGCGCCGCGCCTAGGCAGCGCCGCCGCGGCCGCCATCGGCCGCCGCCGCCAGCCGCTCCAGGCCAGTCAATAGAGCCCGCCTATCCTCGGCCGAAACCTTCTTCAGTGCGGCCGCCAATCGGACCAGGTCCAAAACGCTGTCCTGCCTCACTCGGGCGACCCCCGCATCGGTGAGGACAATCGAAAGCTGGCGCTCGTCCTCGGGATCGCGGTGGCGGGTGAGAAAGCCGCGGCGCTCGAGGCTTTTAACCTGCTCAGACGCTGAGCTTTTGGGCATGCCGAGGTGGCGTGCGACAACGCCGAGTGGAATGCCTTTCTCGGCGGGTATGTGATGGAGCAGCTGGCGCTCGTGCTGGGAGAGGTCTTCGGTGTCGGCCTTGAGCAGGCCCCGCCATAGCCGTCCGTACAATTGATCGAACTGTTCGGCTTGCGATTGGTTCGCCATGCCGTACAATATACCCCCGCCCACATGGGGAAAGGGTTCGGTGGAGGAGTAGCGGTGATTGAGATAGCAAGGGAGCGAAACATCCCCGCGCCGGCGGTCCGCGTTTGGGAGGTCGTGGCCGAAGCCGAGCGGCTGCCCGAGTGGTACGCCAGGGCGGCCAGCGCCGAGGTGCTCGAGGGCGCCGGGCTCGGCCGCCGCCAGCGTCTCCGCAGCGAGTGGCGGGGGCAAGATTCCGAGGTCGACCAACTGATCACCGCATTCGAACCCGAGCACCTTCTCGAATGGCGTCACGAGGCGGAGCGTCTTGGCGGGCAGCCCGCCCCCCGGTTCGCACTTGAAACTGTCGTCAGGATCAAGCTCGAGGCGCAGGGGCCCGATGCCACCCGGGTGGTTCTGGAGTCGCGCCAGCGGCCCGCCGATCCCGACAAGGAGCAGGCGATGAGCGGCAACTCCGAATACCTGGGCAACATGCTGGAGGCATCGTTAGAGCGCCTTGAACGGCTGGTGACGCGCGGGTCGGAATCTTAAGGAGATGGGTGAAATGATTGATGGGGCTCACGCAATCATCTACAGCCATGACCCCGAGGCCGATCGAAGACTCTTCAAGGAAGTGCTTGGGCTGCATCACATAGACGCGGGCGGCGGTTGGCTAATCTTTGCGCTTCCGCCTGCCGAAGTTGCCGTCCATCCCGCCGAGCCCGGAAAACCGGGTCACGAACTTTTTCTCCTGTGCCGGGACATCGACGCCGCAGTCAGGGACCTCACGGGCAAAGGAGTCATAGTCGAACCCCGGTTCTACGACGAACCCTGGGGACGTCTGGCGTTCATCAAGTTGCCAGGCGGCGGAAAGCTCGGGGTGTACCAGCCGCGCCACCCGCGCGCTCTAAATGCGTCGGCGCCCGAACCTCTGAGCTCAAAGCCGGTGAGGCGCAAGTCAACAAGCTCCAAGTCCCGCACAAAATCGAGATCGAGTGCGTCGGCAAACCGCCGGCCTGGGTGATCCGAGAGTTTCAGCCGAAGGGCAATTGGTGGACCTAAGTTCCCACAATACGAACCCACCGGGCGTATTCGACGGAGAGGCCGTTCCGATCTCGGACGTGGCTGAAGCCAGGATCGACCTAGCCGTTGCGGCGCTTCGCGAGTTCCTCGCTGACCGCGGTCAGGCTCCGACCGCAGACAGCTGGACCGCGGCCGGGATGCGCCCGTCGGAGAAGACGATCCGTCGACGGTTCGGCAGCTTCAAGACAGCGGTTGCGGCCGCCCGGTCCGGACTTGATAACAAATGATGCGGGCGATTTGTTATCAATTGGTGCCCCCATTAAAAGGCGCTCGCCTAACCCCTTGACGTCCGGGCGCCCGGTGGTCTTGTCCAGGCACCAGACCCGCGCACTATCTGACGCGGAATCTAGCGTAAACCACCTGAGCAGGAACTTTGGGATGGTGTGATGCCGCCCTGAAAATTCGCTCACTTTAGGATCTCCTCGAATTCGTGGCGGGCAAGACGAGGATACCACCAGCCGTGGAAGTGGCGAACATAGGTTCGACGGGTCACACCAACGGACGCGGCGGGAGGCAGCTTTGGGCTCCCGGGTAGGGTCTCCGCCGCCACCTCGGGGAGGTCTTCCCACCTCAGACGATGTCCCACGACGACGCCTGCGGCTTTGGGTTAGGCGCTGGCGTCTCTGGTGGCGCTTTCAGATGCGAGCCCTGCGGCATAGACCCCCATTGAATAGGTTGCGCTTGGTTCGCGCGCCGGAGGATACCGTGCCCATCGCCGCCCCATTCCAAGTCTTCGTGGCACGGACCCTAGGTCGCGCCTATCTGAGTGCACTCACAGTGCGTGAGCGAATTCGCATTCAGCGCATTCGTGCGCCAGAACTGATTGAGCCTGGCGGACTGTTCATCGCGCTGGTCCGCTCGCAGCGAGGACTGCTGGTCTGGCTGGTCGCCCTGATCCTTCTGGGAATCGCTGGCGACTCACTCCTGCCCAGCCTTGTCAATCGTATTGAGGCCGCAGTCAAAGTCCAGAACTGGGTGGCGCAGAACGTCAAGCTGCCGACGGATGCCACCCTACGAACTGTCCTAGCGACCCTTGCCGGTGCGACAGGCACCATCCTCGGCATCGTTCTGTCGATCACGCTGATCGTTTTCCAAACGACCGCGGAACGCTATCGAAGTGGTCGGATTGTCTCGTTTCTGTTACGTGAGCGAGTGACCTCAGCGGTCATCCGTTTGCTCGCGCTCGCCTTCGCCTATTCCATTTGGGTACTAATGCTGTTCGAAGCAATACGGCCCGGCCGGCTGCCTTACTTCTCGACCCTAATCGCTTTGACCCTGAGTACGGGCGGCGTTCTTGCGTTGATCACGTACCGCTCTCATGCGCTGCTCGGATACTTGCCCGCTTCAATCGGACGGGAACTCGTGGCGGAGATAGTTCAAGCCGTCACTCGGGTGCGCACGGCCTCGTCTGGTCCGAGCGTTCACCAACATGCGCATGACACAGTGGCTGAAGGTCTTAGGACCCAGCGCGATCTGTTGCGCAGGCTCACGAAGGATAGTGATGTCCAGGGCATAACGCTCGTCGTGGCTTATCTCGACCAATTCCTCGAGTACTACATTCGTTCAAAGCGCCGCATCGTCGAAAACAGCCGATGGTGGGCTCGGCAGGCTATCCGCTCCGATTCACCGTGGACACGCATGACTGAGGCGCTCGCATCCGAAGGGCTGATGGATCCAACGGTGGAACAACCTGATCGTTTCTGGTTGGAGCGCGAGATCCTCGACTTGACGCGCGAAGCGATGCGACTGAGGGAACTGGAAGTGACCAGAACGGTCGTAAGAATGTTGATGCGACAACTCCAGATCGCGTTCTATTCCCAGGAAATCGAGGCTTGCTACGCGATTCTGGAGGAGCTCCGATCGAACGCATCTGCGGTCAATGATGGAGATGACCCCGCCCTCGTGGAGCAGTTGGCGCAAGTTCCATGGCTGCTGTTCGAGCTGCTTGCGCAAGCTGGCACGTTTCAGGCTCGCCGAGTTGTAGCTGCCGAGCCCTGGAGCCGCCGGCAAGACCAAGGCAGCCTAGCTTGGATCGAGTCTCAGGAAGCGAGGGCCCTGGGTATCAAGATCCGCCGCGAACAAGCCATTGCGGGCCACGTGGTTACGCCAACCGAAAGGATGGTGGGCGAGGTTGAACGCAGCCTCCAGCCCAAGGTTGAGGCCATCAGGAGCCGCCTGTTGGACGGAGCGTATACGTGGCTCAGCTCCGGTCTAAGGGGTGCTTTGGATCAGAAGGCGCCAACGGCTGGGCTAGTTGCGAAGCAGGTCTTGCGAGCGCTCCTTCGAGCCAATCACCTGTCTCTACCGGTGCGAATTGAGGATGACTTTTCGAAACTACTCGCCCGCGCGTACGTTGAGGAGAAAGACGCAACAGTTCGATCCGACCTGCGGGAGGACAGCGCTCTGCTTGCGCGTGAGCTCGCGGAGGCGCAGAACTGGTCGGCAGTCTGGCTTGCATTGCACGCCGCTGTAGGGATCGGAACCCTGGCCGAGAATGCAGAGACGAACGTGCAGGCTGGGATGGGCATGGCGTTCGACACCTTGATGACATTGGCCCACATCCATGCCTGGGCGGAATTGGTCAGCGAGCCAGATCACGTCGGGAGACTCGCCGCTTACCTTGACCGGCCGTGGCGCAATCTCGACGGCCTGGCAGGCATCGTTAACGACGAGAAGTTCTCAACAACAATGGCTCTGTCTTTCGCAAGTGGGGTCAAGTATCACCGCTGGTTTCAATCCCTAATCAAGGCCGTGAACAACTTACCGGTCCAGTATGAATGGGTCGGCTCCTCTGGAATCCCAATCGAGGGCGGGCGGCAGCATCCGTCATCACTGTTTGCAGAGTGGCAAATGTTTCATGGCTACGACGAATGTCTTCGGCATCTGATTAGGTCAAGCGTCGAGCTGCGAGCCTCGGAACGACAGCGACTCGTTGATACGCTCGCGCAGCTTGCGCGCAGTCGTGGAGCCAACGCATGAGACGCCATCGGCCAAAAGGGCTCCGCGGCTTCTATTCAGGAGACAGCTACGCGGCGTTCTCGTTAGCGACGCGGTCACCGGTCGGCGCCTCAATGGCAGACGCCCGCATTCATAGCGCGTCAGAGACGTTCGCATTTCATGTCGTTCCGGACATTGATGAGACTGGCTTCAGGGTCGAATGCGAAGACGAGCGGGTCCGGAAGGTGATAAGCGACTCACTCCTCGAACGGTCGAGCCGGTCGCAGATATGGACCCAACCGAATCTGTCGATGGAGATGCATTTGTGGATTTCTGAGATGGTCGAACAGCGCGATGTCTATCTCCAAGTGGTCTTCGACCAGGTTGACGACGCGGCTCCCTGGATGCTTTCAGCCGTAGTCGCCCTTGCCCCGGAGACACTTGTCATCAAAGGCCGCGGCGCCAAGACCCAATATGAGCAGTACGCGAGCGTTCGCGCCTTCGAGGGGACCGGCGTCGGGGTCATACACGGACCCCGCGAACGTCTAGTGGTGTTCAGGGCCGACGAGATTCTGCATCTTCGTTGGCCGCTTGATCAGCTCGACGACCGGATCAGCCCCGAGGCTGCTGCCCGCAGAGCAAGTCGCGCCATTGATCGGCATGCGCAGCAAATGCTTATGAATGCACGGGCAGGGGCGGACCCGAGGGAGACATTCCTTCCGTTGGCACGTGCCCGTGCTGGCGCGTACGCCGATGCCCTGGAGAAAGAGAAGCTAGAAGACGCCATGATCAGTGATCGGCTCTTCCAGCCGGTCGACGAAGACGTCACCGAATTCTTCTATGTGGATCGGCTGGTCAGGAGTCGAGTGGCGGTGAGCCGTGTGCGCGCCTACCTGTTTAGCGAGTTCAACCGACAGGTGTTGGACCGGTGGACCCAGCTGAACGATTGGCCGCCAGCACGCGTACTCCCACGGCGCACCTTTTGGTCAGAAGCCGAATGGCTGGACCTCCATCGGTCCTACATAGCTGGCGCGGCGACAGTCGAGGATGTAGTTGCCGCCGCCGAGGTCGAGTGGGAGTCCGGTCGCTTCTCCAAGGCGCAGCTCTCGGAGGCCGATTCCCGAGAGCTGAGTTGAGGCAAGTGCACCCTACGTTGACGTAACAAGTCATGGCCACTGCGGAGCCTTCGGGGCCATCTGGAGATTCCGACGGTCTTCGAGCCCACGCGCGCCGTGCGTATCTCCGCTGGGTGAACGACTGTATCGAAGGCATCACGCAACCAACTCGGAGGGGTCGAATGATTACCATCGGCGCGGCGGGATCGGCGCGCCTAATCTCCCCAAGTACCTATTTTGCGAAGCATCTAGCCGTCAGAAGAAACACCCTTCACGGATACTATCCACGTCGTTTTGACGACTATCGCGACTACATCGCGGGCCACGATGGCCACCTGCCCGATGACATCTCCCAGTGGGGCCGATGGATGGTTCTGACCTTGTTGGCCCGCCCTGACTTCTTCCTGGAACCTTATCTCTATCTTTCAGCGACTGGAGGCGGGCGCTCTAACTGATTCAGCGTTATCGGCCTCGCCCCGAATCTTCGTCCGTCCGGTGATCGCGGCTGTATCGGCTGTCACGCTTCCATTGACCTCGATCTTCACGTTGGTGTGAACTCGCCCCCCGGGGAGCACGATTCGAGATGCCTCTACCTCATGGCTGACCGTAAGAGCGACCTGGCCATTCGCCCAAGCATCGAGATTCAAGAAGGGAGCCGGCATGGGCTCGTCCTTCGAGAGGCTCATCGCCATGCCGATAGCCGTTAAAAGGTCACGGCAGGCGTTGGGGATCAGGGTGTCGAAGCTCGGTCGATCGAAGGGGATGCCCGGGACGGAGGGCAGGTTGCCGGCTTCATGATCCGCGAGATATTCCTGCAGTTTGAAAAGGTGCCAAGCGCGAGCCCATTGCACCACGTGATCTGGGACCGTGTCGTACACCAGTTGGCGTGCGGCCAGAAGCCGAATGAGTACGAGCTCGACGAGTACGAGCTCGACGAGAAGGACCGGGCCCGTCGGTGGCAGTTCGTCGCCGTCTTGAATGCCAATCGCGACGAGCAAACGGCGACGCAGATCGCGACGCTCAGTATCGTCCCGAATGCCATGGAGTACCGCCGCCGCGACATGTTCAATCAAGGCCGCATGCGAATTGCGGTTGGAGCGCTTCAGTGGAAGATCGGTCACCAGCCTGCGGGCGATCTGCTTTGCCTGTTTGTGACCTCGACTAGGCCCATACCGCTGTGCCCATGTGCGCATGGATTTCTTGACCTGGTCAAGCGTCGCGTACGTGTCCCCGAAAAACAGCCAGAGGGCTACAGGAACGTTGCAGAGGTTTGGGATCTGGCTGGTCTGACGGCGCTTGTCCAGTAGAAGAAGCCAAAGACGCAGTTGAGATTCCGGCCATAGAGCGGTAATGCCCTTGCCCCTACCAAGCCCCCGCTTGGTTGGACGATCGAGGAGCCCTGCCGACTGCCAATCCGTGAGCAGCCGGTCGGTGGCGAAATGACCCGCAGCCACAGCGGCGGCGATCATTTCTGCCTTAGTGAACCTGGGCGTGGTCAGATCAGCCACGGATGAGGTTTACATTTTGCACGATATCCAGTAGGCCAGATGGCGATTATCGGCCCTACGATCGACCTGGACGATCGTGATCGGGTCTTAGGACGGCGTTACAGACGCCCCCAAGAAGTTGAATGTGGGAGGTCCAGAGATGGCCAGGAACGGTAGACCGGACAAGACGGCGGAAGTGGTCGGAGCTGCTACGGGAGGCGCGGTTTGCGGAGCGATCGGAGCCTTCGTAGGCGGTCCCGTAGGGGCGGCGGCAGGCGCTGCCGTGGGCGGATGGGTCGGCCACAAGATCGCAGAAGAGGCCAAGAAGCGAGGGCTTTAAGGCAGCCCTAGCGAGACCGGAAACGTCAATGTCGACCATGGGAACCGCGTTGGGCACCCGAGCTCGGGCCGCGATGCTCCAGTCTTAACCTCTTGGTCCATGCCTCGGGTCCCCGATTCACTGCTCGACGCCATCGTTTATGTCTATCCGAACCTCGAGGCGGCTAGACGTGGGGATCGGACTGGTGCCACGGGCTTCCTCATCGTCACGCTGTTTAAGGATGGGACCGACGCCGGCCATATCCACGTAGTCACAAACCGCCACGTCGTAATCGACCACGCAGAGCCTGCTATCCGACTCAACAAGAGCTTGGGCGGTTTAGAGATGCTCGCTGTCCCGCGAAGCGATTGGCACTATCACCCCGATGGGGACGACGTTGCCATCGCATACCTCGACATCGACCCCAAGATCCTGGCTGTTACGGTCGACTTCATTACCCCAAGCGATTTCTGCACGCCGGCGATCACCAACCTCAGGGACATTGGCGCGGGTGACGACGTCTACTTTGTTGGCCGCTTTGGTGGGTTGAGTCACGCAGAGGAGCGCGAGGAACGAAACCTTGTCGTGATCCGTTTCGGGTCAATAGCTCGCAAGCCGGTGCGGATTAGGCAGGACCGCACCGGAATAGAGCAGGAGAGTTGGCTCGTTGAGGCGAGGTCTTTGAGCGGATTCAGCGGCTCGCCGGTTTTCGTCTGGGCGAGCCATCCTGGCGGCGACAATCTCTCATACCTCGGCACGGGTCGTGACAGTTTCCTTCTCGGGATCGTTTGGGGTCACTTACCGGACCGCACCGTGGTTTACGAAACTGGGCCAGATGGCAAGCCTGCAGAAACGGATCAGTTCGTTGAATTGAATTCCGGAATGATGTGTGTTGTCCCAATGTGGACGATAGCTCAGGTTCTCAATTCAGATGAATTGGAGGCGAAGCGGACGCGGGTCGAAGAACGCCTGCGCGCAGACCGGCGTCGCCTCGGCACGAACATTGAATCCGGCGAGCCCGATTGATGAAAATTTGGCCGCCTCATCTAATCAACGAGACCCTGGAACGGTGGCGCCGCACCCCACAGGGAGCAGCGTTCACCGGATCAACCAAGCATCTAGTCGATGTCGGTTTATTGGAGCCGAAGGCGCTGCCGGACACATACAACCGGATCGGACAGATTTACACAGCTGTGGTGTTTCTCTTGGCCGCAGCGCTCCCAACCTGGCCCAGCGAACCCGTCGCAGTCTTCACCGCCTTTCTGGCGCTGGCTGTCGCGTGGCTCTTAGCCGTCCCGCTGACGATGGACAGCATTTCAAACTCCGACGTGGCTCTGCTCTCGCGTGGATTCCGACGGTGGCGAAATTCGATAGTAGCTGTCGCGAAGGAGAGAGGTGTCTCATTGGAGGTCGCCAGTTCGGACGGTCGCCCGCCAGCTTCGCGAGTTCTCCGCCTGTTGACGCCGCTCGCGCCATTCGCGATTCTGCAACTCATCTATCGGCAGAGCACGAGAAGCGTAGCTCTGGGCGCAATGGCAATCGGCGGCCTTTTGGTTGGCCCAAGCCTTGCCAGCGTGCATGTTGGCTATTGGTCGCCGGTCTCACTGATACTCGGACTAACAGTGCCGCTGGCCGGGCGCCTCGTCTTTGTGCTTCTACTGCCGGTGATGCTCCAGGTTTACCTCGCCGGACTCCGTGCCGATGAAGCCGTGAGGCGAATCCAACGCCGACGCGATGACGTATAGCCACTTCCGAGCCAGGGTGACTGCGAAAGAGGTGGCAAGGATGTCCAGGTTGTTGTGGAATCTCGTCGAGGCCCCAGCGGCACGTGGCGTAACGCGGAATGAGCCGACTGATTCGTCTGTCGAACTCGAGCTCTTGTCGTCCTGGGGGTGTATGGGGGCGCCTCAGTTCCCGGGGTGGCGCCTCCGTGAATGTCAATGGCCGTCTCAACGTCCGCAGAAAAGTCCGCACCCCGAAGGCTGCTCAGTCATCCTTGAGCGGCACACCTCCTCGAGTCCTAGCCCTCGCATGCGGAGCGATTATTCGGCGGTGACGACCACATCCGTGTGATGTAAGAGGCGATTGACGAGCGAGACGGCAGTCGTCTGGTCGGAAAGGAGGGGGCCTGAGTCGCATCGGCCCATTGAGGCCGGTAGCTCGCTAGGCTGATTCATCCTTCGCCGGGAAGATGACGCGCCCGGAGGTTTCCAGTATCACTAGCCACATTGCCGTCTCCCAGCAGATCTCATCAGCGCGCCCCGGCGACTTCAGATCTTTGCCGACGGTGTAGCCTGGCTGCCCATCACGGAGGAGGATCGCGCCGTGGAGTGCTGCCTCCGGGTCCCCATGGACAAGACTGTTGTAACGATCCATAACCGCTTGCAACTGTTCTGCAGTCGGGCGGTCTGACCCCCGGCCAGCGGGTCCAAGCATCGCGTCTAGGCGTTTGCGCATCGAGGGTCTGGAGTTATGGGGCCATCCGTCATTCCAGAGCTTTACGGCCTCCGGATGTTGCATGAGGTAGACCACTGTGGACACCCGTTCAAGGAGCGGCCTCGTCAGAATCAAGGCTGATAACAAGTATCCCTGGCGCACCATCTCGCGGATGCTCAACGCGATCGAGCAAGCACTTGGGATCAATTCGCTGGCGGCGCGTTGCAGCGGGGACAGTTGGTGGCGCCTCGTCCACGGGCCTATGCGATGCTGCTCAGCCATAGCCGAGACGATCATCTGATCAAAATGGTGGACGGACTTGAGTCCGAGATATGGATCGTTGCTGGGCGTGTGAGGCTTCCCTGGATCGAATTGGATTCTTGATTCCGATCGTCGTTTCGAGGTTGCGCGGGGCAGGGAGTCAGCTCCGCTTGGGCGCCAGATAGTCTCGGACTGCCTGCTTCAACGCGGCAGGCAAGTCGATTCTCTGTCCGCGCCAATCAACCCAACCTTCGCCCGGCCCTCCAACGCTAACCTTTAGGTCTCTGCGGCTCACCCCTCGATGGTAACGACGGGGGTCGTCAACGGCTTACGCATCGATGTGCTCGCCGACGTCGCGCAGCATCCGGATAGCCGGCAGGCCCTTCCGAAATACCTTCAATGCTGGTTCCATTTGGCTGCGAACCGCAGGAACAGATAGCGCGTTGGCCGCCGATCGTTCCAGCCTGCCGAGAGCGACCAAGAAGAATTCCAGGTCCGCCCACCACCGCATTGGGAGCTGCTCGTCCTCTGGCTCCATGCGACTTAGCCGCTGGTACTGGAGGTACACGGTCCACATGTGGTGGCCGGCCGGGGTGGGCTCCAGGAGAGCACCAGGGTGAGCCTCCGACGAGACGGCTACCCGCGGCTGGTAGGGTGGGCGCGGGCGCCGAGCCAACAGCGGATCTGGGTGATGGAGGACATCGGCAGCTATGGCGCGGGCTTGGCCGCCTATTTGGGCGCCGAGGGCGAACTCGTTTACGAAGGTGACCGCCTCGGCGACCGATATCACATGGTCAGCTGCGCCCAAGCCAGACCTACAATCCCTTCGGTTGGCTTCGAGCCGGCAACCTGCGGCGGCGCTCGTCGCCGCTGGTTTCAGAATCGCGGAACCAAATGTCGTTGGATTCGTTTTCGTGGTCCCTGTCAGTACGAGCAACAGGTATGGAGGAACCGCGATGGATCCGCGTGAGACCGACAAACGCGAGCCGAGTTTCTCTGCGCGCAGCCTTGAGTCGCATGGTAGGCCGGCAGATGCCATCGTAGTGGATTACGAGGTCCACTCGAGCAGTAGAGTCGCTGCGACCTATGCTGCGAAGGTCGGCATCTCGGAGCTGCCGCAGCATTTTCAGATCAAGGCATGGTTCGGGCCAGAAGTGCTCCGCATCGACTATCCATTCCAGCAAGGATTCAGCACAGTCCGACGGCTGACGGCGCGTGGCTCCCTACCGCGTGGCGGCAGGCGTAGGCAGCGAAAGAGCAGCCTTGGCAACTCACCGGGTGTTGTTGCCGGAGCACGTACTGACATCGGTTCCGGAACGCGCTTAGTACGCACACCTGATACCGAAAGCGTCCTGGGCTGGGATGCAACGCGATTCGATGTGGTGCCTGGAAGAGTAGGCGGCGAGCTTTGGCTTGCAAAAGGAACCGAGAGGCTGGCACCAGCGGCCGGCGAATTCGTAGGGGAGCTTTTCGCCGAGACACGCCGGCGTGATGTAAGCGGGGTCCCGCTTGCCGGCAGGCTGGAGGTAGTAGGTGCCCAGAGCAGTGTGACGTTCAAGGCACTTGCGGTTCGTGAAGCTGAGGCCAGCGAGGTCGAAGCGTTTTCCGGCGAGAACAGTCGACGTCAGATCGATGCAGCGCGTATTGAAACCGAACATTTCACGACTGCGGGCACCGTCTTAAAGGAGATGCCTGCCGCGGAAGCCGCTTTGTTCAGCCGTAGACGTTCACGTGCATCACCTTCGCGCTGGCCATCCGAACACGAGCCGTATGAGCATGGGCTTCCGTCTCCGTCCATACAGGGGGAGGACTTCGCGTTAGTGATCGGCGACCGCCTGCTTTTCGCGGTTATGGATGCAGTGAATGGTGCTTGTTCGCACCTTGGCTCCTATTACGGTGACGGCGAGGACGGCGGTATGCCAATCCACATCGAGGTCGACCTTTGGCGCGATCTCCTTTCGTGGATGAGCGTTGGGACTTCAGACGGCGACGCAACTCTTCTCGAGTTTCTTCGCCGCGGTTTGACGGCTCTGTTCTTCTTCGATTGGCAGATCAGCGGCTTGCTGACCCCAAGTGAAAAGCTGGCGCTTGACTATGTCAGGTCCGCGTTGGAGGCCAGCGATCGCGGTCAGCCGATACCCAGACCTTCTCCCGAGCAGGCGGCACTTACCGTTGGACCGAGTGAACAGCCTCTTGAAGCCTGGTTGCAGAATGCGATCGCAGCGACCAACGTCTGGACATCGAATTATGCGGCTTCGATACCACTCGCGGTGCGCGCCTATCTCATTACATCGGGTAGCGACCGCTTTCTTGATTTGGTTTTCCCCGACATGCGGCCGCCCGACCTCGACTCGCTCGTACTGGATTTGCTTTACCCCGACAAGTGGCCGCCCGGTGTCCCCCCGCTGCCTGTCATCGCACCTTTAATGTTGGGGCCCCGGATCGCAGAGATCGAGCAGGCTGGGGTAAGACGAATTCTCGAAATCGATTTGCAAAGTGACACTTCGGAGATTGACAAGCCTGCGATTGGAAACCTGATCCACGCCTACGCTAACGACTTCGACACATCCCTCAGGCTCGGGAATCCACTCATTAGCGAACTCAAGACAGGCGGTGGCGGAGTACGAATGTCCCTGAACATCCAGCATCTCAGGACCGATTTCTATTGGTCGACCAGCGTTGCCGACACCACGGCAGCCAAGATCCTTGCTGCCATGTCGATGGGGGCATTCGTAGACGCCGTCAGCGCTGAAGGATTTGGCGTTCTGATAGCGGACGATTCCCGGCTAGATATCGATATCTACCCACAGGCCAATGACGATGGCACCGACACCCTGACGTCCCGCGTTCGGGAGAGTAGCGAGCTAGACTTACGGCTCCAACTCGTTCCCTTTGAACTAGGACGCTTCGGCGTGCCGAGCCCATCGGTCGCACTTAGTGCAGCGGTGACATCAGCCGTAGCGTCGTTCACATCCGTTGTTAAGACTGCCGTCCTAGGCCTTGTCGAGAAGCTTCTGAACGAACGGCTTCTGCCACAGTTCGGTGCCTGGGTTCAGATCTGGCATGCCTATCACGGTCCCAGCGTCACGCGATCGAGGGTTCTGACGGGCCCAGGAGCAATGACAATAACCGGTCAGCTGGCCCTCTCAGATGCTCTCTGGGGACGTCACCGCCATTCGGGCTTTAGAACCACGAAGTTGTGGGCGTTTGCATACGGCGTTTCCGAAGAATATCTCTCATCATGGCTCCGCACGTGCCTTGGACCGTTGTCCAAGAATCAAACGATCGATGACCTCGACTGGGCGACCCGTCTCGGTAGCACAGTTCCTGGATTCAAACTACCAGACACGGAGACGTTGCCTGTGCCCGCATCGTGTGACGACGACGTCGCCCGCTTTGATCGACTCGAGCTCGCCCGCTCACCCATGACCGAGACCTACCGGACCTCGATGGCAGCTGGCTTTAGTGAAGGACTTGATTTCGCGGAGGTAGCTCGACCTGCGGCTCGCTCCCCGCAGAACGTTGTGCGCACTATTTTGACGAGAACGCTGCCTGTCGTCGCTATCTCGCCTTTAGGCCAACAGACTGCGGTCGGACACATGCGAATGCCGTATGAGGTGTCAGTCACCGCCCGGCGCACGCTTTATCGAAGTAGGTTCGGGGGCATTGTGCCGGCCCAGTGTCGTTTAGTCGCCAGGAAGCAGTTCGACTTCCTAGTTGGCTTGTCACAAGGCGTGCCCGATCGAGACATGGAACTTGTGGTCGCTCGACGGCTAAATCAGCCCCGCTTCACGCCCCAGCGGTTGCCACGAGGGCTGATCGCAACGTTGAGCGGTCCCGGATCGGAGGCTTCGTCGTCGCGACCAGAACTGCCCGGACTCATTCCAAGACTGCCCGAGCCTTCCGACTGGTCTCATGGTTCACATGCGCCAGGCGAACCAGATCCGCAAGACCTCATGATTGTTTGTCAGCCTCCCAGAGCCGTCTGGTCTGAGCGCGAATTCGACTGCGTTCTTCGAACCTATGTCGAAGCGCACGCCGAGATTACCGCTGACCTGTACCTCGGCTTCAAGGTCATGAACTTGCTGGAATTCTTACCGACCCTCGTGATCTCGCTGCGAAACATTCAAGTTTCGACAGAATTGGTATCCGTAGCTGATCCATTCGACCAATTGGCCCCGACAGATATCGCCCAAGCCGTTGCTGATGTCGTTAGGGAGGATTTCTCTATCCTGGTCGACGCTCTGGCCGATTCTTCGGAGCTCACGTGGGACATGTATCTGCTTAGTCAACGGATCCCCAGGGCCCTAGAGGCATTGTCTCTCGGTAACAACCGAGGGACGGTTGACGCGCTAAACGCTGTTTCTGAGCTGATCCATTTGAGTGGCGGGAGTCCCGAGGTTGCCGGCCGCTTTGTATACTGGCCAATCAATTTCGACCAGCAGGTAAGTAGCTTGTTCAATTGAACTTTTCGCAACGTGGCCAACACGCTCACCCACCTCAGGCGGAATGCGCAGTCCAAGCTGAAAACAGCCCAACCGCGGGAATGGGCCTGCTAGCTGACATCAGAGCCGTACTTGAACGGATCACCTTACCGCCCCAAGAGGGTCAATCAAAGGCGTCACACTCGATAAGGTGTAGCTAGTACCGAGCTGCCTAAAGCAGCCACCTTCCAGCGTCGCCGGGACGTGACCTAGCAAGAGCCCAGTCTCGAGGTCAGTGAAGCTCAGCTCGAGGAGATCGTCTCAGCCTTTCGAGAAGCGCTTGAAACCGGTTCACCGGCCCAGCGCAAGGCCCTGATCAAGACTCTAGTCGCTGAGATCAGGGTCAACGGGCCCGAGGCGTTTCCGTTTTATCGACTTCCCGCGGCAGGTGTTCGCATTGTGGGAACGTTGGTGGAGCCGAGGGGATTCGAACCCCTGACCTTCTGACTGCCAGTCAGACGCGCTCCCAGCTGCGCCACGGCCCCACGCTTCGGAGAGTGTGATGATACCCCGCACCTTCGACCCGGCCCGCCGGCGCCGAATCAGGATCGAGATCGGCCCCGCGCGCATCGCGGACACAATCCACCGAAGACGAGCTGGTGACTCGTAACTACGAAACCCGTGCTTTTTTGCACCCCCGCGGTCGCATCGTCCAGAACGCACCCGGGCACCTCCGCCACGCGGCCGCATGAATCGCAGCGGACATGCTCGTGGTGATCCTCACCTACTTCGTAGTACGCCTTACCGTCGCCGAGGTCGATGCGCCGGATGGCGCCCTTGCGTTCCATCAACGTGACGGCGCGGAACACGCTCGAATAGTCGGCTGCGCCCAACGTTCCGCATACGACCTCATGCAGCTGGTCGATGGACCACGCGTGCCGCGCTTCGCCCTCAAAGACATCGCGCACAGCGTCGGTGACGGGGCTTGGACGAGGCATTCCGAGATCATAATCCCATAACGCACAGGAGTTGCGCAAGTCGTTTGTGCAATACTGCCAGGAATGGTACGAAGAATCGCGGTTGTGATCGGGGCGGTTGCGCTCATCGGCGCGAGCGCAGCATGCGGCGGCGGGCCAACCGCAAGCGCGGGCTCGCTGAACGTCGTCGCAGGCGAGAACTTCTGGGGTAGCATCGCCGCGCAGCTGGGCGGCTCGAAGGTCAACGTGCTGAGCGTGGTGACTGACCCCAACGCCGACCCCCACGAATACGAGAGCAACACCGACGACGCCCGCGCTTTTGCGCGGGCCGACCTCGTCATCCTGAACGGTGCCGGCTACGACGACTGGGGCAAGAAGCTGCTCGACGCCAACTCGAGCAGCCACCGCAATGTGTTGAACGTTGCCGATCTGCTCGGCAAGAAGGCCGGCGACAACCCGCACTTCTGGTACGACCCGGGATACGTGGTCAGCGTGGCCGACGCGATCACTGCCAGGTACAAGGCGATCGACAGCACAAACGCATCGTTCTTCGACCAGCAGCGCGCCGCCTTCGCCTCCGCGCTCGGGCAGTACAACGCCCGCATCGCCGAGATCAAGCAGAAGTTCAACGGCGTGAAGGTCGGCTCGACCGAGAGCATCTTCGTTTACATGGCCGGCGCCCTCGGCCTCGACCTCATCTCCCCACCCGAGTTCATGCAGGCCGTCTCCGAGGGCAACGAGCCGCCGGCGTCGACCGTCGTGGAGTTCCAGAACCAGATTGCGGCCAAGGAGATCAAGGTGCTCGTCTACAACGTGCAGACCGCGACCGCCGTCACCACCAACGTCAAGCAGCTTGCGCAGGCCGGAAACATTCCAGTGGTCGGCATCTCGGAAACCCTCCAACCCGAGACCGTCACCTTCCAGGACTGGCAGCTGGCCCAGCTGACCTCGCTCAAAAACGCACTGGCCAAGTGACAGAACAGCCCGCAATTGTCGCTCGCGACCTGGCCGCAGGCTACGGTTCGCGCGCGATCTGGACCCAGGCCAATTTCGCGATCGAGGCGGGTTCTTTCACAGCCGTCCTCGGCCCCAACGGCTCCGGAAAGTCGACGCTCGTCCGCCTCGTACTCGGCCTGCTCCCGCCGGCGTCGGGCGTCATCGAAGTGCTCGGCGAAGCTCCGAGGCGCGGAAACCCGCGCATCGGATACGTGCCCCAAGGCTCGAACTTCGACCCCGAGCTCTCGATTCGAGGCCGCGATTTCGTCGCGCTGGGAGTCGATGGCCACAAGTGGGGCGTGCGCCTGACCGGCCGAGCCCAGGTGGAAAACGCGGTCGACAGCTCGCTAACTTCAGTCGACGCCGGCGGATATGCAGACCGGCCCCTCGGGCGCCTCTCGGGTGGCGAGCAGCAGCGGCTCCTGCTCGCGCAGGCTTTGATTGGCAGGCCGCAGCTCCTCCTGCTCGACGAGCCCCTGTCTCACCTCGACGTCCGCAACCAGCAAGCCATCGTGCAGCTCATCAGCGCGGTGGCTCGTGAACGGCAGCTCACCGTCCTCCTCATCGCGCACGACGTGAACCCGCTGCTCCCCCACATCGACCACGTCCTCTACGTCGCACACGGCAAGCTGGCCATGGGTGAGCCCGCCGAGATCATCACCTCCGCATCGCTGTCGCGGATCTATTCATCGCCGGTCGAGGTCCTGCGCGACAGCCGCGGGCGAGTGTTCGTGGTTGGACTCGAAGAGGAGGTCAGCCACCCGCATGGGTGATCTCTTCCACTACGAGTTCATGGTCCACGCCTTCGAGGCGGGCACCGTCATCGCCATCGTCGCCGGCGCCATCGGCTACTTCGTCGTGCTTCGGGGAACGGCCTTCGCCGCGCACGCTCTCTCGCACATTGGCTTCGCAGGCGCGACCGGAGCTGTTGTGTTGAGCCTCAACCCGATCATCGGACTCCTCGCGTTCACGCTCGGCGCCGGCGTCACGATCGGCGCCCTGGGCAGCCGGTTGCGCGAGCGCGACGTGACCATCGGCATCGTTCTCGCCTGGACGCTTGGGCTCGGCGTGCTGTTCATCTCGCTCTACCGCGGCTACGCGACGGCGGCCTACGCGATCCTTTTCGGCGAGATCCTCGGCATCAGCACGACCGACGTGACGGTGACCCTGGTCGCCGGACTGATAACGCTCGCAGCAACCATTGCCCTCTACCGGCCGCTTCTTTTCTCATCGGTCGACGAGGACCTCGCTGCCGCCAAGGGAGTGCCGGTCACCGCTCTGTCCATCGCTTTCATGGCGATCCTGGCCGTCGCCGTGACCGAAGCCGTTCAGGTGGTCGGCGTGCTGCTGATCTTCGCCCTCATCGTCACACCTGCCGCGATCGCCGTGCGGTTCACGTGCCGGCCGGGCGTTGCCATCGCCATCGGCATCGCCCTCGCGCTAGCGTTCACGTGGCTCGGTTTGACGATCGCGTTTTACTCGCCGCACCCGGTCAGCTTCTTCATCACCTCGCTCGCGTTCGCCACATATGTCCTCGTGAGACTGGCGGTGCCATTCCGAGCTCGCATCCGGCGCATCGCGATCAGCCCCACCGCATAAGCTCACCTCCGTCATGCACGTCCTCGTCACCGGCGGAACGGGCGCCCTCGGCCGGGATGTGGTGAGGCGCCTCATCGACTCCGGCCATCGACCGCGCGTCCTCAGCCGTAAGGCGGCCTATGGCGACGACTGGGTGCAAGGCGACCTCGTCACCGGCGCCGGCCTCGAGGTCGCGGTGAAAGGCGTCGATGCGATCATCCACGCAGCGTCCGACGCGTTATCGCCGCGCAAGTACGAGGCCACCGACGTGCTCGGAACGCGCCGCTTGCTGGCGATGGCTCGGGAGGCCGGCGTCCGGCACGCCGTCTACATCTCCATCGTCGGCATGGAGGGTGTCGACTACCCGTACTACAGGAGCAAGCTCGCGGCCGAAGCCGTGATGCGCGAGAACATCGTCCCGTGGTCGATCCTTCGCGCGACCCAGTTCCACACGCTAATGGAGATCTTCCTCGACGCTTCGAGCAAGATGCCGCGCCTCGCGCTGGTTCCGTTCAAGTGGCGGTTCCAACCCGTCGACACCACCGAGGTGGCGGAGCGACTGGTGGACGTCGCCACGAGCAGGCCCGCCGGAATGCTTCCTGATTTTGGCGGTCCTGAGGTGAGGGACTTCAAGAGTCTGGCGACCTCCTGGCTCGCCGTTCGCAGGCCGAACAAGCGCCTGGTCAACCTCTGGCTGCCTTTCAAGTTCAGCCGCCAGTTCTCCGCCGGCGCGGTCCTGACTCCCGACCATCGCGACGGCACCATCACATTCGAGCAATATTTGGCACGGAGGTATCCGAAGACAGCATGAACAAGCTCGTCGATCGCTACGGCCGCACCGGAGTTGCGGCGATCACCAGCGTGATCTGGTTGCTGCCGTTTGCGGCCTGGGCCGGGTCGGCCGACCTCTCGCCCATCGATAGGACCGCCACGCCCACGATCGCGTTCACCATCGGCGTCGTCATGCTCGTGCTGTGGCTGGTGCTCGTCGCGAGCCTCGGTCGCTTCCAGGTGACGCCACGACAGCGGCGCTTCGACATCGGCCAGATGTCGCCGTCGGAGAAACGCTGGACGCTCGGATGTTTCGCATTCGCACTCGGACTGATCGCGTGGCTCAATGCCGCCGCCACGGTGGACTGGGGGCCGCTCGGTTCGGCGATCGGAGCCGGCGAAATCGGACCGATCCTGCTCGCGGTCGCGCTGGCGATCTTCGCCATCGCCATGGTCGTAGGCATCGTTTTCACGTGGCGCAAAGAGACCGACGCCTTTCGCCGCCGGACCGCCGGCTGATGGGCATCGCCTACCGGCTGATGTACGCGGTGGGCTTTGCGCCCTGGGACCGTCAGATGCCGACCGAGCTGAAAGCCGTGATCGAAGGTCCCGAGGCGCTTCCTCCGGCGCGGGCTCTGGATCTGGGCAGCGGCCTGGGAACGAAAGCCATCTACATGGCCGCACACGGTTGGCACGTGACCGGTGTCGAGGCCGTGCCGCGGGCGCTCAAAGAAGCGCAGCGCCGGGCAAAGGCGGCAAAGGTCAACGTCGACTTTCGACTGGGTGATGTCACGCGACTTGCCGACCTTGGCCTCCAGCCCGGATTTGCACTCCTACACGACTTCGGTTGCTACCACGGGCTGAAGGCCGAGGAGCGTGCCAGGTATGCCGACGGCGTGACGGCGCTGGCCGGGCCTGGCGCGAGCCTTTACATGATGGAGTTCACGCACGCCCTGCCACCCATACCCTCGGGCGTGAGCGAGTCGGAGCTCCGGGAGCGGTTCGCCCCCGCATGGGAGCTCGTCTGGACCAGGCCCAGCGAATCCGGCACGCCGGCCATGATGCGAGCGTCCGCCGCCTGGTTCTACCTGAAGAAGCGCTAGCGCCCCAACCGCGGGCCCATCCTGGAATAGTTGCTTGCGCAAGCAAGTACCTGTGTTTAGCTGCGGCAAAGAGTCGCTTCAAATTCACAGGAGGACCAGATGGTCAAATACGAAATCGACAAAGCGCACACAACCGTGGGTTTCACTGCCAAGCACCTGGCGGTCTCTACAGTTCGCGGTCAGTTCAACAAGTTCGAAGGCAGCTTCGAGGGCCCCGACGACGACGCCACCAATATCACGGGCCAGCTCCAGATCGAGGTTGCCAGCGTGGACACCCGGACCGAGATGCGAGACAACCACCTTCGCTCGGCTGACTTCTTCGAGGCCGAGAAGTACCCCTACATCACCTACAAGCTGAACCGGGTCGAGCCCGTCGACGATGAGAAGTTCCGCCTTCACGGCGACCTCACCATCAAGGACGTGACCAAGCCCATCGTGCTCGAGGCGACCCTCGAGGGTCGAGTCCCCGACCCGATGACCGGTGGCAAGGAACGCATCGGCATCAGCGTCAAGGGCCAGCTCAACCGCATGGACTTCGGCCTCAACTGGGACGGCATCGCGGGGGCGATCCCCATCGCGAGCCACAACATCAAGATCGACATCGAAAGCGAGATCGTGGTGAAGGCCGCCGAGCTCGCCCAGGCTTAAAAAGTTCGACCGAGGACGAGGCCCGGGCCGCCCAGCCTCGTCCTTTATCTATGAAGATGGCTCAGAACGCACCTACCATTGGCTCCGTGAAGAACGCGGCACGCTCGTCCAGCGTGGCGAAGGTGTGGGAAGGACTGGCGCGAGCGCACACGTCGGTGGCGGCGGCGCTCGAGCGCGACCTGGTGCCCGAGGCCGGCATGCCGCTGGCCTGGTACGAGGTCCTGCTCAACCTCTCTCGCGCACCCGGCGGGATGATGCGCTACCAGGATCTGGCCAAAGGCGCCGGCATCACCAACAGCGGAGCCTCGCGGCGCCTCGAGCAGATGACCAAGGCCGGTCTCATCGAGCGCCGCTCGTGCCCGACCGACCGCCGAGGCGTGTTCGCCCACGTGACCGCCAAGGGCGAAGCCGCCTTCAAGCGGGCGCACTCGGTCTTCCTGACGAGCCTGGAGAAGAACTTCGGGGAACGCCTGCAGCCAGGCGAAGCCGAAGCGATCAGCGCGGCGCTGTCCAGGCTCTCCTAAGAAGATTCCGCGCGTTTCGCCAGGTTGCCGAGCAGGGTCCCAAACTCCTTCGAAACCTGGGGGCCCAGCATCCCGCCCGCGATCGGTCCGAGCGGACCCTTCACCTCGACCCACTGGCCGACCGTCGTCGTGCCGCCGGCCGAGCCGATGCGGCAGTTGAATCGAAAGTAGGTAAGGGGAACCACGCTGGTCTCGAGCGCGAAGCTCTGGCCGGGGACCACGTCGAGAAGCTTCATCTTGTGGTGCTGGCCGGCGCGCGTGTTCATGATCCCCGTGGTCCCCGACTGAAAACCGCCCGACCAGTCCATCGTCGACACGTTGGGATTCCAATCGCCCCACGTGGACATGTCGGACCAGATCTTCCAGACCTTGTCCGCCGACGCGGTGGTATCGACCGACGTCCCATATTCAGCCATCTTTTCTCCTCACGAGTACGACGTTCGGCGACGCGCCAATTCGACGTTCGGCGCGAATTCTAGGTGACAGGCACCGGCCGGACGATCACCGAGGGCGCCTTCTCTCGCGTCCAGTTCAGGAAAACGATCACGGCCAGCAGCAGCGCCGTGCCGAGAAGCTGGGCGGGATAGACAGGCTGGTTGAAGCCCCACGGAGGAGGAGCCGACGCGATCAGCGTCGCGGCCACCGGGTAGGCCATCTCGGCGATCGTCGCGAGCGAGGCCGGCGTCTTCGACAGCGCGCGGTAGTAGAGGAGCAGCGCCAGCAGGCCGGGCACGATCGCGATGGCAAGAAGGTTGGGGACGAAGTCGCTCACGCGGTAGTGTCCGAAGCCGCCGAGCCCGCTCTGCACCAGAACCACGACCACCAGCACTGGCAGCGCCAGCGTGAAGCGCAGCGCCGTCATGCTCCAGAACGAAATTGAGCCCAGCGCGAAACGTCCGAGCACGGTGCCGCTGGCCCACAGCGCCGCCGCGCCGAGCGCAAGCAACCCGACCTCGAGGCGTCCGTTCTGCAGCGCCGTCACCGGCGAGAACGGGTCGCTCGCGAACAGGACCATGTAAACACCGGCGATGCCCACCGCCGCCGCGGGCCAGAACCAGGGCCGTCGCCGCTCACCGAGCACGATCCAGGCGAGCGCGATCGCGATCAGGGGCTGGGTCTGCTGGAGGACGAACGTCTCGGCGAAAAGCTGGTGCTGGGCGGCGATCGAGAACGACGCCGTGAACAGGATTGTCGCGAGGGCCTGCGCCCCGGCGGCGATGATGGCGACCGCCGTCCATCCTCGCGCGCCCAGCGCCCTCAGCTCGTGCCGGCTGCGGATCAGGACCGGGAGCAGGAACAATGTGACGAGCGCATCTTCGGCGACGACGATCTGCGGCGACGACAGGTGCGAAACCAGCTGGTTGCGGAAATAGGCGTCCGAAGCCCACAGCGTGGCGGCCACGGCGACGAACACGACGGCGTAACGATCAATGAGCCGGTTCATAAGTCCTACTTCAAACGCCTGAATGCACCTGTTGCTTCCAACATGATCCCTGAAAGCAATGAGCCCGGGCGACGCAGCCCGGGCTCAAATCGACTATCGAGGTGGCGCCTACGGGGTGACCTCGCTCACGAAGGTGCCCCAGTTGGCAAACAGGGTTCGCGGCGCGTTCGGGATGTATTCGGCGGCCATCCAGATGTTGCCGTTGACGTCGGCCACCGCGGCGGAATAGTCGCCCCAGCGGGCCGAACCAACGCTTGGTGTGATCTCGTCGTAGCCGGTGAACCCGTCGTCGGGAAGAGCCCCTGCGCCGGCGATGTGGATGTCGCCCGCACCTGAAGAGAGGCTGATCGCGGCGTAAGCAGCGCTAGGGTGGAAATCAGGGCCGACGAGCGAGAAGGCCATGACCGCCTTGCCGGCCGGCGTCACCCCGATCGAAGGGAACATCACGTCCTGACTGGAGACGCCGACGTAACCCTGCTGGGCCATGGTCGCGGTCAGGGTGCCGTTCGTGTCAGATGGGTTCACGACGAAAAAGGCGATGCCGGCGACAACCGGGCCGTTGGGCGGCTTGACCGCCGTATTCGCGGCGGCCCACAGGTGGCCGGCCGCGAAGACCGCCTGGTTCATGCGATCGTCGTTGGTGTCAAGCAGCTCGAGCCGGTCGTGGACCAAATCCGCCAGCGGGGTCGGGCCGCCGGCCTGAACCGCGTTGGGTGGCTGCGCGTACAGCTCGCTTGCCAGCGCGATGTTGGTGAGCGCCAGGGCTGGGGATGCCCCCTTGAGTGATGACGTGTTGGTCAGAGCCCACACCTCGATGGTGTTCGCGCGGACACCGATCGCCGGACCTGCACTCCAGTCCGTCGTGCTCAAGAAGTACTCGGTGCCGCTGTTCGCGGCTACGAACGTAGCGTCTGGCGACGTGGCCGGCTGGACGCTATAAGCGAGGCCGCCCTGTGAGAGCGTGCGCGGGCCGGCATCGATGTGGGTCACGGCCGGGCTCGGAGCATTCGCAGCCAGCGCCGCTTTTGAGATGGCGTAGAGCTGCGCTCCGTAGTACGCATTGCTGAAGACGCCGAACTCGTTGGTGGAGATGTAGAAACCGTTGGCGTCGGCGCCGATCAGCGGCTGGTCGCCGAAGCACGGGCACCCGGCGCGGCCTGCATCAGTCGTCGAGAACGTGTAGATCGCCCACGTACCTGTCGGGTCGCCGCTGGTACTGACGGCGATCAGTTGATCCGAGGGCCCGGCGAAGTTGCCGTTCGCCGAGTTGACCTCGAGCTCGAGCTCGGTCAGGAAGAACCGGTTGGTGGCCACGTCGAAGTAGCACTTGGGGTCACTGACGAAGGGACCAAATGGGCCGGCGGGCCGGACGACCTCGGGCGCGAGGCCGAAGACCTGGCTCAGCGGCATGACTGCGGTCAGAGCGTTGCCGCTCGTGTCGTAAACCCGGAGCGCGTTGTTGACGGCCTCGACGACCTTGCCATTGCCGACGCAGAGGCCCTGGTCGGGGGGTTCGAGGCTGAATTGAGTGTTCTTGTAGACGCCAGTGCCGGCCAATCGCTGGTCGCGGTGCGAGATTGCATTCCACGCAGCGGCCGTGCCGGCTCCGCTCGCGATGCTGTTGCCGGGGATGTCCGGGGTGCCGGATGCGGACGTGTGCCGCAGCCCCTTGTTGAGCGGGCTGTGAGTCGGAGTCTGGTCGATGGTCGGCGCGAGCTCGCCACTGGAGCTCACGCTGCTTGGTGAGAAATAACCGGTCAGGGTCAGGTTCTGCGACCCGTCGTTCTGACTTGCGGCGGCAGGTGCGATGACGACAAGGGCAAGAGCCATCGCGGCGATTGCAAATACCGACCCAAAGTTCCGAAGCTTCATGGTGCCATCCCCTCCAAACCCCGCGAGGCGAGCTACCCCGCTCTGTGTCCGTCAAACAATAAGGGCGACTGCTCGGCGAGGCAAATAAGCATCATGCTCCCCACTCCACACACAGGAGAGGGTTAAGGAGCGGGGCGCAGCGGGCCCGAAAGCTCGCGATAGAGCGCCTCTGTCTCCGTCGATGGCGCGACGCCCAGGTCCCTGTCGAGGAGGTCGCGGCATTGCTGGTACGCACGGACCGCCTCCGCGCGATCGCCGTTCGCGGCCAGCATGCGCATGAGTCGACGGTAGCCCGACTCGCGATAAGGCTCGAGCCGCACCGCCTCTCGGGCGTGGGCGAGAGCGAGGACGAGCTCGTTGTTCGCAGCCAGAGCCTCAGCGCGGCAATCGAGTGCCCTGACGAGGATGGACGTGAGATCTGCGCGCCGCTCGTCAACCCACGATCCCTCATGGCCGGCAAGAAACGGCCGCCGAAGAACCGTGGTGGCGATGAGTGACGGCCCGTACGCCGCCTGCGGATTGCCGGCTGCTAGCGCGCCCTCAGCGGCGTCCACCCCGGCGAGCGCCGCTTCGATGTCGACCCATGTCTCGCCAGGCGGCGTGAACTGATAGCACCCAAACGCGTTGCCGATGATCCGAGCGCGCGGCAGGCCGACGCTTCCGAGTCGCGCGCGAAGCCTGCTGACGATCGCACTCAGCGCAAGTGTCCACGAGGCCGGCATCGATTCGGGCCAGAGCGCCTCGGCGAGGTCGGACTGGGTGACCGCATGCGTGCGCTCGCTCACCAGGTAGGCGAGGACGAACCGCCCCTGCGGACCGCCGAGCTGGGTCTCCCGGAGCAGGCGATTGTCGTTTTCGACCTGCACCTCGCCCGTCAGGTAGATCCTCAGCATCGTTCGGTATCAGTCGATAATCCGCACCGGGATGGGCGACTGGAACCTGTTCTTCGCGACCACCGCGGGCAGCGCGGCGACATTGGTCGGTCTCCTGTTTGTCGCGACCCAGCTGCACATCGGGGTCTTTTCCGACCCCAAGAATCGATGGGCTGCCCTTGCACAGAGCACGCTGACCATTCTCGCCACCGCCTTCGCGCTGTCGCTCTCATTTCTCATTCCCGCTCTGAACACCCAGGTCAGAGGCGAGATCATTTTGGGGGGTGCGGCATTTGCGATTTGGCGAGGAATCCGCATCTGGTGGCCGGTTTTCAGGCTCCGTGACAGGGACCGACGCCACCTGTTAGTGCATAGCTTCTGGCTGCTGCTCCTGCCGTTCGTGGTGTATGTCTATCTGACGACCGGCGGGGTCGGGCTGGTGCGCGGAGACACGACCGCGATATACAACGTGAGTGGCGCTTTACTCAGCATGTTCGTGGTTGCCTTGCGCAACACCTGGCGGCTGGTCGTCAACGTCGAGCAGGAAGAGCCTGCGAACGCTTCCAAAGATTCCCCAAACCCCACCGGCCAACATCGCAGCGCCAGGCCGGGCATGACCAAGGAGTGACATGAAGAAGCGAGTCGAATGTGAATGCGGTTGGGTGCTCGAGACGGATGACGAGGAGAAGCTCGTGAAAGGCGTACAGGACCACGCCAGCGAAGTTCACCACATGCAGGGCGTCACCCGCGAGCAGGTCCTGGCCCAAGCCAAACCCGTTTAAGAAACCGCCGCCCTGGCGGCGAAAGCTCATAAGGAGTCAACCGTGAAGTACCTCTACCTTCTCTATGCCGACGAATCGAAGATGCCCCACCCGGGCACGCCGGCCTTCGACGCCCAGAACACCGCCTTCAACAACTATTTCGAGGAGATCAACAGCAAAGGCCTGTTCAAGGCCGGCGAACCGGTGCAGGCGTCGTCGACCTCGAAGACCGTTCGCGTTCGCAACGGCCACACCGATGCAACCTCAGGGCCATTCAACAAAGCCGGCGACCAGCTGGTCGGCTTCTACGTGATCGAGGCGGCCGACCTCGACGAGGCGGTCACATACGCCGCCAAGTGCCCGGTTGCGTTCATCGGAGCCATGGAGGTCCGCCCGATCCTCCAGATGTAGTCCGTCGAGGTTCACCTCCCCACCGCGTGGGGAGGTCGGCCTTGCGCGAAGCGCGGGGCCGGGTGGGGGGAAACAAGTCTGGTAGGCGTCCGTTGACGGAAACGGCAACGAGTGATAGCTTCCCTGCAACTTCTGTAACAAACGTTTCGGGCGGGCGCCATGCCCGGGGAGGGGTACCAGTTGCAAGAAGAAGCCCACCATGCCGACGTTCGTGACCTGGCGAGGTTCGGCTACAACCAGGAGCTGAGGCGAGCCCTGGGCGTCTACTCCAGCTTCGCCGTCGCCTTCTCCTACATCTCGCCTTCGACCGGCATCTTCACCCTTTATGCCCTAGGCATCGGGATCGGCGGCCCGGCGTTCATCTGGAGCTGGCCGATCGTCGTCATCGGGCAGCTGATCATCGGCCTGAACTTCGCCGAGGTCAGCTCACACTTCCCAGTCGCCGGATCGGTTTACCAATGGACCAAATACCTCTCCAACCGGCACTACTCGTGGTTCACCGGTTGGATCTATCTCTTCGCCGGCGTGCTCACGGTCACGGCGGTCGACGTGACCGTGCCGATCGTCCTCATCCCTCTGCTGAACAACCTCGGCCTGAGCATCCCGAACAACACGGCTTCGCAGGTGACGATCGGCGCCCTCGTGCTAGTCAGCACGACACTCCTCAACATCTTCGGTGTCAGGCTCGTCGCCCTGGTCAACAACACAGGTGTCGTGTTCGAGATCCTCGGGATGGTGGTCTTCGCGCTCATCCTCCTGTTTTTCTTCAGGCACCAATCGCCCAGCGTCGTCTTTGACACAAGCGCATTGACCGCCGGCGGAGCCAACCCATACGGAACCTTCTTCGCCGCCATGTTCATGTCCTTGTTCGTGATCTATGGCTTCGACACCGCCAGCACGCTTGCCGAGGAAACGAAGAATCCTCGACGTGAAGCTCCGCGCGCGGTCCTTGCGGCAATCATCGGAGCGGCGATCATCGGCGCCATTTTCCTGTTCGCCACTTTGCTGGCGATCCCCGGCAACATCGACACATACGTCGCCAACGTCGTCGCCGGGAAGGCCGCGCCACCCGTCGATATCATCACCGGCAACCTGCCCGGCTGGGCCGCAAACCTGTACCTCTTCGTGGTCTTCGCGGCCATCTACGTCTGCTGTCTGGCGATCCAGACCTCGACCATTCGGCTGGCATTCGGCATGGCTCGCGACGGCAAACTGCCGCTCGGCAATGTCTTCAACAAAGTCAATCCAGGCCTGCACACCCCGGTCGGTACGTGCATCGTGATCGGCGTGCTGTCGGCGATCCCGCTTCTCTACTACGCCGGTGCCGGCATCATCGCGATCGCCGCGACCGGGATGATCTACCTCTCCTACATCCTGGGCAACATCGCCATCCTGCTCGCTCGCTTTCGCGGCTGGCCGAAAGACGAGGCGCCGTTCAAGCTCGGCAGCTGGGGCATGGTCATCAACGTGCTCGGCCTGGTCTGGGGTATCAGCATGATCGTCAACTTCTTGTGGCCTCGCGTCAGCAGCAACCCTCCATTGAGCTCATTGCCCAACGTCAATCTGCCGGGTCTCGTCGGCAACATCCCGATCTTCGAAGCGACGGTCGGCGTGATCATCATCATCGGTGCGATCTACTACGTCTTTGCTCAGCGGGGCATGCCTGAGACTCAGGCCATCAAGCCGGCCGAAGCGCGGGCGGTCTAGGTTCTTCATGAGGGGCCGGCCGCTCCGGCCCCTCGCTTCTCGCCCTTGAGGTCGCACGCCCGCGCCGTCGTCATAGGCGGTGGCGTCGGCGGCGCGGCAATCCTGTACTGGCTCGCGCGGCTGGGCTGGACTGACACCGTGCTCGTCGAGAGGTCGCGCGTCACCAGCGGCTCCACGTTCCACTCCGCCGGCCTCGTCGGCCAGCTTCGCGGCTCCCTCAGCCTGACCCGGATGATGATGAACTCGGTCGACCTCTACCGGACCCTGGGCGAGGAGGTCGGCCTGGAGACAGGCTGGCACGAGGTCGGGTCGCTGAGGCTGGCGTCGAGCCAGGAGCGCATGGAGGAGCTGTCGCGCCAGGCCGGCTGGGCGAAGACCTTCGGGCTGCCCCTAGAGCTCGTCTCGGCGGAAGAGGCGCAAGAAATGTTCCCTCCCATGTCCATGGACGGTGTGCTCGGCGCCGCCCATCTCCCGACCGACGGCTACATCGATCCCAGCCAGCTGACCTTCGCGCTGGTCGAAGGCGCCCGCCGCCGCGGCGCGGAGATCTGCGAGGAAACGCGCGTGACCGCGATCGAAACGGCGAGCGGGCGAGTCACGCGGGTCATCACCGACAAAGGCGACGTCGACACTGAGCTGGTCGTCAACGCCGGCGGCATGTTCGCGGCCGAGATCGGGCGCCTGGTCGGGGTCACGGTGCCACTGATCCCGATGGCGCACGAGTACCTGATCACAACGCCGTCGGGCCTGCCGCGCGACATGCCGACGATGCGCGACCCATCGCTGCTCGTCTACTACCGGCCGGAATCGGGCGGCCTGATCATGGGCGGCTACGAACGCGACCCGAAGCCGTGGGGCCTCGACGGGATCCCCAGTGACTTCAACGGCAAGCTGCTGGAGCCGGACTGGGATCGGTTCGAACCGTTGATGACGAACGCGATCGTCCGCACCCCCACATTGAAGGACGCGAGCGTCGTCCGCCTCGTCAACGGACCCGAGGCGTTCACCCCCGACGGCGAGTTCATCCTCGGCCCGACCGAGGTGCGCGGATTCTGGGTGGCGGCGGGATTCTGCGCCCACGGCCTCGCGGGCGCGGGCGGAATGGGACGGCTGGTCGCCGAATGGATCGTGGACGGCAGGCCGCATCTCGACGCCTGGGAGATGGATTCTCGTCGGTTCGGCCGTCACTACATCAGTGGCGAGTACACGCTCGCGAGGACGCGCGAGGTCTACTCGACCTACTACGACGTCAAGTACCCGGGCCACGAGCGCAGCGCCGGCCGGCCGCTGCGGCTGTCGCCGGCATACACGCGACTCCAGGAGCTCGGCGCCGCCTTTGGCGAGAAGTCAGGCTGGGAGAGGGCCAACTGGTTCGAGCCCAATGCGGCGCGCGGCGACGAGTCGCTGCGACCTCGCGGCTGGGCAGGCCGGCTCTGGTCGCCGGCGATCGAGGCGGAGCATCGCGCGTGTCGCGAGTCAGCCGCCCTGTTCGATTTCACGTCGTTCGCGAAGATCGAGGTCCGCGGCCGCGGCGCGGCCGAGTTCCTGGAACGCCTCACTGACAATCGCGTCGCCCGCTCGGTCGGCGCACTCACGTACACGCAGATGCTCAACGAAGGTGGCGGCATCGAGTGCGACTTCACCGTCACCCGTTTGGCCGAGGACAGGTTTCGCATCGTCACCGGCACCGCGTTCGGCCAGCACGACCTGTACTGGATCCGCGACCACCTCCCCGACGACGGCTCGGTGCTGGTCGAGGACGTCACGTCATCGCTGGCGTGCATCGGGCTGTGGGGCCCATCAGCGAGGCTGATCCTGCAGCCGCTGACCACGCGCGACATCTCCAACCAGGCCTTCCCGTACATGACCGCCCAACAGCTGGCGGTCGGCTCGGTGCCCTGCTTCGCGTTGAGAGTCACCTACGTCGGAGAGCTCGGCTGGGAGCTGTACTGCCCGTCGGAGTTCGGCCTGCGGTTATGGGACACGATCTGGGAGGCGGGCCGCGGCCACGGATTGAACTCGGCCGGCTACAAGGCGGTGGATTCGCTTCGGCTCGAGAAGGGGTACCGGGTGTGGGGCGCCGACATCGGCCCGGAGAACAATCCTTATGAGGCCGGTTTGGGCTTCACCGTAAAGCTGGACAAGGGGAACTTCATCGGGCGCGATGCGCTTCTCAAGGCCCGCGAAGCGCAGCCGGAAACGCGCCTCGCTTGCCTCGTCCTGGACGAGCCGCGCTCGGTGGCGCTCGGGTCCGAGCCGGTGCGCATCGCAGGCAAGGTCACCGGTCGCGTCACGAGCGGCGGCTACGGCTACACGGTCGGGCGCTCGATCGCCTACGCGTATGTGCCCGCGGCGGCGCGGCCGGGCACGGCCGTGGAAGTCGAGATATTCGGCAGCTGGGTGCCGGGCCAGGTCGCGGAAGAGCCGTTATTCGATCCGAAGGGCGCGCGCGTGCGTAGCTAGTCGCTGGAAATGCTTGGCCGCATAACCTTTGAAATCGAAGTCGAGCTCGGAGATGCCGCTCTGCAGCACGCCCCACATCGCCTCGCGAAAATCCGACATGAACTTCATCATCGCGAGCGCCTCAACACCGCCGGCGGTCGACTCGCCGAAATAAGCGGTGAGCAAGACTCCGTCTTGCTCACCCCCGAACTCGTGATTGACGGACAGGTTGGCGAGGTCGAAAAAGCGGTCGCCCATCCCGGCGTACTCCCAGTCGACGATCCTGATCTCGCCGTCGTCGAGGAAGTTCGCGTTGAGCAGGTCGTTGTGACAGGGGACGAGTGGCTGCTGTCCCCGGGCGAGCCTGATTCGCTCCGACATCGTGTGCGCGGCACCGTACGCCTCAGGGATTTCGACCCCATGCGCCTCCGCCTCGCGGCGGTATTCCTCGACCACCGCATGCGCGTCAAAACGCCCTGGGATAGGCGCCGCGTCATGAAGCCTGCGCAGCGCCGATGCCACCCGCCGGATGGTCGGCGGCTCGCGCATCTCCCCGAGAGGGATCGGGCGGCCGGCGATGAATCGGGTCACGAGCCAGCCCTCATCCGGGAAGAAGGCGGCCACCTCCGGACCCAACCCCACCTCCGCCGCACGGAGGCTTGCCTGGTGCTCGACCGCGCGATCGATCCCGAGCAGCCTGGTCTCGGCGCCGCCCATCCGCAGCACGAACGCCTGCCCGTTGACCTCGATCTTGAAGTTGTGGTTGGTGATGCCGCCGGACAGCGGGATCACGCTCGCCCCCCGATCGGGCCAGAGCCTTTCGACGGCGGCTGTGGCGTCCAAGTACGGTGAGTATGGCTGTGATTGAATGACTCAAAACGTGGGCGATGGGGCTGACGAGCTGAAGGCTCTCCGCGACCGGTACGTGCCGCGCGGCATCACGACTGCGCATCCGATCGCTGTCGATCGCGCGCAGGGCGCAGAGATCTGGGACACCTCGGGCCGCCGCTACATCGACTTCGTGGGCGGGATCGGGGTCATGAACGTCGGACACAACCACCCGCGCGTCATGGGCGCTGTTCGCGAGCAGCTGGATCGCGTCACGCACACCGCCTTCCAGGTCGTGATGTACGAGTCGTACCTTCGCCTGGCGGAGCGACTGTGCGAGGTGGCGCCGGGCGACCTGCCCAAAAAGGCGATCTTCTTCAGCACCGGCGCCGAAGCAGTGGAGAACGCGGTCAAGATCGCGCGCGCGGCCACCGGACGCCAGGCGATCATCAGCTTCAGCGGCGGCTTCCACGGCCGGACGCTGCTCACCCTCAGCCTCACGGGCACGGTCGACCCTTACAAGCAGAACTTCGGGCCTTACGCCGCAGAGATCTATCAGACGCCGTTCCCCTACGAGTACCGCGGATGGAGCTCGGAACAGGCGCTCGCCGCGCTCGAAAACCTTTTCGAATCAGCGGTTTCGGCGCAGCGAGTCGCCGCGATCATCGTCGAGCCGGTCCTCGGCGAGGGCGGCTTCGTGCCGGCCCCGATCCCATTCCTGCGCGAGCTGCGCAAGATCACGGAGCGCCACGGGATCCTTCTGATCGCCGACGAGATCCAGACCGGATTCGGCCGCACCGGCAGGTTCTTCGCCATCGAGCATTCGGGTGTTACGCCGGACCTCATCACGATCGCCAAGAGTCTGGCGGCCGGCTTCCCGCTCTCGGCGGTGATCGGCCGCGCCGACGTGATGGACGCGCCCGCGCCCGGCGGCCTCGGCGGCACCTACGGCGGCAACCCGGTCGCGTGCGCCGCCGGCCTGGCGGTTCTCGACGTCATGCGCGACGAGCGGCTGCCCGAGCGCGCGGCGAGAATCGGGTCGGTCGTCGAGGAGCGCATGCGCACATGGGCGGACGACCATGAGCTTGTCGGCGACGTTCGAGTTGTGGGCGCGATGGCCGGGATGGAGCTCGTGCGCGACCGCAAGAAGAAGACGCCGGCCGACGCTGAGACCGCGCGCATCCTCGCCGTCGCGCGTGAGCGCGGGTTGTTGCTGCTGCGCTCGGGCATGCATCACAACGTGATCCGCACGCTCATGCCGCTGACCATCCCGGACGACCAGCTGACGGAAGGCCTCGACATCCTGGGCTCGGCGCTGGCCGAGGTCGCGGGTGCACCCGCAAGGAGTGAGAGATGAGCACCACGCTGAAGCGACGGGAGATGTTCATCGGAGGCAAGTGGGGACCTGGCACAGGACGCGAATACCAGGAGATCGTCAACCCCGCGACGGGCAAAGTCATCGCGGAGGTTCCGAAGGGGACCGAAGAGGACGTGAACACCGCTGTGAGGGCGGCCCGCGATGCCTACGACGATGTCTGGTTCGACACCACGCCGCGCGAGCGGAGCGAGCGCCTGCTCCAGCTCGCGGAGGCGGTCACGCAGCACGGTGAGGAGCTCGCGCGCATCGAGTCCGAGAACGTCGGCAAGCCGCTGGCGCCGACGATCTCAGAAGAGATTCCGCCGATCGCGGACTGCTTTCGGTTCTTCGCCGGCGCCGCCCGCCTCCTCGAAGGCCGCGCTTCGGGCGAGTACATGAAGGGATTCACTAGCATCCTCCGGCGCGAGCCGCTGGGGGTCGTCGGCTCGATCGCCCCGTGGAACTACCCGCTGATGATGGCGGCGTGGAAGCTGGGCCCGGCGCTGGCGGCGGGCAACACCGTGGTGTTGAAGCCGTCCGAGTGGACGCCGCTCACGGCGCTGCGCCTGGCGGAGCTGGCCGAGGACATTTTCCCGCCTGGTGTGCTCAACGTCGTCACCGGCGACGGCGAGGCGGTCGGTGCGGCGCTGGTCCGCCACCCGGGCGTGGCGATGGTCTCGCTGACGGGGGACGTCGCCACCGGCAAGATCGTCGCCCGCGATGCGGCGTCGACCCTGAAGCGCGTGCATCTCGAGCTCGGCGGCAAAGCGCCGGTCATCGTCTTCGACGACGCCGACCTCAACGCGGTGGTCGAGGGCATCAAGATCGGCGGCTTCTTCAACGCGGGCCAGGACTGCACCTCCGCGACGCGGGTGATCGCCGGCCCGCGCATCCACGACAAGCTGGTCAGGGACCTCGTGCCGGCGGTCGAGTCGCTGAAGGTCGGCGACCCGGCGGCCGAGGACACCGACATGGGGCCGCTCGTCTCCGAGGAGCAGCTCGAGCGTGTGTCCGGTTTCGTCGAGCGCGCGCGCAAGGCGGGGGCTGAGATCGCAACCGGCGGCGCCCGAATCAAGCGAGCCGGCTCCTGGTACGAGCCCACGATCGTCCTGCCGCCCGGACCGGACGCGGAGATCGTCAAGCGAGAGGTCTTCGGACCGGTGGTCACCATCCAGCAGTTCAGCGACGAGGACCAGGCGCTGGAGTGGGCGAACTCGGTCGATTACGGACTGGCCGCCTCTGTGTGGACGCGCGACGTAGGCCGCGCGCTGCGGATGGCTCGTCGACTTCAGTTCGGCACGGTGTGGATCAACACCCACATCCCCCTCGTCAATGAGATGCCGCATGGCGGCTACAAGCAGAGCGGCTACGGCAAGGACATGTCGATCTACTCGCTGGAGGAATACACGCAGGTCAAGCACGTCATGGCGTCCCTCGACTGAGCACTGCAACGAAACCTGCGGCCCTGCGCCTGGAAGGGGTGCGCAAGAACTACGGCCAGGTCGTCGCGGTCGACGGGATCGACCTGACCGTCGAGGAGGGCGAGTTCTTCACCCTGCTCGGTCCGTCCGGATCGGGGAAGACCACGCTGCTCCGGCTGATCGCCGGCTTCGAGCGGCCGGATGGTGGCAGGATCGAGCTCGGCGGACTCGACGTCACCTCGGTGCCGCCGCACCAGCGCGAGACGAACACCGTGTTCCAGGACTACGCCCTCTTCCCGCACATGACGGTGGGCGAGAACATCGCTTACGGGCTGAAGGTCAAGGGTGTCCGGGCGGCAGAGCGCAAACAGCGAGTGGATCGCGCGCTGAGGATGGTGCGCCTGGTCGGCCTCGACAAACGACGGCCGAACCAGCTGTCAGGCGGCCAGCGTCAGCGCGTCGCCCTGGCTCGAGCCGTGATCAATGAACCCGAGGTCCTCCTCCTCGACGAGCCGCTCGGCGCGCTGGACCTGAAGCTTCGCCAGGAGATGCAGCTCGAGCTGAAGCGGATCCAGAAGCAGGTGGGTATCACCTTTGTGTACGTCACCCATGACCAGGAGGAGGCGCTCACGATGAGCGATCGCGTGGCGGTGATGGCGAACGGGCGCATCGAGCAGGTCGGCCTGCCGGTGGATGTGTACGAGCGGCCCGCGACCGAATTCGTGGCCGGGTTCATCGGCATCTCCAACCTCCTGACGCGAGACGGCGTGCGATTCGTCGTGCGGCCGGAAAAGCTGCACATGCTGCGAGAGGACGACACTCCCAAAACGGGCATGAACGTCGAGCCGGGGATCGTGGAGCAGGTCATCTACGTAGGACAGTCGACCCGTTACATCGTGCGTCTCGACCGCGGCGAGCAGCTGGTGGCCGTGCGCCAAAATATGGAAACCGCGGACGACGAGCTGCACAACGAGGGCCGCCGGATACGCCTCGCCTGGGCGCCCGAGCATACTTACGTGCTCGATCAGCAAGAGCCGCCCGAACCGGAACCCGCGGCGGTAGAGACAAGCAAGGAGAGGTTAGGAGAATGAGATCGAATGAAGCCCCGGCCATGTGGGTACGGCTGGGAACTTTTGCGGCTGCGGTGCTGATCACCGTCACCGCCTGCGGCTCGAATACGACGACCGGCGGGTCGACAGCCGCACAGCCGCCCACCGCCGGCATAAAGCCGCCGACTTCCGTCGGCGCCGGAGAGGGCCAGCTCAACCTGATCGCCTGGGAGGGCTACGTCGACGATTCGTGGGTGAAGCAGTTCACCGCCAACACCGGGTGCAAGGTGAACGCCAAGTACGCAGGTTCGTCAGACGAGATGGTCAGCCTCATGAAGGGCGGCGGAGGCGGCAACTGGGACATGGTGTCGGCATCCGGTGACGCCGACCTTCGCCTGATCTACGGCGGCGACGTCAAGCCGATGAACACCGACCTCATCCCCGACTTCAAGAACTTCCAGAACTACTTCAAGGCCCCGGCTTACAACACCATCAACGGCATCCACTACGGCATCTCGCTGCAGTGGGGTCCGAACACCCTCCTTTACAGCACGAAGAAGTTCCCGATCGCGCCGACGAGCTGGAGCGTCATCTACGACCCGGCCAACAAGGGCCTGGTGACGGTGCCCGACAACCCCATCCAGATCGCCGATGCCGCGCTCTACCTCATGAAGTCGCAGCCCAACCTTGGGATCAAGGACCCGTACGAATTGACCCAGAAGCAGTTCGACGCTTCGGTTGCCCTGCTGAAGCAGCAGAGGCCGCTGATCAAGAAGTACTGGGGCACCGCCGGCGATGAGATCACCCTCTTCGAGAACGGGGACGTCGTCGTCGGAGCCGCGTGGCCGTACCAGACCATCCAGCTCAAGGCCGACGGCAAAGTAGCCGTCGCCGACACCATCCCCACCGAAGGGGCGACCGGCTGGGGTGACACATGGATGCTCGCCACCAACGCCCCGCACCCGAACTGCGCATACCTGTGGACCGCATACGTGAGCACCGCGAAGGTGCAGGCGGAGCAGGCGCTGTTCTTCGGCGAGACGCCGGTCAACTCGCTGGCTTGCGCCGAGATGGAATCACTCCAGGCCGGCTCTTGCGCGCAGTACCACGCCGACGCGCCAGGCAGCTACTTCAACACCATCAAGTTCTGGAAGACGCCGATCGCCACCTGCCCCGACGGCAGCAGCAACTGCATCCCGTACGCGCAGTGGCAGACGGCCTGGACCACGATCACCGCGTAGATTGCGCCGCTTGAAATGGCGGTAACAACTGCGGGGCGGCTCCGCAAGAATCGCGGGGCCGCCCCGCTGCAGAGCCTTTTCTGGCGCCTGCCGTGGCTTCGATCGGCGCTGCTTCTGACCCCGCCACTGGCCTGGTTCGTCGTCATTTATCTGGCCTCGCTCGTCCTGCTGCTCGTGACCGCGTTCTGGACGATCGACACGTTCACGACTCAGATCGTCCAGGTCTGGAGCCTCGACAACTTCACGCTCATCCTCAACGAGCCGGCGTACCGGTTGATCATCGGCCGCACGGTCGGGCTGGCGGCCGTCGTCACCATCACCGACGCCGTGCTCGCCTTCCCGTTCGCCTATTTCATGGCTCGCGTCGCATCGCGCCGGACGCAGACGATCCTCTTCGCGGCCGTGCTGCTGCCGCTCTGGGCGTCGTACCTCGCTCGCGTGTACGCATGGATCCTCATCCTCAACCACAGCGGGATTCTGAACTGGAGCCTGCAGTCGATCGGCCTCCCGCCGCCCGAAATCGGCTACACGATTCCGGCCATGTGGATCGTCTTCTCCTACATCTGGCTGCCGTTCATGATCATCCCGACGTACGCCGCGCTCGAGCGGGTGCCGGAGTCGCTCCTCGAGGCGGCGGCCGACCTTGGCGCGCCGCGGTGGCGTGCCGTGCGCGATGTGGTGCTTCCGCTCGCCATCCCTGGCGTGGTGGCAGGCTCGATATTCACGTTCTCGCTCACGCTCGGCGACTACATCACGCCGATCCTGGTTGGAGGCGCGGGCTCGACCTTCATCGGCAACGTCGTCTACAGCAGCGTGGGCATCGCCAACAACGTGCCCTTTGCAGCCGCGCTGGCGATGGTGCCGGTGGCGATCATGGCGGTATATCTGCTCATCGCCAGGCGCCTGGGCGCGTTCGAGGCCCTTTAGTTCATGGAGAGTTTCTGGACGAAGGTCGCGCTCAGGATCTGGGTCGCTTTGATCCTGCTGTTCCTCTTCGTCCCGATCCTCCTGATCTTCTTCTATGCGTTCAACACGTCCAACATCGAGAGCTGGCCCATTCCCGGCC
>Ga0207646_10000236_pt1 | contig 76096 bp, 52 predicted proteins | sample KBSK5502metaG_FD_184343 | JGI IMG/M metagenome (GOLD analysis project Ga0207646, IMG submission 184343) | Corn, switchgrass and miscanthus rhizosphere microbial communities from Kellogg Biological Station, Michigan, USA - KBS K5-50-2 metaG... | ecosystem: Host-associated > Plants > Roots >... | reverse complement strand
GTCGCTGGCGAGAACAGCCTGACTGGGGCCGCCAGTGCCGACGCTGAGGGCAGGACCGTCACCATCACCCTCAAACTTGAGGGGAGTAAGATCACGGCCAACCTGAGCTTGGGGGAGCGAACGGCTACCTTTACCGCGACGAAGAAGGAAACCGAGGGAAAGGCAGCGGCGACGATTGAAGGAACCTATGACGCCCAAGCTGTGATGGAAGGGCGAGACCCAATATCTGTTGTGCTCACCATCAAACGCACGAAACCGGCTGACAAGTAAGGTAACGTTCAGGTTCAATTGTCGAAGGCCGGGAAATGAATCAAAGCGCCAGCGCTGGTGAGAGACCCTGCTTGTCTTCATTGTAGGAGATCGAAGTGAAAAGGGGATTGGCCTAGAGCTTCGGCAGCTTCAGGTTTTATCTCCAACAATACATCACACGGCAGCGTGGATCACCACCTGCCTGTCTGCCTAAAACCCGCTGGATTAAGAGGGGCGGTTTTGCGTTGCCCGGATCTACGACGAGCTATCTCCATGGCCGCAATTCGGTAGCAGAGATTCCTTTTGAATTGACCAAAGCTCTGCCCAGAACCTGGCCCCTGTCCCGCACTGATCCGGATGATCTTGCCTTGGTGCCTCGCCTCCTCAGTGAGCACCCTAAGGAGACGCTCAATCAATTGTGTGAGCTGGTGCAGGCTGAGGATCACCTGGCCACGAGTCCAGCTAATCTGTCTCGGGCACTGAAAAGTTTGGGCCTGAGCCGCAGGAAAAGGTCTCACCATACGACGAGACGGAATGATCACGGCCCCTAATCATGCCAGGACCTTGCTCTATATTTTTTCTCTTGCATTTCTAAACTGAGCCGTTTAGTCTTTTCCTGGTTCAAGAAACACCTTAACCATAACCTTTTCTCTCATCGTCTCAGTGTTACTCTTATGATTCGAGTCCAGAGCCTGACCAAGACCTACGGCGAGTTTACGGCCGTCAATGACATCTCCTTCGCGGTCGAGCGCGGAGAGATTTTTGCCTTTCTCGGTCCGAACGGGGCCGGGAAGACGACCACCATCAAAATGCTGACGACTCTGCTCAAGCCCACCCGCGGGGCGGTCGAGATCGATGGCCTCGACCCGGTGACCCACCCGCACCAAGCGCGAAGGTGCTTCGGGATCGTCTTTCAAGACCCGAGCCTGGACGCTGAATTGACCGCTTATGAGAATATGGAGTTGCACGGCGTGCTCTACCACGTGCCGCGCAAAGTCCGGACTGAACGAATTGAAGCCCTGCTCAAGCTGTTTGAGCTCTGGGAACGGCGCGACAAATACGTCAAAGAGTTTTCTGGCGGGATGAAGCGGCGGTTGGAAATCGCGCGGGGACTCTTACACACGCCCAAAATTCTTTTCCTCGATGAGCCGACACTCGGCCTGGATCCGCAGAGCCGCAACCAGTTGTGGACCCATGTCAGGCACTTGAATGAAACCGAAAGCGTGACGGTCTTTTTGACGACGCATTATATGGACGAAGCGGAACGCGTCGCACATCGCATCGCCATCATTGATCACGGGCGAATCGTCGCGCAGGGAACCCCGACAGAACTCAAAGAACAAACCAAGTCCGAATCACTGGAAGCTGCCTTCCTGGCGCTCACCGGTTCGTCCATTCGGGAAGAAAAATCGGGTTCGGTAGACCAGATGCGTCAGATCGTCAAAATGTGGAGAAGATAAAACCGTGAGTGCCATCTACATTCTTTGGCTGCGCGAATTAAAACGCTACTCGCGTTCGCGCGCCCAAATCATCGCGTCGTTAGGCCAGCCGCTGCTTTACCTCTTAGTACTTGGTTTCGGCCTCGGCCCCGTCTTTCAGCAATCCGGCCATGGGAGCTATCTCCAGTTTGTCGCCCCCGGCGTGGTCGGCATGAGTATTCTCTTCACCTCTATTTTTTCCGGGATCGGTCTGCTCTGGGATCGGCAGTTCGGATTTCTGAAAGAGACGCTGGTGGCTCCGGTGCCGCGCACGACCGTGATGATTGGACGGACATTGGGCGGCGCCACGGTCGCGACCATTCAGGGGACGCTGATCTTTACCGTCTGTCTCATCGCCGGGTTTCGCCCTGTCCATTGGGCCAGCGTTCCGCTCGCTTTCTTATTTATGCTCTTAACGGCGATTGTGTTCGGCGGTCTGGGAACCGCCATCGGCTCTTTGCTGCAAGACATGCAGGGCTTCCAATTGATTATGAACTTTATGGTCATGCCGATCTTCTTTTTGTCGGGGGCCTTATTCCCGTTGACCAACCTGCCCAAAATCCTGAGCGCGGTGACCAAGATTGACCCTTTATCTTATGGAGTGGATGGGTTGCGCGGTGCGCTCATCGGCATCTCGCATTATGGGTTGATGACGAACCTCTCAGTTCTGAGTCTGGTCGCTATTCTGTTTGTCGCGCTTGGCGGGTATTGCTTCTCAAAAATTCAACTCTGATCATGGCCAGGCCACGAAGCGAACGTGCGCATGCGCAGGTGTTAGAAGCCGCGTTGCGGCTCTTTGCTGAGCGCGGGATTGACGCGACCAGTATGGATGCGATTGCCGAGGCTGCGGGCGTTAGTAAAGCCACGATCTACAAGCACTGGTCTGATAAAGATGCCCTGTGTTTAGAGGCGATGGCGCAGGCACACGGTCTTGATGAAGAACTGCCTGAGTTCAATCCCGGAGACCTGCGGGCCGCGATGGTGAGAGTCTTAAGTCACCGCCCACATCCTCGGGATGCCAGGCGGCAAACGCGCTTGATCCCCTACTTTATGGCGTATGCGGCGCGCCATCCCGCTTTCGGGGTGGCTTGGCGGTCGCGCGTCATGGAACGACCCCAGAGGCACCTGCGGCGGCTGCTCGAAGCGGCTGTCGAAGAAGGTCTCTTGCCTGAGGATCTGGATTACGACTTGGCCTTAGCTTTATTGATTGGGCCGATGATGTATGGATATTTTCTGAGCCTGGCAAAGAATAAGGTGCCGGAAGAGATGCCGGAACGTATCGTCGAAGCTTTCTGGAAGGCGTATGCCATGGCGAAACAGTCAGGCGCAGGTCAAGGGTCCAAACGCAAAAAGGGAAGCTGATTTGTCCATGGGGCGCCAAGCTGAGGAAACGCGGGATAACCAGTGATAAGCACACAATTTCGCCTCATCTCGGCTCGATATTTCCGAACCGAGAACGAACCAGAAATTGTCAGAACAAAATTTACTCAATCGGTCCGGATGTTTGCCAGTCCTGATCAAAGCTATTGCGCGACAATGATTCTCTGATGAACGAACGCCCTTCATTTTGAGAATAAAAATATAGTTAGATTCGGGAATTGCTGTCGCACAATGACAATGACTCGACACAAGGTCGCACTCCAGATGACAGAATCACAGGAATCAGAATGAATAAAATACGTAGCATCGCTTTGATGGCATTGGTTACTATTTCCCTGAATCGGGCATTCGCTCAGTCGGCTCAACCCGGCATCGGTAGATCCTTCACAGGACCGCTGGCGGCCCAGCTCTGGAGTTTTCGCCAGGATTTCAGGAAGGATGTCTCCGGCACGTTGAAGCGTGTGCGCGCACTCGGCTTCACTGACGTCGAGCTGGCCGGCTATTACGGCCTGACCGCCAAACAGTTCCGCGCAGAACTCGATCAGGCGGGTCTCAGAGCCATCAGCATGCACATTGAATACAAGGCGGCGCGCGACCGGATTGACGAGGTGATTCGTGACGCGCAGATTCTCGGCGTGCAATATGTGGGCGTGCCCTGGATCAAATCTCCATTCACCAGAGAAGATTGTCTTGCGGCTATCCAGGTCTTCAACCAAGCAGGCAGCAAGCTGGCGGCCAATGGCCTGAGATTTTTCTATCACCTTCACGGGTACGAATTCGTGCCGGACGCAGGCGGCACAGGGACTTTATTCGATCTGTTGATGACGCAAACCAATCCCCGCTTCGTCAGTCTGCAATTGGACACTTTCCATGTGACGTATCCGGGGCAGGACCCGGTGAAGCTCATGCAGAGGTATCCCGGACGATTCAGTTCGTTACACCTGAAGGATCTGCGCAAGGATGTCGTCGGTGATCACTCAGGTGCTTTCAGAGAGGAAGACGGAAGACCGCTGGGGCAGGGGAAAATTGACTGGCCGAGTGTGCTCAAGGCGGCGCGCCAAGCAGGCGTCCAGTGGTACATCATCGAAGACGAAACCTCAGCCGTGTGGCAGGGCGTGGCTGAGAGCCTGAAGTATCTTGAGACCATTACCTTTTAGCTCGGGTGGCGAATGAATGTAGAGCCGCGTGTCCTGCCGCTTGATCCGGATCATGCGGTCGAGCACTGACGATGGCGGTGAAATATTTGATCTGGTGGAGGTCGTTCTTGGGAAACAGTAACTGGCAGAGCCTGGCCAGGTTCAGCCACTGGTAGGGAGTGCCTTTAAGGGCACCGTAGTAGAGGTTGAACCGGACAGCACGCCAAGAGATGGCCCTGTTGGAGCAGGTCACGCAAGCATTGGCCTCACACTCGTTTGCCATTTAAGATAAGTGGCCAGGCTTGAAGCATTGCTTTCGGAAAGAGGAGATCACCATGAGCTTCAGACAGATCGTTCTCGCCGGCGCCTTATTATCCTTAATTATTCCTTTGGCCCTGCCAGCGCAGACGGTCACGAAAGACTCTGCCCCTGGCAACTCTACCGTCGTCAAAAATCGCCCGCCGCTCGCCCCGAATGCTTTTTATCTGCTGCCGCTCGCGGCGATCAAACCGAAAGGTTGGCTGCGGCGTCAGCTTGAGATTCAGGCCGACGGGCTGACCGGACACCTGGATGAATTCTGGCCTGATGTCGGCCCGAGGAGCGGCTGGCTCGGCGGCACGGGTGAAAGTTGGGAGCGCGGGCCGTATTACCTGGACGGGCTGCTGCCACTCGCTTACCTGCTCGACGATCAGAAGCTGATCGCGAAGGTGAAAAAGTGGGTCGACTGGACGCTTGATCATCAACGGCCGGACGGCGCCATCGGCCCGCAGGCCCCGGCCGGCGCCAAGGACGCGGCGCGTTACCAGGACTGGTGGCCGAAGATGATCATGCTCAAGGTGCTCACGCAGTATGACGAAGCCACCGGCGACCCGCGCGTCATCCCGGTCATGGGGCGATATTTCAAGCATCGTCTGGAACTGGCTGAGCAAAGGCCGCTCAGAGACTGGGGGCGCCAGCGCTGGGCCGACGAACTGTTAAGCCTGCTCTGGCTCTACAACCGGGGCGGCGACCCGGAGCTGCTCGATCTGGCGCGCACGATCAAATCACAGGGGCGCGACTGGAAGCAACATTTCGCCAACTTTCAGTTCACGACCAAAGTCAATCCGCAGGCGCTGAGGTTCGAGACAGCCGGGTGGCTCTCTGACTTGCCGCTCGGCACACACGGGGTCAACAACGCCATGGCGATGAAGACTTCGACCGTGTGGTCGCTCGTTTCCGGCGAAGAGTCAGACCGCCGGGCGATTGACCAGATACTCAAGGTGCTGGACCAGTACCACGGGCTGCCGAACGGCATGTTCAGTGCCGATGAGCATTACGCCGGGACCGACCCGTCGCAGGGCATCGAGTTGTGCGCCGTAGTTGAAGCGATGTTCTCGCTCGAACACGTGGTCGCGATCCTCGGTGACGCACCGCTTGCGGACCGGCTGGAGAGGATTACTTATAACGCGTTGCCCGCCACACTAAGCGGTGATCTGTGGTCGCACCAGTACGACCAGCAGCCGAACCAGGTGCGGTGCAGCCTGGAGAAGCGTGACTGGTCGACCAACGGGCCGGAATCGAACATCTTCGGGCTGGAGCCGAATTTCGGCTGCTGCACGGCGAATCTGCATCAGGGTTGGCCGAAGTTTGCCGCGAGCCTCTGGATGGCGACTGCCGATGACGGGCTGGTCGCCGTGGCCTATGCGCCGAGCGAGGTGAAAACGGTCATTCAAGGCGGCACGCCCGTCACCATTGTCGAAGAGACCGACTACCCGTTCCGCGATGAGGTGCGATTGACGGTCACTCCCGCACGCGCCGCCGAGTTCCCCCTGCAATTGAGAATTCCGGGTTGGGCCGATCAAGCCTCCATCGCCATCAATGGCCAGAAGGTCGCCGGAATCAAAGCGGCCAGCTTTCACAGGCTCAATCGCAAGTGGCAGAAGGGCGATCAGGTCGTCCTCAAGCTGCCGATGAAAGTGCGGTCATCGCGCTGGCACAACCACGCTATCGCCATCGAGCGCGGACCACTGGTCTATGCGCTGAAGGTTGGCGAAGACTGGCGCCGGGTGCAGGGGAAGATGAAGCATCCCGCCATCCCGCCAGCATCAGATTGGGAGATTCATCCGACGACGGCGTGGAACTACGGACTGGCAATCAACCCTCAAAGGCTGCAGGCCGAGGTAGTCGAAAAAACCGTCGGCCAGATTCCCTTCTCGGTCGAAGGCGCGCCGATTGAAATCAAAGTCAAAGGCCGCCGCGTGCCGCAGTGGACTTTAATCAATGGCTCAGCCGGGCCGCCGCCGATGAGTCCGGTGAACAGTAATGAACCGGTTGAGAGGCTGACATTGATTCCGTACGGTTCGGCCAAATTGCGGGTGACGGCGTTTCCATTAGTGGGTAAGAACTGATGTCAAGGGAGGTCGCAGGATGACTTTCTCCCTTTGACGATGAACCCGCCGGTCTTCAGCCCCAAACCACCGATGAGCGCCGCCATGATCGGGAGCGCGATCAACGCGACGAGCGGCGACATCTTTTTGCTGAGGATGGCCGCCAGCAGCACGGCCATGGTGGGCACGCCTAAGGCTGCGAGCATGCGGCCTCTCCTGTCGCAGCGGAATGGAGCAAGACGGCGAGTTCTTTCGGCACGGCGATCTCAAGGCCCAGCAGCAAAAACGCCAGCGTCTTGCCGTGCGAATCGAGATTGAGCGAATCGTTGACGCCGCCGTCCAGCACGTCCTCCAGCACGAAATTCATGGCGCCGAGTTTCGGCAGCACGTAACGGCGCACAGCCGTGGGGTGGCGGTGGCGAAATAACGACCTCACCTTTTCTTCCGTCACCTGCTCGAGGAGCAGTGGGAAAAGCCCCGCTTGATAAGCAATCAGGCTGATGTTGGACGTGCTGCCCTTATCGCCCGCGCGGCTGTGGGCAAGCTGGTGCAGCGGAAGGTTAATGACATCGCTCTTCATCATTCACTCCAAGAGGCTAAAGGTCGCCGGGACGAGTTCGCGCGGCACGAAGCACGAAACAGAGTTGAGCCGCGATGTGATCGAAGTTCGAATTCCTCCTCCGCCAGCCGGGCCGCAAGTGTAGAGCGCGGTTACTTCGTCAAGCAGCTTTTCAACCTGCGCACGGTCAGCGTGAACGCCGGCGACGCGCAGCCGCACATCGCGCGCATCACTTGCCGGCAGAGCGGACAGCGCAGCTCCCCGGTCATCGCCAAACACGCTCAGCACGCCGATCAAATCAAAATGTAACTGCAACGCGTCACCCATCCGCCGTCTGATGATCTCTGCCGCGAGCCGGGCGCGGGCCTCAGCATTGGGGCCGGCGTAGGAAATCTCCCCTTCGCCGAGCCAGCCCCCGGCAAAACAGACCGTGGCTTTCAATGTGTCGGGCCGACGATGCCCGCGCACACCTGAGACAGCAACGCGGTTCGCCCCAACCTCCTCAACTTCTGCCTCAGAAATATCTGCCACGACATCAGGCGTCAGGTAGGCCGCCGGGTCGTGCAGTTCATAGAGCAATTGCTCCTTCACCGTTCGCGCATTCACTACGCCGCCAGTCGCGTCAGCCTTGGTGATGATAAATGAGCCGTCCGCCGCCAGCTCCGCAATCGGGAAGCCGACTTGGTGCAAATCAGGCACGTCCTTGAATCCGGGATCGGCGAAATAGCCGCCAGTAACTTGCGCCCCGCACTCAAGCAGGTGGCCGGCCAGGGTCGCGCGGCCGAGCGTATCCCAATCTGTCTCGCCCCAGTTGAAATGCGCCATCGCCGGGCCAACGACGAGCGAAGGATCCGCGACACGTCCCGTCACGACGACTTGTGCGCCCGCGCGCAAGGCTTCGGCAATCGCTCGCGCGCCGAGATAAACATTGGCGCTGACCAGTTCGCGCTTCAAGTCTGCCGGTGAAAGATACTGACGCAACAATTCACGACCGCGCGCGTCGGATAGATCATCACCTTCAATCACGGCCACGCGTATTTTTGATCTTCCCTGTGCTTCAGCGATCTGTCGGATGCGGTGGGCGGCGGCGCGCGGATTGGCGGCTCCGAAGTTGCTCACGATCGGAATGCCGCGCTCCAGACAGCGACGCAGCACCGGTCGCACCATTGGTTCCAGCAGCCGAGCGAAGCCGTGGTCGGGATTTTGACGACGGTCGAGTTGCGTGAGCGCGAGCGTCCGCTCGGCGAGCATCTCGAAGATCAACACGCCCGCGCCGCCGCGCGCGACGAGCGTCTCGACAACCGGCGCCGCTCCATCCGTGCGGTCGCCGCCGAAGCCAGCCGCGCAGCCAATGGCAAGTGTCTCGTGATGCATCCTGCTCCTTAACGCATTTGGGGATGAAGTGGAGAAGCCTGGGCAGCGTATTCATACCTCTCCCTACTTCTTGAGGTTGAACTGATCAAGGAACTCGTAGCGCGCCCGTCCCTTGTCGGCCTCGGCGCGAGTATTCACGTCAATGACGATCCGCTGCCCCTCGCCGAACTTCGGCCAGTTCGGTAACCCCTTGCCGTTCGGGTTGCCGGTCTTGATGAAGTTGGCGAAGTACTCCTGCATGACTTGCGAGACTTTGTAATCCTCCGGCGTCCACGCATAGACCTTGTTCAAATCCAGATTGCCCATCGCGTACTCGATCTCCGCCGAATGAACCGCGCCGCGCGATGGAGGCCGCGGGTTGGCGGCCGCCTGCTGCCCTCGCACGACGCCGCCCGCCAGGCCCGGCTGAGCATCGCCCATTTCCGCCCGCATCGCCGGGCGCGGGCGGGCGTAGAGGTAGTAGTAGGTCGGCTGGCCGCCCGTCTTCGTCGCCACGTCCACCCACTTCCAGGTGCTGTAGCTGATGAAACGGTCGCTGGCCAGTTCCTGCGCGGCATCCATCACTTCGGTTTCGTTCGAAGCCGGGTAGAGTTTGAGGACCTCATCGCCCTTGCCGGGGTAGAGCCGTTCGAGCGCCTTGCGGTAGTTCTCGACCGTCGGCTTCTCGCGGCCTAGTACGGCGAAGTAGCCCATCTCTGCTGAGTTCACTCCGGCCAGCAACGGCACGCGCGCCTGTTCGCCCGCCGCGTAAATATCGAACGGGGATTTCGGGAAGAAGTACCCGTCCACGGTCGGGGTGAACCGGGGCTGACCTGGTTTCGCCGTGGCTGCGAGCAGTTGCTCGGCCGTCATCGCGCGCAACGCCGCGAGCGATGGGGCGTCGTCCTGGCCGAGAGTCGCCGCGAACTTAACGCCCATCTGCTCACCTTCCGCCAGCGGCACGGCAGAAAGCGCCCCGAGGATCGAGCCGCTTTCGCCAATCGCGCCGGCCATCAGGTTCTTCGACAGCGGCGAAGCCATCTGCGCGCTGACCGCGATGGAGCCGGCGGATTCGCCCGCGATCGTCACGCGCTTCGGGTCACCGCCGAAGGCCGCAATGTTCTGCTGCACCCACTTGAGCGCCGCGTGCTGATCGAACAAGCCGTAATTGCCGGAGGCGTGGTTGGGCGATTCCTTCGTCAACTCGGGATGCGAGAAGAAGCCGAACACGCCCAGCCGGTAATTGACCGTGATCGCCACGATGCCTTTCCTGGCCATGCTTTCGCCGTCATAGCGCCCCTCCGAACCGTCGCCCGCCACAAAACCACCGCCGAAGAAATAGACCAAGACCGGCAGCTTCTCGTTGCCTGATTTGGCAGGCGTCCAGACATTCAGGTACAGGCAGTCCTCGCTCATCCCGTTTGAGCGAAAGCCCATGTCGCCGAAGATCGGGCGCTGCATACAGCGCGGCCCGAACTTGTCGGCCTGGCGCACGCCCTGCCAGTTTTTAATCGGTTGCGGCGGCTTCCAGCGCCAATCCCCCACGGGCGGCTCGCCGAAGGGAATGCCTTTGAAGCTGCGAATGCCGGAGCTTTTGTCCGTCACGCCTTCGAGCGTGCCGTTGGCAATCTTGACGCGGTCTTGGGCGAAGACCCCGGCAGTTAAAGTCAGCGCCAGCGAAATCGCCAGGGTAAAAAGTCGGTTTTGATCTCTCATCTCAACAGTTCCTCTCTGTGCCGTCATTCGTGCGAATGCGGCGGGTGCAGGCTCGGTTACATCGCGGTTTTCGGTTGGAAGAGTTGCGGCGCGAACTCGTTCAGATAGTTGCGCCAGTTGATCCACGTATGAGCACCGCTGCTGATGCGGAGTTTATGCTGGATGCCATGCTTCTTGAGAATTTCCGCCAGATTCTTCGAGCTGTTGAAGGCCAGCGGGTCTTTCTCTCCGCAACTGATCGAAAACAACTTGATCTGCTTGTTGGCTTGAGCGGCGTGGTCGAGCAAGGCCGCTGCGCGTTTCTCGAAATCGGCGGTCGTTTGCGGGTTGACGCCGGCGCTCCAAACGGCGACGTAGGCGAACTGATCGGGATTTGTGGTGATGACGCGCGTCGTCTGGCCACCGCCCATCGAAAGACCCGCAATCGCGCGGTGCTCGCGTCCCACGAGCACACGATAATTCTTCTCAACCAATGGCACGACATCTTTGAGCAACTCGCTTGTGAACCGATCTTGCAGCGCGGCGGTCACTGCCGGGTCAGGCGGCGCGCCGGGCGTGGCCGGAGGCAGATTCGCCGGACGCGGCAGACTGCCGTTGGGCATGACGACAATCATCGGCCTGGCCTTCTTCGCCGCGATCAGATTATCGAGAATGAAACCGGCGCGGCCAATTGTGCCCCAACCCGAATCCTCATCGCCGCCGCCGTGCAGCAGGTAGAAGACCGGGTAGCGCTCCTTGCCGCCCTCATAGCCGGGCGGGAAGTAGAGATGCATCCGCCGCTGCATGCCGAGCGTCGAGGACTGATACCAGACCTTGCGAATCTCACCGTGCGGCACGGCCTGCAGGTCTTCAAACGCGGCCTCCTCGCCCGGCAGCCGGAACATACTGTCAAGGCTTGTCACGCCCTGCTTGATCATGGCATTCTTCGGGTCAACCGTGCGCACGCCGTCAACGATGAACGCATAGCTGTAGAAATCGGGCGTGAGCGGGCCGACGGTCGCCGACCAGACGCCCTTCTCATCCTTCTCCAGCTTGAGCGTCCCCGGCCCTTCCATCCAGTCGCCGCGCAGCGCCACGTCAGTGGCTTTCGGCGCGTAGATGCGGAACGTCACGCGGTGGTCTGAGAGAGCTTCGGGTGAAACCAGCGTGTCATTCGGCGTGCGCGCCGGCTGCGCCACCTGGGCCGTGGCCAAAGTGGAAAAAATTGTGGCGAGGAAAAGCAAGACAACAACCTTGTGCAGGATTCTCTTCAGCGTCATAACCAGATCTCCTTTCGAGGCCGAGCGGGACATCCGTCGAATTAAATAGACCTGGCAGTCTCCCCGCACGCGGGCTGGGAGATCACCCTTTGAGTTGCATCAACGCACCTGGGAATTCCAGGCCTGTCTTTACATCTCAGCATGGCAGATTTCAACTGCCCTCAGTTGCCCGAGTCAGTGCCAACGTCAAGACTCGTCCGGGCCAAGCGAGCGTGCTGGCAAGCTCCAAGTTGCCAGTCACGTGAACCTGCTACTGCAGCAACGGCGGTAACACCGGGGACAGGTTCTTCAATCCGTGCTGATGGTGAAAAAATGCGAACGGCGCATTACAATAACACCGGCTGACTGTTAATTGAATTGAATTATTTTTATTACAGTAATAACCTACTGTTATGAATTATTCCGACCTGAATCTGCGCCAACTCCAAACCTTCATCACGGTAGCCAGGCTCAATAGTTTTACCCGGGCGGCCCAGTTGTTACACCTTTCGCAGCCCGCGTTGACCAAGCAAGTCCGCCAACTGGAGGAAACGCTGGGCGTCCGCTTGTTCGACCGCAACACCCGGACCGTGGAGCTGACCCGCATCGGCCAAGAGCTGGCCCCGGTGGTCAACCAGTTGCTGCAGGAGATCGAAGCAGTCGTGGTCAACACGAAAGAGCTGGCCGCGCAGAGCAGAGGCGTCATCCGGATTGCCGCGCTCCCGTCCATCTCCTCGATGCTCCTCCCCACTGCCATCGCCCGGTTTAAGGAGCGCTACCCTGGAGTTTCGGTGGTCTTGAAAGACGTCATCGCGCAACGCCTCGTCATGCTGGTCAAAGCTGAGGAGGTGGACTTCGGCATCGGGAGCTTGAATGTGATCGACCCCGAAGTCCGCTTCTCACTGCTCCTGACGGATCGGATGATCGTCGTCTTCCCGCCCGGCTCCGTGCTTGAGCAAAAGAAGCTGATCGGCTTAAGGGACCTGGTCGGCCTGCCGCTGGTGTTAATGGACCCGGGCAGCAGCGTGCGCAAGTTGGTTGACCAAGCCTTCGCGTCAATCGGCCAAATTGCCAAGCCCGCCTTCGAGGCGACTTATATGTCTACCGCCGCGGGCATGGTCAAGGCGGGGCTGGGAGTCGCGATCCTGCCGTCTTGGGCCTTTGAAATGGGTGAGCTCGCCGGCCTGCGCACGCGCCCGCTCAAGCATCCGGCGCTCACCAGGGAAGTCGGTATCATCGAGAAATCCGGGCGCTCGCTCTCACCCGCGGCCGAAAGCTTCCTGCAAACGCTGAAAGCTGTCCGCCAGGAGATGAGTCGGAGAATGCTCCGCCGCGATCACCAAGCAGAGAGGCGAAAGCCATGAGCGAACAACCGACGTGGAGGCCGTCAGACAAACGCATTCAATCATCACGCATAGCTCTTTCCCGCGCGAGGCGAACACGCGCTGGGGAATTAGTCTCAGAGATGATGCTGCGCTCCATCGCTGGTCGGTTGAGATGCCGGAACTCCAAAGTTCCGGCGAGTGACACGAAAGGAAGACGAGAGATGGAAAGGAATACTTTGCATTTTGGCGCAGGCGTGCTGGCGCTGATGATCGGAATCGCATTAGTGGCAGGCCGCGTCGGCGCAGATGCCAGCCCTCAAGCAAAAACCACTGTGCCAAAGCACTGTCGCGCCGCGAGCCTGGCAGGGTTGAAATCGGATGGTGTGCGGACGAAGTCCGTCACGGAGGTCCCGGCGGGAAGTTTTACTCCGCCAGGCGCACAAACGCTCGCCAACTTGCCTGCCTTCTGCCGCGTGGTGGCGGTGGTGGCGGTGGCCTCACCGCCGATGCCGCCGTGTCTCGCGTGATGGCGAGCCTGTTGTTCGGCGTGAGCGCGACCGACGCGGTGACGTTCGCGCTCATCGCGTTGCTGCTAGGCGGCGTGGCGCTGTTGGCCTGCTATCTGCCGGCGCGGCGGGCAGCGAAAGTGGACCCGATGGTGGCGCTGCGCTACGAGTAGCCGGTTTGCCTTAGTTAGGAAGTCACTTAAATCCGCCCCAACTGCGCCCAGAGAATCACACTCAGAACCAGGACCTTGGCCAGGCTCCAATTGCGCGTGATGTTCGCTGGCGAACCTTCTCTACTCTTTTGAAGATGAGCTTGAATCTGCCTCGCCCTCCTTCAGCGCTTGCTTGAACCCACGGATGGATTCACCCAGCCCCTTCCCAAGTTCCGGCAGTTTTTTGGGCCCGAACACCAACAGCGCGATCCCAAAGATGAGCAGCAGGTGCATGGGTTGAAAAAGACCTTCAAACATACTCTCTTCCTCTCAAGCTGATAAATAAAATTCCGTCTCCCGATAAGCTTGGCTTTCGGTCACAAGGTCACCAAGAGAACCTCACCGCTCTCAAAGGCGACTCTTGTTACGACGCTCACCGAGGAACCAAAGTCGAAATATTTTTTTGTTGTGAGACTTGGCTACTGATCGCAGCACCATTTGGTCGGCGCCGGCATCCGACATCGTATGTCAACGCCCGCCTTCCTCCCTTCAGTTACCGTAGTCGGAGAGAGCTATGGTAAAGGCCTCTCACAACTTGCTCGCCTCCGCTGAGCACGAATCTGGTTTGGAACAAGGGGTGCCTCACGGTAGATGTTCGATCAAGTTCAGATGATCCCTCCATTCAATCACCGGGATGAGAGTGATCAGATGAAGAGAAGGGTTAAGAATAATGTAAGCAAAATCAGGCTGACACATAGGAGGATGGTATGAAGAACGCTCGTCGGTGGCCTTACGCGCTCTCTTCCCTGGTTATCGCATTTTGTTTTTCTCTCCCCATCTGGGCCGACCCTCCGGCCCGCGTTGGACGCTTAAATTACCTCAGTGGTTCGGTCTCTTTCCGCCCAGGCAGTATCGACGAGTGGGCGCCCGCCAGGCTCAATTTCCCGTTGACGACCGGCGATCATCTCTGGGCCGACCAGAATTCACGGGCGGAGATTCACGTCGGCTCGACGGCGATCCGCCTCGCCCCGCAGACCGCCTTCGCCTTTTTGAATTTAGACGATCGGACGGTGCAAATCCGCCTCTCGCAAGGCTCACTGAACCTGCGCCTGCGCCAGTTCGGAGAAAGCGAGGTGTTTGAGATTGACACGCCGAACGTGACCGTGTCACTCCTCCGGCCAGGTCTTTATCGGGTTGACGTGGATGAGCAAGGCAACACCACCGTCACAGCTTGGCAAGGCGAATCAGAAGTGACGGCCGCGGGTTCTGCCTTCACCTTGCACCCACGGCAGACCGCTTTCATCTCCGGCCTCGATGCGCCGACTTACGACCTTCGAAACGCCGCCTCGCCAGACGGCTGGGACGACTGGTGTCTGGCGCGTGACCGCCGGGAAGAGCAGGCTGCTTCACTCCGGTATGTCTCCCGCGAAATGATCGGCTATGAGGACCTCGACGAGTACGGCACTTGGCGAATGACTGCTGAATACGGTCCCGTCTGGGTGCCGGCGCGAGTCGTGGCAGGGTGGGCGCCCTATCACTTTGGTCACTGGGCCTGGGTCGAGCCGTGGGGCTGGACCTGGATTGACGACGCACCTTGGGGCTTCGCGCCCTTCCACTACGGCCGCTGGGTCTACCTCAGCGGGGCTTGGGCTTGGGTGCCAGGAACCGTGGTCGTGCGTCCGGTCTATGCGCCTGCGCTGGTCGCCTTCGTCGGAGGGAGCAATTGGCATGTCTCACTCTCATTAGGCGGCGGAGGCGTGGCCTGGTTTCCGCTGGGACCGCGTGAGGTCTACGTCCCCGCTTACCGGGCTAGCAGCACCTACGTGCGCAATGTTAACGTGACCAACGTCAGGGTGACCAATATCAATGTGACGAATTACAATCTCACCAACGTGAACTACGTCAACCGGAGTGTGCCCGGGGCGGTGACCGCTGTTCCTCAAGAAGCGTTCGTCAAAGCGCAGCCGGTGGCGAAAGCGGCGGTCGCGGTGCCCGAGCGGGTAATAGCTGCGGCCCCGGTCAGCGGGATGACGGCGGCGGTCGCTCCGCGTACGGAAAGTGTGCTGGCCAGGCCAGTAGCTGCCGCTCGTCCGGTGGCTCAGCCTCCGGCGGCGGTGGTGAATCGAGTGGTCGTGGCTCGCACCACCCCACCGCCAGCACCAGTTCCCTTTGCCGCACGCCAACAAGCACTCGCGGCCAACCCCGGACGGCCGCTTGATCCGGCCACGCTGGCGAATTTACATCACAATGTCCCAACCGCGCCGCTCCCGGTCAAGCTGGCCACTGTTCCAAGCCATCAAACTGGGGCGGCACCAAACCTCCGCCCGACGCAGGCAGGTGCGCCGACTGCGCGTCCGGTGAATGGGAAGGTGATGAATCCGCCCAAGCCAGGAGTTGAGAATACCAACAGCAGCACGGATCGGCCTGCCAGGAATCCACTCTCTGTCGAGGATGAAAAAGCTGGCAGGACGGTAACGGCTCACCCTCTGGCAGCCAAGCCCGCGGCGAATGCTCAAATCAAGCCTAACCCAGAAAGCAAACCCGAAACCAAGATGGGAAGGCCCGTCGAGCCTGGCCCCCACCCTCAAGTCGAATCCAAGCCTAAGATGGCCGCCTCACCTGCCGCTCCTGAGGTTAAGCCTGGGGAGCATCTTAAAGCCGCTCCGGCGGCCAAGATGAAGCCTGCGGAACCAAACCGGCCGTCCCAATCAGAGGCGAAAGAGAAATCGAAAGCTAAGCCGCCGGAAGGTTCCGAGAAACCGAAGGAGGATGAGAAACCCAAACCTCGGGAGCCGCTTGGCAACCACTTGCCGTCAGGGGCTCGGTAGGGCGAGGTGGCCGCGGAGGATCGTTTCGCCGATCACGGTTGGTTGCTAGGCCTAGCGTTCCTCCGCGAGGGATTCTTTTTCGCCCCCAGGTTGAAAAGTCGTCTCGCTTCTCGCTCGCGCGGAGTACTCAGCATCCGTCGACCGCGTGGACGGGTATTGAAGGACCCGCCGACGAGCATCATCGTGGTGGAGCTGGCTACAGGGTGAAAATCCGTGCCCACTGATGGACTCCTTCACAGCGCTCTGAAGTGCTCTCGCCGAACAGGACCAGGCACTTTCTGCGATCAGGAAGAAGCTGGGTGAGAACGGTAGGGTTTGAAAAGCAGCGCCGGAAAGATTGGAGTTACGGCTAAGTCCGGCCGTAGCGTTTAAGTTTACGGTAAAGCGTCGAAAGATCAATGCCGAGCAGGGCGGCCGTGCGCGCCTTGTCGTCATTTTCGCGGGCGAGGATGTCGAGGATGTAGCGGCGCTCGAGTTCGTCGAGCGTGAGCGTTTGCCCGGTTAAGTCGCGGATGCCGACGGGCGCTTCCCGCACCTTCTGCGGCAGGTGCTCTAGCTCGACTGGGCCGTCGCTGAGCGTGACCGCCCGCTCCATCGCATTCTGGAGCTCGCGTACGTTACCGCGCCAGTCATAATTGATCAGGCGCTGCATGGCCTCGTCGCTGACCTTCTTTTCCGCGAGGCCGAGCGAGCGCGAGTACTTCGCGACGAAGTAGCGCACCAGCAGCGGGATGTCTTCGCGCCGCTCGCGCAGCGGCGGGACGGTGAAGGCGATGACGCTGAGGCGGTAGTAGAGGTCTTCGCGGAAGCGGTGGGCGGCGCTCTCGTCTTCGAGGCTCTTGTTGGTGGCCGCGATCACCCGCGCGTCGAAGGCCTCGGGTTTCGTCGCCCCGAGCGGGATGAACTCACGCTCTTGCAGGGCGCGGAGCAACTTGACCTGGAGCGGCGCCGGCATCTCCCCCACTTCATCGAGGAAGAGCGTGCCGCCGTGGGATGCTTTAAGCAGCCCCGGCTTATTGGCCTGCGCTCCGGTGAAGGCGCCCTTGACATAGCCGAACAGCTCGGACTCGAGCAAGCTCTCCGGCAGGGCGCCGCAGTTGATCGCGACGAATGGGCCGTCGGCGCGCGGCGAATTGTAGTGAATCGCGCGGGCGATCAACTCCTTGCCGGTGCCCGACTCTCCCTGGATCAAGACGCTGCTGCTAGTGGCTGAGATCTTCTCGACGAGGCGGAAGATTTCCGCGAGCGCGTCCGAGCGCCCGATGATCTGGTCGAAATTGTAACGCCGCTTCAGTTCACGGCGCAGGTAGCGATTCTCGCGGAACAGCTCGCGCCGCTCGCACGCATTGCGCACCGTCTGGAGGATGTCTTCGTTGATGAACGGCTTGGTGATGTAGTCGTAAGCGCCCTTGCGCAGCGCCGCAATCGCCGTCTCGACCGAGGAGTAAGCGGTGATCATAATGACGAGCGCCTCCGGGTCGAGCTGCTTGAGGCGGTCGAGCAGCGCGATGCCGTCCATCTGGCCGAGGGCGATGTCGCTGATGGTGAGCGCGGGCGCCTCGGCTGCGAACAGCTCGAGCGCTTGCTCGCCGCTCGCGGCTGCGACGGCGCGGTAACCCGCGTCGGTGAGCAGGCCGGCGAGGATCCCACGCATGAGGTCTTCGTCTTCGACGATCAGAATGGTTGGCTGTTGGCTCATACGACGTTGACTTTGATATTTACCCTTCGGGGAAAGCCACCGTAAAGACCGTCCCGTGTGCTTGTGGGGTCACACTGATGTGACCGCCGTGCGCGGTGACGATGCTGTGGCAGACCGCCAGTCCGAGCCCGGTCCCCTGGCCTTTCGCCTTGGTGGTGAAGAACGGGTCGAAGATCCGCTCGAGATTTTCGGGCGGGATGCCGCTGCCGTCATCAGAAATTTCGGCCCGGACCTCGCCTGCGCTGCGACACGTCGTGATCGCGATCTCTCCACCGTTGGGCTGCTCGCCGATCGCGTCACGCGCATTGAGGAGCAGGTTGAGAAAGACCTGTTGCATCTGATCCGCATCGAGCGGGAGCGGCGGCAGTCCGGGCGCGAAGACGGTGCGCACGGTGAGCTGTTTGAAGCGCTTGTCGAAGCGGGCCAGCGCGATGCTCCGGGCGATGATCTCGTTGAGGTCGGCGGGCGACCGGGCCGGCGCTTTCGGCCGCGCAAAATCCATCAGGTCGCGCGACCGCGAAACGATGCGGGTGATCTGCTGAAGGATCAGCCGCAGCGTTTCGCGGTCGCGCTCGTCTGAGGCCCGGGCCATCAGGGATTGGACGAGCGAGGAGATCGAGGCGAGCGGGTTATTGACCTCATGCGCGACGCCCGCCGCGAGCGTCCCGGCCGTGGCGAGCTTCTCCGTGCGGATCAGCGCCTGGTTGATGTTCTTCAGTTGCGCGATGTCGGCGGCCATCTTGCGGCTCATGGCGTTGAAGCTCGAGGCCAGCACCCCCAGCTCGTCGTTGGAGGTCAGCGCGGTTTGCGCCCCGTAGGTGCCGCGCGAGACGGCCAACGTCGTTTCGGTCAGCTCACGCAGCGGGCGCGAGAGAATCTTGGTGATGAGCAGGATCAGGACCAGCGACGGGAGCAGCCCTGAGATGGTGCTCAGGACGATGAATCGCTTCCACCCGGAGGCGCTGGCGCCGAAACTCCAGATCGCCACCGGGAGCTCGAACAGGAAGAAGCCGGCCAGTCCGGTCGCGGCCACCGCGATGGCGACTTTATAGGCGAGCGGGAAGAGCCGGAGCTGATCGAGCGCCGTCTGGAGCGAGAAGAGCTTGAAGTTGGAGATCGCGTAGGCGTAAATCAAAGTCCCCAGCACGATGAAGACCGAACTGATCGGCAGCAATTGATAGACGCCGAGCGCCGGCAGCAGCGTGCTCAGCGTCGTGAGCGCGCCCGTCACGACCACCGCGAGGATGACCGAAGCGAGCTGCTGGCCCCAGAGGGTGCCGCGGTAACGCCGATACTTGCTCACGAGTTGGGCCACGCCCACGGCCAAGAGCGTGTGATTATACGCGCCATACAGGTAGGCCGCCGGCCGGAGCCTGATGCTGAACTCTCCGTGAGTGAATCCGACGCGCTCCCATAACGCCCCGCCGAACAGCATCGGCAGCAGCGCCAATAATGGCGCCGCGAAGACGGCGATGCGCCGCCAACGGGGGCGCCTGTTTTCGGGGAAGACGGCCGCGAAGAGCAGCAAGGCGAACTGAAGCATGATCCCGATCGAGAAACTCGCCATTGCCCACCACGTCGCGTCCTGGTTCTCGGCATGGAAGCCCCAGAAGAGAATGTCTTTGACGATCCAGAGAATCATCAGCCCGATGAAGGCCGCAAAGGTCCGGTTGATCGCGTGGTGCGGGGCCGCGACCAGCACGTAGAAGCCGAGCGCCAGGGTGATGAATAATGAGGCCATCAGAATCAGGATCAGCATCGCAGCCGCATGATAAAGGATGAGCTACTCCATTTTCCATTTTCCATTTTCCATTTTCCATTTGTCATTGATCATTGCCCGATGCGCTACTCGATCAATAACCAATGACAAATGGAAAATGGAAAATGGAAAATGAATCGTTCATCCTCCATCCTTCTCGGAGAGTTGTTTGAGGTGCCGGAAGACGCGCTCGTGAATGCTGCGGGCGAAGGCGTCCGACCAGAGCGTCCAGTAGCCTTGAGGGTACATCTCGATCTCGTACCAGGTGCGGCCCTCCAGCCGGGTGCGATTGCCGGGCAGGCGGAGGAGCCGGAATTCTCCGCGCCGGTTCCGCGGCGTCTGGTTGAGGTGGGGCGCATGCACGTGATCGTAAGGGCTCAGCTCGCGCATCGCCGGGGGCTGCTCCACGACGTCGAAGGCGAGCCGGTAGGGAGGCTCCCATACGGTGATCGGCTCGACGTAGGCGCCCGTGGAGAAGGCGCAGTAACGGGTCGCGCCCACGCCGGAGCCCTGGAGATAAACCTGCCTCGGGTAGGCGATGCCGGCGCGGAAGAACCATTGCTCGGGCTCCGGGAGCGCGGAGTACCCGATGACGTGCGGCCAGACCCGCTCCGGCGGCGCGTCGATCTCGATGGTGGTCAGGACTTCGTAGAGCGGCGGCGAGACGACGGCCGTTTCCACGCCGGCCAGCAGCGGGAGGAGGAAGACAGCGACGGCCGCATGCGAAGCCGGGGCTGAGGAGTTCAGCGCGATGGCCCGCCCCACGAGCGCCCCGAAGGCGCCGACGGCGAGGGCGATGGGGATGGCCATCACCACGCAGATCAAGCCTTCAAGCGCGAACAAGAGCATAAAGCAGATCGGCAACGCGAGGCTCAGCAGACTCACCGCGAAGGTCGAAGCATAGCTGCGGGAGTGGCCGCGGTTGTACCAGTAGGCGCTCGTCGCGGTGATCATCAAGGGGGTCGCGAAGAACAGCGTCGCGCCGTAGCTGCCGAGCAGATAGACGCTCAGGCCCAGCATGGCGAGCGCTACCAGCCCACCGAGCAGGATGCTTGAAAGTGCGCTCTTCGTCCGCTCGTCAGCCGCGGGGTTGGCGATGTCTTCCGGCGTCGTCTCCGGCGACGGGGCGTTCGTGAGGCTGAGCGGGGAGTGCGACCACCGGCCCGCGGTCTGCGTCGGCAGGAAGCAGAGGATGATCATGGCTACGTAGTTCACGAGCGGGATCAAGAAGAGCATCCCCGCCCAGGGCGAGCGCCCGGCGTTCACCGCGCGTCGGACCGACATCGAGATGCCGACCCAGAAGAAGGGAAGCGTCCACGCCGCCAACACCCACGGGAGCCAGGATGCGTCAGGCAACAGGAATGGGCCGCTGAAGATGAACTGTCGCACCGAGAGGGAAGGGTTCAGATAGTCAACCGGTGAGAAGAACCGGCCCGTGACAATGTAGATCACGCTCGCATCCACGCCGTACTTGAAGAGCATCAGCCCGCAGCCGGTGAGCGCATAAGCCAGCCGCCCGACGGGTAAGTCCAGGCCGAACCACAGGCGAAGGAGATGAGCGAGACTGGAGCGCGGCCTTTCATCCAGTGGGCCGCCCTGGATGGTTGTGGGTGACTGGGTGCCAGTGTTCATGGTGCCTCCTGCGTGAAGTGATCATCTTTGTGTGAGCGGGGCCGCTACTGCGAGACCAAGCTGACCTTATCACATTTGGCCCCGCGACTGAATCACGCCCCGGTTGCTTGGTTGCTGGGGCCGATCTCTGGCGGAAATTAGATGGAAGCATCCGCCCATTGATTATTTTAAGAAGCGAAGGCTAAGCGTCCCCGGCCGCCTTTGAGGTCAGTGAAGCTCAAGGATGGCTCGGATGTGTTCAGGATCGCTGGCGAGTAGATCCGGCACGCGAGGCGCGGCTGAAGCACGATGAGCGAGGGATGCGACAGCTCGTCCTTGGTCAAGAGTCCAAGGCGGTGGAGGAGATCGCACCGTCCTACCTTCAACTTCCCGCGCGTGCCATCCGTCTGCGCCTGCCAGCTCCGATACGCCCCGAGTTCGCCGTCCCTCCTTATGAAATAGTCGGTGCATGTGCGCAGGTCAAACGGCGATGGCGGTCCGAGGGAGGAGCAGCCGGGATCAGCATCCAGCCGAGTGCCTGTGTCTTCGATCTCCCAACAGGCATTCGACCACTGGCTCTGCACCTGGAGGCGGTAATCGCGGTAGCGGCCCTGGGCCGGGTCGTAGGCCACCTGGAACTCCATCGCGCTGAGGTGCCAGGGCAGCGGCCAGAGCTGGCGGGCGGCGACGGCCGAGAGCGAGCCGAGCGAGGCGCCCAGCAGCCAATGGCCGGGCTCTCCCTCGAGGAGCACGTGAAGGCGGTAGTTGGTTTGCTCGAAAGCGCCCCGGCCACCCCGGGGTTGAGGCCACTGGTCGAGGAACGAGGTGATCGAAAGCCAAGCGAGCCGGCGCCCGTTGATGGGAAATTCGGCGACCTCGAAGGCGGCGGGGACAATCGCCCGCACGCGTTCGCCAGGGATGGCGTAGACGATAGTTGAGACGTGATGGAGCTCGGTGGCCAGGCCGCCCTCGGATGAAAGCCGGTCGCTCGGGCCGACCGGGGCGCCAACTAATGGCAGCCGGGGGCCGGTGACGATGTCAGGGTCAGTTAACACGCTCTTCCTCTCAGTCGATGAGTTGGTTGATCGGACACTCGATCTAAAGCAGGCGGTATGCCAGCGCATTTCAAGTTGAGGTCGGGGATGGGGGCGAGGCGGAAAGAATCAGTCCCGCGAGCGGGAGCGAGCGTAGTTTCCTCAATAAGTCCTTGGCGGAAGCGACGCTCGCTCCCGCTCGCGGGACTGACTCGAAGACTGTCCGCATCGGAAAGGAGTAACGAAGAGCGATCATCAATAAATCAGTCTCAATTGCAAAACGCCTGGGGGACATCCAAGTTTGGCATAATGCCAGGGCCGGAAGTCGGACCTGAAGGGTAGGTGGCAGAGTTTGGAGTTCAAGCTTCAGCTTGCCTTCCCGCGAACAAGCAAGCTGAAGCTTGAACTCCAAACTCCTCTTCTGGCTTGACATTGTTCCGGTATTATTGTCCAATTGCGCGTGAAGCCGCCGGTGCCTCAACTCACCCGGCTTCCCATTCACTGAATTTACCTTCGAACCTCGCGCCCTCAGTGTGGTGGTAACAAGAAAACCGTCAGCGCCTCGTCGCGCTCCGCTCGTTCGATTGACATCAGACCCCACGTCACTCACCCGTCTCCTGTGGTGTCGTCCGAATCACCTTAGAGCGTGGCCCACCACACGCCGCCAGGTTCGAGCACGCTTGCCGTCAGAGTAAGGCAGCGCGTGACCGCAGCTTTAGACCGCCTCCGCCGGACGATTGCGGATTGCGGATTGGGGATTGCGGATTGTGAAAGAGCTCAACTGTCTTTCAATCCGCAATCCGAATTCCGCATGCCGCCATCCACCAGGTCTTGGCTTTCAGTTTGACAAGGAGCACCGCATGAAAGACCTCACTCAAGCCCTCTCGCGCCACGGCCATCGCTCGCCCCATCAAGGGCAGGCACGGCGCATGAAACGAATCCGTTTGCTGGCCCTGCTTTCCCTCGCTTGCGGAGTGTGGCTCGGCTGGGCGGCCTGGCGCTCAGTCTCGGCCGACAGCCAGCTCAACATTTCGACCGTGGCCGGGAGCGCTCTCGCGGACTCGCCCGACTTCCAGCAGGCTCGGGGCGTGGCCCTCACTCCGGGGGGGAGCACGATTGTCTACGTGGCCGACGCCGGCAATCACGTCGTGCGCAAGGTGGACACGGCGACTTCCGCCGTCACGATTTTCGCGGGCAAGCTGGGTGTGCCGGCCGCCGACCCCACCGATAACAATGGTGACGGGGGCCTGGCGACCGATGCGCTGCTCAACAGCCCTTCCGCCGTCGTCGTGGATAGCCTGGGTAATGTGCTGATCGCCGACACCGGGAATAATAAAATTCGCCGGGTCAGCACCGACAACAAGATCAATACCATCGCCGGCAATGGGACGCCGGGCTCGCAAGACGGCCCCGCTGTCGGCGCGAATCCGGCCACCTTCTCGCAGCCGCGCGGCCTGGCCTTCTTCTCGAACAGCCTCTATATCGCCGACACCGGGAGCCACCGCATCCGCCGACTGAGCGCGGGTAATGTCTCGACCTTCGCCGGCACGGTCCAGGGCAATGACGGTGACAACGGCCTGGCGACTCTCGCCTCACTCAACACGCCGCTTGATGTCGCTGCGGACAGCAACGGCCTGATTTATATCGCCGACACCGGCAACCACCGCGTGCGCGTGGTCAAAGCCGACGGCAATATTTACCCCTATGCCGGGACCGGGAACCCTGGCTTCAGCGGCGATTTTGCGGATGCGTCGCTGGCCGCCCTCTCCAGCCCTTCCGGCGTCTCGGTGGGCGGCAGCACGGTCTATATCGCGGACACCGGGAACCAACGCATCCGCCAAGTCCAAATCGCTAATCCGAACGGCACGGATAACGTAACCATCACTACCGTCGCGGGCATCTCGGCGCAGGGGTTTGACGGGGATGGGCTCTCCACCATGCACAGCCTCAATCTGCCTTATAGCGTCGCGGCGAATGCGAACGGCACGACGGTCTTCGTCATGGACTCCGGCAACCGCCGCTTGCGCAAACTCACGGGGGGGATCTTGAGCACCGTGGCCAGTGACGGGTCGAACGGCTTTGCGGGCGACGGCGACCTGGCCACGAAAGCCAAGCTGAATATCCCGCTCGGCGCGGCCGTCGATGCCACGGGAAACTTCTACCTCGCCGACACCGGCAACCACGTGATCCGCAAAGTGACGATTGCCGACGGCAAGATCAGCACCATCGCCGGCACGCCGAATACCCCTTCCGCCACCCCGACCGACGCGAACGGCGACACCGGCCTCGCGACCAGTGCCACGCTCAACCGGCCGGCGGCCGTCGTCATTGATCAGGCGGGCAACGTCTTTATTGCCGATTCGGGCAACAACCGGGTGCGCAAAATCGATGCCGGGAGCGGCAACATCTCGACCATCATCGGTCAGGTAGATGCAGCCCTGGTGGGCGGTTTCAAGCTTGAGAACCCCCGCGGCTTGGCGGTGGATGCGGGAGGGATCGTCTACGTCGCTACGACGACCTTCATCAGTAACGCCCCGCAAAGCACCATCCTCAGATGGCAGCCGAATCCGGCGCCGAACGGCCAGACGAGTATCTTCGCGGGCGGCGGCAACAACCCCGCTTTCGGCCTCGGCGATGGCGGCGCGGCCACCAGCGCGCGACTCAACCAGCCGGGCGGCGTGGCCGTTGACTCGATGACGAACGTCTACATCGCGGATACCGGCAACCACCGCATCCGCAAGGTGACCAGCGGCACGATCACGAGCGTGGTCTCGAAGGGCGCCGTGATCCGCTCCGGCTTCGAGGGCGACGGCGGCTCGGCCGGGGAGGCCAAGCTCACCTCACCGACTTCGGTCGCTGTGGACGCCACAGGCAATTACTACATCACGGACAAAGGGAACAATCGGATCCGCCGAGTGACGATCAATGATGGCAAGATCAACACGATCATCGGCACCGGCGGCGTAGGCTTCAGCGGCGATGGCGGCTCGGCCGCGCTGGCGAGCTTGGATTTCCCGAACAGCGTCGCGGTCGGGACGGCCGGGGTTTACGTGGTGGATACTAGCAACAACCGCGTCCGCCTGGCGGCCACCCCGCCCAACACCAAGCCGACGCTCACCAGCCCCGGCGACAAGACGGTGAACGAAGGCGTCAATCTCAGCTTCACCCTCTCGGCCAGCGACCCGGACCAGGGGCAGAGCTTGGCTTACTCGATGACCGGGGCGCCCGCGGGGGCGACGCTCAACGGCTCGACGGGTGCCTTCTCTTACACCCCGGACTTCAACACGGTGCCGAACAACACGGGCGCCACGTCTCAATTCACAGTCACCTTCAAGGCGACCGACAACGGGACGCCGCCGCTCGAAGATGCCAAGACCGTCACCATCACGGTCAATAACGTCAACCGACCGCCGACGGCCGACGCCGGCTCCATCCCCGCCACACTCGAAGCCACCGGACCCAGCGGGGCGGCGCTCGCGCTCAACGGGTCGGCGGCGGACCCTGACGGCGATACCCTCAGCGTGGCCTGGACCGACGGGCCGGTCTCCATCGCCAGCAGCCTGGCCACGAATGTGATGCTCAGCCTCGGCACCCACACTCTCGTCCTCACAGTCAATGATGGCAAAGGCGGGGTAGTGAGTACGGCGGCCAAGACGGTGGTCGTGAAGGACACCACCCCGCCTGTGTTCACAGGCATTCCGGCGGACATCACTAAGACCATCCCCTCGGGGACGGGCGCGAACGTCGATTACACGCCACCGACGGCCACCGACACCGTGACCGGCAACCGCCCGGTCAGCGTCTCACCGCCCGATAAGACTCCCGGCGCCTTCTTCCCGCTCGGCCCGACCACCGTCACCTTTACGGCGAGCGACGGCAATGGCAACACGGCGACCGCCAGCTTCAAGGTCACGATCTTTGTCACCGGCGGCCCGAGCGTGACGACCTATAACATCGACGCCTTCGCCGGCAACGGCATCTACGGGTCGAACGGCGACGGCGGGGCCGCATCTGCGGCGACCTTCAAGCAGCCGCAGGGCGTGGCCGTGGATGCGGCCGGCAACGTCTACATCGCTGACTCAGAGATGCGGGTCGTGCGCAAGGTGAATGCCTCCGACGGCAAGGTCAACATCTTCGCCGGCACCGGGGCCAAGGGCTCGAGCGGCGATAACGGCCCGGCCACCTCGGCCAAATTAAGCAACCCGACCGGCCTGGCGGTCGATGGGGCCGGCCACCTCTACATCGCCGACACCAACAACCACCGCATTCGCATGGTGAGCGGGGGCACGATTACGACCGTCGCCGGCAGCGGCATCGCCGGCTTCGGCGGTGACGGCGGATCGCCCGCGAGCGCCAAACTCAACTACCCGACCGCGGTCGCGATCGATAGCGCGGGCCATCTATGCATCGCCGATTCCGGCAACAACCGCATCCGCAAGGTGGTCGGCAATATGATTATGACCGTCGCCGGCAGCGGCGCCACCGGCTACGATGGCGATAATGTCAGCCCGACCTCGGCGAGCCTCGACAACCCGACGGGCGTCGCCGTGAGCGCCGATGGCAACACGCTCTACATCGCCGACCAGGGCAACCACCGCATCCGCAAAGTCGCGGGTGGGACGATCACCACTTTCGTCGGGAACGGCGCCGCCGGCTTCGGCGGTGACGGGAATGCGGCGAATCTGGCCAGCCTCAACGCCCCAGCCGGGGTCGTGCTCGACAGCAGCGGCAACGTCTTTATCACCGACACCGGCAACGACCGCCTCCGCAAGGTCAGCGCCGATGACGGCAAGATCACGACGATTGTCGGCAGCGGCGCGACCGGAGGCTCGGGCGACGGCGGCGCGGGCGTGAACGCCAGTCTCGATACGCCCACCGCGATCGCTCTGCATGCCAGCTCCGGCCAGCTCTTCTTCGCCGACACCGGCAACCTGCGCGTGCGCAAGCTGACGCCTGTCTCCAACGCGCCGCCGAACAACAACCCGGTGCCGGCCACGGTGCCCAACCAGAGCTTGAATAAAGACCAACTGCTTGACGTGGCGCTCAGCGCGACCGACGCGGACGGCGACCCGGTGACCTTCACGATCATCTCGGGCTCGCCCCTGGCGTTTCTTTCAATCGTCAACGCTGACCCGAACGCCCGCACCGCCGTCTTGCGCATTGCGCCGAGTGGCGGCAACGTCGGGAGCTACAACATCAAGATTCAAGCGACCGACAACAAGGGAGGCTCCGGCCAGACCCCCACCTTCACGATCACGATCAATGACCCCGGCCAAGCGGACAAGCCGCCGGTGGCCGTCATCAGCCCGGTCGCAAGCCCGGTCGAAGCGACGAGCCCGAGCGGCGCGGGTGTCAGCTTCAACGGGTCAAGCTCCAGCGACCCTGACGGGGACACGTTGACCTACCTGTGGACGGACAACGGGCTCGCCTTTGCCACCACGCCCAACGCCAACCGCACGCTCAGCCTCGGCAATCATTCGATCGTCCTGACGGTGAACGACGGCAAAGGCGGCTCAAACAGCGCCTCGCAGAATGTCCTGGTGCGGGATACCACCCCGCCGACGATCACCGGCTTGCCCCCCTCGGTGACCTTCACCCAGGGCGACACCGTGGTGCTGCCGACGCCGACCGTGAGCGATGTGGCCGACCCGTCGCCCACCGTGACCAACAACGCCCCGGCCAGTTTCCCGCTCGGGACGACCGTGGTCACCTTCACGGCCACCGACCATGCGAACAACAGCGCGACGGCGAACGTGAGTGTGACGGTCAACCCGGCCGGGCCACCGAAGCTCACGGCGATCAACCCGAACTCGGGAAGTAAGGGGCAGACCTTGATGATGGTGCTCAGCGGCTCGAACTTCAAGACCGGAGCGACGGTGAACTTCAGCACGGGCGACGTGAAGGCCGACCAGTCGACCGTCGTGGTCTCGAATGGCGGCACTCAGATCACGGTCAAGGTGAGCGTCGACCAGAACGCGGCGACCACCACCTCGACCTTCACGCGTCGCTCGGTGACGGTGATGAACCCGGGCGGGGCGTCCAGTACACTCTCGCTCTCTTTCACCGTGAAGTAAAAGGCGAGGGCGGCGGGCTGCTTGACCGATGGGTTGCAAGCACTCAGGGGCGTGGCGGTGGGATGACATCGCCACGCCCCGAAAGCCGTGATGAGTCGCTGACAACTGGGGCGCCGGTCATCAATCGGCGCCCTGGTTGTCAGACCATCGGGTTACTTGTGGATGACGATGCTCCCGCCGCCCAATGCAGTCGTCGGAGTCGCGTCATCGCCCGCGCCGATCTGGTTATCATAAACAATGGCGTCACCGTGGTTCTTATCCCAGATCTTGATCCGGAACTTGTCCACCCCGCCGCCGCCATTGACCTGCCCGTCAATCGCCGTCAGCAGAAAGCCGTAGTTGCCACTGCCATTGATCGTGCCGGTGCCTTTGTATTGGGCCCGCGCTCCCGCCACCACCAGCCAATCGTAGCTCGTGCTGTGGAAGTTGAAGTTGGCCGCCTGGAACTGGAACTCGGTGTTGCCTGTGGGAACATTGGCGCCTGGCTCGTACTTGGAGACGAAGCCGAAGCTCGCTTTCCCGGTCAAGCTCGGATTGGCTAGGTAGGCCCCGGCCGGTGAGTTGATCCACCCGCCGCCGGTGACGAACCCGCCGTTCGGATCGTAGATCACCACCATCGCCCTCAGCCCATCGACGGTGCTCGCATTGCCTATCCCGCCGCAGCCATCATTAACGGTGAGCGTAACCAGATAGACGCCCGCCGCAGTGAAGGTGTAGGTCGCGCTCACTGTGTGGGCCGACTCGTTCACCGTCCCCGCCTGAGTGATGGTGTCGAACGTCCAGGTCGCGGCGTGCGTGCCGCCCGGGTTATCCGTGAAGGTGGCCGCGAAGCTCACCGGCGTGCCCACGGCATAGATCGCCCCGCTGGCCGGGCCGGTCATCGTCACCACCGGCGTGTCGTTCGTGACGCTGACCGTGGAACTGCAAGACGCCTGATTCCCAGAAGTGTCCGTGGCCACCCAGGTGATGGTCGTGACGCCGGGCGGATAGGGCGCATTCAGCGGCTGGCTATCACTACGAGTGCCGACGATTGAAGCGACCCCGCAGTTGTCTGTCGCCGTCGGCGTGACCAGGTTCACGTTGGCGCTACACGAACCCAGAATGTTGCCGGCCAGGCTGAGGTTGGCGGGGCAGGCGATGACCGGTTGCTGGTTATCAACCACCGTGATCGTTTGAAGCTTGGTCGTCGTGTTGCCCGCCTGATCGGTCGCTTTCCAACTGATCGTCGTGGTTCCTTTGGGGTACGGATCAGTCAGTGCCGCGCCGTCGCTCCGGGTGCCAACCAGACTCGCCAGCGCACAGTTGTCGGAGGCCGTCGTCCCAGGCGCGACCACCGCCGAGCAGAGATTCAGATCCGTGTTCACCGTCTTGTCTGTGGTGCTGATCACCGGGGCCGTCGTATCTTTGACGATCACGGTCTGAGTTTGGGTTGCAGTGTTGCCGTTGCCGTCACTATAGACCCAGTGAATAGTGTAGGTCCCCTGGCTCGTGTAACTCAGTGGGTCAGAGGTGGTCCCGGTCACCTTCCCCGCACAGCCATCAGTGGCTGTGGGCGCGGTCACGCTGGCCGAGCACTCGCCCGTGACCGTCGGCAGCGGGTCCACATCGGGGACGGGTGGCGTGGTATCGACCACCTGCACCGTCCGCGTCTTGGTCGCCGTGTTGGCGCCGTCGGTGGCGGAGTAGGTGATGGTATAGCTGCCCGCCACGTTCACATTGACACTGCCTGAAGCCGTCACCGCGACGGAGCCAGCGCAGGCATCAGTGGCAGTTGCTCCCGGATCAGTAAAACTGGTGTGACACTCCACGGTGATCGGATTGGCCCCGTTGAGTGTCATCACTGGCGGCGTAGTATCTACCACCTTAACCGTCCGCGTCGCAGAACTCGTATTACCCGATGGATCGGTGGCCGAGTAGGTGAGCGTGTAGGTGCCGACGACATTGGCGTTGACACTGCCTGACACTGTGACTGGCAGGCTGCCAGCACAAGCATCGCTAGCTGTCGCGCCAGGATCGGTGAAGCTCGTGTGACACTCGACTGTCAGCGGGTTCGCCCCGTTGAGCGCGATCACCGGCGGGGTCGTGTCTACGACAATCACCGTCCGTGTCTTAGTCGCCATATTGCCCGACGGGTCGCTGACTTTGTAGGTCAGCGTGTAGCTCCCGACCACATTCGCATTGACACTGCCGGTAATCGTAATCGCGTTCGTCAGGTTCCCGGCACACGCATCATTCGCCGTGGCTCCCGGATCGACGAAGCCAGTATGGCACTCGACCGTCATTGGGTCCGCGCCATTGAGCGTGAGCACTGGTGGCGTGGTGTCAACCACAGTCACAGTCGCGGTACAGGTAGACAGATTGCCGGCCGCATCCTTGACGGTGATCGTGACTGGCGTGGCTCCAAGGCCGACGAGCGTCCCTGCGGCTGGAGTTTGGGTAATCATTAAGGCTCCACCGGCGGTGCAATTGTCACTTGCTGAAACCTCACCGACGAGGTTCGGCACGGCGGCCTGACAACTGGCATTCGCCGCTAAGGTCTTGTTGCTGGCGCAAGCCGTGATTATCGGTGGCGTGTTGTCAGTCACGGTGACAGTCTGAGTGGCCGTCGCCGTGTTGCCACTTCCATCCTTCGCCGTATAGGTGATGGTGGTTGTACCAACCGGGAAGAAGTTGCCCGCAGGCACGCCACTGCGCGTGATTGTGACCGAGCAATAGTCGTTCGCCGTCGCCGTGCCCAGCGTAGCATCGCTGATAACAGTTCCGCACGATGTCGCACCCGCTCCGGTCGTGACGTTCACGGCAGGGGGCGCGGTGATGGTCGGCGGCGTGGTGTCGGTGACGGTGACGGTTTGCGTGGCAGTGGCGGTGTTGCCGTGCCCGTCATTGGCGGTGTAGGTGATGATGGTGGTACCGACGGGGAAGAAGTTGCCCGCAGGCACACCGCTGCGCATGATCGTGACATTCCCGCAACTGTCGCTCGCGGTGGCTGAACCCAAAGTCGCATCGCTGATGACGACTCCGCACGCCGTGGCACCGGGGCCAGTGGAGACAGTCACGGGCGGCGGCGGAGTGATCATCGGTGGCGTTGAATCAACCACGGTGACGGTGGCAGTGCATTGGCTGGAAGCGCCTTTGCTGTCGGTCACGGTCAGCGTCACCAGAGTGTTGCCGAGCGGGTAAGGTCCCGCTGGTGATTGAGTGAGGGTGATCGCGTCGCCATCGGGATCGGAGGAGCCGTTGTTGATTGAGGCGTTGGCCATACAGTTCGCGTCGGCTGAGACGGTCACACTCTGGCACACGGCCACTGGTGCTCGATTCTTGCATTTGCCCGCACTACCAGCGTTGTAGATGGCTTGGATTTCCGAAGCAGAGAGGGCGCGGTTGTAGACGGAGACCTCGTCAATCAGCCCATTGAACGGGTCGTTGGTTCCACAGGTGAATCTTCTGCCGATATAGTCAGGGCCGTTATTGACCAACGAGCCGGTTGATAGATCCGGGGCAGAGGCGACCAGCACGCCATTGAGGAAAAGCTTCACGGTCTTGCCTGAACCTGTTACCTCCCGAACACCGACCAAGTGATACCAGGTATTCGTCGCCAGAGAGGAAGGTGAGAAGACTGCACCTGACAAGCTATTGGCATCTCTCACTAGGAAAAACGCTCTGCCAGAATTCTGGATGGCCAATACTTGGGCTGTATCCCCATTTTGACCGCAACGATAGTTGAGAGCAACGATCACCTGTCCGTCATCAGGTGCGACTGCCAGGGCGGAGATGTTGACCCACGCCTCGATGGAGAAACTATCTGTCGGGGCGAAATTGAAGGCCGGAACATCGCCCAGATTGATCCCGTCGCTCTGGTTCCCATTAAACTTGAACGCCTGATCCACCTTCCCTGGGGCAAAGGTGACAGTCCCCTCCCTGACGCCGTCATTAGTGCCAACGATATCATTCGCATTGCCCTCACCGGGCCACAGGCTCACCAAGCCTGGAGGGGCGGAGTTGCAGGAGGGTTTGCATTGGCCCGCGCTACCCGCGGTGAAGATGGTTTGAATCTCATTTTGGGTGAGCGCCCGGTTGAAGACCTGGAGTTCGTCGATCAGGCCCTTGAAGTGGCCTGCCGGCAGGGCGGAGGGAGAACAAGATCCCGGACCGGTATACGTCGCGCCAATGCGCGCAAAGCAACTATCTGTCGTAACTGTGCCTACTGCCGGATTACTCACGGAATTCTCCAGCACCCCATCCACATAGATGCGGCCGGTTGTCCCGCTCCGTTCGCCTACTACATAGTGCCATTGCCCGTTATTCAGCGCACCGGTTCCCTCGACCGTCACCGAGTTGCCGTTGTTGTCCCGAAAAAATAGCCCTGCGCGCATACCGTTGGGCTGGATATAAAGGAGGTAATCTGGGAGCCCCGCATACCGATCAAAAATCACGAAAAGGCTGCTGCCATTTAAAGCCCCACCCAGAGTGAAGTTGACCCAAGCCGAGATGGAAAAATCACCCGCTCCAAAGTCGAGGTTCGGGGAAGAGTTTTGAACGATGATCCCACTGTTCACGCCATCAAAATTGAACGCCTGGCCAACCTTGCCTGGCGCAAACGTCACTCCGCTCAGAAGGGTCCCAGGGTTGCTGTCACTGAAATCTCTGGCATTCCCATCCCCGGCCCACCAACTGACCATCCCTGAGGGAGGCGGGACACAGACGCTTTGCGCCGTTACCTTAACGGCTACCCTCGAGGAGTAACTCGGCAGGGCGACCAAACTTGTCACCCCGGCCAGTGCCAGGATGATCACGAACAGATGCTTGTAGCGGTTGCTTTGATTCTTCATATGCTCCCCCTCCTTTGGGGTGTTGGGATTGTCAGTGTTGGGATTGTCAGTCTCAGCTTCTCCGCCGCGTCAGCGGCGGTTTGAATTTAGCCGTGGGTTTCAACCCACTAGCGGGATGGAGTGAGTACCCCGCGGCAGAGGGCGAGTTGGGCTTGCACGGATACTTCCTTCTGCTTGATCGCCTGTGCGAGCAACAAGGCCCGGTCGAAATCAACATGGGCCAGCCAGGCGAAACTCGCTGCAAAGTTGAATCTGTTCAGTTCAAAGCCGGTCTCCCTCGCCGGGCGCTGCGCTCGGCGATCACTTTCGACCTGATTGATCGCCTCGACCGCCGACTGCAGGACCTCGAAGCCGCGCGACGAGTCGAAGCGCGCGGCAGCACCGGCGATGGTCAGCAGGGCGCGTGCTTTGTCCGATCCGTCGTCGGCCTTCCCGATTGACTGCGCGGCCTCCGTGAGGACCTCCGCCGCTTGCGCGAGGTCCTGTTTGTCTTGGAGCCGCCGCGCCATCTGGTCGAACAAGAATGCGCGCTGTTGGAGGTCCGGCAGGTCCTTGGCGTCACGCTTGACGGCAGCGAAATCATCCTGGCTGAGGGCAGCCAGTGCCGCCCGGTAGCGCGCCAACGAATCAAAGCTCGCGCGTGATGGTCCATCGCTGATCTTCTCAGTGATCGAGCGTGCCTGCGCATAATCATTCTCCTTCAGTGCTTGCAGCACGGCTCGGGTGTAGAGGCTATCCTTCTCCCTGGAACTCTGGGCAGTCTCAGCTTGGCCGAGCAGGTCCTGAGTGCTAGCCGGGCGGAGGAATTTAGCGGCCAAGGGAGACTTAACAGCTCCATTGAAGCTGCCCTTGACTGCTTGAGTCGGAGCTGAGGAGTCGACGCTGCTCATCGGATTTGGTTGAGCGGATAGATCCTGCGTGCGTCCATCTCCGCGACTGAGGCTCGTCTGGTCAGGAGCATCCTGCCCTGCCAGGCCCACGGACTCAGCCAACTTCCTGGCCCAGGCGGAGTCGTGCTGAGAGATGAGTCCAAGCGCTTCGCTGCGCAACTGGAATTGCGGGCCGAACTCCGGCGATGACGCAGAATCATCGTTTTGCCTTTCAGGTTTGAGGGCCGCGATGGCCTGAAAGACCTCCTCAAACTGCTGGCGGGCGCGGGCTTCATCGTAGGGCCAGCGCAGATCGGCGATCTGAGCTTGAGTGCGCAGCTTGAGCGATGCATCTCTGAAGCCTTTGGCGTCCGCGAACAATTGATCGAGCAGCCAGAGCGCGCGTTGCTGCTCGCGCGAAAGAAACTCATCACTGCTGGCGGGCTCAGCCTTGGCGCTGGCATCCGGCGGCTCGCTTGCCGGCGTTTTTTTCGGGCGGCTTTGTGCGGCCAGCGACAAACTGAGCGTGGTGATGAATAAAAGGGTCCATGCTGCTTTGCTGAAGTGAGACATCTGATTGACTCCTTGATCATCTGTGAAAGGTGATCAAATCAGCCGCTGATCTGCGCCCCTGCGCGCCGACTGCTGAAGCCAGCGGCAGGGGCACTTTCAAAAGTCAACACCTTTCCGAGTCGGAACCCCTTTCGACTATCACCCCACAGTCAGGTGGCAGGTGACGTCTTGGCCAAAACTCGGGGACCCGAAATGCAGTGTGTGTGCTCCCGGGGTCAGGGGCGCAAGCAGCAGCCAGTAGCCGACTGCCACCCCGGGCTGCGGGCTGCCTGTGATGCATGGGTCGAAGACGACGCTCAGGGCAGGATCCGCCGTGAACGTAAAGAGCCCAGAAGTGGCGCGGTAGGAAGTCAGGTTACTGAGTGGCACTCCGTCGATTTCAGCGAACAGATCTGTGAGCTGCGGCAGGAATTCATTTCCTGTCCTCTGGAGAAAGTGCTCCAGGGTCTCGCCGGGGTCAGGCTCGAAGCCGAACTGGGGAGGGCACGGATAGTCATTGAGCCCGTTCGCCATTGGAAAGAAAAGGCTCGTCCCCGAGGGAACGCTACCCGATCGCGTGGTCGGTCCGAGGTTGGCCCCGGCAAGAAACCACACGTGACCTGACTGGTGTGCACTGATGTCCACCAGGCCGCCGGTATTGAAAAACGGGATCTCCGCCAGGGGGAAGGAGATCGCCCACTGCCACCACAGGGCACCGAGCCTTCCGTAGAGGGGACCGTTGTTGGGGATGACTGTGGGGTTGGGATTGCCACCAGACTGCGCCAGCGGCGTTGAAGTTGACATCATCAGCCCTAGGACCATGACTAAGGCTGCTACCAGGCCGCGCCAATACTGCTTATTACTTCTGATCATGACTTTCTCCTTTTGGTTCGCCCCTTATGGGGGAAGTGATACATCCTTTGTTGTGGCTGAGAACTACCAGCGCAGTTAGTGGTTCTGATCACGCACCAGCGAATTGAGGCAGATGCGCAAGAATCCTTCAGGAGTTTCAGCGAAGTGGAGCTTTCCATCTTCGGCCCAGCGGTAGATCGTGCGCGAACTAACACGGGCGGCGAGGGCCGCCTCCTCGGGTGTGATCAGCGTGACGGCTTCAGCACACTCGACGCACCAGGCTCGAACTGGTCGGCCAGGCTTCTTAATGGAGAAGCTGCGTTCGATCTCGATCTGGATCTCTGTTCTCCGCTTGCTGCCCATGCCGCTCCCAGAAAGAGCCATCAGAAGGAACTACTGCCGGATGTCCCCTTCTTGCTCCGGCCAAACGTTTGCGCTAGAATCCGGCCAAGAACTCGGCAGTGAGCGAAGGCTTCTGCATCGCATCTTCCTACGCTTCGCTCGCTGCGCAGCCAGAAGTAGCCGAAAGCCGATGGGTGAGTCCTTCGCAAATTCGGAAAGTATTCGGAAAGTATTCGGAAAGCCGTTATGAGCCAGCCCGCCAAGCACTTCTACGAATTCGGCCCGTTCCGCTTAGCCCCTGCCGAGCGCCTCCTGCTGCGCCAGGGCCAAGCTGTCCCGCTCACCCCGAAGAGCTTTGATCTGCTGGTAGTGCTCGTGGAGCACCAAGGTCATATGCTGAGCAAAGAAGCATTGATGCAGACGGTCTGGCCCGAGAGTTATGTCGAGGAGGGCAACCTCACCCGTAACGTCTCAACACTGAGGAGAGCGCTGGGAGATGGTGAGGGCGAGCAGCGTTATATCGAGACGGTGCCGAGGCACGGCTACCGCTTTGCGGCGGAGGTGAAGGAGTCGTGGGATGAGGAGGCAGAACTGGCCGTGCAGGAGCGCATCAGCGCCAGGGTGATGATTGAAGAAGAGGAGGGGGGAAGCACTCCGGACCAGGCCAAAGCCGGGATCGCAGCTCCTCAGACCGATCGGATCACGCGGCTGAGCTGGCAGATGGTGACCGCTGGTGTCGTGCTCGTCGGGCTGATCGTGGGTGTGGCCTACTGGTGGAAGGTGAGCCGGGCTCAGCCGGCCGAGCTTCAGGCAGCGGTCAGGTCCCTCGCCGTGCTCCCCTTCAAGCCATTAAACCCGAATGACGGTGACGAGTACCTCGGGCTGGGGATGGCTGACACCTTGATCACCAGGCTCAGCAGTCTCCGGCCGCTCGTCGTCCGGCCCACCAGCGCGGTGCTCAAGTACTCAGGCCCGACGCAAGACCCACTGGCGGCGGGGCGTGAGCAAAGGGTGGATGCCGTCTTAGACGCCAGCCTCCAGCGGGACGGCGAACACGTCCGGGTCACGGTGCGGTTGTTGAGCGTGCGCGACGGGGCGGCGCTGTGGGCCTACCAGTGTGAGGAAGTGCAGTGCAACAGCCTCTTCGCCATGCAGGACGTGATCTCGGAGCGGATCGCCGCCGCGTTGATGCCGCGACTGACCGGGGAGGAGCGCCGGCGGTTGCGGAAACATGACACTGAGAACAAGGAAGCGCAACTGGCGTACGCGACGGGGATCTTCTTCTGGAACAAGCGGACCCGCGAAGGGATGAAGAAAGGGGTCGAGTACTTTGAGCAGGCCATCGCCAAAGACCCGAACTACGCGATGGCCTACGTGGGGTTGGCTGATAGCTACAGCCTGCTCGCTAACTACCAGCAGTGTCCGTCAATGGAGTGTTACCCGAAAGCCAAGGTGGCGGTTTTGAGGGCTCTTGAAATAGACGATGAGCTAGCCCAAGCTCACGCCTCGTTGGCGCAGATTCTTCACCGTTATGAATGGAAATGGGAGGAGGCGGAGAAGGAATTCAAGCGGGCCACCGGGTTGAATCCGGGTTATGAATACGCGCACCAGTGGTACGGGGTTTATTTATGTTCGCTCGGGCGCTTTGAGGAAGCGGAGGCGGAGTTGAGGCAGGCGCTGGATCTGAACCCTGTCTCGCTCGGCAGTAACCTCGCATACTCCGCCCCCTTTTTCTTGTCGCGCAATTATGACCAGGCCATCGCCATCTACCGGAAGACGCAGGAGCTGGATCCGAACTGGTATCTAGTGCATGAATACCTCGGCAGCGCTTACGAGATAAAAGGAATGTATGACCAGGCCATCGACGAATATCTAGCAGCACAGACCCTCAGTGGAACTAGTCCGGAAGTGATAGCAGAGCTTAAAAACGCTTATGCGGTGTCAGGTATCAAAGGCTACTGGCAAAAGATGAGTCCCTTGCCGAAAGGGAAGGTGCCGCGAGAGAGGTACCACTATGCCGCTGCGGCATGCTATGCACGCTTCGGCTGGAAAGAAGAGGCGTTCTACGCGCTGGAACAGGCGATTAAGTATCGGGACGACGCGCTGGTTAATCTCAAAGTGGACCCCCTCTTCGACGGGCTGCGCTCTGACCCGCGGTTTGCCGAATTGCTGCGCCGTGTCGGGCTCGCGCCGTGAATTGGCTAGGAAGAAAAAGCGCTCATACCTATGGCTGGCTTTCATCACCCTCTTTGCTGGGCGCGGAGAAGGCCAAATCAGTCTACGATCTGCCCGGCTTCTCCTACCACTTAGCTATCTGATCTGATAGTTTATTATGCCTGTGGCAAACTCCGTGAAAAGTAGAGACTGAGCGCGGGCGAAGCTGGCACGGGAGAACTCGGCCATCAGCGACGAGTGACGAGCGGTATCTTTTCGCTCATCGTTCGTCACTCATCATTCGCCGGGATTTTGACACCGTGGTTTGGGCGGTAGTGCATCTTGAGAGCGCCGCCGTCCCCATGTTAACGTGGTGACGTTTGATGCTCTAAAGAGTGAACGAGGAGCTAGAGGCGTTCGGTGAGGCAGAGACTTTATCTGGATACAAGCGTGCTCAATCGCCCTTTCGATGATCAAGCGCAGGCGAGGATTAAACTGGAGACCGAGGCGTTCTTAGCGGTTTTAGAGAAGATCGAAGCGGGAACCTTTGATCTGGTTGGCTCATCGGTACTCGACTTTGAGGCGGAGGCCAACCCTTCTGCTGAGCGACAAGAGCGTGTCCAGAGTTACTTGAAGGTGGCCACGCATTTTGTACAGGCAGACAAGAAGTTGAAGAACCGCGCGAACCAGATCGCCACTTTGGGATTCAAAGCGATTGATGCCCTCCATCGAGCGGCGGCTGAGCGATCGGCTGAGGTGTTCTTGACCGCCGATGACCGCTTGTTGAAGAACGCCTTGAAGTCTGCGGATCGGCTTGGGGTGAAGGTGATGAATCCAATTCACTTCGTTCTCTCGGAGGAATTTATCAATGCGTAAGACAAAAGTGCTGATCACAGGTTATGAACTGCGGCGCGCTGGATGGGAGGCGTTGGTGGCGGCGCTCGGACCCACCAATGCGACCCGGTTCGTCCTGCAATATGAGCAGGGGAGTGGCGATTACCTGAAGCTGCGGGAGAAATTGTTCGGTCGGAAAACGGTCGATGAGCTGTACCATGAAATGATGCGAAGAAAAGAAGGATTCAGAAAAATCTCCAATTGATCGTGGTGAACCCAATGACCAGCACGGGGCACCTTGACCAAACGATAGTTCTTGATGGCTGCTGCGCGTCCGTCGGCTTCGGGATCTGGCGACCAACTTGCCATTCCTCATATCAACAGAACCGGGCTCCAACCAGGCGCGACGATCACCTTCAGCGGGGGCGATGACATTACCGCCACTGTCACCTCGGTCACCGATACCCAGATCCTCGCGGCGATCACCATCAGCCCGACGGCCACCACCTCGACGGTCTTTACCAAACGCAATGTGACCGTGACGAATCCGAACGGCCAGTCGAGTGTGCTCGTGCGCATCTTCTCGGTGAGCCGGAAGCAGTGATGAAAAGGAATGATGAGTGATGAGCAAAAAGAAAGAAACTGCTCATCACTCATCACTGCTTTGGGAGCGCCGGGTTGTCAGACCAGCGGTTTACTTGTGGATGACGATGCTCCCGCCACCCAGGACGGTCGTCGGAGTTGCGTCATCGCCCGCGCCCATCTGGTTGTCATAGACAATGACATCACCCTGGTTCTTGTCCCAGATTTTGATCCGGAACTTGTCCACTCCGCCGCCCCCCTGGATCTGCCCGTCAATCGCCGTGAGCAGAAAGCCGTAGTTGCCACTGCCATTGATCGTGCCGGTGCCTTTGTACTGCGCTCGCGCGCCCGCTACCACTAACCAGTCGTAGCTCGTGCTGTGGAAGTTGAGATTGGCCACCTTGAACTGGAACTCGGTTTGTCCGGTCGGGACCTGCGCTCCCGGCTCGTACTTTGAGACGAAACCGAAGTTGGCCTTGCCGGTCAAGGAGGGATTGGCCACATAGGACCCGGCCGGTGAATTGATCCAGCCGCCACCGGTCACAAACCCGCCATTCGGATCGTAGATCACAACCAATGCCGTCAGCCCATCAACGGTGTTCGCCGTGCCGGCGCCGCCGCAGCTATCGTTGACTGTCAAGGTCACCTGATAGACGCCTGCGGTAGTGAAGGTGTAGGTGGCACTCACTGCGCCAGTGGCTTCATTCACGGTCCCAGTTTGCGTGAGCGTGTCGAAACTCCAGGTCGCGGTGTGGGTGCCTCCCGGGTTGTCGGTAAAGGCGCCAGTGAAGCTCACTGGCGTGTTGACGGCGTAGATGGACCCGGTGGGTGGGCCGGTGATCGTCACCACGGGGTTGGGATTGGTGACAGTGACTGATTGCTGGCAAGCGGCTCGATTGCCCGCCGCATCGGTGGCCGTCCAGGTGATGGTGGTCGTGCCGAGCGGATACGGTGCAGTCAACGCTTGACCATCGCTGCGAGCGCCGATCACGGTCACGCCGGCACAGTTGTCCGTGGCTGTGGCTGTGCCTGGATTCACGTTGGCCGAGCAGGAACCGAGGATGTTGCCTGCCACGCTGATGTTGGTCGGGCAAGTAATGATCGGCGGCGTGTTGTCAATGACGGTGACTGGCTGCGTGGCCGTCGCCGTGTTGCCACTGGCATCGGTCGCTGTGTAGATGATGGTGGTAATCCCGACGAGGAAGAAGTTACCCGCGGGCACGCCGCTGCGGGTGATGGTAACGCCGGAGCAGTTATCGCTCGCGAGAGCCGTGCCCAGCGTGGCATCGCTAATCACGACTCCGCAGGATGTGGCCCCAGCGCCGGTCGTTGCATTCACGGCTGGGGGAGCAGTAATCGACGGAGGGGTCGTATCCACCACCTTCACCGTCCGTGTCGCGGTGGCCGTGTTCGCGCCATCGCTGACGGTGTAAGTGAGCGTGTAGCTCCCGACCGCATTCGCGTTGACGATGCCTGAGACGGTGATCGCACTCGTCAGATTCCCGGCGCACACATCGCTGGCCGTCGCGCCTGGGTCGACGAAGCCGCTATGACACTCAAGCGTCATGGGATTGGCTCCGTTGAGCGTGATCGACGGCGGTGTCGTATCCACCACGTTCACCGTGCGCGTGGCAGTGACGGTGTTACCCGAAGGGTCGCTGGCCGAGTAGGTAATGGTGTAGGTGCCAGCGGTGTTCGCGTTGACGCTGCCTGAAGCCGTGACCGGCACGCTGCCTGCGCACGCGTCGTTGGCTGTCGCGCCCGGATCAACGAAGGTGCCGTGGCACTCGACCGTCAGCGGGTTGGCGCCAGTGAGGGTGATCACGGGTGGGGTGGTATCCACGACACTCACCGTCCGCGGCTTGGTCGCGGTGTGGGCGCCGTCGGTAGCGGAGTAGGTGATGGTATAGCTGCCCACGGCATTGACATTGACACTGCCTGAAGCCGTGACCGCGACGGGACCCGCACAGGCATCATTGGCCGTCGCGCCGGGATCGGTGAAGCTGGTGTGGCATTCGACGGTCAGCGGATTGCTTCCCGCGAGTGTGATCACCGGCGGGGTGGTATCCACTACGTTCACGGTCCGCGTGGCCAGGGTCGTGTTGCCTGACGGATCGGTGGCTGAGTAGGTCAGCGTGTAGGTCCCCGGAGTGTTCAGGTTGACACTGCCTGAACTGATCACCGGCACGCTGCCAGCACAAGCATCATTGGCGCTTGCCCCCGGATCCACGAAGCTGGAGTGGCACTCCACGGTCAGCGAACTGGCCCCGACGAGCGTGATCGTGGGCGGCGTAGTATCGACCACATTCACGGTGCGGGTTTTGGTCGCCGTGTTCGTGCCGTCGCTGGCTGAGTAGGTGAGCGTGTAGGTGCCAACGGCATTGGCGTTGACGCTGCCCGAAGCTGTCACTGCCACTGGACCAGCGCAGGCATCATTGGCGGTCGCGCCGGGATCGGTGAAGCTGGTATGGCATTCGACCGTCAGCGGATTGGCCCCATTGAGCGTGATCGCTGGCGGGGTGGTATCGACCACATTCACGGTTCGGGTTTTGGTCGCGGTGTTGATGCCATCACTGGCCGAGTAGGTGAGCGTGTAGGTACCCACGGCATTCACGTTGACGCTGCCCGAGGCGGTGACTGCCACGCTGCCAGCGCAGGCATCGTTGGCCGTTGCCCCTGGATCGACGAAGCTGCTATGACACTCAATCGTCATCGGGTTGGCCCCGTTGAGCGTGATTACTGGTGGTGTGGTATCGACCACGTTAACTGTTCGCGTCTGGGTCGCTTTGTTGCCCGACGAATCACTAGCAGTGTAAGTGATAGTGTAGGTCCCAGGAGTGTTCACATTGACGCTGCCTGAGGTTGTGACCGCGACCGGGCCAGCGCACGCATCATTGGCGGTAGCTCCTGGATCGGTGAAGCTGGTGTGACACTCCACTGTCATCGGATTCGGTCCAGTAAGCATAATCGCCGGCGGCGTGGTGTCTACCACGTTGACTGTCCGCGTCTTGGTAGCCGTGTTACCTGACGGATCAGTAGCCGAGTAGGTGATCGTGTAGCTGCCCACAGCATTCGGATTGACATTATTTGATACCACCGCGACCGTCAAGCTGCCAGCGCACGTATCACTGGCCATCGCCCCCGGATCGGCGAAGCTGGTGTGGCACTCGACCGTTAGCGGATTGGCGCCATTGAGCGTGATCGTCGGCGGGGTAGTGTCCACGACCTTCACAGTGCGTGAGACTGGGGTGGCCGCATTGCCGGCTGGATCGCTGACATTGTAGGTCAGGGTGTAGGTGCCTGGCGCGTTTGCATTGACGCTGCCAGTGACCACGATGGAACTGGTCAGGTTGCCGGCACAGTTGTCGCTCGCCGTGGCGCCCGGATCGGTGAAGCTAGTATGACACTCGACCGTCAGTGAATTCGCCCCATTGAGCGTAATCACCGGCGGCGTCGTGTCCTTAACGATCACCGTCTGCGTCTGAGTCGAAGTATTCCCATGGCCATCACTGTAGGTCCAGTGGATGGTGTAGGTCCCCTGGGTCGTGTAGGTCAGCGGGTCGACAGTCGTCCCGGTAAGCGTCCCGGCGCAGTTATCAGTGGCCGTCGGGGCGGTCACGGTGGCTGAACACTCGCCGCTGATAGTCGGCAGGGTGGCCACGTTCGGGACCGGCGGCGTCGTGTCGTGAACGATGACCGTCTGGGTCTGAGTGGCGGTGTTCCCGTTGCCGTCATTGTAGGTCCAGTGAATCGTAAACGTCCCCTGACTCGGATAGCTGGTCGGGTCGGTCGTGGTGGCGGTGATGAGGCCCGCACAGTTGTCGTGCGCAGTTGGCGCGGTGACGGTCGCCGAGCACTCTCCCGTCACCGTCGGCAGCGACGCCACATCGGGAACCGGCGGCGTCGTGTCCTTCACCATCACGGTCTGCGTTTGGGCTGAGGTGTTGCCGTTGCCATCGCTATAGGTCCAGTGCACGGTAAAGGTCCCTTGGGTCGTGTAGGTCAGCGGGTCAGCGGTGGTCCCAGTGATTTTACCCGCACAATTATCGGTGGCGGTCGGTGCGGTCACCGTCGCCGAACACTGGCCGGTGACGGTTGGTAGTGAGGCCACATCAGGCACCGGCGGCGTGGTATCTTTGACGACTACCTTCTGCGTCTGCGTCGCCTTGTTCCCATTGCCGTCGTCAAAAGTCCAAGTGACGATGAACGTCCCCTGACTGGTATAGGTTAGTGGGTCAGTGGTGGTGCCGGTGATTTTGCCTTTGCAGTTGTCGGTCGCCGTCGGCACTGAGCTGATCGTGGCTGAGCACTGCCCAGTGACATCCGGCAGGGTGGCGAGATCAGGCACTGGCGGGGTCGTGTCTTTGACGATCACCTTCTGGGTTTGGGTGGACTTGTTCCCGTTGCCATCATCGAACGTCCAGGTCACGATGAAGGTCCCCTGGCTCGTGTAAGTCAGCGGGTCGGTGGTCGTGCCAACGATCTTGCCCTTACAGTAGTCAGTCGCCGTCGGCGTGGTGCTGATGGTGGCTGAGCACTGCCCGGTGACATCCGGCAGAGTTGAAAGATCAGGGATGGGCGGTGTGGTATCGTTGACAGTCACGCTCTGGGTCGCTGTCGCCGTATTGCCGCTCGCATCCTTTGCCGTGTAGGTGATCGTGGTGGTCCCGACGGGGAAGAAGTTGCCGGCGGGCACACCGCTGCGGGTAATGGTGGCGCTGCCGCAGTTGTCGCTCGCCGTGGCTGAGCCTAAGGTGGTGTCGCTAATCGTCACCCCGCAGGCCGTCGCGCCGGATCCAGTTGAGGCGGTGACGGCTGGTGGCGCAGTGATCGTCGGCGGCGTATTGTCAACGACGGTGATGGTGGCGGTGCATTGGCTGGAGGCGCCTTTGTTGTCGGTCACGGTCAGCGTCACTGTGGTGTTGCCGAGCGGATAAGGCCCGGCCGGAGATTGAGTGAGGGTGATCGGATCGCCATCGGGATCGGAGGAGCCGTTGTTGATTGACGCGTTGGCCGTACAGTTCGCACCGGCTGAGACGGTGACGCTCTGGCACACGGCCACGGGTGGCCGATTCTTGCACTTGCCCGCGCTGTAGGCGTGGACGATGGCTTGAATCTCGGAAGCGGAGAGGGCGCGGTTGAAGACATCAACTTCATCGATGAGGCCGTTGAAAGGCCGGTTTTCATCGCGATTGATGCCAATTTTAAGCACCTCGAACCGTAGCGGCAATCCAGTCCAAGTACCGCTGGCACTGAATTGGCCGTCGAGATAGGTCTTGACGGTCGACCCATCATAAGTCACCGCGATATGCTGAAAACTTGTTTTCGCTTGGCCGATATTGACAGGCGGCGGGCCGTTGCCGGCATTGAATCGGTAATTCCCCGACCCGTCAAAGTCGATTTGAAAAAATGGATCGTAATGGCCTGGGAACGATGAAGAGAGAAGCGAAGTAGATGCTGTCTGGTTCGTCGCATTGGCCTTTGCCCAAAAGTCGACCGTGAATGGCCCCGTTTGGGTGAAGGGCGCGGAGACATAAGCATTCACGCCATTCAAGCTGAACGCCTGTCCGACCTTGCCGGGGGCAAAAGTCGCGCCGTTGAGGAGCGTGCCGCTATTGCTGTCCTGAATATCAATCGCATCGCCATCGCCCGGCCACCAGCCCACCAAGCCTGAGGGAGGCGAGACGCAGACGCTTTGCGCCGTGACCTTAACGGTCACCCTCGAGGAGTAACTCAGCAGGGCGACCAAACTCATCGCCCCGGCCAGTGTCAGTGCGATCACGAACAAATGCTTGTGGCGGTTACTTTGATTCATCATACGCTCCCCCTCCTTTGGGGCATTGGGAAAATCGAAATCAGTCACAATGCTACGCGCAGGTGCTACCGGCTCCCGCCGACTTGGATCGGTTGCGCAGTGGATGATCTATCTCTTTCGCCAGGTGTGATCAGATCCACTAATGATCTACGCCCCTACGCGCCGACTGCTGAGGCCATAGGGGCACGACTTGGTAGGTCTTAGGCCCCACCGTAGCCCAAGACCTACCATACAGCTTTTTAGTTCGCATCTAACCCCGATTTCCCCCGGTTATTTGCCGATGGGATGCAGATCGATGCGCTCTGCTGGAAAGCCATCGGCTGTCGCACCCCCGCCTGGGGTCACCCCCGTCTGTACAATCACCACTTCGCCGGGCGAACCGTCCGGGAACGGCCCGGTTCCCCGTGCATAGATGGACAAGAATTTGGATTCCTGTCCCGGGAGCGGCGCAAAGCCCAGTTGGATCAAATCCGGCAGCGGTGCGCCGGGCGCCGTGTTGATGAAGACTATACGGAACGTAGACTCCGCCAGAGCCGGTGTAGCGCCCGCCAGAACTTGATCCACGCGGTGGCCCAACAGCAGCGGCCCGGGGAACTCCGTGCTGATGTCGCTCACCCACACCAATGCGTTCTTCGTGCGGAGTGTGACCGAGACTTCGGCCCGGCCGTCGGCCAAGGGGCGTTCATTGATGCTCCCCGAGATGGTCGTTCCCAAAGAAGTTCCGCCCTGGCTCACGAGGTAGTTGTTCGCTAACCCGGCGTAGTCCAATAACGCGAAGATCTGAAACGCCGGGGAGACCGTCCAGCCGACCATGTTGGGCGACGGCGGCACGAATAGGTCACAGGGCGGCGGCATCCCGTCCAGATCAAGGCAATAAGTACCCTGGGCGCTGAGAAAATCGGAAATCGGACGCTGTACCGACTGAACTGCATGAACTGGGGTGAGCCTCGCGCTGCTGATTGCCATCAGGCCAAGCAGCAAGATCACCAGCGCAGGCTTTGCGCTCCAGGCGGTAACCGCCACGACGCTTCGCCAATACTTCTGATTACCTTTGAACATGATGTTTCTCCTTTTGATTGATCCCTCGCGGGGGAAGGTGACACGTTTTCTGTGACGACTGAGAACCACCAGCGCGGTGGTCTTCATCTACTAAACGAGCGCTCACCCTTCCAGACAACTACTTTCCGGTTTCGCGCACATTGACCACCGCTGCCTGGAAGTTAGATCGTGCAATGTTTCCTGTTTCTGCCACGGTCACTCTCCCGGGGGTACCGTCAGGCACGCCGAAAGCGCTTCTCAGCGTTCCCGTCGCGGTAGCGCGGAAGACAAACTGGTGCAACTGCTGCCCAGGAGCCGGAGCAAAGAAGAGCTGAATCAAGTCCGGCAGGGGAGCGCCAGGCGCCGTGTTGGTGAAAGAGATTTGGAAGAAAGAATCTCCTAGAGCGGCATCTGCGCCAGCCAGCACGTCAGGGGCGCGATGGCCGAACAGAAGTGTTCCGTTTGCAAAATCGCAGCACTCTGCCACCCAGGTGAGCGCCCTGGTAGTGTGAAGCGTCACCGTGACTTCAGCGCGACCGTCCGGCAACGGCTGCTCGACCACTGTCCCACTGGTTTGCGTTCCGAAGACGCCGCCATAAGTGGCATTGGCCAAGCCGGCATAATCTACCAAGACAAATTTAGATGTGAGCAAGTCAACCCAGCCAGCAAAGTTCGGGGTCGGGGGGACAAACAGGAAACAGCCGCCCATCCCGTCATCCAGACAAAACGTCCCCTGTTGACTGACGAAATCTGAGATTGGTCGGATTGAAGTTGCGCTTCGAGAAGCCTGAGCCGTACTGATGGCGCCAATTGCAAAAACGCCGATTAGCGCCAGCGCCAACGCGGGCTTCGCGCGCCGCGCGATGACCTCCACGACATTTTGCCAATAATTCTTCTTACCTCTGAACATGATCTTCCTCCTTTTGGTTAGCCTCCTTGGGGAGGTGAGAGATACTTCGAGTGAGGGGCTGCGGCGTTGCAGCCCCTCCGTTGTGCGGAAGTCGGGTTGTGCCTCTGCGCGCCGACTGCTGAAGCTGGCGGCAGGGACACTTTCAAAAGTCAACATCTTTCCGAGACCGAACTCCTTTCGGTCTTCATGCCACGGTCAGGTGGTAAGTGATGTCCAGCGTGAACGTGAAATCAAAACCATCCTGCGCTTGAGTGAAGACCAACTCTCCGGCAAAGTGGATCGTGTGTGTGCCGGCGGAAAGCGGCGCCAACATCAGAAATACTCCATCAGATACTGACGGGCTGATCGTCCCGGCTGGAGCGCCGAGGAGGTTATTCTCCGGCAGCGGCCCGAACTGAAAGAGCGGAGACTGCACGCGATAGTTTGGCAAGTTCTGGATGCTGACCCCATCCACTGTCGCTTGCAAATTAGTGATATGATCTGCCAGAAACTTGGCACAGGGGCGCAACTCTGCATCAGTCGTGCCATTGCCTTCCACCTCTGAGCACTCGACATCCACAATGGGAAAGAAGAGCGCCTTGCCCGCAGGCACAGTGCAGACGCGATTGGCGGTGCCGACCACTGTATTGGGTCCAGTTGGAGTGGCGGCGAAAGTCCCGCCGAGGAACCAGACTGGCCCTGATTGTCCTGCGCTGCAATCGGCCGTATCCGTGAGGGGGTGGTGGTCCGCAGGCATCGAGTAGGTCCATTGCCAGTGCCTGGCGCTCCACTGTCCATAGGTCAAGCCGTAGGGTCTGGCGTTTGGTGGAATGACACCTGGATTGCCGTTGGACTGAGCCTGCGGCGTCGTGGTTGGCATCATCAGCCCCAAGACAACTGCCAGGGCGGCGATGATGCTTCGCCAATGCTTCTGACTACTTCTGATCATGATCTTCCTCCTTTTGCTTAGCCCCCCATCGGAGGGAGGTGATGGATACACTTCACGTGAGCGGCTGCGGCGTTGCAGCCCCTGAGCTGAGCCTGGCAGTATCACGCCCGGGCTATTGGACGGTGAGGTTGTAAGTGACCTCGGCCGAAAAGCCGTTGTGGTCGATCCCTTTGAAATGGATGGTGTGCGTGCCGGCCGATCGCGGCGCCAGCATCACCCAATAGCCGTCCGAGACGTTAGGCGTGAAAGTGCCGCTCGGGAGCCCGAAGATAGCCCCTTCGGGGAAAGTGATACTGAAGACCGGCGACTGCGTGCGATAGGCACTCAGATTCTGTAATGCGACGCCATCAACGCTGGCTTCGAGCAGCAGCGGGTTATCTTCTGCTGCCTTGGCCTCAGCACGCAGTGCCTCCTCATCACATGGGCCAGACCCCGTGGGCTGACAGTCAAATACGGCTGCTCCATCGACAAAATTGAGGACGGGAAAGAGGAGGGCCTTCCCATCAGGCACGGTGCAGGTGCGGGTGGCGGAACCGCCGAAGGTCCCGGCCAAGAACCAGACCGGTCCGGCTTGTCCCTCAGCACAGTTGGCGCCGGAACTATCGAGCAAAGGGTTGGTGGCTTCGGGAATCGAGAGCGCCCACTGCCACCACTTTGCGCTCCACTGCCCATAGGACAAGCCATAAGGCCTGGCGATGGGCGGAATGACACCTGGATTGCCGTTGGACTGAGCCTGCGGCGTCGTGGTTGGCATCATCAGCCCCAAGACAACTGCCAGGGCAGCGATGATGCTTCGCCAATGCTTCTGACTACTTCTGATCATGATCTTCCTCCTTGTGCTTAGCCCCCCATCGGAGGGAGGTGATGGATACACTTCACATGAGCGGCTGCGGCGTTGCAGCCCCTGAGTTGAGCCGGATGCCGGTGACGCTGGCTCCTGTAGATTTTGAGGTGGCTTGTCACCTCTTGCGGCCCAGTTGGCCGACCTTGGTCACCACGCCACCGTTCACCGTGCAGCTTGATCACGAGCGCAGTTAGCTTGGGCGATCACGCACCAACGAATTAAGACAGATCCGCAAGAACCCTTCGGGCGTTTCGGTGAAATGAATCTTCCCGTCTTCGGCCCAGCGATAGATCGTGCGCGAGCTGACGCGGGTCGCGACGGCAGCCTCCTCCGGCGTGACCATCCTGACCTGCTCGGCGCACCCGGCGCACCAGCCTTGCACTAGCCTCCCGCGCCTTCTGACGACCACGGTCCGTTCTTTCTCAACCGTGATCTCGATCCTCCGCTTCCTCCCCACCTCGCCTCCAAAGGGAGTCCGAAGTCTGGAGTCGAGAGCGCTGAAATACTGCTCTCGACCTTGAACCCCAGACACTGGCTTCGGACTTCGGAACTTGGTATTGCTCTGGCCCTGCGTCTTGCCTTAGAATCCTGGCCAAGGTTGGGCAGGGGAATAGGCGACGCTATCTGACGAATACGGCATTAAGGCTGCTGAGCCGGACTTCTCTTTCACCGCTACTTGACCGGCTCACCACGCGGCGAGTTATACTCTGAGGGCCGCTTAAAAATCCTTAGCAACCCGCTTAATCTTTCTTGCTTTTTCTTGACGCGCTTATGAGCCAGCCAGCCGCCCACATCTACGAGTTCGGCCCTTTCCGCCTCGATGCGGTCAAGCGCTTGCTGCTGCGCCAGGGTGAAGTGGTGCCGCTCAAGCCGAAGGTCTTCGAGACACTGCTTGCGCTGGTCGAGCACAGCGGCGAGGTACTGAGCAAAGAGGAGCTGATGAAGGCGGTCTGGCCCGAGAGCTTTGTCGAGGAGGGCAACCTCAGTGTCAATATCTTCGCGCTGCGGCGGGCGCTCGGCGAGACACGGGATGAGCATCGCTACATCGTGACGGTGCCGGGCCGCGGCTACAGCTTTGTCGCCAGTGTGAGTGAGGTCTGGGATGAGGATGCCGAGCTGATCATCAAGGAGCGGACGAGATCAAGCATCGCCATTGAAGAAGATGGAGTATCAGGTGACCGGAGCGAAGCCCCACCTCCACTATCGACTGTGCCACGCGAGAGGCTGGAGCCGGTCGGCGGTGCGGTCCCCTTGAATTCGCAATTTTATATCGTCCGCCCGACCGACGCGGAATTCTGGGCCGCAGTGGCGCGACAAGACAGCATTGTGCTGGTCAAAGGGGCGCGTCAGGTAGGCAAGACCTCGCTCCTGGCGCGGAATCTGCAACAAGCGCGGGAGGCCGGGGCGAGAGTGGCCTTGACCGATTTCCAGCACCTCAACGCATCACACCTGGTTTCGGTCGAAGCGTTCTTTCTGATGCTCGCCAAATCCATCGCGGATCAACTCGAGCTGGCGGTCTTGCCCAATCAGGTCTGGGATGCGGAGCTTAGTCCGGGCATGAACTTCACACGCTATCTGCGGCGCGAAGTGCTCGGCCAAAGCTCGGCGCCGCTGGTGTGGGGGCTGGATGAAGTGGACCGGCTTTTCACTTGCGCTTTTGGGAGCGAGGTCTTCGGGCTATTTCGCTCCTGGCATAACGCGCGGTCGCTTGACCCGGCGGGGCCGTGGCAGCGGCTCACGCTCGCGATGGCCTACGCGACCGAGGCGCATCTGTTCATTACCGACATGTATCAATCGCCCTTCAACGTCGGCACGCGGCTGCTGCTCGAAGACTTCACCCGTGAGCAAGTCTCGGAACTCAACCGCCGCTACGGCTCTCCCTTGAGAGATGCGGCGGAGGTCGAGCGCTATTTCCGTTTAGTGGGCGGCCATCCTTATCTGGTGCGCTGCGGCCTGCATGAAATGGCGGCTCGCGGCATCACGCTCACGGCCTTGGAAGCTCAGGCCGATCACGATGAGGGGCCGTTCGGCGATCATTTGCGCCGCCTGCTGATCTCGCTCGCGCAGGACGCGGCGCTCTGCGACGTGGTGCGTGGTGTGCTTCAGGGCCAAGGGTGTCCTACGGCCGAGAGCTTCTATCGGCTGCGAAGCGGGGGCGTGATCTTAGGCGATGCGGCGCGGGAAGTCAGGCTGCGCTGCCAATTGTACGCAATTTACTTGGGGCGACATTTGCTCTGAGCGCTCTGATGGGTGACGGGAAGCGAGGTACTTATTCATATGATGTCCCGCCATTTACTGCGTCTCTGAGAGAGATGTACGGCGAACTGTTAGTTCGCCGCTGGCTCCACCGAAAAAGCCCATTGAAACCGCGTGGGCTAGTAGCGAGAGCACCGGCGAACTAACACCGTACACGAACCTGCCATCTGCTCTAGCAGGTTGCTGTCGATTCAATGAGCCAGTTCGACTACCAACAGTTTTACGAGAAACACTTGCCGCATTTTCAGCCGCCGGAGGCGACCTTGTTTGTGACCTTTCGGCTCGCGGGGTCCATTCCGCAGCCTGTGTTGCGGCAGTGGGAAGTCGAAAAGCGGTGGTTGGCAGAAGAGGCACAGCGAATCAGTAAGCTGAAACAGGTCGACGCCTCGTGTGAGACCTCGGCGCACGAGCAACGCTTGCTACAATTTCGCCGCCGCTGGTTCCGGAAATTTGAAGATTTGCTGCATCAGCAAAATCATGGCCCGCTCTGGCTCGGAGAAGAGCGCGTAGCTGAAATCGTCGCTGAGGCTTTACATTATCGGGATGGCAAAGTTTATCGGCTGGATGCCTATTGCATCATGTCAAACCACGTGCATACCGTCTTCGCGCCCCTGCTGACCGAAGCGGAAGCGCGAGCGCTGGCGGCAGCGAAAATCGGGAGCGAGGAGGATCGCGATTCCGTGCTGCCGGTCATTCTGCATTCACTCAAAGGCTATACGGCGCGCCAGGCTAACCTCGCCCTCGGACGTAGTGGCCAGTTCTGGGAGCACGAAAGCTACGATCACGTGATTCGGGTCGGTGAATTTGATCGCGTGGTGAACTACGTGCTTAACAACCCGGTCAAAGCCGGTCTGGTCCAACACTCGCAGGAGTGGCGGTGGAGCTGGCGGCGGTGTACGGCGAACTGTTAGTTCGCCGCTCTCCCGGCTGAAGGGCCATGGGAAGCTTAAAGAGTTCGTTGACGACGACTTCGGCGAACTAACAGTTCGCCGTACATTTGTTGGGCGTGATCAACTATCCGTGACTCACCTGGAGTGATGCCCGCCATGATCAGCTTTGAGACCAAATTCTACGTCACCGGCGGGACGTTGCGCCGCGATGCCTCCTGCTACGTGGTGCGGCGAGCGGATGAAGAACTGCACGCCGGCCTGCGGCAAGGACAATTCTGCTACGTGCTCACCTCGCGGCAGATGGGCAAATCGTCGCTGATGGTGCGCACGGCGGCGCGGTTGCGTGAAGAGGGCGTTGGCGTGGCGGTGTTGGACCTGACCGCGATTGGACAGAACCTCACGGCCGAGCAGTGGTATCGCGGCCTGCTCAGCCAGATGGGGCAGCAACTGGAATTGGAAGATGAGTTGGTGGAGTTCTGGCGCGGGCAGACGCAACTCGGTCCGATGCAGCGGTGGATGCGGGCGATTCGAGACGTCTTGTTGCCGCGCTACCCCGGTCAGGTGGTGATCTTCGTCGATGAGATCGATGTGGTGCGCGGTCTGCCTCTCTCAACCGATGAGTTCTTCGCCGCGATCCGGGAATTCTACAACCGCCGCACTGAAGACGCGGAACTGGAGCGGCTGAGCTTCTGCCTGCTGGGCGTGGCCACGCCGTCGGACCTGATTCGGGATACGCGCACGACGCCGTTCAATATCGGGCAGCGGATTGAGTTGCATGATTTCACTCGGGCGGAAGCCGCATCTCTCACGCAGGGGTTGAAGCGCGAGCCAGAGGTCGGGGCAGCGTTGCTCAAGCGGATTCTCTACTGGACCGGCGGGCATCCGTACTTGACCCAACGTCTCTGCCAGGCGGCGGCTGAAGACACGAGTGTGAGCCATGCAGATGGAGTTGATCGGCTATGCGAAGAGATGTTCTTCTCGCCTCGCGCGCAGGAAAGGGATGATAATCTGCTGTTCGTGCGGGAGCGGATGCTGCGGAGCGAGGTGGAGCTGGCCAGCTTGCTGAGCCTCTACGCGCAGGTGCATCGCCGCAAGCGGGTGCGCGACGACGAGACGAACCCACTGGTCAGTGTCCTGCGTCTCTCGGGGATCGTGCGGGTCGAGGGCGGACGCCTCCGGGCGCGCAATCGCATTTATCAACGGGTGTTCGACCGCGAGTGGGTCAGGTCGAACATGCCGGATGCCGAGTTGCGGCGGCAGCGCGCGGCTTACCGGCGCGGCGTGCTGCGGACGGCGGCCATCGCGCTGGTGGTGATCGCGGCGCTGGCGGTCCTCGCCGTGACGGCGATCAAAGAGCGCGACCGTGCCCTGCGGCAGGAGGTGACCAACCGCCGCTTGCTCTACGCGGCGCAAATGAGCCAGGCGCAGCAGCACTGGACCGCCGCCAATCTGGACCGGATGCAGCAGTTGTTGCTGAGTTACCTGCCGCAGGCCGGGCAGGAAGACTTGCGCGGGTTCGAATGGTCCTACCTCTGGCGGCTCTGCCACGGTTACGAGTTCAGCCTGCCGCAGGGGGAATCGGTCTATTTTGTGGCGTTCTCACCGGACAGCAGGAAGTTGGCGGTGGGGAGTAGTGATGTAGTGAAGCTCTGGGATGTCGCCACGGGCCGGGAGTTGCGCACCTTCAAAGGGAGTGAGGATTGCGTGGCGTTTTCGCCGGATGGGAAGAAGATCGTGGCTGCGCTTAGCGGGCGCCGCGGCGCGGGGATGTTTGATCTCACCACCGGCCAGCAGCTCATGATCTTCAGGCACCCCGTCTTCTCTGTGGCCTTTTCGCCGGATGGGAAAAAGCTGGCCACCGGAGGTTACGATTCGATGGCGAATCTCTGGGACGCGGCCACCGGTCAAGAAATCATGACCTTGCCAGGTCATACCAAATTGATCAAAACGGTCGCGTTTTCGCCGGACGGGCAAACGCTCGCCACAGGAAGCGATGACCTGACCATGAAGCTGTGGAATGTGGTGACCGGCCGAGAGCTGAAAACGTTCACGGAGTACCACCAGCCTAACGTTGACTTAACCGCTTTGGCATTCTCGCCGGATGGGAAAACATTCGTGGCGGATATGGGAGGTGCCGTGAAGGTCTGGGACCTGACCACCGACCGCGAGCGGCTCGCCATCAAGCACGGCATGTTCACGCTGGCGATTTCGCCGGACAGTAAAATCATTGCCGTGGGCGGCTACGACCGCGTGACGGATCTATTGGACGCGGCGACCGGCCAGTCCCTGGCGCTGTTGAGAGGGCATTCGGGCGAGATTTTTGCGATAGCCTTTTCACCCGACGGGCGATACCTGGCCACCGGCAGTAGGGATCTGACCACCAAGCTGTGGAGTCTGGCCAGGGTGCTGGAAAAGACGACCCTCACCGCCCACGAAAAAGCAATCTTCTCAGTCGCGCTCTCACCGGACGATGCCTTCCTCGCCACGGGCAGCGAGGACAGCACGGCGAAGCTCTGGAGACTGGCGACCGGGGAGAATCTCGCCACCTTCAGAGGGCACGTGGGCGGGGTGTTTGGAGTGGCGCTCTCGCCTGACGGGAAAAAGTTGGCGACGGGAAGTGAGGACCGCACCGCCAAGCTCTGGGACGCGGCCACCGGTCAGGAACTCGCCACGCTTATCGGCCACACCGCCGGGCTCAGGGCGGTCTGCTTTTCACCGGATGGACGAACGGTGGCGACGGGGAGCAATGACCACACGGCCAAGTTGTGGGAGGCGGCCACGGGGCGCGAGATCGCGACCCTCACCGGACACATCGGCCAAGTCACCGGCCTGGCCTTCGCGCCGGATGGCCAACGATTGGCGACGGGAGGGGGCGAGGGCGCCATCAAGCTCTGGCAGGCGGAGACCGGGCAATTGCTGACTACATTCGACGAGAGCGTCGCCGGTTGGGTCGCTGGCCTCGCCTTTTCACGCGATGGCCGGAAGCTGGCGGCAGCTTGCCGCGATGGATCAATCCGGGTCTGGGACCTCGCCACCGGCCAGCGCCTCGCGACGCTCATCGGGCACGGGGGCCGGGCCAGGTCGGTCGCCTTTTCGCCGGACGGCCAAAGACTGGCTAGCGGCGGCGACGATCAAATGGTGAAACTCTGGGACGTGGACCGGCAGCAGGAAGTGCTCAACCTCCGGCGCGACGGGAAGGTCTATTCAGTGGCCTTTTCGTCAGACGGGCTGCTCTTGATTGCGGGTGGTGGCGACGGCAAGGTGGAGTTATACCGCGCGGCATCAATCGAGCAGGTCTGGACGCAATCCAAGCCTTGAGCCTCAGTTTGCCAACTCAAGTTGAGCCGGTTGGCCGAGAATCAGATCACTATTTGCACAGTCTTCACCTAAACCAACAGTTTGCTGACCTGCTGCGCCGTGTCGGTCTCGCGCCGTGAAGTGGTTGAGAAGAAAGAGCGCCAATACTGCGGCTGGCTTTCATCAGCCTTGTTGCTGGGCGCGGAGAAGATCAAACCAGCCTGCGACCTGCTCCGCTATTTGATCTCCACGACGCTCAGGATAGAATGCGCACAGAGGTGATTTATGGAACACACTGGCACGGAATATATTGGCACCGTGATCAATGGGGTGGTGGTGCTGGAAAACGGCACCTCGCTGCCGGAGGGGACGCGCGTGCGGGTCGCCGCTTTGGAAACTGAGCCTCAAGCCGAGTCGCTTGGGCAAAGGCTACTCAAGTTCGCGGGGATGGCCAAAGAGTTGCCGAGCGACTTGGCCGAGAACCATGATCACTACTTGCACGGGCTGCCGAAGAAATGAGAACGCTGTTCGCCGACACCTTCTATTACATCGCCCTACTGAGCTCGACCGACAATGCGCATGTCCGTGCGGTGGAATTCACTCGTGACTTTAACGGACAGATGGTCACCACAGCCTGGATCCTCACTGAACTGGCAGATGGCATGGCCGCCCCGACCAATCGGCAGGCCTTCATCAGCTTCCTGGCGGGGCTGCGCTCTGATCCACAAGTCTCCATCGTGGCGCCCGACCCCGCGCTCTTCGACGAGGGGATTGCACTTTATGCCAATCGGCCCGACAAAGAGTGGTCATTGACCGACTGCATCTCGTTCGTTGTGATGCAACGCGAGGGTCTGACTGAAGCGCTGACCGGGGATCGCCATTTTGAGCAGGCGGGATTTACCGCGCTGCTGAAGTAACGGGGATCACAATCTGGAGCGCGGTTTTTCACCCAGACCCAAAGTTTGCCGACCTGCTGCGCCGTGTCGGTCTCGCGCCATGAGAATCATGGCCTTGGTGGGAAGTGGGAGCTGGAATGGGGCTGCACCCGCTCTGTGGCGCACTGATGATGGCATTGCTTGAGGCTCTGAGGGTGGCGTAAGATGGTCCCCTGCGGAGGCGACTTATGGCTACGAACTTACGCTGGACATCCGCCGATCTGGAGTTGTTGCCGGAGGACGGCAAACGCTATGAGATCATTGACGGAGAACTCTACGTGTCAAGAGCACCGCGCTACGAGCATCAACGTGCCTGTAAGAACCTTGGGAGAATGCTGGACGACTGGTCACGTCAAACGAGGTTGGGGGAGCCGGTGATTGGTCCCGGAATCATCTTCGCTGAGGATGATGACGTCATCCCGGATGTGGTCTGGATCAGCCGCGAGCGGCGCGATGAGATTCTCGGCCCGGATGGCCACTTCCACGCGGCGCCCGAATTGGTCGTTGAAGTCCTCTCCTTCACTGGCACGAATGAGCGCCGCGACCGCGAGGCCAAACTCAAACTCTACTCGCGACGCGGGGTCAAGGAATACTGGATCGTCAACTGGGTCATGCGCCAGATCGAGATTTACCGCCGCCGGGGCCGCAGTCTCAAGCTCCTCACCACGCTGCGCATCACTGACACGCTCACTTCACCGCTGCTGCCCGGCTTCAGTTGTGAGGTGCGGGAGGTCTTCGCCGATTATCTGGCTGACCCGCCGCGGTAGCCATTGTCAGGTGTTTTGCCTGAGGGGCGGAGACTTGGCCGACCTGCTCCGTCGCGTCGGCCTCGCGCCATGAATTGGCGAACAGTTCAAGGCTCGGCTAAGAACTTGGTCGCCTCGGCAAGGAACACCTCCAATTGATCATGGTGAACCCAGTGGCCGGCGCGGGGCACCTTCACCAACCGGTGATTCTTGATCACTGCCGCTCGCCCATCAGCCTCCGGGTCGGCGGCCCAACTCTCCATGCCCCAGAACAAGAGCACCGGGCAAATGATCTGCCCCAGAATCTCGCGCGTGTCGTCGAGGTTGGTGCCGTAAGGCGGGAAGCCGCGGGCGAAGTTGTCGAACTTCCAGATGAGCGAGCCGTCCGCGTTCCAGTTCGTGCCGTGCAGAGTCAGATGCCGCGCGACCTCGTCCGAAAGATGTGGATTCGCCTCTTTCATCCGCGCGACAGCGGCGTCGATGCTTGGGTAGGTGTGCGGCTCGCGCCGCTCGGTGTTGCGGACCGCCTCGATCCAGTTGCGCATCCGCTCGGAGGCCGGGCGGTAGATGCGGTGCGAGGGTGGCGGCCCCATGCCTTCGATGGCGACGACCTTGCGCGCCCGGTCCGGATAGATGCCTGAGTATTGCAGCACGATGATCCCGCCGAGCGAGTGGCCGACGAGATAGAGCGGGAAATCGTTGATCACGTCGGCGAGGGCTGAGAGGTCCAGGATGTGCTCGGCGATGCTGTAGAGCGCCCCCGGCGCCCAGGCGCTGTTGCCGTGCCCGCGCAAATCCATAGCGTAGACGTGGAAGTTCTCGCGCAGCGCCCGCGCCACCCAATCCCAGTTGCGCGCGTGGTCGAGCCCGCCATGAACCAGGATCAATGTCGGTTTGCCATTCTGCCCCCAATCCCAGAACTGCAGCTTGAGGCGATGCGAGTAGTAGTAGTGCGAAATCGGCTCCAACGTTTCGGGTCCTCCTTAAGCTGAACTATGAGCGATGAAGGCTGAACGATGAAGGTGGGGAGGGAACTCTTTCTTTCCGTTCATCGTTCATCGTTCATACTTCATCGTTCATTTGAAGAGCGGCGCTATGCTACCGCGTTGGTCTGATGAGGGCAAGCTCGGAGTGAATCCAGAACATTCAGCAACCTTTGCGATCCTTCACGGCTTGGCGCCTTGGCGTGAGACCAGCCTCTCGCAAAGGCGCTAAGGCGCAAAGAAGCACGACACCCCCAGACGTTCAAATGGAATCTGTCCCCAAAAAGGAGCAGATCAAGTTTGATCTCTCGCCGCCGCCTCTCGCCTTCGGCCCCTCGGCTAGAGTAGAATCTCGCCTGACCACCAAATGCGTAACCATCGGGCCGCGGCGCGCTAGCTGAACCGGCCGGTGGCTACTGTCGAGCGCAAGACTACATTCTCGGAAAGGGTTCAGTCCTGAACTGGTGACCTGATGAACACAAAAATCCGCGTGCAACTTTCGGCCATGATGTTCGTGCAGTTCTTCGTCTGGGGAGCCTGGTACGTGACGGCGCCGAATTATCTGGGGACGATCGGCTTCAAGGCCGAAGATTTCGGGTGGACTTATGCGGTCGGGCCGATTGCCGGGATGATCTCGCCCTTCTTCGTCGGCATGATCGCAGACCGCTTCTTCGCGGCCCAGCGCGTGCTCGGCGCCATGCACATTCTGGGCGCGGCCGTCATGCTCGGCGCCACCTCGCTGATGCGGGCCCAGTCGCCTTCGCCTGACCTGATCAACCTTACCCTTTTCGGTTACACCCTCACCTTCTTCCCGACGCTGGCCCTGACCAATACGCTGGCGATGAGAAACATGTCGAACCCCGAGAAGGAATTTCCCGGGATCCGCGTGCTCGGGACGATTGGATGGATCGTGGCAGGCTTGTTGCTCAGTTGGTTGGGATGGGGCACAAAGATCAACATGTTCTACTTGACGGCTGGCGCGGCACTCGCGTTGGGGCTGTTCAGCTTCATGCTGCCGCACACCCCACCTATGCAAAGTGGCCCCATCTCAGCCCGTCAAATCCTCGGACTTGACGCGCTCGTCCTGCTCAAGAACCGAGCTTACTTGACGTTCTTGGTTTGCTCGGTGCTGATTTGCATCCCGCTCGCCTTTTATTACCAAATCACGAGCCGCGTAGTTGAGATGATGGAGTTCCACAAAGTCGCTGGCTTAGGCAATGTGGCGGCGAAGTTAGGCTTCGGGGATGTGATCGGCCTGGTGATGTCATTCGGTCAGATGTCGGAAATTATCTTCATGCTCGTCATGCCGCTTTTCTTTGTCCGCCTGGGCGTGAAGTGGATGCTCGCCGTGGGCATGTTCGCTTGGGTGATGCGCTACGCCCTCTTCGCGCTCGGGGCGCCCGATGAAATTAGGTGGATGATCATTCTCGGTATCTTACTGCACGGCGTCTGCTACGACTTCTTCTTCGTCACCGGCCAGATCTACACCGACCAGGTCGCGCCCAAGCAACTCCGCGCCCAGGCCCAAGGCATGCTGGTGCTCTTCACCCTGGGGCTGGGGATGGCCATCGGCGCCAAGGTGGCGGGCTATATCGAAGCCCAGCACACGACCGAAGCCTCCAAGGCATTTGCCGTGCAAGTGGTGGCCAAGAACGCGGAGCTCGAACAGCTCAAGAGCCGGCTCGCGGCTGCTGGCGGCGCCGAGCAAGCCGCCCTCGATACCCAGATCAAGAAATTGGAAGCGGAAAAAAATGACCTGCGGAGGTCAGAACTCAAGGCCATCGAATGGAAGCCGCTGTGGGGCAAGCCGGCGATCTTCGCCGCCGCGATCCTCCTGCTCTTCGTCCTGCTCTTCCGGAATGGCGCCAGGGCGCCGGCCCTCAGCCAGCCCGGGGCTTATGCGGATGAGACTCAATCGCCGTGACCTGCGATCAAACTTTGAATCATCTTGAGAGGAAATGCGCATGAATGCAGACCGTTCGTTGATGTCTGATTACTCGTTAGCCGTCCTACTTTTGGCCGCCGCCAGTTTATCGGGCTGCTCTTCGGCGCCGCAAGAAGTCGAGCCTAGCCGCACGGCATCGGCTTCTCCTGCGGTGACGCCGTCTGCGGCAAACACGCCCGTTTCGACCACTGCCGTGGCGCACGGCTCTGCCCCTTCATCTCCTGCGTCTCCTTCATCTCCTGTGGCCGAACCGGCCCAAGGCGGCGAGTCGAATTCGGCCGGGGAGATTAAGTGGACGCCGCCGAAGCGGTGGAAAGTGGGACCGGAAAGACAGATGCGCGCGGCCACTTACTTGATCCCGGCCGCGAGTGGCGATGGCGAAGACGGTGAGTGCGCCGTCTTCTTCTTCGGCCCCGGCCAGGGTGGCGGCGTTGACGCGAACATCAAACGCTGGATCGGCCAGTTCGAGCAGCCCGACGGGAAGCCGTCAGACCAAGTCGCCAAGCAGAAGACCGAGACCATTAACGGCCTCTCGGTGACGATGGTTGACTTGACGGGCACCTATCTCGGCGGCGGGCCGATGATGGGGCAGGGGGGCGGCAAGAAGACGGGCTACCGGTTGCTGGGGGCGATTGTCGCGGGGCCGCAAGCCCCGATCTTCTTCAAACTGACCGGGCCGGCGAAAACCGTGGCCGCCGCCCAAAGTGAATTTCAAGCCATGCTCAAGTCGCTGGGCAGTGCGTAATGGTCAGTGGTCAGTCGTCAGTGGTCCGTAGTGAAGCTTGGCGGACAGCAATTATTGCAACTGACCACTGACCACTGACCACTGACCACTGACAAACAAATTACTTCTTCTTCTTAGGCGATTTGCTTGCTCCAGGGGCGAAGGCGCGCACGTGTTTGACGAGCGCCCGCACTTCTGCGGCTGAGAGGGCGTCTTTGAAGCCGGGCATAATGTTCTTCCCGTTGTTAATTGAATCGATGAATTCCTTGTCCGTCCGGGAAGCCTGCCATTTGGCGTCGGTGAAATCCGGCGGCTGAAGGCTTTCGATCCCCTTGCCGTTGGCGCCGTGGCACTTCGCGCAATGCTGCTGGTAGAGGGCCGACGCGTCTACTTTTTGACTTTTGCTTAGGTCGTCGGCGGAGGCGGACGCCGAGCGCCGCACCGCGGCTGTAAAGAGGATGGCTGCGACGAGAATGATGCTCAACGAAAATAGTTTTCTCATTGGTCCTAACCCTATCCCTTAATTGCGCCCGGGCTGCTCGCCGTCAACGAAGGAGATGCGGTGCTGGCCGCGCCCGCGCTGAAAGTGAAAACTGACCGGGCCTGGTGCGCCCATCAGCCAATCAATCAACACCAGTCTTGACTCCACATCTGTGGCTGAGATACCAACCCTCACATCCTAAATCCGAAACGTGAAGGAAATCAAGCCGCCGGTTGTCATACAGTAGTCGTCAGGAAATGGACGGAGAGTTTCATTTTCCATTTTCCATTTTCGATTTTTCATTGGTCATTGAGGGAGCCGCACTTCTTCAATGGCAAATGAAAAATGGAAAATGGAAAATGGAAAATGGAAAATGGCCCCGCCCTCCGGCCGCGCGATTCTGCTATAATGAATGCATCGATACCCCCTGAGATCACAATCACCGGAGGACTAATGTTGAAGTCATCAGCACGCATTTCGCCTTGGGCCTGCCTGGCCGTGGCGTTGGCGATGGTCTGCCAACCCGTGCCGGGACAAATTCCGGCGCCACGGGCTCACGCCGACTCAAGCACGCTTGTTGAGCGCGTCGGCTCGACCGGCTTTATTCAGCTTGAGGCCGAGAGCTTCAAACAACTGGCTCCCAAACAGCAGGCGCTCGCCTACTGGCTTAGCGAGGCTTCAATCGCCATCGACCCGATCATCTACGACCAGATGTCGCGCTTCGGTCTGAGGCAGAAGCGCCTCCTCGAAGCCATCGTCACGCACCCGCAGAACGTCAAGCCTGAAGCGATGGAGAAGATCGTCGCCTTCACCAAGCTCTTCTGGGCCAACCGCGGGAATCACAATGAGACGACCGCGCAAAAGTTTCTGCCGGCATGTACCTTCGAGGAGTTGGAAGCGGCGGGATTGCAGGCCCGGCAGAGCGGAGCGAAGCTCGGCACGCCCGAGCAGTTGCGCAAGGAATTGGCCGAGTTGAAGCCGTCACTCTTCGACCCGGAGTTCGAGCCGCTGGTCACGGCCAAGAGCCCGCGTGGCGGCCTGGACATTCTTCAGGCGAGCGCGAACAACTTCTACTCCGGCGTGAGCCTGGCTGACCTCAAGGATTTCAAGGAGCGCTACCCGCTCGACTCGCGGCTCGTCAAAACGGCGGACGGGCGCTTGGTTGAAGAAGTCTACCGCGCCGGCACGCCTGACGGTCGCGTGCCGCCCGGACTCTACGCCGAGTACCTCAAGCGGGCCATCCGGTATTTAGAGAAGGCCCGCGCCTACGCCGAGCCGGGCCAGGCGGCGGTGATCAATGATCTGATTCGTTTCTATCAGACCGGCGAGCCGCAAGACTGGCTGCGCTTCGGCGCGAGCTGGGTGCAGAACAATGCGGCGGTGGACTTCGCCAACGGCTTCATCGAGGTCTACCGCGATGCGCGCGGGGCGAAGGGCACGTCGCAGAGCTTCGTCTCGGTTACCGACCAGCGGGTCAACCGGTTGATGACCAGGATCGCCGAGAACGCGCAGTACTTCGAGAACCACGCGCCGTGGGCCGAGCAGTACAAAAAGCGAGGCGTCAAGCCGCCCCTGGCCAAAGCCGTCGAGACCGTCGTTGAGACGGGCGACTTCCACGTCTCCACCATCGGCGACAACCTGCCGAATGAGAATGAGATTCACGAGCAGTACGGCACCAAGAGCTTCCTCTTCACCGGCTCGACCCGCGCTTTCTCCCGCGCCACCGGCTTTACTTCGCTCGAGGAGTTCGCCGCCTCGCCCGAAGAGGTCGCGATCAGCAAGAAGTACGGCGCCGAGGCCGAGGATTTGATGACGGCGCTGCACGAGATCATCGGCCACGGGTCGGGCAAACTCAGCCCGAAGCTGACGCACGAAGCGGCCTTCTACTTGAAGGAGTATGCTTCGACGCTCGAAGAGGCGCGGGCCGACTTGATGGCCTTGTGGAACGTCTTTGACCCGAAGCTGAAAGAGCTAGGGTTGATCTCACATCCCGACGTGGCGAAGGCCATGTACTACGCGGCGGCCCGCGCGGCGCTCGTCCAACTCCGCTCAATTCCCAAAGGCGACACGATCGAGGAGGACCACCAGCGCAACCGCCAGTTGATCGCCAACTACATCCTGGATCAGACCGGCGCCATCGCGCGGGTCGAGCGCGACGGCAAGAGCTACATCGTCATCCGCGACTTCGAGAAGATGCGCCAGGGCGTCGGGATGCTGCTGGCGGAGTTGATGCGGATCAAGGCCGAGGGCGACTACGATGCGGTCAAGGCGCTCGTCGACAAGTACGGCGTCCACTTCGACCCGGCGCTGCGCGATCAAGTGGTGGCGCGCTACAAGAAGTTGGACCTGCCGACTTATTGGACCGGGATCAACCCGGAGCTGACGGCGAAGTTCGGGGCGAAGGGCGACGTCATCAAAGTGGAGATTTCATACCCGCGGGATTTTCTGCGTCAGCAGTTGGGCTACAGCGCGATGTATGAAAACAATAGACAGGTGGCCGCGAGCCGTAAACAGTAATTTATAGCGGATTTCAATTGGGTGCGCCCGCGTCCTCGCGGGCAGGATTGCGGCCGGTGACCACTTCCAGAGCCAAAGGCGCATCCGCCAACGCTGGCCCGCGAGGACGCGGGCGCACCGACCTGCAAATCGCTATAGTAGGTCCGAAGGAGTCAGTGTTCGGAGTACCGACCTTAGCCGGGCTTTTCCGGTGGGTGAAGCCAAACCCGGCCGCAAGCCGGTACTCCCAACGCTCTGTCTTCTGCTTTCTGCTTACTGCCTACTTTCTTAGCGCCTTTCTTCACCGCATCGCCGACATCCTCCGCCTTATTGCCGGCCTCATTGACGCCTTTCTTCGAACATCAATCTTTGGTGATGTACCTATCCGCAGGTGATGTGTTATAGTAGCAGCCATCCCGAAGTAACATCGAAGTGTGATGACTGACGGTGAGGTGCCGGTCGATCATCCGACCTTGGCTCTATCAGGCGAAGTGCCTGCGGTGGCGGTTGGCGGAAACGTGGCCGTTTCTCTCACGACGGCACGGCGGGCGCGATCACGGTCAAAAAGAATGGCGTGATCGGAGGAGTGAACCGGTGGTTTTCATTTGGAGGCGGTCTTCTATTACTTCTCTGCACCGGGCGTGAAGGAACATCACGTCTCGCACCTGAGCGCAGTTGAGGATTGCTCGTGACGACGCAGATCGGCGTTCGTCAGCCTTCATCCGTAGTTTCAGGTTCGCTCAAAGGGACTGATAGACATTAGCCCCAACCGCAGCCTCAACTCCGACCTGAGAAGTTAGCCGGCAGATGGCTTCTCAGTCGATCGCTTGATGAAACTGATGACACAAAAAAAAGGAGGAAGATATGCAGTTCCGATTATGGCTCAAGCTTTCGCTCTGCCTGATCTTCGCCGCCGGCACGTTGATCGTCTGGCAGCGCCAAGACAATTCCTTCACGCCCGCGGCGCAAGTCAACCAGGGCGCTCCCACCAACTCCAGCCCGATTGCCGTGACGCCGGACAATCGGTTCGTCTGGGTCGCCAACCCCGATAACAACTCGGTCTCGGTGATCAACGTGCAGAACGACGCCAATCAAAAGGTCGCCGAGGTGGCGGTCGGCGTGGAGCCGAATAACCTGGCGATCACGCCGAATGGCCAATTCGTCTACGTCGCCAACACCGTCAGCGGCACCATCTCGGTGATCGCCAACACCCCAGCCAACCCGCAGGTGGTCTCGACGATCCTGGCCGGCACCGAACCCTACGGCCTGGCCTTCACGCCCAACGGGCGCAAGCTCTACGTGACCAATGCGCGGTCTAACAATGTCTCCGTCATCGACCCGGCCACCAACGCGGTGGTCAAGACCCTCTTCAATGTCGGGCCGGAGCCGCGCGGCATCGCGATCACCAACGACGGCGACAGCGATGACAATGACGAGAAGGTCTACGTCACCCAGTTTCTCTCCACCGACCGGCCCGGCACGACCATCGGCGCCGACGACTACAAAGAGGGGCGCGTGACCGTCATCTCCACCGCCACTGATGAAGTGATCGGGCAAGTCGTGCTCAGCCCGATGGCCGACACCGGCTTCCGCTCCAACGGCTCGGCCCTCAAACGCATTCCGGCCGTCACTCCGCCGGCCTTCACCGTCACGACCGGCGCTTTCCCGAATATGCTCAACAGCGTGGTGATCAAGGGCAATCGCGCTTACCTGCCCAACAACGCCGCTTCACCCGACGGGCCGGTGCGCTTCAACGTCAACGTCCAGGCGTTCCTCTCGGTGATCGACACCACGACCGACACCGAAGGGCAGGCGGGTGGCCAGTCGCAGACGATCAATATGAATCGCGGGATCAACTTCGAACCCGCGGGGCCGAACAAGCTCTTCCTCGGCGTGCCGTGGCAGATCGCCTTCAAGCGCACCAGCAATGAAGGCCTCGTCATCGCCGCGGCGGCCAACATCGCGGTCCGAGTCGTCCTCGACGCCCAGGGGACGCCGACGATCAATGCGCCGAAGACGGCGGCTGACCCCGGCAACATCGTCCGCATCCCGGTCGGCCAGAATCCGCAGGGGATTGCGCTCAACTCCACCGACACGCGGGCGTTCGTGATGAACGCGGTCTCGCGCGACGTGTCGGTCGTCAACCTCGCGACCAATCAGGTGATCGCGACCGTGAGGTCGGCGGACCTGCCGCAGCCGGGCACGCTTGCGGCGACGGTCCAGTACGGCAAAGCGATCTTCAACAGCTCGGCGGGCGTCAACTTGCCCACGCTCGGCCCGGTGATTCCTGTCGGGCGGCTGTCGAGCGAGGGCTGGAGTGGTTGCGTCTCTTGCCACCCGAATGGGTTGACTGACGCCGTGGTCTGGATCTTCGGAGCTGGCCCGCGGCGCGCGATCCCGCTCAACGGCACGTTCAATCCGCAAGACCCGAATGACATCAAAATCCTCAACTACTCAGCGATCTTCGACGAGGTACAAGACTTCGAGAACAACATCCGCGGCGTCTCCGGCGGCCTGGGGTTGATCACGCTCTCAGACGGCGTGACGCCGGACCCGGTCCTGAATGCTTTCAATCCCGCGGACACCGGGCGAAGCGCGGCGCTCGATGCGATGGCCGCCTTTGTGGCCCGCGGGATTCGCACGCCCGTCTCGCCGCTCGCGCGGGTCTCAAGCCTCTTCGGCGAGGCGCAGGAGATCGCGCAAGGGCGCGAGTTGTTCGAGCAGGCCGGGTGCGTGCGGTGTCACGCCGGTGGCGGCTGGTCGGTGAGCCGCCGCGATTACACCCCGCCGCCCGCGGCCAGCGAGATCGTCAACGGCCAACTCATCCGCTTCCTGCGGCCAGTCGGCACGTTCGACCCCGGCGCGGTGAACGAGATTCGCCAGAACGGGGCGCCGCCGCTCGGCGCCGACGGCTTCAACCCGCCGTCACTGCTCGGCGTGTTTGCCATGGGGCCGCTGTTCCACAACGGCTCTGCCCTCACGCTCGATGGCGTGCTGGATAACGTCACGCACCGCCGCGCTGGCCTCGGCTTCTTCTTGCGTGATCCTTTGAATGATCGGGACAATCGCGCCGCGCTGGTCAAGTTCTTGCAGTCGATCGATGCTTCAACTCAGCCGTTCCCGATTCGGTGAACGACCGCGGCGAGCTAAGTACCGCTCGCAGCAATTACGCCGCGAGTTCGGCCAGCTCTGCGTAGGGGCAGACACACAGGTCTGCCCCTACGATCAACTCGCTCCGTATTTCTTGCGCACAGGACTAAGTAATCGTGCGGGGGCGCCATGGCGGCTGCGGCAAGATCCTAGCGTTCGAACCGCAGCCGCAGCCCCCCACGCACCAGCCTGGGGGCGCCGATGGTCTCGATAGGCGTGCGGCCGACGGCATACCTGGTGTCGGTCAGGTTCTGGACCGCGATGAAGACTTCGCAGTAGCGACCCAGCGGGCGCGAGAGCGTCGCGTCGAGCACGCTGTAGCCGCCGAGCGGCAACCGGTTCTGGTCGTCGTCAAACTGCTTGTCGCTCGACCGCAACTGCACGGCGGCGGTCACGAGCGTGGGGTGCGAGTAGGAGGCTTGGAGTGTGAATTGGTGGCGCGGGACTTGAGGGATCAAGAGCCCTTCGAGCCGCACGTCCTGAGGGGCTCGCCGCACCGTCGCATCGGCGAATAAATATCCGGCGGACACACGCCAGCGCGGCGCGGGGCGGAAGTCGGCTTCAGCTTCGATCCCGCGTGAGCGCGTGCGCCCGAGGTTGCGGCGCTGGCGGGTGATGAGCGTCGGGGTGACCGAGAGCGTGAAGTTGGTGATCGGGTTGACAGTCTCGGTCCAGTAGCCGGTCACCCGGGCGGTGACGCGCTCGGCCAAAGTCCAACTGGCTCCCGCCTCGCCGCCGGTCAGACGCTCGGCTCGCAGATTCTCGTTCCCGACCGTGAGCGTGTCGCCCACGCGGAACGAGCGGTAGAGTTCGTTGAGCGTCGGGGCGCGGAAGGCCCGATAGGCCGCGGCTCGCAGGGTCAAGCGCTCGGTCGCGTGGAAGAGCAGCGCCAGGCGCGGGTTGAATGCCTCTTCGGTCCGCGGCGCGAAGAAGGTCGGGCGCACGGCCTTGGTCGCCAGCGTTTGTTCGACTGAAGCCGCCGATGAATCGCGCCAGTTGTCGTAACGCGCGCTGAGGGTGAGTTGCCAGCGCGGCGAGAGGGTGACGAGGTCCTGGGCGAAGAATCCGAGGCGGCGCTGGCGACCGCCCGCGCTCACAAAGGTCGTCGCCCGCCCGGCGGCGTAGACTATTTCATCGCTCGTGCCGCGCACGCCGCGCACGTCGAGGCCGGCGACGAGCAGGTGACGCTCGGCGGTCAGCCGCGACCAGCCGAGCGAAAGCCCGACATCGCGCGAAGGCACCGCTTGGAGGCGGGTAAGCGTCTCGGTCGCACGGCTCGCAGCCACAGCCGTGAAGGACTGATGAAACCGCTGGCGGTTGGCGAAGAGCGCCGCGTTCCAATTGCTCCCGTCCGGCGTGCGAGCGCGACCGCCGATGGCGAGCGATTCCGTCGCCGTGTCATTACGCTGCAGCGGCGTGCCGTTGCGTCGATCCTCGTCAAAGAGCGAGCCGCGCGCAAAGATCGCGGCGGCCTGATTCAACTCGCGCTCGACCCGCAGCGTGATCACGCGATGCCGCGAGGCGGCTGCTTCGTCAACCGTCCCGCGCTGCTCAGGCGCGACGATGAAATACCCATCCGTCCGGACCGCCTCACCTGAGAGCGAAGCCGCCCACCTGCCGAACTTCTCGCCCGCAAAAAACGACAGGTCGGCCGTGTCGCGGGCGCCGTAGCTGACCTCCGCCTCGACCACCCGCGGCGCGGGCGGCCGGGTGATGAGATTGATCACGCCGCTCAAGGCGTCCGACCCGTAGAGGTCTGACGAGCCGCCGCGCACGAGTTCGATGCGATCAACTGCGGCCCGCGGAACGCGGTCCCAATAGACCCAGCCGCCGAAGGCGTCATTGAGCGGGAGCCCGTCCGTCAAGACGAGCGTCCGGCTGGCCCCGCTCGCCCCGGCCCCGCGCAGCGAGACGCCCTGAGTCGTCGGGTTCGCCACCAGGCTGCTCGACCGGCGGAAGATGCTGAAGCCCGGCACCTCTCGCAGCAGATCATCCACGGTCTGGGCTGCCGCGTTGCTTAAGTCTCGCGAGTCAAGGATGGTGACGCTCGCGGGCAGCTCGCTGACTTGGCGCTCGGCGCGTGCGGGCGTGACCGTGATCGCTTCGGCGAGTGTCGCCGGCTCCAGCGTCAGGTCCAGGTTGACGGCGGACGGCGCATTCAACTCAGCCGGCACCGTCACCCGCCGGGTCTGGGCGCTAAAGCCGGCCCCCGCGACCTGAATCTCGTAATCCCCCTTGGGTAAAGAGAGGCGGTAACGGCCATCACTATCCGTCGTCGTGGTCTGAATGATTTTGTTGCCCACGGCCGCCACGACGCGCGCGCCACTGATGGCATCGCTGCGCCGGTCGGTGATCCGGCCCGTGACCAATCCGGCGGGGTCCGGGTTCGCCCTCTGCGCGACGACCTCCGCGCAGCTTGAGATCAGCGCCAGCAGCGTGAGCCAGAGAACCGGTGAATAAGCTTTGAATCGGTGAGTAGTCATGGGCAGAGTCAGTCGAGTTCAGGTCAATTCCTGGTCAATCGCAATGCGCGAGAGCATCGACGCCGCCCCGATCATTACCTCCCGCAGTCAAAAATGCAAGTTGCTCAGTGCCCAAACTTGCCGCCCCCTGGCCACCTCACTTCTTCACCTCCGCCGTCCAGTTCCACAGCCTTAAGCAGCGGCGAGGTTGAAGTTGAAATCAAAGTTGGGGCCCCGCCGGTCAGTAGCGTGGGCGGGCGGGCTGGCGTTCCGCCCATTCCGCGCGAAATTTATTTTCCGTAAACTCCTTCTGCTCGAAAGGCGGGAGCCCGATGGCCTGCCGCTCAAAATTCCACACCCCATCCGTTTTATCCGGGTCCATCCGGCCGTAGGCGGCATCATCGGCGTGAATCAGTTCGTGAGCCAGCCCGATGGCCGGCGGTTGCTTCCGCCAAGCTTCCGCCAAGCTTGAATACACCCGATCCGGGTCATACTTGATCATCGTGTCGGAGCCGGTGCCGTCACCCTTGATCGACCTCAGCTTGCCGGACCGGTCTCTCCACCTGAGCGCCGTCCCCTTCGCCAACGCGCCGCGATAATTATCCGGCGGGGCCTCGCTCACCCTCGAAGCCGGAACGATCCTCACCGCCCGGCCGCTCCGGCGCAGACTGCGAAGGAGCTTCTTTCCCGTTCTGGTCGCGGCAATCTGGTCGAGGTGCGATCTCGTCTTCTCAATGAAGTCCTGAGGGCCTTTGAGCGTGAGCCTCGGCTGATACTCGACCTCGATCAATTCCGCCGCCAGGATTTTATGGACGGCCCTCCGGTCGGCATTGGACACACAGCCCGCGCTCAATACGTCCTGCAAACGGCGGCGAGTCTCAGCGGGCAGCTCGCGCAGTTCCTCAAGCGAGAGCGAACGGACAAGCTTGCGGGCCAGGCGCTCACGGTCGCGCCACGAGGCGGCGTCAAGCTGCTGATTGAGACACGGCGCGCACACGCAAGGCACCGGATGCGGCGGTGTTTCTTGAGCCTGCTTGGCGGCGCCTGTCGCCGCCTCCTTCTTAGGTGTAACCATACTTTCCGGATCGTGAACCCGTCAGGGGAAAAGTTTGGAGTACCGCCTTGAGGCGGGTTTTTCTTTCGCGCCAAGCCACCACCCGCCTGCAGGCGGTACTCCAAACTTCTTTTTCTTGAACTCTACCACTGCTGAACGCCAGGGATTATATTGCCGATTCGCCTGATGTCAAGCAGCGCGGGTCGGCAAGCAGGGAGTGCTTAAAAGTGCGACACGCTCCTGAGCCACAAGGTGGCAACAACTGAGGGTTCTTGGTCAAATGGGCAGATGGATGACGCGGTTGGGAAATTCTTCTGGCTGACTGCAGGTAAGCAAGATAGTCAGTTCTTCAATGGCACTGCCGATCGCCAGTTCTTTGGGGATGATCACCACACCTGGCAGAGGCTGATTAGCTTCCAACCGCTCATAAGCGTATTTGGTCATGGTATTGACATCGTGCGTCAGGATGACGCGGTCGTGTGCAACTGCCCAGTCCAACACCTCCGGATCGTCTTTCTGGAAAACTTCCGTTTCTTGAACGAGCAGATAGTCGAGCGAGGGGAGACGCCGTTTCAGTCCTCTGAGGATCCGGTGGTTGAAATTCTCATCTATGAGCAACTGAATCATAGACTGACCTGAGGCGCGGCTTCAGGCGGAGATTAGTTGCGCACGGCGATGGCGGAGACGTTCACGAAATTCTGCCATCTCAGGCCGGCTCTCGATCCGACGCCGAAGCTCCACCGCTTCCTCCTCCCGGCGGCGGAGATAAGCATCAACGACAGCTTGGTGTTCAAGGTAAAAGGCGATGGTTCCGTAAATGCTGCGGAGTGAGAGTGACGGAAAACTATCCTGAATCTGTTCCGCGGTCGCCCCCTGATTGAACTCATAGACAAGGGTGTCCAGCGGAATGCGTGAGCCGGCAATCCGGATCGTTCCGTCTTGGTCCTCAAAAAGAGGGGTTGTCTGGGTGAGTGTGATCGCGTTCATCAGGCCAGAATATATCATATCCGCAGCCAGTGTTGGAGCGCTTTTCAGTTTGCCTTTCTGCTGACCTGAGCTTGCGCTATCCTGCGCGCGGCCAGAGATGAAACTTTTCACCACAGCGGGCACAGAGGTTCACAGAGGAAGACCAATGCCTCTGTGTGCCTCTGTGCCCTCTGTGGTCAGACGGTGTCCCATGGTCGGGTGTTTCGATTTAGCTCCTAACCCTCGCTGTCGAAATCGGGCTGGGGCGGGGCGAAATCAGCGCCACCGAAGCCACCCGGCACGCAACTGGTATCAGTATCAAACCGGGGTACTCAGGGCAAACGCATTATAAAATTCAGGAGTAACTACCCAGCCTGGGCTGTCAGAAAACAGACAGACCCCGCAGTCAAAAAGAAGTAAACTGAACGCATGCTCACTCGCGATGAAATCCGCACGATCTATGACGCTGGACCGGAGGCCGTCATCAGTCTGGTCGAGCGCTTATGTGAGCAGATCGCACAGCAGCAGGCGCAGCTTACTCAACTGACTGAACGCGTCGCTCAACTGGAGAGCCAGCTGGCGGCCAACAGTCGCAACAGCAGCAAGCCGCCTTCCAGTGACGGTCCCGGTCAGCGGACACGCTCTTTGCGCACCCCAAGCGGGAAGAAACCTGGCGCACAACCAGGTCATCCGGGAACCACGCTCAAACAAACGGCCACGCCGGATCAGGTAGTGCTGCACCCGCCGACGGCCTGCACCGCCTGTGGGAGGAGCTTGACGGAAATCACCGGCGCCGAACTGCCGGCACGCCGTCAGGTCTTTGATCTGCCGCCGCTGCGCCTGGAGGTGACGGAACATCGTCTCATCAGCAAACCATGCCCGGACTGTGGCCTGACTTCCAGTGGTGAATTCCCAGCCACCGTCAGCAATCACGTGCAGTACGGCGCGGGTGTCAAAGCGCTGGCGGTCTGTCTCAATCAGGAACAACTGCTGCCGGCGCGCCGCACCTGTCAGCTCCTGAGTGATCTGTTCGGACAACCGCTCGCTGAAGGCACGTTGCAGTCGGCGCTGGATGAATGCGCCGCCGAACTAAGCGAGATCGAGCGCGAGATCAAACGGGCCATCACCGGTGCCGCCGTGGCACATTATGATGAAACCGGTTGCTATGTTGCTGATCATCGCGACTGGCTGCACGTGGCCAGCACGGCGAGCCTCACGCATTATGCGGTGCATCGACAGCGCGGCGCCGCCGCCATCCGCGAGATCGGGATTCTGCCCGCGTTCACTGGTCGTGCCATGCACGACGGTTATGTTTCCTACCGGCAGTTTGCCTGTGCACACGCTTTGTGCAACGCGCATCATCTGCGGGAACTGACCTTTCTGCACGAAGTCACGAAACTGGACTGGGCCGGAGCATTCAAAGAACTGTTGTGTGCCATCAAGACGGCGGTGGACACCGCCCGCGCCGCTGGAGAAACAGCCTTGAGCCGTGCGCAACGCGCCGCCTTCGAGCACCGCTATGACCAGTTGATCGAGGCTGGCCTGGCGCACGAAGCGCAACAACCGGCCTTACCCACCGGGCAGCGCGGACGGAAGAAACAGAGCAAAGCCAAGAATCTGCTCGATCGCCTGACGCGAGACCGCGCCGAAGTGCTGGCCTTTATGCATGACTTCACGGTGCCGTTTGATAACAATCTGGCCGAGCGCGATCTACGCATGGTGAAAGTGCAGCAGAAAATCTCCGGGACTTTCCGCACGCGTCAAGGAGCAGAGAATTTCTGCCGGATCCGTGGTTACATCTCGACTCTCAAAAAGCAGGGGCAGCATGTGTTATCTGCCCTCAGCAGTCTTTTCTCAGGACTGCCTGTGATCCCAGCCCTCGACGGCTGAGTAGTCACATTCAGGAATCACTGGGTTTGAGGTGCAGAATTTTCAGCAAGTAATCCTCATCCAGTGCAGCCAGGAAACGTTTGGTTTTGACCCCGCGTTTGAATGTCTTCTCCTGTTGTAACAGGTTATGAGTGATCTTACGCACCAGAGCCAGATTCTCTGGCGCGTGGCCAATGCGAACGCGAGAGTCATCTTCGTGGAAGGCCACATCCAACACCCAGTGCAGAGAATTTTCAACTCCCCAATGTTGACGCACGGCTTTCGCGGCGCGCTCGGCATCTGCCGGCAGGCTCGACAAGTAGTACCGTAATTCCGTCGTGCCTTGCTCTTTGATTTCGCGGGTCGATTCGATCAGGATCAGGCTTTGTAAATCACGCCATTCGCTGAAACCGGTCACCCAATCCGGAGCTGCCACACTCCAGCAACGGCGGGTTTCGGTTCGCCCATGATTGGTCTCGACGGTTTCCAGGGTGCTGATCGAGTCGTCAGCGTTGTCGTCTTCTCGGACAGCTTCAAAGATTCCTTCGACCTCAGTGTGGAGTGTTGGATGATTCCCTTTGAGCGCCAACACGTAATCTGCGCCTTGCTCGCGAATCTCACCGGCGATCTCCTTTTGCGTATTGAGGGCATCCACCGTGACGATGCATCCTTTAAGGTCCAGCAAGCGGAGTAACTCCGGCACGGCCGTGATCTCGTTCGACTTTTCGTCGACTTTGATCTGACCGAGGACCAAGCGATTGCGAGAGGCCCAGGCGCTGACCAAATGCAGTGGCCCGATGCCCGCTCCTTTGTTGTGAGACCGGCGTGCCGTCTTGCCGTCAATCCCGATGACTTCATCATCGGTCGCCGTTCTGACGGCTTGGACCCAACGTGCAAATCGTTCCTGAAACACTGCCGGCTTGATGCGCGCAAAGACTCGCGCAAAGGTGTCGTGGGATGGAATCCCGTTTTTCAATTCGAGAAAAGTTTTGAGCCAATCGTGTTTGGCTTGCCCGAAGGTTTCCATCTCCGTGAAGTGTTCGGCCCCGCAAATCGTGGCCAGAATGGCAATCGCGATCATGTCAATCAAGGCGTGCTCTTTGCAGCGATCAATGCGCGGGTCAGGCAGATCGGCAAAGTATTCCAACAGCGAAGGGGGCGTCGGTTGAGTTGGCATCGTGGATTCGTCCTTTCTTGATTTCCACGATATTGATGCCTTTTGAACAACCTAAAGTCAACGTTTACAGTGGCCTATAATGCGTTTGCCCTGCCGGGGTACTGGCTTCCTGGGTCCCTCCCCCGAAACAGGGATCCACATCTTCTTGGGCTGAGGATGCACGATGTGGTAGTAGTATTTGAAGTGATCGAATTGAAGCACACTGCCTTCGTTGACGACTTCGACCTCGTAGTCTCGTCCACCCTCGAAGATAAAATCCTTGGTCTCACCGCTGAAGTGCAGCACGGCATGACCCTTGTCTTCTATCTGTCATTCCCAAGCGATTATGTCACAAATTTCCCAAGCGATTATGTCAGTGGTCAGCAGGTGAGTGGTCACTTGCTGACCACTGAACATTATCATTTCTTCTTCTCTTTCATCTTTTCCATCATCGCGCGAGTCAGTCGGAGGATGGGTTGCTGTTTGTAGATTACTTCCAAGCTCCCATCTCTGAGTTCCAACACCTCGACTCGTTGCTTGGCGATCGAGGCATACTTGCTCGAACGCGGCAGTTGCAGAATCCATCCCTGATAGCTGATCGTGTGGTCCGCATTAACGACCCTTGTCTCCTTCAAACAGAGAATGCGATCCAGTTCCAGGGCACGTGGCGCCGGGCGAAAAAGCGATTCTCTTTCGCGCGCCGCGACGGTGAATTGCTCGTTGCGGCTTTTGAGGAAGAGCGGCAAATACCGATTGGCCTCCGCCTGCGTCTTAATGCCTCGCAGGCGCATCTCGACCACTAACCGGTCCTGCATAAATTCCCACAAGCGCTCGATGCGTCCTTTGGCCTGAGGCGAGTAGGCTTTGCGAATCTGCACCCCCAACTCCCAACCGGCTCTCCCAAACTGGGTGAGTGGTTCTTGGTTCTGCAATTGCTCCTCAATCGTTGGCTCGCGCGGACTATGAAAGATGGTGTGCCGATCTGAATATAATGACAGCGGGACGCCTGCCGTGAGCAGAATGCTGCGCAACAAGGCGAGATACCCCCAAGTCGTCTCGGACTGCTCAAAGCGACACCACGCAAAACTGGTGGCGTCATCAATCGCGCCCAGCAGTGTCAAGCGCGGCCCCCGTCCCTCCAGCCAGTCGTGATCGGAAGCTGAGACTTGGAGCATCATCCCAAAAGCGGCTTTGCGTTCCCGGCGCGCGCGATACCGCTTGTGACGATGTTTGCGCTTGGGCGCAAGACCTGCGCCCCGCAGTCGTCTGCGGAGCGACTCACGTCCCACCTCAATCTCGTGCTCGCGCTGGAGCAGTTCCTGGAGATGCAGATCATTGACGCCCGGATAACGCTTTTTGACGAGGGCGAGAACTTCCGCCCAGAAGTCGTCATCCACCTTGTTCACAGGCTCCCGACCTTTGTTGCCATGCAGAACTTGGCGCAGGTCTTCCGCCTGGACCTTGGCGATCAACCGATAGACTTGCCGCTCCGAGAGGGCTAAGAGCAGGGCTGCGTCTGCCAGCGCTATTTTTCCGGCGATGACCGCACTGATAATTTCAAGGCGATTCTTTTCCTCTTTTGTCAGTAGCATGTTTTCCTCCTGCCTTTCGGCAGGAGAAATTTACTGACATAATCGCTTGGGAATTTACTGACATAATCGCTTGGGAACAACA